>Ga0114996_10000033_pt1 | contig 172418 bp, 163 predicted proteins | sample ArcticOcean_MG_C_4_FD_87039 | JGI IMG/M metagenome (GOLD analysis project Ga0114996, IMG submission 87039) | Marine microbial communities from western Arctic Ocean - ArcticOcean_MG_CB4_134 | ecosystem: Environmental > Aquatic > Marine > Oceanic | place: Arctic Ocean: Canada Basin | collected...
AAGTCCACCACCTCGTCCGTAATGGAGTCGACGGCCTTGAGGATCCGGTCGACAACAGGGGCGGGCACGGAGTCCGGTGTATTCATCAAGTGTTCTCGGCGGTTCCGGATCTACGAAGGAATAGAGGGAGGATCGAATTAGCCCAATACAGAGGGGGAGTGCTTTGGTTCATCCGTCTCCGCCTCGAAGACGCGGAGCCCCCCGTCCATGCTACCGGCCGCATACCCGCGGAGAGCCATTGCCTCCTATGTACAGGTTTTGTTAAGATATTGATATAATATACCTATAAAATAGGTGTACAATGACGAATCAATCTAGACTCCGCAGAGCCAAGGCTCTGTTCCTAACCGCCGCATTCATCTCCCTCATCCTTTCCGTGACCTTGTGGTTCACCGGAGAAACGGAGCAGGGACTCTTCGTGGGTATCTGGGTCCCGTCCATCTGTTCGGCAGGAGCCCTAATGCTGGCTGGGGTCAAAGATGCCTGAGATTACACTCTTCGCGATCGGGTGCGGCGTGACCTTTCTCTTCCTCGCGGGCGCCTACCTTGTTGTCATGAACGACTTAGGGACGAAGGAGCCCTGACTGGCCCGGCAGCCGGGGTTCGGTCACGCTACGCCCGGACGCTGAGTAGTGGACCGCCTCCTTCTGTTCGGTCAGATCCTCCAGGAACTCCCGAGTCACGTTGAAGCTTCGACTGCCGATGACCACTTCGGCGTGTCCTCGGGCCCCGATCTCATCCAGCGAACTCTGGAAGAGATGAGTGACATGCTCCGGGTCGAACGGAGCGCGTTGAGGCATTCACCCAAGGCTCCGACAAAGGCAATGTGTTCGTTCTTCATCGGGATCGATCCCCCAGGATCTGCTCCGCAGCCAGCTTCCCGGGCCCACCCGTAATACACCCACCCGGATGCGTCCCCGAGCCACACTGGTAGTACCCCGCAATCGGCGTCCGGTACTGATTCCAACCCGGTGCCGGCCGATTTAAGAACAGCTGCGATTCAAAGAGTTCGCCCGCGAAGATGTTGCCTTCGCTCAGGCCGACAATCTTCTCGATGTCGAGTGGAGTGACGATTTCGCGGTGCAAGACCAAATCGCTGAATCCCGGAAAGAACTCCTCGATCGTCTGCTGCACGGTGTCACCCAAGTTTTCTCTCTCGCTGTCCCAATCGCTCTCCGCCAGGTGATAGGGCGCGTACATGACAAAACACGACATGATGTGTTTTCCCGGAGGGCTCATGTCGGGGTCTAGTGTGGACTGAACGCAGCAATCCAGGAACGGCCGCCGGCTGAACCGTCCGGCCTTACAGTCCGCAAACGCTTCTTCCAGGTAATCGATGGACGGGCCCAGGTTCGTGAAGCCCATGAACATGTCCTCCCGGCCCTCGAGCCCCGGAAATTCGGGGACTCCTGAGAGGGCAAAGTTCACCTTGGCCGCGGTGCCCTGGAACTTGTAGTCCGATACGTACTGCACGAGGTCTTCAGGAAGGTCCGCTGGATCGACCAATCGAGTGAACGTCTGCCGGGGATCGAGAGCACTCACCACGAGATCCGCTTCGATCGTAGATCCGTCCGCTAAAGAAACGCCAACGGCGCGCCCGTCCTCGTACAACACACGCTCCACGCCTGCATTGGTCCGAATGCTCCCACCAAAGGCCTCTACGGCCCGCGCCAAGACCTGCGTGAAGCCACCGTTGCCGCCCTTGTGGAAGCCCCAGTGGCCAGGCTCACCGTCGTAGTCGCCCATCTTGTGGAAGAGCCAGACCAGTCCGGACTCTTTGTCCCGCGGCCCACACTTGCTGCCGATGATCCCACTCGACGCATAGAGGGACTTCACAAGGTCGTTCTCGAAGTACTCGTCCAAGATTTCCGCAGCGCTGCAGTCGTAGAATTTCTGCATCAAGCCCCGCACCTCGGGGTCGAGTCCGTCCATGTAGTCGCGAAGCTCGGCGAGCTGGGCGATGTCCGCGGGATCCGAACTGCGGCTGTTGGGCGGGATACGATCCATCCATGGCTTTAGGGCCCTGGCCAGACGAGCGATCAGATGATCGAGGTCGCGAGACGCCTCTGCGTCCTCGATCGAGATCCGCGCGATCTCGTGGTAGTTCGCATCCGAGTCAGCGCCCAGGAAGAGATACTCTCCGTCCAGGCCCGGTTGGAACGTGTTGATAAGCGGCAGCACCATCATGCCGTGCTTCACGAGTTCCAAGTCCTGGACGATCTCCGGGCGTATCAGGCTGATGGCATACGAGAACGTGGTGAACTTGAAGCCCGGAATCAGCTCTTCGGTAATCGCGGCTCCCCCTACGAGGTGCCGACGCTCGAGAACCAGCGTATTCAGGCCAGCTCGAGCGAGATATCCCGCATTGACCAGTCCGTTGTGGCCACCACCGATGACGATCGCGTCATAACGCTCTGCGTTCGCCATCAGACGCCTCCCTCACTCATCAGCGCAGTCTTCCTAGACGGATTAAAGAACGGCATGCGTTCGACTCGAGCGAGAACGTTCTTCGGCTGGCGGATCACCGAGACCTCGAGATCGACCTCGGACCCTGCGGTGCACAGATCAAGGGGAAGCTTGGCGAGCGCGATCGGCTTTCTCAGCAGCGACGACGACAAAAAGCTGCTGGCATATCCGGCGTAGTCCCACTCCTTCCCTCCGCGCCGGTAGATGCTCATGGTCGATTCGGAGTAGATCTCGTGCCGTGGAGGGACGATTCCGGCCGCGGTGTAGACGCGTTCGTAGTCGTGCCAATCGACCCCCAAGCCGACGGTTTTCCACCGGCTGGTGCCGCCAGCGATCTCGGCTTCGATAGCCGAACGACCAATGAAGTCGCGGTCGTCCTGGGCCAGCTTGCTGAACATCCACCCCCACCCCAACTCGTGAGGCGTCTCACGTTCGGCATCGACCCACGCAAACCTGGAGGTGTGGAAGTCAGCACCCATGAGGAGCAGTCCCGCCTCCACTCGAACCATCTTGAGCGCCGTCGTCCCGATGGGCGTGATGTTGTGTCCCTTCCCTGCCACCATCAGCGCGTCCCAGACCGTCAACGCGTCCGCAGAGGGAATCCACAATTCGTACCCCAGGTCACCGGTGTAGCCGGTGCGAGACACCGTTACCGGGCACCCCGCGATCGTCGTCTGGGCGACTCCGAAGTACTTGAGTGGATCAGCTGCGTCGGTGAGTTGGCTGATGACGTGATGCGCTTCGGGCCCCTGAACCGCGAGAATCCCGAAGTCATTCGAAACGTCTTCAACGCTGACGTCGGCGAGCCCCATTTCGCGGCCGATGTTTCGGAAGTGTCGGAGCGAGGGGTCAGCTGCGGTAAGCCAGTACTCCCCCGCGGCCACCTGCATAACCACGCCGTCTTGCAGGACGTATCCACGGGTGTCACACCAACACGTGTACTGTGCTCTCCCGACCCCACAGCCGCCGATGTCGCGCGCCATCGCCCGTCCGAGCAGCGCACCAGCATCTGCGCCGGTGAACCGGTACTTGAACAGCGGCGACGTATCTAACACGGACACGGCGTTGCGCACGGAGTAGTACTCAGCATTCAAGGAATACTGGTATTGTGGGGCGACCAAGTATCCGGACCAGTGCTTCCAGACGCCTGTGTGGTTCAGCGGTTCCAGGCGGGGCTGAAACGGGGTCATGCGAGGCATGTAAGATCTCGTGTGGTGTGCAGTGCGGTACGGCGCAACTCTGTGCACTATTGTTGCCTTGGAACGTCGGACATAATAGGTGCGCCGGAACGCGGCGCGAGGATTTCGGGTTAACTCAGTAGCAGAGCTCAACTCCAGAACGATGATCACGAGACGATGAGAAGACTACTTCTCCTATTGTTCGCCATAACCGCTACTGCGGCAATCGGTGAACACACCCCACGTGACGTGGCGAATCCCGTCGCGCACGATGGGATTATTGCGGCTATCTCGGACAGCGTCGCACCGCTCCCTCGCCCCCTTCCGTTCTTCTACGACCTGTATTCGTTCCGGGGCGACGAAGGCAATACGACCGTGGTCGCCGCCTTCGCGGTCCCAGTGAGGCGGCTCGGCCGCGAGTGGCACGAACGACAGGCTCGGTACCGGTTCGATGTGGCGCTCGTCCTCGCGGACACAGCACGCCACACCGTGACACGTACCGACGACTCCGTATACGTCAGCGTGCCCCAGCAGCTGTCCGGGGACCACCTGCTCTACACCCACGTAGAGGTCCAGACGCTGCCCTCCAATGGAACGGTCCAACGCGTGACGATGTCTGACGCGGCACGTCCCGGGACCGGGCAGCTCTACTCGACCGAATACGTCATCCCCGATTATTCCGGAACTCACCTCATGATTTCCGACGTGGCCATGGGGCAGCCCAACCCGCGAGCGGGATGGACGCGGGACGACGTGACGCTCGCGTTGTTGCCGACCAGTCAGTTCCCGGGGAGCTCATTTGAGTTGTTCTACGAGATCTACAACCTTCCCGCAGGATCGATTTACACGACTCGAGTCGCGATCGCGCCGGTGGATGAGGGTGGCTCCTTGGTCGTCGGTGCGGACGGCGTGGTAGACGCCAGTTTCTCCGCAACTTCTGAGGCTGAGGACGGCGCCGCACAAGCGGAATTCAGAACCGTAGACGCCCGCATCCAGAAGGGCACTTATCGCATCACGATCGAGATCACGAACGAGGGAAGCGGCGAGTCTGCCACCCAGTTCAAGAACTTCGAGGTTCGGGGTCCCGGTCGGGGCGCGACCATGGTACCTGCGCTGCCGTCGGAACGGTCGCGAGGCAACGGGCGACCGACTCCGAACTGACAACCTTCAGCGTGCGCGGAACTCGAAGTCGCCGTTGGCTACGCGCCCGTCTCGGTGTCCCAGAGCCCGCGCAGATACTCGAAGGTGTAGATACCGGTCGAGTGACCGTCACTCCACACGAGTTGAATCGCATAACGACCCACGTAATGGATCGCGGTCGGATACACACTGTCGTCGATCTGCTCCGGAAGCAGCGTGCGAATTCCGGTCATTTCGTTGACACATCCCGCGCAGGGGCACAAGCGCCGGAGGGCTGGCGGCACAAAATGAGAAACAACTCCGTCTTTCCACGAAATGCGGAGTTGGGATCCGTCATCACTCGGACCGATCTCGAGCGGATCGAAGTGGGGCTGGAGCATGCTAGCCTTTTCTCTCACAAAGACGTTGGGCCAGTTCACGGAACGCCTTTCCGCGGTGACTCCGTTCGTTCTTGTCCCTCGCAGTCAGCTCCGCAAAGCTACACCCGAGGTCGGCATCGAAGAAATACGGATCGTAGCCGAAGCCACCATGACCTTGGGGTTCGCCCAGTATGAGTCCCTCAGCCTCGCCGCGAATCGTGATCGGGTCTTGGTCCAACCCGACCAAGACAGCGGCGCACACATACCGACCTGTGCGTTTCGCCGGCTCTAAGTCACCCAGGCGTTCCACGAGATGATCGTTGTTCGCCCCATCTAGCGCCTTGCCCTTCAGGCCACGATCAGGCGCGAAGCGCTTCGAGCGTACACCCGGGGCTCCGCCCAACGCGTCTACTTCCAGACCACTGTCATCCGCAACAGTCGGGATGCCCGCCTTCGCGTAGAAGTACTCAGCCTTGGCTCGAGCATTCTCCTCGAAGGTGTCGTAGATCTCGATGCCTTCTTCGTCGTCACTCTCAGGAATGCCGGCCGAATCCAGATCGATGACTTTGAGCCCCTTCACATCGCCTAAGATGCGGCGTATCTCGACCATCTTGTCTTGGCTTCGGGTGGAGACGAGCAACTCCACCTCAGTCTCCCTTCAGCGCCCTGCTCTGAGCCGCGAAAAGGCGCTCCAGCCCTGACGTGGCCAGGTCGATCAGGGCGTCGAGTTCTGCCCGTGAGAACGGGTCACCCTCGGCTGTTCCCTGAACCTCGACGAGACCGCCGCCCTCGGTGCCGACCACGTTCATGTCTACCTGAGCACTCGAGTCTTCGGGATAGTCAAGATCAAGACAAGGGACCCCGTCCACGATGCCGACGCTGACCGCCGCCACACGCTCTCGGAGTGGGCTCCGCACCGCGATTCCTTCGTTGAGCATCCATTCACCGGCCAGAGCCAACGCCACGCAAGCTCCGGTGATGGACGCAGTTCGCGTTCCACCATCTGCCTGGAGGACGTCGCAGTCGACGGTGACAGTGTTCTGCCCCATGCCCTTCATGTCCGTCACGGACCGTAAGGACCGGCCAATGAGCCGTTGAATCTCCTGCGTACGCCCCTTGGGCCCGTTGCGCTCACGCCTAGACCGCGTGTGGGTCGCTCGGGGAAGCATCGCGTACTCCGCCGTCACCCAACCGTCCCCGCTCCGCTCACGCCACGACGGAACGCCCTCGACCACCGAAGCCGTGCACAGAACGCGGGTGTGGCCGGTCGCGATGATGCACGAGCCCTCTGCATACGGGGCGACTCCGGTCTCGATGGAGATGGATCGCGGATCGTCCGGACGCCGCCCTTCACTACGAGTAGTCACCATTGGGTGCCTTGAATTCGACGTACGAGTTCCGTTGTCGAGTAGCCCTCGACGAACGGGATCAGTTCCACACGGCCACCAGCCGCTTCGACCTCATCGCGGCCGACGACCGAATGGGGAGCGTAGTCGCCCCCCTTTACCAACACATCTGGCAGAAGTCCTGAGAGAAGCTCGCGGGGAGTGTCCTCGGCAAAGAGACACACTGCATCTACAGACGACAGCGCCGCGAGCACGAGGGCACGATCCCCTTCCGGAACGAGCGGGCGCCCCACTCCTTTCCCAAGTCGGCGAACCGAGTCGTCGGTATTAACCGCGACAACAAGCGCGTCACCCAACGCCCGAGCCGCTGCCAAGTAGTGTACGTGTCCCGGGTGCATGAGATCGAAGCAGCCGTTCGTGAAAACGAGCGTGTTCGCCCGAGGCCGCCCATAGCGCTCCAACAACTCGGAACGAGATAGGACTTTGTCGGCTGGCCCCGCGTTGCTCACGAGACCGATCCAGAAAGTACGGTAGTGAGCCCGCGCTCAATCATCTGATGGGCCACAGCCTCGGCCAGGCCCTTCGGGTCATCCAACGCACCGGTCAGATCGGACCGAGCCATCGCCGAGCCGTCCTCACTCGCCGCAGCCGCCCACAGGCGGATCCAGCGACCCGTCGGCTGAGCGAGAGCGCCCAGCGCGGACCCCGCAGGCACAGACAACGCATCCACAAGCGCGAGTTCGGTTTCAAGCGCGATTCGACTGGTCTCGTGATCGACCGCGTCCAGACCTGGGAGCTTCGCGAGGTCGTGCCCACCGATCAACGCCAACGCCCCTTGCCCTGGAGCGGGAAGCCACGCCTTGGGATCGAGCACCTCCGCACCAAGCGCACCCAACCCTGCCTGGCGAGCTTCCGCGACGCCCAGGATGGCCGCGTCGGCGAGTCCAGACTCGAGGACCACTGCGGGGCTCCTCCCGTTCGTGAGTGCAACTGCAACCAAGTCAGGTCTATGCGCACGTAGAAAGGCCCTTCGACGTCCGCCCGAGACTCCGACTTTCGCACCTGGGGCGAGTGTCCGAAGCGAAGTAACCGCGCCATCCGGCGTGACGAGCATGTCGCGCGGCGCCACTCGTATGAGCACTGCCAGAATCGGGAGTCCTTCGCGTTTCCGGAAGCGCAGCCGGGTGCCGGCCACAAGCGCCAGGTGCGCGTCGCCACGCCCGAAAGCATCCAGAGGATCTCCGGAACCGTTGTCCACGAGCGAGACATACACCGGTGTCCCAGCCTCGGCGAGACGATCTCGGACCCAATGGGCCTGAGGGATCGTGTCGGGAGTCGTCGCCAGCCGGTACGTCAAATCGATACCTGCCCCGCCGTGGCGAGAGCGATCAGAGGTAGAAGACCAGATAAGCGGCCAGAAGGATCGCCACCCACAAGACCATGCTGCCGGTAGGCCACGACCGCGCCAACGGACCTTCACTTCCGTGCCAACGATTTGCCGACCGCAGGACCGACCCAACGAACTCCATCACCGACGACCGCACATACATGTCCACTCGCGCGACGGCCCCACCAATTGAACGCACCAGCCACGGGCCCAGTTTCCTGTAAAGCACTTCCCCGTCGATGTGCACGGCACGTTTTTCGTCCGGATAGATGCCCGTCCTCATGAGCGTCACGAATCCGATCGCACCAAAACACAGCAGCTGGAGCTGCACGAGCACATGTGTGGTGTCGTAGGGATGGTAGTCCATCTCATATGGCAGCAGCGTGTAAAACTGCATCGGGAACATGCCGATCAGCACACACAACACGGCCCCGATGGACATGGCGATGAGCATGTTCTTCGGCGGCTCTTTCGTGCGAATACCCGAGTCGTGCGCGAAGAAAGCGAAGTACGGGATCTTGATGCCCGCATGCTCGAGTACACCCGCGGACGCGAAGAGCATGAACAACCAAACGATGTAGTGATGCTCCTCGATCGCAGCCACCATGATCATGGACTTCGTGACGAAGCCGCTGAACAGAGGGAACGCCGAGATCGCGGCGGCACCGAAGATGCATAACGTGGCCGTGATGGGCATCGTCTTGTAGAGACCACCCAAGTCGGTCCCCTTCGAGCGACCCGTCATCGTCAGCACGGCACCCATCGACATGAAGAGCAGGCCCTTGAAGATGACATCCGCAAAGGCGTGCGCGACGGCTCCGTTCACCGCCAACGCCGTGCCGATCCCAATACCGGCAATCATGAAGCCGATCTGGTTGACCATGGAGTAGCCGAGCACCCGCCTCAGGTCGTTCTCCAGGACCGCATAGAAGATCGGGAAGAACGTCATCGCTGTCCCTACGATCACCAACACGTCCGCGCCCGCGAAACTCCGAGCGAGTGCGTAGACCGCCACCTTCGTCGTGAAGGCACTAAGGAACACGGTTCCGGTCGGCGTGCTCTCAGGGTACGCCTCGGTGATCCAGTTGTGGGCCAACGGGAAGCCGGCCTTGATTCCGAACGCCAAGAGCAGGACCCATCCCCCGGCGCCCGCACTCTCGAGATCGATGTGCTCAAAGGCAATCGACCCAGTCGAGTGCGCAATCATTAACGCTGCGGAGAGCAGCATGACACCCGACACCACATGGATGATCAGGTATCGGAATCCAGTGGCGAACGAACGGTCTGAATCACGCGCCCAGATCAGGAATGCCGACGTGATCGCCAGGAGTTCCCAGAAAATGAAGAGCGTGATCAGATCGCCAGCGAATACCGCACCAATCGCGGATCCGGCATACAGCATCGCCGAGACGTGCTGCAGTCCGGCGCTCTTATTCCCGACGATGTCGGTTTCGCCCACCTCGTCTGCGACGGAACCGTCCGGCGTCCCGTCTCCAAGGTGGAGGGCGTAAATGAAGCCGAGGAACGCCGCGAGGTGGAACAGATACCCGAACAGCAGGCTCAGCTTGTCCGCTCTGAACGGGGTGAGCGTGTACCCCATGAGCTCGAACTGGAGGTGCACACCCGGCTCTACGCCAAACCACAGGTTGAGGCCCCCGATGAGCGGGATGGCGAGCAACAGGGCCTTCCTGACAGACCCTTTGGTGAACGCGACGAGCAAAGCCCCGACGAAGAACACTACGAACGGTGGGAGGTTACTCAGCATCTGAGTCCTCCTCGTAGCGTCCGCCGCCTTCGTAGTAGTCCTCTGAGCGGATCAGCAGCTTCCGCATGGGCCGGGCGAGCAGCACCAAGAACCAGAACGATGCGAACCCGTAGACCGCGTAGAAGAGCGGCATGCCCTCCCAGGGGTGGGGGTGAGCGTTCTCACGACCCAAAACGAACTCGGCGACGAGCAAGATCCCGGCGAGCACATACAAGACCGTGAAGAGACGCTTCACCAAGTCAGGCTTATCCATCCACCCGATCGGCTCTTTGAGCGACCCGTGGTCGTCGTGGCTCATTGCACGCCTCCCGGAATCACCATCGCCATCAGATTGAACGCCAGATCTGGTCTTACAAAGAGTCCTACCGTCATGATCGCCGTGATGATGATGGCGATCAGGCTCGCCGTGGGAGCCTCGTGAATGCCCTCACGATGGTGGGCGTCCTCCAGCGGCTTGAAGAAGAACGCCTTCACGGGCACCTCAAGCAGATAGTACAACCCGAGAAGTGAGCTGAGCATGAGGACCATGAGCAGGCCGGCCTGCCCTGCCTCGAGCGTACCCATGGCGAGGAACCACTTACTCCAGCTTCCGCCAGCCGGGGGCAGACCAATAATGGAAAGCGACCCGACGAAGAACGCTCCAAAGGTGATCGGCATCGTGCGCCCGAGCCCATGCATACGGCTGATCTTTTTCTCGTGCGCCGCGACCATGACAGCCCCCGCAGCAAAGAAGAGCGTGATCTTCCCGAAGGCATGCATCGCGATGTGCATCCCCCCACCGATGATCCCCCACTCGTTCGCCAGCAGTGCGCCGAGCACGATATAGGAGAGCTGACTGATGGTCGAGTAGGCGAGTCGCGCCTTGAGATTGTCCTTCGTGAACGCGACGAGCGACCCGAGGATGATCGTCGTGGCAGCGACCCAAGCGAGCCACGGTGTGGCCGCGAGCGTCCCGAGCAGATCGATGCCGAAGACGTACACCGAGACCTTGAGCACCGTGAAGACACCGGCCTTCACGACTGCGACGGCGTGCAGCAATGCGGAAACAGGCGTAGGCGCCACCATGGCAGCCGGGAGCCACCTGTGGAACGGCATCACCGCGGCCTTACCGACACCAAAGACGAACAGCACTAAGATGGCGCTCAGCACCCCCGTTCCAGCGGTACCTGCCAGAATTCCACCGTCCGTGAAGTCCACCGTTCCCGCGAGCTGCCACGTCCAGATGATGGCAAGCAGCTGGAAGCCCACGGATGTGGTCAGCAAGATGCCAAGATAGATCCGGCCTGCCTTCTTCGCCTCCTCCGTCTGGTGATGTGTCACCAAAGGGAAGGTGCAGAGCGTCAGTACCTCATAGAACGCGAAGAGTGTGAAGAGATTCGCACTAAAGGCGACGCCCAAAGCTCCGGCAATGGCCACGGCGAAGAAAAAGAAGAACCGACTTTGATTCTCCTCGTGGTGGCCTCGCATGTATCCGATCGCATAAAGCGACGTGATCGGCCAAAGGAATGCGGCAACCAGCGCGAAGAGCATTCCAAGCGGCTCGACCTCGAACGCGATCTGTACACCCGGAACGACTTCGAAGAGATCGAGTCGCGGCCGCTCGCCAGCCTGCACCATGGGAAGCAGCTGATAGACGTGCCAGAACGTGAGACCACCCGTGAGAAGCGTCACTGTCTCACGAGCGTTCGGGTGTTTGCCCAGCATCAGGACGATGAACCCACCCACGACTGGGAGGAGCATCGCAATCGCGATCAATGTTCCGCCACTCATGGCATTACCCCCAGCAGCGCTTCCGCAGCCTTCGTCGCGATGTCAGACGTGGTCGTCGCGTCGATGCCGAAGTAGAAGCTGGCGGCGACAAGCGCCCAGGTCGGGATCAGCAGGCTGAGCGGTGCCTCTTTGATATCGTGGTCCGGATCCGCCGTCTGGAAGTATGCGACTTCGACAACCTTCCAGACGTAGACCACAGCCATCAGCGAGCCGACCATCACCACCGCGGCGATCGGCCACATGCCCCGCTCCAACGCGGCTTGTACCAGGTACCATTTGCTGATGAAGCCCACGGTGAACGGCACGCCGATGAGGCTGAGTCCACCTCCCACGAAGGCGGCCATCGTCCACGGCATTTTCTTGCCGAGACCAGCCATCTTATCGATGCGGACAGAGCCGATGCTGTACATGATGCAGCCCATCGCCATGAACAGCGCGCCCTTCATGAGCGCGTGGTTGAACAGGTGAATAATCCCTGCAGTCACACCGAGTACCGACGCGAAACTGATGCCGAGCACCATGTACCCGATCTGGGCCACCGACGAGTAGGCTAGGAGCCGCTTCACGTTGTCTTGGTAGATCGCAACAAGTGACATCGTCAGAATCGCGACGACCGCGAGTGGCATCAAGACCATCTCGAGGTGCATCTGACCGAACGAGAAGTCCGCGCCGAAGATCGTGAAGAAGAACCTCAGCAGCAGATAGACCGCGACCTTGGTCATGGTCGAGGCGATGAACGCCGTAACGGCCGAGGGGGCGTACGTGTACGCGTTTGGCAGCCACAAGTGCAGCGGAAACAACGCCAGCTTGAGCGTGATGCCCACCGTCAGGAAGGTGAACGCCACCGGAATCGTGCGATTGCTCGCGACCTCGGGAATGCGCTCAGCCAGGTCCGCCATGTTGAGCGTCCCGGTCATCACGTACAACAGACCGATACCAATCACGATGAACGTGGCACCCACGCTGCCCATGATCAGGTACTGGAACGACGCCGTGAGCGCCCTTCGATCCTGCCCCATCGCGATGAGCGCATAGGCCGACAAGGACGACACCTCGAGGAAGACGAAGACGTTGAAGACGTCGCCAGTCACCGCGATGCCGAGGAGCCCTGTCATACACAGAATGAAGGCAGAGTAGAAAAGCGCTCCGCGGTCCTCGCTCACTTCGCGTTGAACGCTGGTCCGTGCGTACAAGATCGTGACAGCGGCAATGACCGACACGATGAGCGCGACGAATGCGCTGGCCAGGTCGACACGGTATTCGATGCCGTACGGTGCAGCCCAGCCACCCATTTCGTAGCTGAGCGCTCCTTGATCCAACACGATCCTGACAAGCGAGACCGAAGCGTAGAGCGCCCAAAACGCGGCCCCGACCGCGATCACCCATGCGGCCTTCCAACGGTTCACCAACGCCGCGATGGGCGCCAGGAGCAGCGGGATTACGACGAGCAATACGGGGAGATGCTGGCTCACAGGCTGCTATCCCGGATCTCGTCTTCTTCAATGGTCCCGTACGCTTCTTTGATCCGGACAACGAGGCTCAGACCCAATGCCAGAGTCGCCACACCGACCACGATCGCCGTCAGCATGAGCACATGTGGTATCGGGTTGGAATACACCGCGTCCTCACCATGCTCGAGCAGGATCGGCGCAGTCCCTCCCGTCACCTTTCCGAACGAGACGTACATCATGATGACGGACGTCTGAAACAGATTCAGTCCAATGAGCTTCTTCACCAGGTTGCCCCGCGCGATGAGCGTGTAGAAGCCCACCATCATCAGGACGATCACGGCCCAGTAGTTGAACAGTCCGAGCGCCCTCAAGGATCGATTCTCCGGCGGCCAGCGAAGGCGTAGAAGAGCGCGACCATCACGCCGAACACCGTGATGAGAACGCCAAGCTCGACCAAAAGAATGCCCCAGTGCTGCCCATGAAGCGGGTCATGCGCCAACACATTGTAGTCCAGGTAGTTCCCGCCCTTGAACAAGCCGACGAGACCGACCGAGATGTAGAGAAGAACACCGGATGCCCCGCACACGTAGACGGCGTGCGGCGGCAGAACCTTCACTGCATTTCCGAGCCCGTAGACCAACGCGTAAAGGACAAACGCCGCGGCGAAGATGACTCCAGCCTGGAATCCGCCTCCCGGGCCGTAGTCCCCATGGAACTGGACGTACAAGGCAAACAGAAGAATAAACGGAATCAGGATCTTGGTCCCAACGCGGAGGATTAACCGGTCATCCATCTCCGTCCTCCTCGGCGGAAGTCCCGGGAGCGCCGGAAACGTCGCCCAAAGGGTCGTCCCCTTCACCGTCCGAATCAGACTCTAGGTCTTCCCGCGTAGTGCCGGGCCTCAGCGTCATCCATCGCCCCTCGTGGAACACGCGCCGAGGGAGCGGCCCGCGCGAGAGGAGAAGCAAGACCCCTACCATCGCGGTGAAGATCACCGCGGTTTCGCCCATCGTGTCGTAGCTTCGGTAAGAGGCGAGGACCGACGTGACAACGTTCGGAATGTGCCCCACCTCGTGCTCGGACTCCTCGATGTAATGAGGTGCCACGTGTAGATGGGCCGGATTGTCGGCTGCGCCGAAGGGTGGCAGCTCGGACGTCCCGTAGACGAGGATCGCACCGGTCACCAGCACCACGAAGAGCGGCAGAATCGGCGTGTGCTTGGGCTTCTGCTCCTCGTGTCCAACAAGAGCAAGCGTGCCCAGGAGGAGTACGGTCGAGATACCCGCACCCACGGCCGCTTCGGTAAACGCTACATCCACCGCGTCCATCACCATGAACAATCCGGCGGAAAGCAGGCTGTAGATACCGGCCAACATCACTGCTGCGAACAGGTTTCGCTGTCGAGCTACGGCGACACCAGTCGTGGCGAGTAGGATGAGGAGAACGATGTCGACGATTTCGATCATTCTTCGTCGCCCTCCGCCACGGTCCAAGGCTCCACGCCAGTTGCAAGCGCAGCCCGCGCGAGGGCATGGGTCGCGATGGGGCTCGTAAACATCAAGAACGCGTAGATGAGGACGAGGCGCACCAGCACCATCCAATAGCTCGTCTCCCCGTGGATCATACTCAGAATCGTCTGGAGTGACATTCCGAGAATGAGGAGGCCGGCACCCATCGTGTCAGTCATGCCGGCAGCGTGCAGCCGGGTAAACACGTCAGGCAAACGCAGGATGCCGATCGTCCCCACGATCATGAAGAAGAGCCCACCCCCGATGGAGACCCAGCTGGCGACGTTGAAGGCCATATCCATCAGTCGGCCTCCTGCTCTACACGTCGCGTGAGCCCCAGATCACCGAACTCGAAGAACTTCAGAACAGCGATGGTGCCAATGAAGTTGATGAGTGCGTATGCCAGCGCGACGTCCAAGAACTCAGGCCGCTCCGTGAGAAACCCGAGTACCGCGATCAGAAGCACCGTCTTGGTACCGAACGTGTTCACCGCCATTACACGGTCATAAACCGTCGGGCCTAGCAGCGCGCGCACCAACGCCAGCGTCATGCTGACCAAAATGCCCACCGTGGCGGCAACAAACATCAGTCGCCCTCCACGTGCGTGCACCGACGATCCATGTCTGCTTCTTCGTCGTCGGACTCCAGATCGGCCGCGCTCAGGGCATGGATCTGGAATTCTTGGCCTTCGACCCCAGTGGTGATCGTTCCCGGTGTCAGCGTGATCGAATTGGCGTAGATGAACTTCCCGAGGTCGCTCTTCTGAGAACCATGGAAGACGACCATACGCGGGCTGATCGGCAATCGGGGATCCAGAATGACCTTTGCGACCGCAATGTTCGCGATCACGATCTCCCACATGAGCCACGGGACGTACATCCAGAAGCGTCCACCGACTTGCAGCGGCACGCCCTCATGATCCACGACGTCCATGCGCACCGCGAGGTAAACCACGAGGACGGATGATCCCGCCCCCAAGCTAATGAGCAGGGGCGTGTAGTGGCCCGAAAGAGCAAGCCAAAAGCCGAAAAGAATTGCACCTAGTCCGAAGGCTCGGAGCAACGTTACACCTAGGCTGAGATGGGGGTTCGGAGAGGGCTTGGCGGGCCTACCCGGCGGAAACGACGGCAAAACCTACCAGTTCGACTGGGCGCCGTCTACAATCTTCTGAATGAGCAATTCGATGGCCTCAGCTCGGCCCACCTCTTCGGTCTCTGAAGCTTCCAGAAACTGCCCTTGAGCGATGACGCTGCGGGATTCCCAGAGGATGATATTTTCGACGAGATCCACGATCTCCACGGCCACCGTGATGTTCACCTGACGCTGCAACACCTGGGCAGCCTGGCCTTCGGCCGCAGCCCGATAGTTCGGCGCCACGACGTCGTATCGTGTGATGGAGCCGCGCACGATGGCATCCGCAACGTCCTCTCCGGCCGTCCGCACCCCAAGCGCCCGGGGCAGGTTACGCAGCAGTGCGTCGTAGACCTCACCGGCCAACTCGAACCGATTGGTCTCGTTGTCGAACGGCTGCACGGCGATCGTCTTCACGTGCGCCGGCGGAAACGAGCCAGCGCGGAAGGAGTAGGCGCAGCTCGTCGTTCCGAGAAGCAGCGCAAAGACGACAAATCGGCTGGATCGCATTTTCATTAGCTCAGAACTCCAACCTGCCAATAGGATCCCAGGTGTCAGGCGCGAAGGGCTCAACTCGAGTGAGGCTCTCGCGCGTGATCTTCAATTCACGGAACTCGGCCAAATTACGATAAGTGGCCTGAACTGGGTATCGGCCATTCTCCTCGAGATCGACCTCGACCCACTGAACGACGTCTCCGCGATCAATCAGGTCCAGACGCTTGAGGACCTCGTCTTGGATCCCGTAGTGAAGTTCGGTCCCATCCGCGTAACGGTATCTGAGCCGAGTCATTCCTCCGTCGAGTTCCTCCCCTCCAAGAAGCTCGATCCCGTACTCCGGGCGGAAAACACCAAGCACACCCCACATGAGATCTGGCGGAGGAAGGATGTCATCGGGCATACCGGGAGGTAGGATCATCTCCCCGTTGACTAGCGCCGCCTGAAGAACCGTCTCACCGCTACCCAAGAACAGGTCGAGCCGGGCCTTGTACGGGGGCTCGATTCGCGCGACACCCCGCCCGGAGACTCGGACACCCTGCTCGTTGAGTTCCCAATCAAAGACGATGCGGAGGGGGTATTCAAGACTCGTGTGGTCCTCGAGCGCCAGCGCACGCTGCTCCGCGTCCATGGCTGGAGCTACCACCACGACACGGCGGGACGCACAACTGCTCATGGCGAGCGTCGCGGCGAGCGAGAGAAGCGCTCTCTGACAGCGTTTGTGTGTGTCGAACATGAGCATTGGGCCAAAGGTAGTCGGGCGATCCAGGCACTCCTACCCCTTCCGGGCCGCCGCTGTTCGTGGATCTTTCGCGGGTGAACTTCACCGACCCCGACAAGACCGTCCTCGTCGCCTCCGACGTCCATCTCGGCTCCATCTCGGCCGAGCAACAAGGCGCCTTCCTGTCCTGGCTCAAGCAGGCCAGCGAGGTCACGTCCCACATCGTCCTGAACGGTGATCTCTTCGACTTCTGGTTCGAGTACATCTGGGGGCACACCGCGGGGCACGACGAACCCCTCGCACTGCTGAAGTCGATCGTTAACGACGGTGTGCGCATCACTCTCATGGGGGGCAATCACGACTGGTGGGGAGGACGTTATCTCCGGGACGAAATCGGGCTGGAGTACAATCAGGCGCCGATCGTCCAGAAGCTTGCGGACCTAAACACCTTGGTCGCCCACGGGGACGGACTCGGTAAGGGTGATCTCGGCTATCGGATGCTCAAGCTGGTGCTTCACGGCCGCCTCACGCGCTGGGCCTTCGCCTCGTTGCCCCCGGTCGTGGGCGACCTAGTGGCTCGAGGGGTCTCTGAGACGGAGCACCGTTGGACCGCACCCGGCCCGGTAGAACTGAGCCGGGCGGCAGCACTACGAGAATGGGCAATTGGTGAAATGGGCCGCCGGCCGGAACTTGATCTGGTATTGCTGGGTCACACGCACGTGCCCGAGCTTGTGCCTGTCGCCGACGGTCGGTGGTATATGAACTCGGGAGACTGGGTGTATCACCGGAGTTACATCGTACTTCGCGAAGGCCAAGAGCCTCGACTCGAAGAGTGGGACGGAACCATCAAGTGATCGCGAGACTGCTAATCCATCGACTGGGCTCAGTGACCCTGTGCGCCTTGGCGATCGCGCTATTGAGCGTGGCCGAGGTCTCCGCCCAGAACATGGATTCCCCCGCGGCCCCAGACTCGGCTGGTGTGCGTGTGGGTGTCAGTCCAACCGGCGCCTTCCTCCGTGCAGTCTTGGTTCCTGGCTGGGGGCACGCCTCCATTGGGGCGCGTACCAGGGCCGGGTTCTACTTCGTTCTTGAGGCCACGAGTGGCTACGGGATTCTGCGGACGCGCAGGCGCATCAGCGAAGCTCGCAATCGCGCCGACTTCCGGGAGTCAGTGCTACGCGCCGAGCTGGCCGACCAAGGCATCGTCGAAGTGGATGCCATTCAAGAAGCCCTCGATGATGACGCGACGCTCGAGGACCTGACCGCACTGACCGAGTCTCGTCTGCAGCAGCAGGAGGACTGGGCTGCTTTGGGAATCTTCTTGCTCTTTTTGAGCGGTGCAGATGCGTACGTCTCGTCGCACTTAAAAGACTTCCCGGCCCCGATCGAGTTCGAGGCGAGTCCGGTCGGAAACGGCCGGATGGACGTGGGATTCAAGATCCCGGTCGGGAACTAGAGGCGCGGGGCCAAGCGGCCCTAGGCTCTATCCACCGTCGTTTGACGGGAACGTGTGGGAATCGAACCCACCTACCCGGGTTCTAGCCGGGCTGCACGGTTTTGAAGACCGCCGAAGACACCAGTCTCCCTCCGCCCCCTTAGCCGCGTCCTTCAAGCTGTCTGAGGACAGCTTCGCGGGGCCGGACGATAGGGCGACGCGTCCAGATCGCCAAGAGCCCGAGCTCGTTACGGACCGCCGCTCAAAGCGCCATCTACGGCAGCCTGGATCGGTTCGATCGACGTCCCGAATCCGTACATTGCCTGGACGACCATCCCGTCCCGTCCAATCACCACCGTGTATGGCAGTCCGCGATATCCGTAGCTGTCGCGCAGTCGACCCAGTCCCTCAGCGAGCGGATAACCAACTCCTCCGATTTCGTCCAGAAAGGCGAGAGCATCGTCGGGCGATAGGTCCTCGTTCAACCCCAGGACCACTACGCCATCGCCAGAGTAAGCGTCGGCCATACCTGCGAGCAGTGGCTTCTCCCTTATCACCCAAACGAATCGCAGCGCGAGGCACCTGCGCTCCTTGTGGGTGAATCCCCGATCGGGGCCCCTGGGTTCCTAGTCCGAAGCGCCCTGCGAAGCGGCGGCAGCGAGGCGATCCGCATCCCACGCCTGTGCCAGTTCGTCAAGTTCCTCCGCCAAGTCACGCCTCAACTCAGCCAAGCGGTCGCGTCCACGCGGGCTTCGAACTGCCCTAAGGAAGACTCGCAGATCTTCGCGGACCTGAGTCTGGCGATCTCTCCATGTGATCGCGGCGAGACCAACGATCGGCATGCCGACGGTCAGAATACCAGACGCGGTCAGGCCCCATCCGAGCCAGACGCCCGCGGTCACCATCCCCCACCACAACGGAAAAGCCAAGATGCCGATCGCAATCTTGTACGTGGCGACTTGGTCGATCTTCGGTCGAAAACGTGGCGCGATGTAGCGCGTCGCAACGAAGGGAGGCAACCAGGCGAACATCCCCACGAGCGCAACGGGGAGTACGAAGCCCAGCAGCAAGGCCTGACGAAGCGCATACACGAGCACCACCCCCATGCGATAGGTCGGAGGAATGTCACCTTCACTCGCGCCGAACAACGTCAGCAGCCTTAGATAACGACGGACCCGGGCCCGTAATGCACGGAAGCGCACAGGATCCGTCGCTCGGAGCCACCGGATACCGTCGGCGAAACGGCGAAGCCGAGGCATCCGCTCTGTCATGCTGTCCCGCTCTCTAAAGCGGGCGAACTTCTTCTCCCTCGCATACAGCCGCTCGGCAGCTTCGACGAGCTCGCGGTCTTCTGGGTGATCGAAATTCAACGTCACGGCCTCGAGCCCTGCCCTGATTCGATCCGTGAGCGCGCGCACCGTCGCCCTCTCGTCCTCCACGTACGCATCACGGTACTCCCCCACGGGAAACGATTCGCCGAACATCGCAACGACCCTGCCCCTAAAGAGGTGTTTCCGTGTATACGTCAGACCAACGGGCTGGACGTGTAGGCCGAGCTTCCAATCACGTCGCTCCTCAGCGAGCAAGGCAATGCGTGCTGCGCCAGTCCGGATTGGAGTCAGAGACGGCTCAGAATGACTCTGTCCCTCAGGGTAGATCTGCACGGCCTCACGGTTGTGGAGCGCACCGATCGCAGCATCGAACGTGGTGTCGTTCAGGTGCGCCTGGCCCGGAAAGTCCTTACGTCGATACACCGGAAGGCCACCCAGGGCGCGCAGCATCCCACCGACCAGCCACTGCTCGAAGAGAGCAGCCTTCGCCAATGTACGGGCCGGACGCCCACCCGTCCGGAAGATCACGAGGGGATCCACAAGCGCATTCGGGTGATTCCCGGCGATGAGCACGGGACCCTCCGGCATAACGGGCCCGGTCCGTTCCACATCGTAGAAGACGGACACGACCCAGCCGACAAACTTCGTGATAATCCTTGTTAACAAACCCGCCTCCGGTAGGTCGCGCCGCTCCCTGGCCACAACATGACCCCTCACAGTCGAATACGGAAATGACATCGGCTGTCATCGGGAAACACGCCGAGGTACCTTTGAAGCCTCAGAAAACCCTGCATCAAGACTCGTGAAGACCTCAGAATCATCCACGCGTGATCGCTCAGCGACCTACGCCTCAAAAGGGGCTACGCTGCGCCCAGTCGATATGCATGAGGGCGCCCGCAATCCGGGCGCGCGCCTCGACATGGACTGGGTGAGCACCCTCCGGGTGAATCGTAGTGCGGTCGAACGTCGCGCCGCTACGCTCGGGACACGTCGCAGTGTCAAGAAGGAGTGGCAGGCGGCTTGGCTCCTCAAGGCCATTACCCTGATGGATCTGACTACCCTCGCGGGCGATGACACGGAGGGACGAGTCCGTCGCCTGTGCGCCAAAGCTCGTCAGCCTGTTCGCCGGGATCTCTTGGAGGCGATGGGAATGCCCTCCGACGCGATTAGGGTCGGAGCTGTCTGCGTCTACCATCAGATGGTACCCGCAGCCGTCTCAGCGCTTGCGGGATCCGGAATCCCGGTCGCGGCTGTGTCGACCGGATTCCCACATGGACTGAGTCCCATCCCACAACGCATCGCCGAGATCAAAGCATCTGTGGCGGCTGGGGCCAGGGAGATCGATATCGTCGTGACTCGGGGGCACGTCCTGACCGGGAACTGGCAGGCGTTGTACGACGAGGTGCGGTCCTTCCGCGAAGCGTGCGGCGATGCACATATCAAGACGATCCTCGCCACCGGCGAGCTCGCGATGCTTCGAAACGTCGCCAAAGCGAGTCTGGTGTGTATGATGGCCGGCGCTGACTTCGTAAAGACGTCCACAGGCAAGGAACGTGTGAACGCGACGCTCCCAGTAGGACTCACGATGGCCCGCACGGTTCGTGCTTATGCTGAGCGGACCGGGTACGCGGTCGGATTGAAGCCTGCTGGTGGAATCCGAACCGCAAAGGATGCCCTGCTCTGGCTCATCTTGATGAAAGAGGAGCTCGGCACCGGGTGGATGCAACCTGAACTGTTCCGTTTCGGCGCATCGTCGCTCCTCGGCGATATCGAACGTCAACTCGAGCACCACGTGACCGGGCGCTACTCCGCCCACAACCGGCACCCCCTGGCATGAGCAAGGTCGCAGAGGTCTTCGATTCGCTGGAGTATGGCCCAGCCCCGGAAGCAATCGATCACGCGAACGCGTGGCTGGACGACCACGGGCGAGCCTTCGGTCACTTCATAAAAGGGGAATGGACAGACGCGTCGGCGGGACCCTCATTCGACGTGGCCAATCCGGCAACGCGTGAGACCATCGCCAGAGTGGGACAAGCCAGCGACGCTCTGGTCGCCGAAGCTGTGGCAGCGGCACGGGCTGCGCAGGCGGGTTGGTGGGCGCTCGGCCCCCATGGACGCGCTCGTTACCTGTACGCAATCGCTCGACGCATCCAGAAGCATGCTCGGCTATTCGCCGTCCTCGAGACCATGGACAACGGGAAGCCGATCCGTGAGTCCCGCGACCTCGATATTCCGCTCGTAGCCCGGCATTTTTACCACCATGCTGGGTGGGCTCAACTCATGCCGGACGAGTTCCCAAACTCAGAACCGGTGGGGGTGATCGGACAGATCATTCCTTGGAACTTCCCGCTGCTGATGATGGCCTGGAAGATCGCCCCGGCCCTCGCGATGGGTAACACGCTCGTTCTCAAGCCGGCCGAATTCACTCCGCTGTCTGCCCTGCTCTTCGCGCAGCTGTGTGAGGAAGTCGGTCTTCCGAAGGGAGTGGTGAACATCATCACTGGAGATGGCGCGACCGGTGCAGCCATCGTGGCCCACGACGACGTGGACAAAATCGCGTTCACGGGCTCGACGGATGTGGGGCGCATCATTCGAGAAGCCACCGCTGGCAGCGGGAAACGGCTCTCTCTCGAACTCGGTGGCAAGTCGCCGTTCTTGGTGTTCGAGGACGCGGATCTGGACTCAGTGGTCGAAGGTGTAGTCGACGCGATCTGGTTCAATCAGGGCCAAGTCTGCTGTGCGGGCTCCCGTATCCTGGTCCAAGAAGGCGTCGCCGAGGAGTTGGAGCGCAAGCTGAGGGCGCGCATGGAGACGCTTCGCATGGGGAACCCGCTCGACAAGGCCGTCGACATGGGAGCCATCGCAGCCCCTGTCCAACTGGCGCGAATCGAGAGTCTCGTCGAACAGGGGCGCTCCGAGGGCGCCCAGGTGTGGCAGCCGTCTTGGAGCCCACCCCGCGAAGGCTGGTTCTACCCACCGACGCTGTGCACCAATGTGGCCCCTTCGAGCACGCTCGCTCAGATCGAGGTCTTCGGGCCCGTTGCAGTCCTGATGACGTTCCGAACGCCCGCCGAGGCCGTTGAACTGGCCAATGACACGCGGTACGGCCTCGCGGCCTCCCTTTGGTCCGAGAATATCAATCTTGCTCTCGATGTGGCCCCGAAGATCAAAGCGGGCACCGTGTGGGTGAATTGCACGAACCTCTTCGACGCGGCTGCCGGATTCGGTGGATACCGAGAGAGCGGCTACGGGCGGGAAGGCGGTGAGGAAGGGCTCCATGAGTACATGATGCCGACCTGGGAGCGCGACGCGCCGGAGTTGCAGAGTCTGCCCCCGACGGACGGGAACCCCTCCGCGGCGGTCGAGGGAATACCTCCCGTCGATCGCACCGCGAAGCTGTACGTGGGAGGGAAACAGAGCCGGCCCGACGGAGACTCAAGCGTCGCGGTATACGGGCATGACGGGTCCTTCCTAGGAGAGGTCGGACGGGGGAACAGGAAGGACGTCCGGAACGCTGTGGAAGCCGCGAGCGAGGCGCAGGCGCGCTGGGCGAGTCGCACCGCCCACAACCGAGCTCAAGTGCTGTACTACTTCGCCGAGAACCTCCAAGCGCGCCGCGCCGAGTTCATCGACGGACTCGCAGCGTTCTCCGGGGACGCCGACGATGCGTCAGCCGAATTCGATGCATCCATCGAGCGGCTCTTCGTGTACGCCGCTTGGGCGGACAAATGGGAAGGACGCGTGCACCACACGCCCCTCCGGAACGTGACGCTGGCCATGAAAGAGCCGATCGGCGTCATAGGGATCACGGCCCCTGCTGAGCGTCCCTTGCTCGGGTTGATCTCGGGGATCGCTCCAGCCATCGCCGTTGGGAACTCTGTCGTCGTGCTGCCGTCGGAACGGGCGTCGTTGGTCGCGACGGACCTGTATCAGGTCATGGACACATCCGACGTCCCCGCCGGAGTGATCAACATCGTGACAGGTCCACACGCTGAGACCCTCCCGACGCTCGCCGCCCACGACACGGTCGACTGCATGTGGCACTTCGGCAGCCAAGAAGACTCCAAGACCGTCGAGGCCGCTTCCACCGGCAACTTGAAACGGACCTGGGTGAGCTACGGACGCGCCCGGGACTGGTTCGACGCGCACCAAGGCTACGGAGAGGAATTTCTGCGTGAGGCGACCCAGGTGAAGAACATCTGGGTCCCCTATGGAGCGTAGCTAGCGACGCCTCAAGTAGGCGTTGCGCGGCTCACTTGGGATCATCAGGTAGATCTGCTCCCCGGGTGAGACATCCACCCTGTTGGTCTCATAATCATCGCCGGCTAGAAACTCCATCCGTACTCGGATCTCGTCGAGTCCTCTCCAATCGACCTGGAAGGTCCGCTGAGCATTCCCGCCAACCTGGCCGAGCAGCATTCTGCCTCGGGTCGTGAGCGAAAAGAGCCGAACATCGTTGAAATTCTGGTTGTCGACGTTAATTCGAATCTGGGAGGGAGCTGAGCGTTCTCCATTGAACGGATCTCCACTCGAGCGGGAACCACACCCGCTTAAGACCGCAAGCACAATCAGAACGGCGCCTCGAAAGGTCAAACGTCCGGTGTTGGTAAAGCGCCGCTGCATACAACCCCGCAAGGAAGTGTCTCGGTTCAGATTCATCTACGGTGCCCTCCACTCCTCACTCCGGCAACCGTAACCATAGGACGACAAAGAGGGGGCGACGCACACAGCGCCGCCCCCTCGTCGTTGCCGTCGGGCCGGACTACGCGATCAGCTTGCTCGCGTCGATCGGCTCCATACCCAACTCCCGCAACAACGCGTTGAGTCGGGCCAAGTCCTGCTGAATGACAAGGGTCATTTGCCCGATCTCTACGTCCAATAATTCCGAAAGTGTGTCGAACACTTCAACGGACTGATCCGTCGGACGATTCTCCGCACCCTCAACGTGGTTCAGAAGTGCGGCGATTTTGTTGTTCAGCTTGATCGGATAGTTGAGCGGATCCTGACCCGAGCGATTCTGGATCTGATAGATCTCACCCTCAACACTCGTCAATCGCTCAGCAACCGTACCTGCCAACAAGGCCAGTTCTGCGTTGTCGTTCTCTTCGGTACGGTCGTCGATCTGTGTCTTGATCGAGCGCATTTGCAGAACCGCCTCATTCGCCTGCGTCACACGATCCCGAATCATGATGGCGAGATCATGTCGCGCCTGGAGATCCGCCACAGTGACACCTTCGGCGAGCACCCGCGGGTTCATCTTGATCTCGAAATCTCGGCTCTGGGTTTCGCCGTCCACCGTCATGCTGACCTGATACTGACCCGGGACTACGGCCGGGCCCACAGGGCCAGCCGCCCAGAAGATGCGACCTTCGAAGTCGGTCCAGCTAGGAAGCCGCTGGTTCCACCGGAACGTCTTCGATCCGGCTGAACGAGAAGGTCGAATCGTCCCGGAGAAACCACCGCGGCCACCCCCACGACCACCCGCCGCCGCTTCCACCGGCTCGTCATCGTCGCCACCGACGGTTGATGTGAAGATGATGTCACCGTCGGAATCCATGATTTCTACGGTGATCTCATCCGCTGCTTCCGGCAGGTAGTACTGAACGGTGGTGGCGTTGTCGAAACCACGCACCGGGTCCTTCGGATCGAAGAGCCACCAGTCGGAGGTGACTACCTCAGGTGTCATTTGGCGAAGAATTCCGATGTCCCGCATCACCCAGAACGACCGTCCGTGTGTCCCGATCACGAGGTCGTTGTCCTCGACCACGAGGTCCGAGACCTGCACGACCGGCAGATTCTGGCTCAGAGGCTGCCAGTTCTCTCCGTCGTTCCACGACACGTAGACCGTGCTTTCGGACGCCGCGTACAGCATTCCGGGCCGTACGATGTCTTCACGGGTCGCGCGCACGAAGTCGTCGTCCGGGATCCCGTTCGTGATCTTGGTCCAGGTCTGTCCGTAGTCCTCGGTCTTCCAGACATACGGGCTCCTGTCGTTATCCACCAAGTACCGAATACCGGACACATAAGCCTTGCCCGGTGTGTGAGGCGATGCCTCGATCGTGTTGATACGAACGAAGTCTGGAGCGTCCGGCGGAGTGACGTTCTCCCACGTCGGCGCGTCACTCTGGGCGTTCCGGGTTACGGAAACGTACCCGTCATCCGAGCCTGCCCAGATCACGTTCTGATCATGGTGTGACGGTGCGATCGCGAAGACGGTCGCATACGTCTCAACACCGGTCTGATCCAGCGTGATCGGTCCACCCGACGGCCCGATCGTCGCCGGGTCAGCCCGTGTCAGGTCGCCACTGATGGCGTCCCAACTCTGACCGTCCGTTGAGGACCGCCAGACCTTCTGCGTCGCCGTGTACACGATCCCGGAGTCGTGGTTGTCGAAGACGATCGGGAACGTCCACTGGGCTCGCTCCGTGATGTCCTCCGAGGACTGACCCATGGGATTGTCAGGCCAGACGTTGATGGCCCGGGTGATGCCGGTGCGGTAGTCGAACCGCGACAGCGCTCCACCGTATGAACCCGCGTAGTAAACATCGGGGTCATCCGGATCAGACGCGATGTATCCACTCTCACCACCGCCGACCGCGAAGAAATGGCCACCGCCCCCACGGCCACCGGCCGCGGAAAGGTGGTTCCACCCACTCGACGGCATACACGCCGTCGAGTTGTCCTGCTGGGCACCGCAGATGTAGTAGGGCTCGTGGTTCGTGGTGGTGACCCGATAGAACTGCGACGTCATGAACTGCTGGTCCGTCCAACTCTGTCCACCATTAAAGGAGACGTTTCCGCCACCATCGTTGGCGTTGATCATCCGGTCCGTATCCGACGGCGCAATCCACACGTCGTGGTTGTCTCCGTGCGGCACACTGATCGAACGAGGGAAGGTCGCTCCGCCATCTTCAGACTTGTAGAAGCCGGTGTTCACGGCATATACGACGTCTTCGTCCTGAGGGTCCGCATAGATGCGGCTGTAGTAGAAGGCACGCTGCCTGAGCTTCCGCTCGTCGTTCATGTACTCCCACGATTCACCACCGTCGTCGGAACGGTAGACCCCACCGGCTTCCTTGTGCTCGATGATCGCCCACACACGATCAGAATTCGCACCTGAAACGGCGAGGCCAATCTTGCCGATCGGCGCGTCGCCGAGCCCAACATTCGCAGTGATGTCAGTCCAGTTGTCGCCGCCGTCGGTGGACTTCCAGATTCCGGAATCCATACCGCCTGAGCTCATCCCCCAGCTCTTGCGCCAAGCTTCCCAAATCCCCGCGTACAGGACATCGGGGTTGTTGGGATCGACGACTAGGTCGTTCGCCCCGGCCTTCTCGCTCTTGAACAGCGTGTGGTCCCACGACTCACCACCGTCGCTGGTCTTGAACACCCCGCGCTCCGGATTGTCCGCAGAGTGAACGCCCCAACCTGCAACCCAAGCGACGTCGCAGTTGTCCGGATGGATCCGGATTCGCGCGATGTTCTGCGTTTCGCGAAGACCGATATGCGTCCACGTGCGACCTGCATCGGTCGATTTGTACGCGCCATCACCCTGCTGGATGTTTCCACGAATCTGCGTCTCACCCGTCCCGATATATACGACATCGGGGTCCGACTCACAGACGGCTACCGCACCAACAGACGAACTCGTGATCTGCCCGTCTGTGACGGCACGCCAGTTGTTTCCACCGTCCGTGGTCTTCCAAAGTCCACCACCGGTCGCGCCGAAGTAGTACTCCATGGGGCGAGCATCGCTGCCCGCCACTGCTGTGGAACGCCCACCGCGTGCGATGCCGACGTTGGTCCACCGAAGGCCGTCGTAGATCTCTGCTGGGAATTCCTGTGCGTTCGCGGGCACGATCCAAGTTGGTAGCACGACCGCAAGGCCGAGCACTGCGCGCGCGAGGAGCCGAACGTATCTGCTCATCGTTTTGATGCCTGATTTGTGGGTGTTACGGGGGCCCCCGGTCGGTCCGGGAACGTCAGCGTAGAACCGCTGACAAAAGGGCGCAAGACAAGTGGGCCATAACAACCCCAAGGAGACCAGTGGCGGGGGGTGAACCTCCCGTCAGCGTCCGATCAGCTTCCAGACCAAGCCCACCAGCGAGGAACTGATGACCACCGCACCCTCCGGTATCGTCCCGTCCCCGGCACTATCGTCTCCCGCCTTACCATCGTCGATCGCGAGAGCCGAAATCGCGAGTGAAACGGCCGCGCTGGTGACGACGAGACCTAGGGCGATGCTCTTTCCCGGGGAGAACTCACGCAACTCCACAGAGACCGCGCCGTCCCGTGCCACACGGAAGGTGTCGAACTGGATCATCCGGCTGAACGCGGTCAAGTCGCGACGCGTGGTCGAGGCCAAGACGATGGTATCCCCCGCTTCGAGGACGACTCCCTCGATCAGGACCGTCTGGGCCGCAGCGTTGCGATCCGCGACCGCAGATTGAAGCGGCACGGTGACCCGAGCCACCGTTCCCGGCACGGGAGTTTCAACCGGTGTGTAGCTGTGGCAACCCGCGAGGACGATTGCTGCCGTCAGAACCATCAAGGTGGAACGCGACATTAAATCTCGACCTCGATAATGCGGGTGAGCTGACGGTTGAACATGTAGACGAACGACCATGGGGTGCCGGCGAAGACGCCGCCCGACTCGGAGACCAAGCTCCGGTTATCGACATCCACGCGGACGTTGAGCGCGTATGCCCCCTCCTCCGGAGGCAAAATCAGCACCAACCACTGCCGGTCGATCGCGATGTTGAACACCGTATCGATAGGCAGCGTGTGTCGGACGGTGTCCGAAGCGAAGACCGTCACGCCAGTTACGGCGAACTCATCCACTCCAGCAACGAACTGCGTGGAGTAAATGACATCCACCTCGGTTCCGGTTTCCCCATCCACTCGGAAAAAAATGTGAGTCGGGGTGGGGTCTTCGAACGCTCCGCATCCGGCGGCCACAACGAGCGCCACGAAACCAAGCGCGACAAGAGCTTTGTGTTTCATCATCTGATATCTGCAGGTCAGTGACTGAAAAAGACGAGGCGCACCCGTACACAAGGTACGGATGCGCCCGCCTTTCTCTACCCCTTAGCGGGGATCAACCACCGCAGCCGAGGCCGTTCAGGTGGCAGTTGGCCCGAATCTCGATGATTGAGATCGGAAGCATCTCGCCCGGACCGGACGATGTAACAGCCAAGCTAGACCAATCCGACGCTTGGATACCGAAGCGGTACATGTCCGCGAGCCGGAGCCCCTGGAGCATGACGTTCACACGACGCGTATGCGTCAGCATATCCATGTTCGAAATCTGGCCGCTGAACAAGGTCGACCCGTCCAGGGAACGGATGTGGTTGATGTGCTCTGTGAATCCAGCGTTGTTGCCGCCGGCGAGCGCATTTTCAGCCAAAATCAAATGCATCAACCGAGTGGAGGAAATCGTCATGGGCTCATAAACGCCACCCTTTGACAGATAGTTTCCACCCTTCCACTGGTTGAGAATTCTGATCACCGCAGGATCCGCGACATTGTCGATCGGGTCCATGAGAGCGATGCCGTTGATGTCGTTCGCGGCATTAACCGTCACGATCGAAAGATCGATCTGGTTCTCTTTCCGGTCGTTCACCCAGCTCGCCATCGAGTTGCTGACCGTGCCGCTGGAGTACGTAAGGTTGTACGTCCAGTCAGCCGTCACGCCACCCGCAGCGGTAATCACTGCGTTAGCGTCAGCCGCAGCAGCTGCCGCGTTGACTACTCCGTTGCCCGAAGGCGACGGGTTGATGGCGTCCCAGATCGCACGCGACTGATGCGCGCGCGCACGTATCGCCATCGCCCTCATAGCGAGGTCAGCGTCACCGACGGCGTTCGCACCGGACACCGCAGCGTCCAGGCGCGAGATCGCACCGTCGAGAACCTGGAACATGTTGGCCGGGCCAACCGGCGGCCCGTCTTCGGTCTTGTCGGAGAACGCAAAATCCTCCTGCGTCTCACCGATCAACATGTACTGAATGCCGGAGTACAAGTTGGCACGGGCCAAATCGTAAGTCATGGCCGTACTCGGGCTCTCCGCGACATGCCCGGCGAGAATCTCGATAGCCTCGTCACTCATCCACCGGGCCTGCCCCAAAGCTGGGAACGGACCGTCGATGAACTCATTGAGAGGATCGTTTACAAATCCCTGGTCCAGCGAGCCCCACGCATCGCGTGAGCCGATCCAGTACAACTCGTCAGATGCGACGAGGTACGGCTGCCAGGACTGGGAAATCGACGATGATACTAAAGCCAGTGACCCGTTCACCACGGCAGATGCTGCGGCTTCGTTACGAATCGAAGCCTCCACCAGGTTATTCGGATTGCTGACGTCCAGCAGATCACAGCCGGTGAGGGCCACGGTCGCTGCAAGCATCACCGCGGGAGCTTTCAATTGCTTAATCATTAGTCGTCCCCCTTAGAACGTGACGCGAGTGGAAAGTGTCAGCCGACGTGGGATCGGGATCCCCCACCCTTCGGTCGAATCGAGGAAGTTACAGTTGAGTCCGCCGTTGCAGCGGCCGAGGACGTTGCCCTCGGGATCCATGCCCGTGTAATCACCAAGCATGAACATCTTCAAGTTCCGCGCACCGAGGTTGACGGTGGCGGTGGACAGTCCCCAGCCCGAAACGATGTCGGCCGGTATCCGGTACGTGAGCGACAGCTCACGCAACTGGATCCAGCTGGCGTCGAAGACGCCGTTCATGCCTGACATCGGCGACAGACCTTCAACTTCACGAGCCCACGAAACAGCCGCGTCGAGACGGGCCTGCGCGGACGATGCCGGGTTCTTCATGATCGACTCAAGCTCAGCCGAGCGCGGCGTGTTGCGGCCGATCACGGAGTTTGCCCGACGGAACATACCCGACAGATCCTGCACCTGGTGACCAAACTTGTACTCGAACAAGGTGCTTAATTCGAAGTTGCCTGCGAAGGCCAGGTTGAAGCCGGCAGAACCAGCCCACGAAGGCGACGGCTTGCCGAGATACGACTCGAGCAGGCCCTCTCCGCAGTTATTTGAAGCGAACTGACCGTTCGGATCACCGAACGTGTTGTTGGATCCGTCGTTACCGATCGCGAGCGGCTTGAAACTGCTCGGGTTGACCGGGCCCGCAAAGTACGCGAGCGCCTGGGCCAGCGTCGGTTCCGTGCAGGAACCATCCAGGTTCAACGGAATCGCCACGTCCGCAATCTTGGCACCGAAGAACGCACCTGGTGTGGAACCTTCGACGAGGTAGTTGCGGTAGCGCGGGTACGAACCACCGGTCTTGAGAGCCGGTGCTCCACCCATGCTGGTGATCGTTTCCTGCAAGTACGCCGTGTTCGCAAACACGTTGAGGGACAGGCTCTCACTCTGGATCAGCGAACCACGCAGGCTGAGCTCGACGCCCGAAGCCTGCATCTCACCAATGTTATCCAGCTGCGTCGACGTGAACCCACCCGTTACCGGGAACTGACGGGCTACGAGAGCGTCTGTCACCGTGCGGTTCCAGTACGTCATGTCGACCGACCACTTGTCGTTAAAGAGGCCGACCTCGGCACCGATTTCCCACTCTGTCGAAATCTCAGGCCTCAGGGCGGAGTTACCCAAGTTGCTGGGACGAACGCCAGGACCCTCAGCCGACGGCTGCGGCGAAAACGTGGTGAACTTATCAAAGGCGCCCGGCTGGAGGCCGGACTTACCCAACGCGGAACGGATACGGAACGTCGAGACGGTCTCGCTCGTCCAATCCAGTCCCTGGCTCGGAACGATTGAGATGGAAACCTTCGGGTAGAAGGCCGTCTCAAAGTCTTCACCGAACGCGGAGTTGGCATCCCAACGTCCACCGACGGTCAAGAAGACCCAGTCGTCCCAACCAACCTGATCCTGCAGGTAACCACCAATCTGCGTCACACGGAGCCAACTCTCACTGGAGCTTTCCGACGCGAGAGCGGACAGCGTCTCCAGGCCGGGGCCCGGGAAGTCGCGGCCACCACCACCAGCGCTCTGGCGCTGACGCATGAAGCCCTGTCCACCGAAGAGAAGTGTGTTCTCCCACATGTCGGTTTGGAAGGTGTGAGAACCCTTCAGGTCCGTTGTGATCTCGCGGCTACGATTCTCCCGCACGGTCCGTGAACCGTCCGGGGTCGAGCCACTGAAGCCATCGACGTTCCACGCGTACGGACGGAACGAAACAGCGTCATCCGACGTGAAGTCGAGACCGAACGTTCCGTCGAGACGGAAGTTGTCGGTCGGCGTGAAGCCAATGGTCGTCGAGCCCGCAAAGTGCTGCGAGTTCACGAAGTTCAGCTGGTACATGTTCTCACGACCCGTCGCAAACGCCGGGTTACCGTAGTAATTGTCGGGGGTCGCGAGGCGCAGCTGCGTCATGAGCTGCGAGGAGAACACACCGTAGATGTTGTTCGAGTTGTCCGGCGTGTGGTGCTCCATGTCCGAGAAGAGCGTCGAGACGCCGATCCGGATTTTGCTGCTCGGGACGATCGTGAAGTTCGAGGTGATCGAGGCCCGACGGTTCGAGTCCTTCTCAGCCTCCATGCCATCCACTGGCGGGAAGTTCTTCGCCGCGTCGAACGGACCATCTTCATCCGTCAAACGACCCGACACGAAGTACTGGAAGGCATTCGAACCACCCGACACGGAGGCCGAGTAGATCTGGCCAAAGCCGCTACCGAGCATGTCCGGAATGATGTCTTCCTCGAACGTCTCGTAGAGCTGAACATTACGACCCCAACGCGCTGCAATCCGCGCCTGGTCTGCCGCACTCTCTGCAAAGTCAGCAACAGGGAGGATGCGGTTCGTCGGCGCGACGATGTTCGTCAAGTCGGCCTGAGCCGTGAAGCGAGGCGCACCTGCGCGGCCACGCTTCGTGAAGATCTGGATCACGCCGTTAGATGCCTCCGTGCCGTACAGCGTGGCAGCAGCAGCACCCTTCAAGATCTCGACCCGCTCGATGGACTCGGGCGGAATGTCGTCCAGACGGGAGGGCGAGCCCTGTCCGTTGAACGACTCAACCGCCGAACGGTCTACACGAATACCATCCACATAGATGATCGGCTCGTTGAGCTGCGAGAGCGACGCGGAACCACGGATGCGGATACGCGCACCCTCACCGGTATAACCGGACGAAGGAAGCGACACTACACCAGGCTCACGACCCGCGATCATCTGACTGAAGTTCGCGATCGGAGCGTTATCCAGGGTGGAAGCGTCGATCGTGGCAATCGTGTTACCAAGCTTACGCTTCTCGGTAGCCACCCCAGCACCTGTAACCACGATCTCGTTTAGGCTGATGGCGGTCTGGTTCAGACCAAAATCGGCTACCGAAGACTCCCCAGCGGTCACCGTGACCGTTAGGGCACCCGCCCGGTAACCTACGAGCTCGGCAGCGAGCTCATGCTCACCAACTGGGACATTGAGCAGTAAAAAGCGGCCCGCGGCGTTTGTCAGGGCACCGACACCGGTTCCCTCGATATACACCTGAACCGCCTCTAGCGGACGCTGCGAAGCAGCATCTTTCACCGTTCCGACAAGCGTACCCGTTGTTTGGGCAGCTACCGGAGCTGGTGACCATCCGACGAGCGCTGCAACCGCGAGCGCTACACCGAAGGTGAGGCGTGCTGACGTTGGACGCGTCATTGTTTGTCCTCCCTTTTTAGGTTGGGACTTAGCGAATCACCCTGACCTCTATCTATGTAAAACAGGAGCGCGTCCACGCTCCTCAGGGTGCAGTGTTACTCCTTCTTCTACCAGAAAAAACACATCACAGGCACAACAGTCGATGATGGATGTGTTCACGAAATAATATTGTGATGGCAGGGAACGCACCACCCCTTCAGGCGCAAAAACGTCTAGTCGCATTTCGGGCTTTCAGGGCGTGGCTACGGCGTCAGTCCTCCACGCGAGCTACGCACTCGATCTCTACATCGCAGGATTTGGGCAGGGCTGCGGCTTGCACCGCGGCCCGCGCCGGGCGATGATCGCCAAAGTGTTCTGCGTAGACCTCGTTCATCTCAGCAAAAGTGTTCATGTCGGAGAGAAATACCGTCGTTTTTACGACGCTATTCATGGAAGCACCGGCGGCCTTGAGTACCTGCTCGAGATTCCTGAGGCACAAGTCGGTCTGATCTGCGACTGACCCGGTGTTCTGCTCTCCGGTCTCCGGGTCCAGCGGGATCTGACCGGAACAAAAAACCCATCCGTCCGAGACGATCGCCTGGGAATATGGACCGATGGCGGCGGGGGCGTGCTCAGTATGGACTCGCTTGAGTTCCGGCATTAATGGCTCCGTGATACGTGGGATGAATCAGATTTAGGTGATGGCGCGGGCCGCAAGCTGGCTCCGCAATTCGTTGGGCGAGACCGTAGCAACGCCCGGCTTTCCTACCTCGATCGCTGCTGCGTGGTTGGCGAGGCACGCCGCTTCCTCAATAGAACCGCCGAAGGCGAGGACGAGGGCAGTCAGAGCGGTAACCGTGTCCCCTGCTCCAGAGACGTCATACACGCCTCGCGCGACCGCTGGGACTCGGACGGACGCCCCCTCCGCCGTCTGGAGGGCCATGCCGCGCGCTCCCATGGTGAGAAGGAGGTTCTGGCATTCCAGCCGGCTTCGGACGTCCTCCATCCATGCTGGGTCATCCGGATGGATGAAGTCTCCGAGCGCGTCTTGGAGTTCATGAGCGTTCGGCTTGAGTACCGTCGCCCCCTGAAATCGAAAGAAATTTCTACGCTTGGGGTCGACGATCCAGGGAATACCGCGCACCGCCGCGACCTGACGCACCGACTCGATCACAGCTGGAACGAGAACTCCCTTGTTGTAGTCCTCGACCACGATCGCATCAGCGCCCTGCGCCAAATCGGTGATTCTGCGAACCAATTCTGACGCGACTTCCGCGCTGACGTCGTCGTGCGATTCGACATCAAAGCGGACGATCTGATGCTGACCTGCCAGAATACGAGTCTTTTCGGTGGTCGGCCGGTCACTGTCCCGGACCACGCCGTCCACACCTACCTGAAGAGCCGTTAGCGCCCCATCGAGAAGATCGGCAGCGGGATCTTCACCCACGCAGCCGACGACGCTGCAGCGTGCACCGAGCGCGGTGACGTTAGCCGCGACATTGCCGGCTCCCCCTACGGCGGACTCGGACGTATCCACCCGAACAACGGGAACCGGCGCCTCCGGAGAGACCCGATTCACGTGGCCCGATACATAGCGGTCCAGCATCAGGTCCCCTACGACTAGGACCTCGATGTCGGGGGCGGCCGCCAGGAGCGCCTCTAAGCGGTCCGGGCTCACCCCTCCCAGCGCCCTCGTCCGCGGCCCTCGAGTGTGAGCACCGAGTAGGCATCACCGTCAACCGCGAGTAACGCGTCCTGCAGGTTCACCGAAACGCATACGTGGTTGGGAACGATCCGGACCCTGTCTCCCACACTCGGGACCCAATCCGTCCGCGAGAGATCCAGAACACCGTGCTCTTCTGATAGACCTGTTACCCGAACCTCGGGCCGATCCAAGAGTTGGCCGTAGCCGTCACCGCCCCGGCCTTCTTTCGCCAGTGCCTTGGAACCGGCATCAACGACTGCGTGCCCGGCGACCGCGGTGCTCACCACCGTAGCCAACACGGTGTACGCAATGTCGTCTGGGCCAGCGCACCCAATGTCGAGTCCTTCGCGATCGTAGTAGATGCACGACCCGGATCGAACCTCGGTGAGGTGGGGCATGTCGTGGCTTCGATACAATGTCGGCGTTGAGCCGCCGCTCACGATCTCCGGCGACAAGCCCCCTTCTTCGAGAGCCCGGACCGTCTCAGAGAGAAGCACAGACACCTCTGCGATGGGCGCACCCTGGTCCGCCTCAGTCATGCGGATCTGGCCCGGATAGAACATGAGGCCTCGAAATTCGACCCCGTCCAGTTCAGATGCGAGACGGGCGACTTCAAGAACCTGCGTTGAGGACTGAAGTCCCACCCTACCCATGCCCACGTCACGCTCGACCAGAACGCCAACAGTTCGGCCGGCTGCAGCTGCGGCCGACGCGAGACCTCGCAGAACCTCCTCAGAGTCGAGGGCCACCTTGAGATCGAGAGATGGGCTGAGCTGAACGAGCCGGCGAAGCTTCTCGTCTCCGACCGGCGGATAGGCGAGAAGTATGTCGTCGGTGAGCGTGGACATCACTTCGGCTTCTCGCAGTGTAGCGACCGTTAGGCCTCGAGCGCCTGATTCTAGCTGTATCCCGGCGATCTGAAGTGACTTGTGCGTCTTGACGTGCGGACGCCACCCCAAGCCGTGCCCCGCCGCGTATTCAGCCGCCCGAGCAGCGTTTGCCCGGACCCTCTGAAGGTCTACATACCCTACCGGAGTTTCGATACGCTCTGGATCTATCCGACTCAATTCAGAGCGTCCTCAATGGCCTGAAAGAAGGCGGTGTCCGTCTCACTCACCGGGCCATACTTCATCCAAACCAGCGTGCCTTCCCGATCCAACAAGAACGTCGCAGGCAGTCCCAGGATCTGGTAAACCTCCATGCCGCGCATCTGCGGATCGTGGAGGATGGTGTACGACACACCGTACTCCTCTACGAACATCGCCACCTGGTCCGCGGCGTCCCCCGTGTCCATCGACACACCGACGATCTCGAATCCCCGTTCGTCGTATTCCTCGAACAGTTCCTGGAGAAAAGGAGTCTCGAACCGACACGGTCCACACCACGTGGCCCAGAAGTTCAGCAGCACCACCTCGCCCCGCAGAGACTCGAGCGAGACTGCCTCGCCAGCGAGCGTCGTCGCGGCATACGCCGGCGCCAGGTTCCCCATCTGGGGCATTGCCGGCATCTCGGACGCGGCGCACGCCGCAGTCGCGAGCACAGCACCGATCATCATGATCCTCTTCAGCCCCATCATCGTCTAATGCTCCAAGACCAGTCGCGTGAGTCGAACCATTGGTGTCTCGGCAGACGCGTCTGTCCATGCGACCACTAGGCTACCATCAGGTGCTTCGGCCATTCTCGGGAAACCGCTGGCTCGGGCAGACGTCGAGTTCGACACGACGACGGGATCTCCCTGCGCACCGTTTCGATCGTACCGACGGAGTCGGACTTCCGCGGCCTCTCCCCCGGTTCGCTCCAACCACGTTACGAACAGGCTCCCGTCAGGCCTGCCCAGGACGTGTACTCTCCCGGCCGGATTTCCGTCATCGACCACGAACGGCTCCCCAAAGGTCGCCCCATCATCATCGGAGAACGCGACCTTCACATGTGGGACATCGTCAGCGGCGGTAAACCAAGCGACCGCTAGATCCGAACCTGCCATGGTCGCTGCGGGACCATTCACTGGACAACCGGCGATATTCCAACCATCCGAGTGGACCGGCATTCCATCGGTCCACGCCCCATCGATGTTCCTCGTCACGTAAATGTCCCGGATCTCGTCTTCGCTTCGGTCACGGTAGACGACGATGGGGCCCGACGGTGTCAGCGCTGCGCTCGTCTGGCAGCAATCGCAGACCCGCGCGTCGAGGAGCGTCTCTGGGCCCCGGGTGCCGTCGGCATTCACCGTGCGCCAACGCACAGTCATTTCCTTGGTCGCTAGGCTTCCGTCCGGGCCTTCCACAGACTGGCGACCGTCGAGCCAAGCGAATCCGATCGAACCGTCCATTGCGATCGCGCTCACAAACCCGTGTTCCGTGGGCGTACCGTCTTCGTGCGGCGTCCAAGGCGCAGACCACGTTTCGCCGCCATCTCGTGAGTTCACGATGCGGACCCCATAGTCATAACCGCCCGCTTCCCCTCTCTGCAGCCAATGCGCCCACAGGGTGCCTTCGGAATCCGGGGTCACGGAGGGGAAGTCGGCCCAATTCACAAAGAAGCCATCGCTCTCGGCGACCACAGAAGGCTCACTCCAGTCGTCTCCCACGAGTTGGGCGAACATCAGCGCGTTCGACCCTTCACTGGTTGGCTCCAGCCAACTCATGAACACCCCGTCCTCTGACGCGGACAGAAATGGCTCGCCGCTGCCATCACCAGCGGGCGATGGGATCTCCACGCCGGCGTCCTCCGGCATGGCCCGCGACGCATCTGCGCAGGACGCTAGGACACATATGATCGCCGCAAAAGAAAGGGCTTTGTTCATGACAGCGCACCTAAACACGAGGGTCTAACCGGTAGGGATTACAAAGTAAGGCACGGTGCCTGCTTGCATACCACTCCGGAAGTGGGGAGAATCTGGAGCAGGTTCCCCCTGCAGGTCAACGAGAGTGGAACGGCCGGGGGTACCCTGAGGGTTTCCGGACGTAAGGTGTAAGTAACGGACTGGTGGGTTCGAAACTCTACATGTGTGATTCGGCCGACGCCGATCGTCTAAGTGATCGGGTGGTGGCAATTCTATACAAGGCGATGATGACGATGGACTTGACGAAGCTCGCGGGGAATGTGTCTCGGGCGGTACTCGGCGCCACGCTGGCACTGGTGGTCGTTGGCGCTCTGCCCCAACCGGGAAGTGCTCAGTACTTCGGACGAAACAAAGTCCAATTCGATGATTTCGACTTCAAAGTCTTGAAGACGGAGCACTTCGATTACCACTACTACGACATCGAAGAAGAGGCGGTGCTCGACGCGGCCCGCATGGGTGAGCGGTGGTATGAGCGACTCGCCCGGTCGTTTCAACACGAGTTCGAACAGTCGAAGCCGGTCATCTTCTACGCCGACCACCCCGATTTCCAGCAGACCAATACGCTCTCCGGTTCAATCGGCGAGGGTACGGGTGGTGTCACGGAGTCACTGAAGAATCGAGTGATCATGCCCATGACCGGGTCCTATTGGGATACCGATCACGTTTTGGGCCATGAGCTTGTCCACGCCTTCCAGTACAACATCGCTCAGTCGCGTCGTGGCGGAGGCATTCAAGGTCTCATGGAGCTGCCGCTCTGGTTGATCGAAGGCATGGCAGAATACCTCTCTGTGGGTCGAGACGACCCACTCACAGCCATGTGGATCCGCGACGCTATTCGGCGGGACGAACTCCCGACAATCCACCAGATGACCCGAGAGTCGCGCTTCTTCCCCTACCGGTTCGGTCAGGCCTTGTGGGCCTACATCGGCGGAACGTACGGGGACGACGCGGTCATTCAGATCTATCGCCGGTCCCTCCGTGTTGGCTTCGAGGGCGCGATCGAACAGGTGTTGGGCCTCTCAACTGACACACTATCCGTTCGCTGGACGGAAAAGGTCGCCGAGGAATACCTGCCGATCATGGAGGGGCGGAACGCTCCCGCGGATGACGGCAACTTGATTCTCGCGCCGAGTACCGGTTCGGGTACCACGAATATTTCCCCGTCAATTAGCCCCGATGGCCGCTACGTCGCCTTCCTATCCGAGAAGGATCTCTTCTCGGTCGATCTGTATATGGCGGAAGTCGCGACGGGTCGGGTCATTCGAAAGCTCTCCAGCGCGAGTTCGGACCCGCACATTGAGGCTCTTCGTTATATCGATTCGTCAGGCACTTGGTCGCCCGACTCTCGACAGTTCGCCTATGTAGTCTCGGCCGAGGGCGACAACCAGATCGTGATCACGAACACCGACAACGGTCAGGTACAACGTCGGATCGCCTTCGATCAAATCGGAGCAGTGTCGAATCCAGCATGGTCACCGGACGGCCGGTATCTGGCGTTCTCCGGCTCTGTCGGCGGCATCAGCGACATCTTCATGTACAACCTTGAGTCCGACGAGATGATCCAGCTCACGAACGACAAGTTCGCGGACCTGCAGCCCACGTGGTCTCCGGACGGAACGACGATCGCGTTCACGAGTGATCGTGGGCCCGAGACCAGCTTCGAGCGGCTGACGTACAGCGCCTTTCAGCTTGCACTGCTGGAAGTCGCCACAGGCCAGGTCCGAATCCTGCCGGTCTTCGGGAACGTGAAGCACATCAATCCGGTCTACGGTGCCGGTGGTGAGAGTCTCTACTTCATCTCCGACCAGGACGGCGTCTCCGACGTTTATGAACTGAGTTTTGATAACGGCGACGTCCGCCGCATTACGAACGTCGCGACCGGTGTGAGCGGCCACACGTATATGTCCCCGGCGATGTCGATCTCACCGTCTGGGCAGCTCGCCTACACCGTCTTCGACGAACTCGAGTTCCACATCTACTCGAAAGCAATCGACGGATCGGCTCCCGTCGTTGATATCGTCGCGAACGCGAGAGATCAGTTGGGTCGGAAGCTCCCGCCCGCGAATCCTGATCGGTTCAGTCGGATCGCCACCTACCTAGCCGACGCCGAGACGGGCCTCCTGCCCTCCTCCACGTATGACGCGGAAGACGCCGAAGAATACGAATCGGAGATGTCGTTGGACTTCGTCGGCCAGCCCTCGCTAGGCGTCGGGACAGATAGCTACGGCAACTACGCCTCCGGCGGAGCGTCGGCCTATTTCAGCGACATGCTCGGTGACAAAATCCTTGGTGTTGCCGTTCAGGCTCAGGGCTCGTTCAAGGACATCGGCGGCCAGCTCTTTTATGCAAATATGGCCAACCGGTGGAACTGGGCGCTCAGTGCGGGACGCATCCCTTACCAGATGGGATTCTACGACTTCGGGTTTGATCCGAGGCTCGATGAAGCGGGAGAGCCGATTTTAGATGCTCAAGGAAATCCTGCGGTGCGCCAGTACACCGGCCTCGTGCGGTACCGCATTTTCATATCATCGACGTCGGGCCAGGTATCCTATCCGTTATCTGGGAATCAGAGGTTCGAAGTCTCTCTCGGGATGACGCGGTACAGCTACGACATTGAGCTCGACAAATATTTCTCAGATGCCTACGGGCGCATCGTCGACTTCGACCGTCAGGGCCAGAGCGATCTGTGCAACAACCCCGGGGATCGATTTTGCTCGCCGGATCCGCTAAACATGGTGCAGGCATCTGCCGCCCTGGTCGGAGACAACGCCTCCATGGGCTTCGTCTCACCGGTTCGCGGCGGCCGATACCGCTTCGAGGTCGAGCAGACCTCGGGCACCGTGGACTTCACGACGATCATCGCCGACTGGAGGCGCTACTACAGCCCGACGAAGAACCTTACTATCGGCGCCCGTGGTATGCACTACGGCCGGTACGGGCTGACATCGACTGAGAACCAGTCGGACGGCTTTGGGCTGCTCAACCCCCTGTTCTTGGGTTATGAGACGTTCATTCGAGGCTACTCGTTCGACAGCTTCAGCAGTGAGGAGTGCGGCGTACCCACCGGCGGTAACAGTAGGTGCGGGGCTTTCGATCGCCTGCTCGGCCAACAAATCGCAGTCGCCAATTTCGAATTCAGAATCCCCTTCTTAGGCGTCGAGCAGTACGGGATCATCAACTTCCCGTTCTTGCCGACCGAGCTGGTCGCCTTCGCCGATGCGGGGATGGCATGGGACGCAGATAACCCGGCAACGCTCGAGTGGAGCCGCGACCCTGCGAAGCGGGTGCCGGTGTTCTCGACAGGAGTCGGAGCCCGCTTCAATGTGCTCGGCTTCATGATCCTCGAAGCGTACTACGCCTACCCCTGGCAGCGGCCGGACAAGGGGTGGCACTGGGGATTCAACATGGCTCCGGGCTGGTAGAAAACCTCCAATTAACAAGAGAGCCCCGGGCCGCGATGTTGCGGCTCGGGGCTCTCTTGCGTTTGGGGCGCTTGTGCGGCGCTAGAAGATGCTCAGGCTGACGTACTTGCTCGGGTTTTCCTTCAGTTCCGCGAGTAGGTTTGCGAGGGTCACCACTGACGCGTTCATGTTGTCGTAGAGCTCGGTGTCATGAACGAGCCGGCCCAGTGTGCCTTCACCGCGATCGACCTTATCAAGAATCGAACGAAGCGAGCCGATCGTCCCATCTAGGGCGACGCTCGTTTGGCTGAGCGTTGCCATGATGGAGTCAGCACGTGCGATGGCGCTGGCCAGGTCGGGGCCGGCCGCTGCGGCTCCTTCGAGCCCCTCCGCGGACCGGCGCAACGTAGCCGTAAGACCTGAGAGTTCTCCTCTCTGTTCGTTGATCACCTCGGACATGCTAGACAGCAGCGTCTCAAGTCCACGAGCGCTTCCCTGCACGGACCCGATCGTCTGGTCGCTGAGGAGAGTCTCGATCTGGGTCATGAGGGTGCCGGCCTGACCACTCAGCTCGTCGATCGAGCCGAGAATGCCGGCTGCGGACCCACCCTCTCCTGGGATCGTGTCCCCAGGAAAATGGAAGGTCGTCTCGAACGTCGGGATCACCTCTACCGTACGACCGCCGAACAGACCGGCGGCGGCGAGTTTGCTGCTCGATCCGGTGGGGATCAGCCACTCGCCCTCAATTTCGAGCCGCATCGAGACGCTCCCGTCCGCCATCATCTCGAAGTGATTGACCCGACCAATGTTGACGCCACGCATTTGAATCGGGTCGCCACGTCGCACACCACCCGCGTCTGTAACGACCGTGTTGATCATGTACCGACCACGAAGCGATGCGGGGCTCGTCAGCATGAAGAGCACCGTAAGGAACGAGAGCAATCCGCCAATGACGAAGATGCCGAGCCGGGCTTCGCGACCACGCCGAATGTTCGGCACATAGTCGTCGAATTCTTTGGGTGTCGGCGCGCCGCGGCCGCCGTTCGGAGTCGTATTAGTCATATTAGAACACCAATATCGAGAGCAGCTTCTGCAGCCTCACGGTCAACGAAAGCCTGCACCACCGGGTCGGGACTCGCCCTGAAGTCGGTGGGGCTTCCGCAAAAACGAAGGGAACCACCATCAAGCAAGGCGACCCTGTCGCACATCAACAACCCCCCTTCTACGTCGTGGGTGACGAGAAGCGAGGTCACTTCGAGATCCTTCGACAACCGCCGGATAAGCCTCTCCACCGCAGCGGTATTGATGGGATCGAGCCCGGTCGTGGGCTCATCCCATAGGAGCACTTCTGGGCGACCAATGATCGCCCGCGCAATTCCAACTCTCTTCTTCATGCCGCCAGAAAGTTCAGACGGAATCTTCGAGAGGATCTCTCGTGGCTCGAGGTTTACGAGTTCCAGCGCTTCCCACGCGCGCGACGCAGCCTCAGCGCGAGGCAGCCGAACCAGCTCATCCTCAGGGATCCCCATGCACACGTTGTCGAGCACGTTGAGCGAGTCGAAGAGCGCCGCATTCTGAAAGACGTACCCGATCTTCTCCCGGATCGCCTGCATCGCCTTCGCCCCGTCCCTGTAGCCCGACAGCCCGTCGACCTCGACGTCGCCCTTGTCGGGGATGACGAGCCCGATGGTGGTCTTCAGCAACACGCTCTTTCCGGTACCGGACGGACCGAAGAGTGCGAACATCTCGCCTGACTCTACGCGCATCGACACGCCGCTGAGCACGGGAAGATCAAACGCTTTGTGGATGTTCTTGTATTCGATCACGAGGCGGCCCTCATCAGTTCAGCATGAGGGGCGGGAACAACGCGTCGAGAATCAAGATGGTCAGTGTCATGAACATGACCGCCTGGGTCGTTGTAATCCCGACGCCCTCGGCTCCACCCTTGGTCTTCAGTCCCATGTGGACGGAGATCAGGGGGATGGCCATACCGAACACGAGAGCCTTCGTGAGCGAGTAAAGAAGATCCCAGTTATGCCAGAAGAGTCGGGCTCCGTAGAAGAACGACTCGACGCTCAGACCCACGTCCAAGTACGCGGCTCCGACACCGGCGAGAATGCCGACCATGTCAGCGATCCCGACGAGCAGTGGCAGCACTAGGATTCCGGCGATCACCCTGGGAGCCGCGAGGATCGCGACAGGATCACGGCCCAACGACTTGAAGGCGTCGATCTGTTCGGACACGACCATGGTGCCGAGTTCCGCGGTGATTCGAGCCCCGATCCGGCCGACGAGGACAATGGCCGTGAGTACCGGACCCATTTCCAAAACGACCGTCTCTACAACCAAGCTGCCCAAGATGTAGCTCGGCATCGCGCTGGTCATCTGGTATCCGCCCTGCTGGCTGGTCACGATCCCCGCGAGGGACCCCGTAACGAGCACGATCGGGAGGCTCTGGATGCCCATGATATACATCTGATTCAAGATCGCCCGCATGGAGACCTTGAGACGCACCGTAGCTTGGATGATCTGCCACGAAAGCAGCCCCAGCCCACCGGCATGTTCGAATGTCACTCTGGACACCCGACCCACGCCTGCAAGCCAGTCAATCATGAATCCTGGGAGCGGGAGAACTCCAGAAGCTGGGCGGTTCACCGTCAGGAGGTGGCTCCAGTGTGGCCCCGTCCTCGAAAAGAGACTGGGGCGCGGCAGATGTGAACCGAATGTTCGGCAGAATCAGTAACAAGATCAACCGTTTCCATTTCCTTTCCTGGCCCGATTTCTGCAGGTTGTGCAACTTCCCGGTGTGGAACGAGGCCCATGCGCCGATTCTGCTTATCTTGATTGCACCCTAGAACGGCAAACAATGGATCGATCGACCGATAGTAAACGGAGCAATAGCGTGACCAAGTCAGTCCTCGTGAGAAGCGTATTCTCGGTTCTAGCCGCGGCAACGCTGACTCCCTCCGTCGTTGAGGCCCAGGCCGATACGTACGCAGCAGAAATCGCAGCGCTCGCTCAAAACCCGAAGGTCGCAGCCGCCCTCGAGAACATCGACGAGCGGGACGCCAGAACGATGGCCGACCTGCTGGAACTCACTGAGATCCCTGCGCCGCCATTCGGCGAAGAAGCTCGCGGACAACGCTTCTTACGGAAGTTGCAGGACCTCGGAGTCGATTCGACGTGGGTGGATGCTGAGGGCAACGTGCTCGGCCTGCGACGTGGAGCAGACTCTGACTACGTCGTGGCCATCACAGGCCACCTCGACACCGTCTTCCCGGAAGGTACGGACGTGACCGTTCGGCAGCGGGGAGACACCTTGTTTGCGCCAGGAATCGGCGACGACACGAGGGGCCTCGCAGCGATGCTCGCTGTGCTCCGTGCCCTAAACGAGTCCGACATCCAAACGCAGGCAGATCTGTTGTTCGTGGCGACCGTCGGTGAGGAGGGCGTCGGCGATCTCCGTGGCGTGAAATACCTCTTCCGTGACGATGGCCCAAAGATCGACGCCTTCATTTCGATCGACGGGACGGGACACACCAGCATTACACACCAGGGCCTGGGCTCGTACCGCTACCGAGTCACTGTCAGAGGTCCCGGGGGACACTCTTGGGGTGCTTTTGGACTGGCCAATCCTGCCCACGCGCTCGGTCGGGCGATTGACTACTTCGACCTCTCGGCGGACGCGATCACGCGCTCGGGAGCCCGGACGAGCTACAACGTTGGCCGGCTCGGGGGCGGCACCTCGGTGAACTCGATTCCCTTCGAAGCCTGGATGGAAGTCGACATGCGCTCCGAGAGTCCGGAGAGCCTGGACCGCATCGACGAGATCTTTCAGCGCGCCATGGAGCGTGCGGTGGCTGAGGCCAACGCGCAGCGCCGGGAAGGCGACGAGCTGACTCTCGAACTGGAGCTGATCGGGAATCGTCCCTCGGGTGAGATCGCAGCAGACGATCCTTTTGTCCTACGAGCGGTCGCGGTGACGGAGTTCTTGGGTGTCGAGCCGACGCTTGGACGCAGCTCCACAGACTCGAACATTCCGATCTCGAAAGGCATCCCATCGATCACGATCGGCGGGGGGGGCATGGCGAGTGGAGTTCACTCGCCGGGCGAATGGTTCATCAACCTGGATGGCCCCCTGGGGATCAAACGGGCGCTGCTCATTACGCTCGCGCAAGCCGGCGCGATGATCGTCAGCTGATGCCAGACGGCCGACTCAGCGGCAAGGTCGCCATCGTCACTGGCGCGTCGGCGGGGATCGGAGAGGCGATCGCGATCGCTCTCGCCGGCGAAGGTGCGAGCGTCGTGCTGGCCGCACGGAGGCTCGACCGCATCAAAGCCACGGCTGCTACGATCGAAGAGAGCGGCGGCGAGGCCCTGGCAGTCCAGACCGACGTCGCCCGCCAAGAAGACGTCGAAGCCCTCGCCAAGGCCACGACGGATAAATTCGGCCGTATCGATATTGTTGTGAACAATGCGGGGGTGATGTCGGTCTCGCCAATGGCAGAGGGTCGCATCGATGATTGGAAACACATGGTCGATGTGAACATCAACGGTGTCCTGCACGGCATCGCCGCTGTGTTGCCAACGATGATCGAACAGAGTGGTGGGCACATCGTGAACATCGGCTCGGTGGCCGGCCGCCGCCCCTTCCCCGGGGGGTCCGTCTACGCTGCGACGAAGTTTGCTGTGCGAGCTCTTTCCTGGGGCCTACACCTCGAACTGGGCGCGAAGCACGGCATACGTGTGACGGACATCCAGCCGGGCTTCGTGAGTACCGAGCTGCTCGACACCGTGGCCAATGAGGCGATGCGCGAGGGTTGGGCGAAGGGCTGGGAGGGCAAGCGACCGCTTCAGCCGGAGGACATCGCACATGCGGTGCTCTATGCGGTAACCGCGCCGGATCACGTCAGTGTGTCGGAAGTGCTCGTCAGGCCGGTGGACCAGGCGACGTAGTACCGAGTGAAGCCGCAGTAGTTCTCGAAGCCCCAGCGTCCTCCATCATGGCCAGTCGCTTGGGCGCGAAACGCTCGACCATCCCGGCCACAGCCTCAAACCCGTGCGGGTTGTGGACGAAGTCCACCAAGACGTGCACACCGTCGAGAGCGAATCGAGCACGCCCCATTCTCCGAGCGTGAAGAACATCCCACTTAGCGAAAAACAGAAGGGCGCCCGGCTCTCGCCGGGCGCCCTCAAGAAGCTCACAAAAGACGCTGAACTCAGTCAGAGATGATCTTATCCTTCGCAGCCCCGTAGTAGATCCCGTTGAACAGGAACCCAAACGTCCCATGCGGCTGAGCGCGGAACGTGATCTTCGGCCCAAAGATGAACATCTTGCCCTGGCCGTAGTCGGCCTCGATCGCGCCGACCCCGTTCTCCAGATACTGCTCACCCCACGACCAGCCGCTCTTGAGCGGACTCGCCGTGTCGTACCAGCCGATTCGGCGAACGCCCTGTGCCTCGGCACCCGCCGTGAGTGAGAAGGTTGGGCTGTGACTGAAGAGCACGTTGACCCTGTCGCCAAACCCGTGTGTGAGGGGGCTAGTGTGGTCGACCTTCATGTCCAGAATCGACCCCGGCGTGAAGTACTTCTCCCGGGTCAGTGGCTGGCCATTCTCCACCAAGTGGTTTGTTACCGGCAGGCCCGCGTGTTGTGCGAGACTAGCCGAAGAGCCGATCGCGATCGCCGCGCCGCCCTCACGCACGTAGTCGAGAATACGTGGGACGGTCGTCCCAACCGTCACGCTGCCCTGCCGCCGGGCGAATTCCGCCGGGATATCCGTCGGCGCAATGCCGCCTCGGCCGCCTCGACCACCACCATCGCCGCCACCCGCGGCCGGAATCGCGCCGTCCTCGAACAAGAGCACGTCGTATTCCGAGAGGTCCGCGTTATCCAAGTCCGGAGCGTACAGGACCTCGAAGTCGAACTCGAAGTCCTCGAGGATCATCCGTGTCCAACCGGACGGCATCGAGCCACCGTATCGATCCCACAAGCCGATCTTCACGGGTTCGAGTTCCATCGCGTTTCCGGCAGGACGTGAAGCAACACCCTCAAAGCGGAGCCCCTTCTCTGTCGCTAACCCCTCAATGACCGAGCGATCAGCCTCGAGATAGAAGGCTCCCTCGTCGTATGAGCCTACCGGGTCCGTGAACCAGTACGCCGTTCCACCCGACGCCAACACTCGGTTCACTGCGATGAACGCATCATTGATGTGATCGACCAAGTAACCGCTGGCATCAGCAGCCCCAGCAATCATGCCCGTCGGCGGCGCTGAGATGATGTCGTCGACGAGTTCGAACGGTCCGTCGAATCCTTCCGTGATACGATCGAAGTCGATACCCATCTGCCATGCAAGCGTCCAGCCTGTGTTGTCGTACGGAGCCGTGGGAGGCGCACCTGGGAACGCAAAGTCGTTCGGGTGCTGCTGCTTCTCGAACATGTCGAGGACGTGAGGCCGGAAAGCCTGGTTGCCCTTCACGACGTACGAGCCCGCTGGGTAGCTCTCACCGCTAACTATGAAGTCCGCCGTCGCCCGGTGTACGTCGACTCCGTTGTAGAGGAGCGTGTTGACGAACTTCGTGGCGGTAAGGAAGTGACGCTGATCCGCCGGAATCACGAAGCCACGAGGATCACGGTCGGTGGGATCACGAAGAATACGCTCCCAATCCGCTCTCGTGCCGCGGTTCATGCTCTCGGCGGCCGCATCGATCTCGAACGGCAGCGTCGTCCAGGAATCCGTGTCCCCACGCTGGATCGAGTTCGTGCCCATCTGCCAGATGTTCATGAGGAGATGGTCCGAGTTGCGCGATGCGAAATCCATCACAGCCCAGTTCGCCGTCTGCGAGTATTCAATCGACTGGCGGAAGTGCCACGGCCCCGGTTCGATGGGAAGCGGAATGTCCCCCTTGGGCATTTGGCGACTCGGGATGAACGGAATCTCCATTGGGGTCGGATGACCGATGGTCTCCGTGAGCAACCCGATCATGTTCTTGAAATACGGGGTCGTGCGCAGGCCACCATTCCACCAGGTGGAATACGAGGCGCCGGACCGCATGGTCGTGCCGCCCTTCCCTTCGCGGACGAACCGTTGGTGCATCGCCGAGCCTACACGATCCAACCCCGTGATGATGAGCGGGTCGAGATAATGGTTGGGCGGGTCACGGAACGGAGGCGCAAACATCACCGTGCCCTGCGGGCCGGTCTGGTGATGGTTGTACACGATGTGCGGATACCACGTCCGGTACATCGATGTGTTCATGTTCTGCGACTCGGCCAGCGCAGCCATGTAAAAATCGCGATTGTTATCGTGACCAGCGTACTTGTTGTACAGGACCGGAACACCGCTCGTCGTCCGCAGAAGCGGGTCTTCAGTGCGCATGTACCAGTTGGCGACGAGCGCGTGACCGTCCGGGTTCGCATGAGTCGCGAGAATGATCACGTCGTCGAGGATCCGCGTCGTCTCGGCATCGGTGTTGTCGTTGAGCCTGTATACGAGCTCGGTCAGCTGCTGGGCACCCAAGACCTCGGTAGCGTGCAGCCCACCGTCGATCCAAACGACCGCCTTGCCTTCCATCGCGAGCTGACGAGCCTGCGCTTCGCTCACACCCTCGGCCTTCGCCATCATGCGGGCGATCTCACGATAGCGGTCGATGTTCGAGTGATTCTCCGGCGACGTGATGATCGCCTGGATGTGCGGACGGCCTTCTTCGGTGAATCCGATGGTGTCCAAAATCATCCGGTCCGACTCGTTGGCCAGCTTGATCCAGTAGTCGTGAAGCTCTTGGTAATTGATGAGCTCGTAGTCGGCGCCGATCTCATGGCCGAACTGTTCGTCGGGCGTGGTGACGCGGTCCTGTGCCGCTAGTGGCGCGGTAAAGACAGCCCCCGCCAGCAGAAGACCTAGGGAGGGCAAAACGCGAATACGCATATGCTGATCGCTCACTTATGGTTGATCATACATCTCAGATGACTGATTCTCTTGTCCGTCCCGTGGGGCGTCAACAACCCAGGGGGATACACTAGGAGGCCGCAGGGTCTCTCGTGGGTACGTCGCGACGACTCCAACGCCAATTGCACAGGGTACCCAACTGATGCTGTACACAAGACACCTCTCCGAGGCCCTCGTGTTGAGTGCCTACCTGTTGATGCCGTCGCCCGCCGCCGCTCAGAACAGCCCGCTTCGGTTGGTTGCAGAGCCCGCGGCAGCGACCCTGCAGGTCGGAGCCGAGTTGCCGATCTCTGTGCGGGTTGTCGACGCCGCTGGGGAAACAGTCAAGATGGCCGTCCGTTTTGCCGCGCCTCGGACTGTGTTGCGGTACCGCAACGGAATGCTTCAGGCCTACCGCGCCGGAGAGTTCGAGATCATCGCGACGGCGGTTATGCCTGCCGGTGCCAGCAACGGCCCCGCACCGCTAACCATTCCCGTCACCATCAATTGGCCGGCAATCAATCGCCTGGATCTGCACCCTTCTGGGGAGCGCCTCTTCGAGGGTACGACGCTGACGCACGCACCAACTGCGTTTCACCCGGATGGCACACCCCGCCCTGACCTGCTCGTGGAGTGGTCCAGTTCGAACAGCTCTGTGGCCACCGTCGACCGTTGGGGTAGCGTTACCGCACATGGAACGGGCGCCATCACGATCTCGGCGGCGGTCGACGGAGTCGTGCAGACGACGACCGCCTACGACGTCACGGCCTTCCCGGCCACGGAGTTAGCGATCCGCGGAGGAGCCGATGCCGCCCGGACCGGAGACGTGTTGCACTTCGAGGCCACAGGTGAAGGCCCTTCGGGTACGGTGGATGGACTTCCAACCACCTGGGCGTACACGTTCGTCCCCGACGACTCGATCAAGGCGCCGGGCTCAGCCGCCATCATCGAAGACGGCGCATTCGTCGCCGAAGTCCCCGGACGGTACACCCTGCTCGCGATGTCCGGCCCACTTACGGCCAGGAAGACGGTTCTCGTCCACGGCCGCGATGCGATTCAAGAAGTCGAACTCCAAGGCCAGGGCGCGGTCCAGGACCAACACACCTCGGACCTCTGGATCTTCGAAGGCGTGGACGGCCGAGACTACGCCGTCACAGGGACCTGGTCAGCAGATGGGTGGGCGTACTTCTGGGACGTCACGAGCCCGACCAGCATCGTGAAGACGGATTCAATTCAGATTGATGCACGGACCGTGAACGACGTCAAGGTCGCGCCGAACGGCCGCTACGCGGCGCTCTCGCGGGAGGGGGCATCCGACCGCCGCAACGGCGTCGTCATTCTGGACATGGCCGACCCGGCGCACCCCACCATCGCGTCTACCTTCGATACCAACGGAGTGACCGGCGGCGTTCACAACATGTTCGCGACGGACGACTACCTGTTCGCGCTCGCCAATGGCGACAAATACGTGATCATCGATGTGCGTGACCCGTACGACCCGAAGTTCGTGAGTGAGTACAACCATCCCAACAGTCGGATCCACGACGTGTGGGTGCACGATGGGATCGCCTATTCCTCCGAGTGGCAAAACGGCGTCATCGTGGTCGACGTCGGGAATGGCCGATGGGGTGGCTCGATCGAGAACCCCGTGTTGGTGACAAGCGTGCCGTACCCCGTCGGCGCGACCCACGCGGCCTTCCCCTACTTCCAGGAGACCACCGGGAAGTTCTACCTCTTCCTCGGCGATGAGATCTCCGGCGGACGAGATCGTGCCTGGGGCGGTGGCGGCACCGACGACCAGCCGTACGATCCGAAGACGGGGACCGGCGGAGTCCAGGGTCGCATGGATGGGTATCTCCACATTATCGACTTCACTGACCCCGAAAACCCACGGGATGTCGCCCGCTACGAGGTCGCAGAAGCCGGGACCCACAACACCTGGGTGGAAGACGACATGCTCTACCAGGCGTACTACAAGGGCGGCCTACGCGTCGTGGACGTGTCAGGCGAGCTCATGGGAGACCTAGGGGCCCAAGGGCGTGAGGTAGCCGTCTACAAGCCTCAGGACCCAGGTGGCTACTATGCCAACCAAACGTCCGTCTGGGGGCCGCAGCCCTACAAGGGGCATGTGTTCTTCTCGGACATGAACTCTGGGCTGTGGGCCGTGAAGGTCCAGCCGAAGTCGCGGCCGATTAGCTGATTGGGTTTGGCGGAGGCGAGCGGAAGGGCACACGGCGTCCTCTCGGGGGAATCGCCGCGGCGTAGCCCGCGAAGACAGCCTTACGACGCGCGTGAAGCGCCGCGTCGCTTAGCGAGCCCCCGAAGGGTGCCCAACGGAAAAGGGCGAGCACCCCTGAGAGAACGCCGTGCGCCCTTCCGGCGGAGCCCGCGAAGCGCCAACGACTAGTAGTCCACCGGCCGCAAGTAAAACTCCCCAATAGCCGAAGACGACAGAACTGCGACCGTGGGCAACTCTCGTTTCCAGTGGGTGCTCTGCAACCGCCGCCAGACGACCTCGATCGCCTCTGGCGGGAAGCCAAGCCTCTCGAGGTCCTTCACGGAGTACCCTCGCACCAGCGCATGCAGGATCGGGTCCGCGTCGTGGTACGACACGCCGAGTTCGTCTTCATCGGTGACACCCTTCACGAGGTCTGCGGTGGCAGGCTTTTCGATAATGACGTCGGGTACACCCAAATGCCTCGCGAGCGCCCAGACCTGAGTCTTGAAGAGGTCCCCGATGGGATTGATCGGGGGTGAGTCATCCGCGTGCCATGTGAAGTAGCCCAAGAGGCGCTCACTCTTATTCCCGGTCCCCAACGGAAGGGCCCGCAGTTTCGCTGACTGATCGAAGAGGATCACGGCGCGAGTCCTCGCCATGAGGTTGCCCTTCCTCAGAGGCGAGATGCCAGGCTCGTATTCGTCGACGTACCGGTCGATCGGGTCAGTGATCTCGATCGTCTGCGAATGTGCCCCAGTCGCATCGAGAGCCAACTTCGCGTGTTCGAGGCTCTCGGAACTCGACTCACGATAAGGGAGCCGGAAGCCATATACGTTTTCGGGTCCGAGCGCCCTACAGGCCAACGCGAGCGAGACGGCGGAGTCGACGCCTCCGCTGACTCCGACCACAACCTTCTCGAAGGACCTACGCCTCTGCACTTCGTCCCGAACAAACTCGATCAGAGTTCGTTCGACGAGTTCGAGATCGAGATCGAGCGCCGCAGGATCCGATAACGACGGGTCGTCGGTCATCACGGCGCCGCGGCCCGCGAGCACAGGAGCGGACATGGCTTCGCTGGGCTCCGGATCACCGTCCTCAATCGTGTCATCCGACTTCGAGCCGGACCTGGTCGCTTCAAGGGATCTCTGAAGATGCGGGAGCATCTGTTCGAGGTCTGCGAGCAATGGCGCGGAGACGCGGGCCCGATCAATCGCAGACGCCTCCAAAGAGGCGATGGTCACCCCTTCCTCCAACAACGGACCTCGCTCCAGAATGCGCCCGTCAGGCCCCACTGCGATCGATCCACCAGGAAACAGCTTCCCTCCCTCTGACCCGACTAACTGGGCAACGACGACGAAGATCCCGTGTTCGGTCGCCGCACCCGGTGCTAGCTGTTCCCAACGCTCCAGATTCGCCGGCCTTCCTCCCGCCCCCGGGCGAAAGTCACGAGCGGGCGAAGCGCTCACCACAATGAGAACCTCCGCCCCGTCCATCGCGAGGATCGTGTGGGGCATCGAGTGCCACATCTCCTCACAGATCAGCACTCCCATACGGCCGAAGCGTGTGTCGAAGGCGCGCACGTCGGTACCTGGCTCCACGAAACGGGCCTCGTCAAAAATCCCATATGTCGGAGGGAACATCTTTCGGTGGACGTGCCGCACAACCCAGCCTTCCGGAGAAGGTTCGAGATAGGCCGCACTGTTGTATAAGCGCCGGCGCCACCGCTCGTAGAAGCCGACTGCCAGATCCGGCGCATCCGCAGGCGGCACGCCGAGCATCTCGACCAGCGTCTCTACGGAGAGGGCCGCCTCAGCTACGCCGCCCTCCAGGAAGTACCCGCTGAGAGCGGCTTCCGGAAACACCACCAGGTCCGCGTGATCTACCTGCGACGCCACGAGGTCACGCACCGCACGGATGTTGCCGGGGACGTCACCCTTTGTCGGCTTGAATTGAACGAGCGCCACGCGAAGGGGTGGCCGGGCCTCGATTGAACTCATGAGCAGTCGTTCTGTCCGGTTTCTGGAGCTACTGGGCCTTTCGGCCAAGACGCAACAAAGGTATCCCTACGGTCCGCAAGTTGCAGTGCCGCATCACACCTGCGTAAGGATCGGAACGCCCGTTCGTACGCGGGGGTTATAGAGAATCCACCATTCGCTGACGCCCGGGGCGCCCGCATGACACATCGCATCGCATCGTTGAGCCTTCTTTTCGCCCTCGCCGCTCCAGGCCTGCACGCGCAGACCCAAGTGGTCGAGGCACCACGAGTACCCGTGGTCGATGCCCTTGCCGATGCGGTTGAGGCCATCTCAACCATGCACATGGATGGCTTCAGCGACTCGACACTCTGGGAAGCGGCGATCGACGGGATGATCGCGGCGCTCAATGATCCGTATGCCGAACTCTTCACGCCTGTCGAAGCTGAAGTTTGGGAAGAAGAAACCACCGGAAACTACTCGGGCATTGGGCTTCAGATTACGCCCCTCAACGATGAGGTCACAGTCACCGCCGTGTTCCGGAGTACACCCGCGATGCAGGTCGGCATCGTAGTCGGTGATGTCCTGGTCGGTGTGAACGAGCACGACGCATCGGGATGGACCACCGGCATGGCGGCCGATTCCATTCGAGGTCCGGTCGGGTCGAACGTCCTCGTTAAGGTCAAGCGAGCGGGCTATCCAGACCCGATCGCCCTAGACATCACCCGAGCCGAAGTCCACGTGCCGGCGGTGCACTACGGAGTCCTAGAGTCGGGAATCGGCTACGTCGTGCTTGATCGAGTGGCCCGGAACGCTGCCCGCGAAATGAACGCAGCGCTGGCGGAGCTGGGAAGTACGAGCGGACTCATCATCGACCTCCGTAGGAATCCGGGCGGCTTCCTCGATGAGTCTCTAATGTTGGCAGACCTGTTCCTAAAACCTGGCTCCACGCTGGCGAGTACGGTGCAGCGCATTCCTGGGTCTGCCCCGGGTGAGATGTCGACCGATTCCTTCGACGATCGCTGGCCGCAGCTCGTGCCTGACCTTCCCATGGTGATCCTTGTCGACAGGTTCACCGCCTCTGGGGCCGAGATTTTGGCCGGCGCTCTACAGGACTACGATCGAGCCATCGTGCTCGGCGAACGCTCCTTCGGGAAGGGCGTGGTTCAGACCGTGATGCCTCTTCCCGGGAACCGCCGCCTCCGCTTCACGACTGGATCGTGGCATACCCCACTCGGTCGGTCACTCCAACGCTCGCGGGATGCGCTGGGCCGCCCGATGGAGGAAGACTTAGACACCTTCCCTCGCGTCACAACAGCAGCGGGTCGGACCCTTGTGAACGGTGGAGGAATCTTCCCGGATCTCGAGATCGAGGACGACACCCTCAAGATCATCGAGCGTGAGCTGATTACCGAAGTCAACGAGAAGCAGATTCCGCTTGGTCTCCGCCTAGCTGAACTCGGCTTCGACGCAGCGGCCGCACGGCGTGACACCAACCAAGAACCAAGCTTGGACGCCGCCGAGTTCGACGGACTGGTGACGCTACTTCGGGATGCTGGCCTTTCTGAAGAGCTCCTCGGCGACGAGACCATTCTCGAATATCTGAACTGGCGCGGCCGCATCAATGTGGCCCAACGCATGGAGGACATCGGTGCCGAGGCAGACTTCCGTATGGAACGGGACCCCGTGCTCACCGAGGCCGTGCGTCTGATCCTGACAACCATGTCCCAGGCGGGGCTGATCGAGGCCGTGGACGGTGAGTCAGGCCGCGGCGGCGGTCAGGAAGGTCCAACCGGCCGGTAGTCCGCCAGCCGGAGCCCCGCGTTCGCTAACTCCGGGGATGAAATCGCCGGTGTACGTCGCGCAGGTACTCACGGTCGACATGTGTGTAGATCTGGGTCGTCGAGATATCGACGTGTCCCAACAGTTCTTGCACCGCGACTAGGTCGGCACCGCCTTCCACCAAGTGTGTCGCGAATGTGTGGCGAAGGGTGTGCGGCGAGACCTTCTTCGTAATACCTGCCCGGACCGCGCTATCCCGTACCAGCTTCCACACGGACTCGCGACTAAGAGGACGTCCACGCACGTTCAGGAAGACTCTTCCTGCGCCGTTCCCCTGCTCCAACGAAGGGCGCACCTCGCGGAGATAACGTTCGAGGGCTCGCTGAGCCGGTCCCCCGAGGGGTACGAGCCTCTCCTTGGAGCCCTTGCCGAAGACGGTCACAAAGGCGTCGTCTCGATTGAGGCTGGACAGCGGGAGTTCGACCAACTCCGTGACGCGGACGCCGGATGCATACAGCACCTCGAGAATGGCACGGTCACGCCAAAACAGTGCCTTGGTCGGGTCAGGAGCGTCTAGGAGCTGCTCCACCTCCTCACGCGTCAGGAAGTCGGGAAGTTTCCTCCCTACTTTGGGGCTATCCAGTCTCTCCGTGGGATCCGTCTGGAGACCCCCTTCCGCGATGAGGAATCTGAAGTACGTGCGGATCGCACTCTGGGCCCTCCGTATCGAGGTCGGCGCAAGGCCCGCGTCGCGCAAATCGAACACCCACTCTCTGAGATCCGCAGGAGTGACGGCTTCGGGGGTCCGGATCGCACGACCCACCATGAATTCAGCCCAACGAGTGAGGTCCCGGTCATACGCCGACACGGTGCGAGCAGACAGGCCACGCTCAAATGACAGGTAGTCCTGGAACTGCTCGAAACGGAAGGTTCTAGGAAGAGCCTCGCGCGCCCCAGATGACTCACTCATCGACGGCGTGTCTGGTGCGCCACCACGACACCCCTACCACGGCAACGGCGACGACCGCGGCGGCTAGAAGCACTCCGTTCACATTCGCCAAGAGCATCCGCAGGCGGTCTAGGTTCTGGCCGGCTAGCGCCCCGAGCCAAATGAGAGCCCCGTACCAAATCGCCGACGCCAGGGCGATGGGGATCACGACGAAAATAAGCGGCTGATGTGTGACGCCGGCGAACACCGGAACGATGGATCGGAGGCCCGGCAGAAATCGAGTCAGGAAGATTGCCAGCGTGCCGAATCGGTCGTAGAACGTCCGCATTCGATCCATCTGGTGCGGCCGAAGCACGTGGCGGCCCCATCCGTTCTGAAAGAAGGCCGGCCCGTGCAGATACCCGACACGGTACATCGCAACCGCCGAAGCGACGTTCAGGGCCCATGTCGACAAGAACAGCCATCGGCGATCCAGGTCTCCTACAGCCGAAAGAAATCCACCGAAGGCAACAAAGGTGTCAGCCGGGACAGCGGGAAGCACGTTCTCGACAGCCGCCCCCAATCCCAGCACGAGATAGACGAGGCCGTTCGGGACACGATCTACCCAAACAAAGAAGTCAGCCAACATTCACCCCCTCAATGTGGGTGAGAGGGGCTACCGTTGCCCTGCTATAGGGGCCAAGCCCCTCCACCACTGCCGGCTTCTCCACCGGCCGCTCCCGACTGTGGCTTGATCAGCGCGACTGCATGTACGGCAAGGCCTTCACCCGCGCCGATCCACCCCATTTTTTCGTTCGTCTTACCCTTGATCGAAATCGCCGTCGAGGGCACATGCAAAACCTTGGCAAGGCTCATCCGCATCGCATCTACATGCGGTCCGATCTTCGGGGTCTCGCAGATTACCGTGACGTCGATATTCCCCACTCGATAGTCGCGCGCATCGAGTACTCGCATGGCCCGGGCGAGCAGGTCCATGGAATCGGCGTCCTTCCATTCGTCGTCGCTTGGCGGGAAGTGACTGCCCACGTTCCCTGCGGCTGCCGCCCCTAGAATGGCGTCGATTATCGCGTGGCACACCGCGTCACCGTCCGAATGCCCTGACAGCCCAGTATGGTCGGGGATATGCACTCCTCCCAGAACCAGCTCACGGCCCTCGAGGAAACGGTGGGAGTCATAGCCCGTGCCGATTCTCATGGCAGTCGACCGGTCAGCCGTCCCACCGCTGGATCGCCAAGCAAGCGTTATGTCCACCAAAGCCGAACGAATTGCTGAGTGCGAGCTTCACGTCCCGTTCCATCATGCCACCGTGCGCATACTCGAGATCGCACTCCGGATCCAGTCCCGAAAAATTGATCGTTGGCGGGATCTTGCCGGTCCGGCACGCCTGTATGGACACAATGCCTTCCAAGGCTCCGGCAGCTCCGAGCAAATGCCCGGTCATCGACTTCGTCGAGCCTACAACGAGGTTGTAGGCGTGATCTCCGAATACCGATTTGATCGCTGACGTCTCGATCGCGTCGGCCATCGTGGACGTCCCGTGGGCGTTCACATAATCGACGTCCTCAGGCCCTACACCAGCATACTCCATGGCCATTCGCATCGCGTTCTGCGCACCGTATCCATCCGGCGGCGGCGCGGTGATGTGATGGGCGTCCGCCGATAGGCCGTATCCGACGATCTCTGCCATGATCTCGGCACCTCGCGCTTGGGCATGCTCGAGCGACTCCAGTACGACGGCGCCCGATCCTTCGCCCATTACGAAGCCGTCTCGATCCGCTGAGAACGGCCGACTAGCACCCTCTGGGTCGTCGTTTCTGGTGGACATCGCCTTAAGCGACGAAAACCCAGCGAACGTCATGGGCGTGATGGTCGCCTCGGAGCCTCCAGCGATCATCATGTCCGCGTCACCGTGCCTGATGTGACGCATCGCATCACCGATCGCATGTGCAGAAGAAGCACACGCGGAAACGGTCGCGTAGTTCGGACCCTGCAGATTCCACCGTATGCTGATGAAGCCCGCGGTGATGTCCGGGATAAACATCGGGATGAAGAAAGGGCTGACCCGTTTCGGTCCCCCCGCCAGCATTTTCTTGTGCTGTTCCTCGAACGTTTTGATCCCGCCGATTCCGGTGCCGAAAATCACACCGAACCGTTTTGGATCCATGCCATCAGGTAACCCGTCGAGGCCCGCGGACTTCAAGGCCTCACCAGACGCTGCGATCCCAAACTGTGAGACCCTGTCCTGCCGTTTGGCATCCCGGCGGTCCATGTGGTCGAGGGGGTCGAAGCCCTTTACCTCGCAGGCAACACGACAGGCCCACTCATCTGTCACCTCACATTGGGTAACAGGCCCGCCACCGCTCTTGCCATCCAACATGTTCTGCCAGCTGGATTCCAGGTCCTTCCCGACGGGAGAAACCAGTCCCATACCCGTCACAACGACCCGCCGCGGCGCTTCACCTGTTCCGTTCCCCATGGTCATGCCCTTCCCGATCTGAAGATGGTCCGAGGACTCAGCCCTCTCCGTTCTCCTTCAGGTACTTGATCGCGTCGCCGACGCTACGCATCTGCTCGGCGTCCTCATCCGGGATGTCGAGGCCAAATTCCTCTTCAAACGCCATTACCAACTCAACGGTATCGAGAGAATCGGCTCCGAGATCTTCCACGAACGACGCATCGTCCGTGACTTTCTCAGGCTCAACGCCCAACTCGTTGATGATAATTTCTCGTACACGGGCCTCGATGGACTCGCTCATTGCTCCTCCTAGGGGTTCTGGAAGCGACTGCTTGTGTTTGTCATTGTGAAAATGGTGGTGCGGGCGAAACGAGAACTACATGACCATTCCGCCGTCGACCGCCAATACCTGGCCGGTAATGTAGCGCGCTGCAGGCCCCACGAGAAACCTCGCAACGCCAGCAACATCGTCGGTTTCCCCAAGTCTTCCCAGAGGAATCTGTCCCTGGAGCGCCTCGACCTGTGATTCCGTCAAGTCACCGGTCATATCAGTGCTGATAAAGCCCGGCGCGAGGGCGTTACAGCGCACGCCCCGCGAGGCCAATTCCTTGGCCACACTCTTGGTCATTCCGACCATTCCGGCTTTTGACGCCGCATAGTTCGTCTGACCGGCGTTCCCGATGATCCCAACTACGGATGTGATGTTGAGGATCACGCCCTCACGACGTTTCATCATTCCGCGAGTTACGGCACGCGTGAAGTTAAACGCGCCCTTGAGGTTAGCAGCGATCACGTCATCGAATTCCTCATCCTTCATTCGAAGAAGAATGTTGTCCCGCGTGATCCCCGCATTGTTCACGAGAATACCTACAGGACCAACCTCAGCCTCTACAGCCGAGAGGGTCTCCTTAACCTGCTCGGAGTCCGCAACGTCGCACGCGAATCCCATGTGGCCCTCACCAGGGAGGGCAGCGGCTGCTTCTGAAGCGCGCTCACCGTTCCGACCGATTACTGCAATCTTGGCGCCGGCGTCTGCAAGAGCCTGAGCGATGCCTAGTCCAATACCGCGAGATCCGCCGGTGACGAGCGCCACTTTCCCTTCGAGTTCCTGACTCATGATCATATCTCTCTTTTAGGCGACGCTAGGCTTAGGTGTACCAACTCTCGAGGTCCGTTGGCTCACCCAACGATCGACATGGGAGGCCCTTCGCATTCCGTCGATTGAGTCCACACAGAACACCCCCGGGCCCAAGTTCCAGGAAGGAATCGACCCCGTGGTCAACCATCGCTTGAATGGATCCACTCCAACGGACAGGCGACGTCAGCTGTTCCACCAGAAGCTCGCGTGCTTGGGCGCCTTCTGTGACCGGAGCAGCGGTAACGTTGGATACTACTGGGTACGCCGGGTCCTGGAAGTCGATGGAATCCAGATTCTGACGAAGCCCTGCCGCCGCTGGCTCCATCAGGGGCGAGTGAAACGCGCCAGAGACGTTGAGTTGTACCGCCCTCTTGGCTCCGGCCTCCTTAGCTCGCGCCATCCCCTGCTCTACTCCGGCTCGGTCACCACTAATGACGACCTGACCACGGGAATTGAAGTTGGCAGGGACACAAATCCCAGTGTCCACCGAGGCACAGACATCTTCGACGTCCGCGTCGGCGAGGCCAAGAATCGCAGCCATCGTTCCCGGGCGAGCCTGTCCGGCGTCGAACATGAGTTCTCCCCTCAGCCGCACAGCGGCCAGGGCATCCTCGAACGTCAGTGTGCCCGCCGCGACATGCGCGCTGAATTCACCCAGTGAGTGACCTGCCGCAAAAGAAACGGGACCGAGCCGCTCCTGCACGACACGCAGCACGGCGACCGAATGTGCAAGAATGGCCGGCTGAGCGTTCTTGGTAGCCGTGAGGTCGTCTTCGGGGCCATTCGCCATCAGAGACGATAAGGAAAAGCCCAAAACGTCATCAGCGGCGGAGAGGGCGGCCGCGGCCGCAGGTTCGGAAGCAGCCAGTGCCTGCGCCATACCGATAACCTGGGACCCCTGGCCGGGGAAAATCAGAGCAAGTGACATATCTGTTTTGGGGGTTACCAGCGGAGCACCGTCGCACCCCAGGTGAGGCCGGCGCCGAAGGCTACGATGAGAACGTTGGAACCAGGCCCGATGAGGCCTTTCTCCACGACTTCGTCCAGCGCGACCGGTACAGTCGCGGAGCTCATGTTCCCATACCTGTCGACATTCACGTAGACCTTCTCCATCGGGATCCCGGCATACTTCGCGGTCGCTTCGATGATCCGGATGTTCGCCTGATGCGGCACGAGGATGTCGACATCCTCCGCGGTGAGTCCAGCGGATTGCAGCGCGATATCACACGCTTCTGCCATCGACCGGACTGCATTCTTGAAGATCTCCCGGCCCTGCATACGAACCAGATAGCTCTTGTCATCGAGAACTTCCTGGCTCATCGGGTGGACTGCGCCCCCGCTGGGCCTGTACAACAAGTTGCCCAGGTTCCCGTCCGACTGGAGGTGACTGGAAAGAATCCCTCGGCCCGACCCGTTTGACGGGCGGATCACCGCGGCACCCGCTCCGTCTCCGAAGAGAACGCACGTGGCCCGGTCTTCCCAGTCCACGATCGCACTCATCTTCTCGGTAGAGACCACGAGCGCGACTTCACCTCGACCGGCCGCGAGATAGCCTTCTGCCATGCTGAGTCCGTAGATGAACCCGGAGCAGGCGGCCATCAAATCGAAAGCAACCGCGTTGGAGCAACCCAGAAGCGCCTGAACATCGCAAGCGGTCGACGGAAGCCACCGATCTGGAGTGGCGGTCGAGAGAATGAGGATGTCTACCTCACCCGGCTCAACGCCGGCCCGCTCCATGGCCTGACGTGCCGCCCCGGCCGCCATGTCAGCCGCACACATATCGTCAGGGGCGATCCGGCGCTCACGAATTCCAGTGCGAGAGAAGATCCACTCGTCGGACGTGTCCATCCGCTGCGCGAGATCGTCGTTCGTCACCACGTTGTCGGGCAAGTATCTACCCGTTGCGGCGATTTCGACGATCGGGTTGGGCTTCTTCATTACGACTCCTGGATGAACGCGGCGAGTTCCCGCGCACTGTGCTCCACCATGTTCGAACGTACAGCCCGCGACGCAACCTTCAGCGCGTTCCTAATGGCCTTTGGCGTCGAGGCACCGTGGCAAATAATCGAAACCCCATCAACACCCAACAGAGGGGCGCCACCCGTCTCAGAATAGTCTAGGACTCGGAAGACGTCTTCGAGATCGACGTCGGTGTCCGCGACATCCAGTCCTTTCTTCAACATCTGGATGATGAAGGCGGCCACCGACTCATAGAACTTCAACAGTGCGTTCCCGACGAAGCCGTCGCATACCACCACATCACACGACGCTCTGATGATGTCACGGCCCTCCACGTTACCAACGAAATTCAGTCCGGATTCAGCTGCCAGCAGACGATGCGCTTCTACAGAAAGTTCGTTCCCCTTGCCTGGCTCTTCACCGATGTTCAGCAACCCGATTCGGGGAGTCTCGCGCCCCATCATGTCCTGAGCGAAGATGTTCCCAAGATGGGCGAACTGAACGAGGTGATGAGGCTTGCTGTCGACGTTGGCGCCAGCGTCCAGAAGGAGGCACGGTTCGGCTGAAGTGGGCAGCACGGTCCCGATGGCCGGCCGATCGACACCTGGCAACGGCCGGAGTGTAAACAGCGACGTCGCCATCACAGCTCCGGTAGAGCCACCGCTGACGAAGGCGTCGGCGTCACCGGCCTTATGCAACTTCAAGCCGACGACGATCGAGGAATCAGGCTTTCGCCGGATCACTGATGCTGGCGGGTCGGCAGCCGTCACGCGGTCCGGTGCGTGAAAAATCGTCAGCCCAGGGGGGATCTCGGCATACGCGGAAAGCTCCGCTTCGATCGAGTCTCGGTCACCAACAAGAACGATCTCTACATCAGACTCGAGTTCGCTCAGCGCCTCGATCGCCCCCGCCACTTCCGTGCGGGGAGCATGATCCGTACCCATCGCGTCAAGAACGATGCGCACTAGCGGACCTCAGTAGAGGTGAGAGGACATAGCTCGGGCAAAGCCCGACCTAGTCGATACTGACTTCGAGGACTGGCTCGCCACGATAGTGTCCACAATTCGGGCAAACCCGATGCGGAATCTTGGGGTCACCACAATTCTGGCACGCATTGACGGTCACATCTTCGGCCTTGTAATGAGTCCGACGCTTCCGCTTGCGCTGCTTTGAAATTCGCTTCTTTGGGACGGCCATGACCTACTCACTTTTCCTTGAGCGCCCTGAGAGCCTCCCACCGGGGATCGGGCTCGTCCAAAGTACAGTCGCATGAATCAGTATTTCGATTCACACCGCACCTCGGGCACAGCCCCTGGCATCCAGGTCCGCAAACCACGTATGGATCGGCCGTGAAGATCACTTCCTCACGCACCGCATTACTCAAATCGAGTTCATCACTCGGGTCGTACACATGCACACCGTCATCGTCTTCGACGTCGGCTGAATCTGACGCAACGAACACGACCGTCAGGTCGTGTTCAAAGCCTCTTTGGACCGGCTTGAGGCATCGTCGACACTCTCGTGCCAACGCTCCCTTCACACTGCCCCGGACCACGATCTCCCCTGTTCCAGCATGCGTGGCCATGAGCCTCACATCAACTGGCCCAACCCACGAAACACCGCTCTCATCCCACAACGGTGCATCCGCCGGGAACTTAGCCTCGACAGTGACCGATCCCTCTCGTGCAAGACGATTTAGATCAAGTCTTAGCATAGTCGTGAAAGTTAGCTGCGGTGCCGAAATTGTCTAGAGGATCAGGTACCGAATTCTGACACTCCAGATCATCCGATTCCGAGCTGCGTGTGCTAGGAAAAGAAGAAGTCAATCTCGATGGCTGCATTCTCGTCCGAATCAGACGCATGAATGGCGTTCCGGCCCTTGGATTCGGCATAAAGCTTACGCACAGTGCCGTCTGCGGCCTCTGCCGGGTCCGTCGCGCCAATGACCTCACGGAGTTTCGGGACCGCATTCTCGGCCTCCAAGACCATGGGCATGACGGGTCCAGACATCATGAATTCGACCAATTCATCGTAAAACGGCCGCCCCTCGTGAACCGCGTAGAACGCGCCGGCCTGCTCCGCATTCAGAGAAGTCATTCGGAGGGCCTTCACGGTGAACCCAGAGGCTTCCAGAAGGGCGAGGATATTCCCGGCATTTCCGGCGGAAACGGCATCTGGCTTTATGATCGCGAGCGTCTGACTCATGAATCGTCTTCGTTGTTTGTTTCGAGGATAGCGGCACCCTCATGTAGGGACCGCAGAATCGAATCGCGAGTGACGAAGCCAATCAGCTCGCCATCACGCACTACTGGAAGTTGTTCAACGTCTCGGTTGACCATCATATGCGCCGCCTCGTTGAGCGGCTGGTCTTCCGAAACACAAAGTACAGCTCGAGTCATGACGTCACGGGCCAACACTTCGGGGCCCTCGTCCGCCTTTGCCGGCTGCTCCGCCGGAGCGCTTCGCAGGATCTGCTCTAGCGCGTCGCCCGACGTGATAATTCCGAGTACTTCGTACTGTTCACCGACCACCGGTACCGCCCTGACACCTCGCCGCACAATGAGGTCGATGACCTCAGACAGCGGTGTATCCGGGTATACGCGGTACTTGACCGGCTCCAAAGCAGCATCGACCAAAAGCACTTTCTCTTCCATCGAGAATTGCGCGACGCCGCTAGGCGAGCGCGTCCTGGATCAACCCGACGAGATCCGCCGGTCGCTGCGCTACGGAGATTCCGTTCTCCTCGAACGCCTTGATTTTGTCTTCTGCTGTGCCCGATGCACCACTGATGATCGCACCTGCATGGCCCATCTGCCGGCCCGGAGGCGCCGTCCGCCCCGCAATGAAGCCGACAACAGGCTTCGTCATATGGGCACTGACGTATTCGGCCGCCTCCTGCTCGTCCGTACCACCAATTTCACCGATCATCACAACACCCGTGGTGTCCGGATCGGCTTCAAAGGCAGCCAGGCAATCGATGAAATTCGTGCCGATGAGCGGGTCTCCGCCGATACCGACACACGTTGTTTGACCCAATCCAGCACCCGTGAGCTGGAAGACGGCTTCATAGGTCAGCGTGCCGGAACGAGACACGAGGCCGATCGGGCCTTCGGTCACGATCTTCCCTGGAAGGATACCGACCTTGGACTTTCCGGGTGAGATCAACCCCGGGCAGTTGGGCCCCAGCACCCTTACGCCCTTGTCCTTGGCGAAGGCATGGGCCCGGGCCATATCGAGCACGGGCACACCCTCAGTGATCGCAACGACGAACGAAACACCAGAATCCGCCGCCTCCAGGATCGCACCTGCTGCGAACGCAGGCGGCACGTAGATCACCGAAGCGTTGGCACCGGTCGCGGCAACCGCCTCGTCCATTGCGTTGAAGATCGGGACGGCCTTCCCGTTCGGTCCTTCGAACGTCTGTCCACCCTTACCCGGGGTGACACCCGCAACCACGTTCGTGCCGTATGCCATCATCTCACGCGTGTGGAACGAACCGTCCCGACCGGTGATGCCCTGAACGACGAGTTTGGTGTCGTTGTCGATGAAGATTGCCATGATCTAGTTCCCCTGCGCGAGCTGAACGGCCTTCTCTACGACCTCGTCCATGGACGTATAGGCAGAGAAACCAGCTTCGTGAAGGATTTCGAGTGCCTTTTCTTCGTTCGTACCTGTGAGACGAATCACGATGGGGGGCTTAATGTCGATGCGACGGGTCGCCTCGACGATGCCGTTCGCGACGTCGTCACAACGGGTGATGCCCCCGAAGATATTAAAGAGAATGGACTTCACGTTCGGATCCGAAGTGATGATCTCGAGCGCGGCAACCACTTTTTCCGGGTTGGAAGAACCACCGATGTCCAGGAAGTTGGCCGGCTCACCGCCGTAGTATTTCACCAGATCCATTGTGGCCATCGCGAGTCCTGCGCCGTTCACGCAGCACCCTACGTCACCGTCGAGCTTCACGTAGGACAGCCCCGCCTCACGGGCCTTCGTTTCCGAAGCCGGCTCGGACGACGTGTCCCGCATCGCTTCGACCTCAGGGCGACGGAACAACTCCGACTCGTCGATGCTCATCTTCGCATCGATCGCCTTCACTTCACCGGCCGGAGTCGTGATCAGCGGGTTGATCTCCGCCATGGACGACCCGGATTCGATGAACGACGTGTATAGCTGCCCTATGATCTTGGACGCTTGTTTGATCAACGCAGGATCTTCGTACAGAAAGTTGGCCAGCCAAAACGCCTGGTGGGGGAGAATCCCGTACCGCGGATCCACCGTCAGCTTACGAATGAGCTCCGGCGTTTCAGCAGCGACTGCCTCGATGTCGACGCCACCTTCAGCCGAGACCATGAACGTCGCGGCCTGCTTCTTCCGATCTACGAGAATCCCGACATAGGCTTCGGTGTCGATGTCCTCGGCCGGCGTCACGAGCACTTTCTCGACAGTTAGCCCTTTGATATCCATGCCCAAGATCGCGGCAGCGTGCTCTTTGGCTTCGGAAGCGTCCTTGGCCAGCTTCACGCCGCCGGCCTTACCACGCCCACCGGAGTGGACCTGGGCTTTGACGACAACCATCCCGCCGTATTGAGCAGCGATCGACTCCGCTTGTTCAGGAGTCGTTGCGATCTCTCCGGGAGGTACTGGAATGCCGGCCGCCCGAAAGCGTTCTTTGGCCTGATATTCGTGGATATCCATGGGGTCTCAATTGGGGAGAAGCCCTTCAGGCAGGGCGCAACAAGCGGCCGCCTGGGCGTGTAAAGCCCTTCAAACTACCAGAGGCCAGAGGGCCGATCAACGGCTGAAGAAGAGGTGGATCTGACGGTTTTCCTGGCTGTCAGGCGCCCCCACGCTCCAGTCTCTGAAGCAGCACGCGGAGTTCCTCAAGAGCGTCTCCGAAGCCCTGCCAATCTCCTTCTCTAGCTCGCGTTTCGGCCGTCTCCAACAAGTCCAACGCGCTCGCAGCCCAAGCAGTAGAAGTCAGCAGCGCCCCGTCCTCGGCGGGCAGAGGCGGGGCTCCCAGCGGTACCGGCCCGAGGGTCATGACCTCTAGGCCAGCCAACTGGGTGATCGCACCGGCGAGGTCCTCCGTCATCGCCACACGAACGCCATCACTGACTACAAAACGTCGCAGTTCTGGAATCGCATCGGCCTCCGCCGCGAGGAAAACCGGCTCCATGTAGAGAATCCGGTCTCCTGCCGGAACAAGATGCAGGTGCCCGGTCCAAACTTCGCTTCCCCCTGTGCGCCAGAGAGAGAACTGCTGTGAAATGTCCGGGTCCTGTTCCACCAGTGCTTCGATCTGTCGTGGCCCGGGCACTTGGTCCGTCACGGGAACGTCGTACAGGATCAACTCCGGGGCACCGAAAGGGTCAGTCCGTGCCGCGAGGATCCCCGTGAGGTTCTGCCGACCCGCAGGCACGAACACAGTCGTGAGGTGGAATCGGGCCGTCTCTTCGCCCGGCAAGGCGTAGATCCCGTACTCCGGTCGATAGGCGATGGGATTTGTGCCCTGAGCGAGCTCTTGGGGAGAGGCCCACACGTCCTGCTGGCCATGGAAAGCCGGCGCGGTTTCTTGGTGGTATTGGAGCAATACCCTGGCCTGAAGATCCAAAAGCGCGGTCGAATACCGGACGTGTGACCGAATGGCCTCAGGCATCTCCGATATGGGCTTGAACAGGGCCGGAAATACGCTTTCGTATACGTCCAGCAACGGGTCGGCGATGGGGACTCGGTAGAAGTCCACATCTCCAGTCACGGCGTCGACGACGATTTTCACCGAATTGCGCGCGTATGTGACCTGTGACCTGAAGGTGCCGAGTTCGTAGACCGTTGAAAGCGGGAACGCACGCGTCCCTGTGAAGCCTTCCATAACCCAAACGATACGCCCATCTGCAATGACGGGGTACGCGGCCTCTGGGAGCCTTATGAACGGTGCGATCGCTCGGACCCGATCCTGAGCACGGCGCCGGTAGATCAGTCGACTGTCATCCGTCAGGTCGGACGCGAACAACAGATTCGAATCCTGAAAACGCCACGCCAACAGCGCAGTGCGAATCGCACCCGCCAGCTTGATCCCTCCAGGAAAGTCCACACCGGCCACGCCCAGCGCACCGTCCGGCGCCTGGAACTCGTCCGGTCCAGCATTGATCACTGCGTAGGGCTGAGGACCTCGGCCGAAGAAGATTTCAGATCGGTCCAACGCCAATCCGGGTAAAGACTGAGCGAGCGGTGACGCCTCTGGGGGAATGCCCGAGACCAGCATCGGTGGGCGCCCTTCGGGGGTGCGCTCCGCGGCCAGACTGGCCACTGCACCCATCCCTTCTACGTAGCGCTCTCTGAGATGGAGATTCTGCCAGTTGGGGTCCTGGATGCCGCCGGGAGACACTTCGCGGACCGAGACAGCTATCGGTACGGGTCCGTTGAGTCCCGGATACCGATCGATAGCAACGTCCTGGAAGTCATAGTAAGGGAATCTCGCTTCCAGTTCCCGATATGTGGCGAGCAATGCCCCGCTGGTCCAAACCGGAAGTCCCGCAAACTGACGCCCGACCTCAGGCCAATCTATGGCCTGTCCGGCCTCGAAACTGAACGGTCGGCGCTGCATCTCTTCGAGACCAAAACCAAGCCGTGTGTACTCGAGGTTGTACTCGATGAAGGACGCCTCACGATCCAACTCGTTCGGCTCCACACGGAATGACTGGATCATCGCGGGATAGAATTGCCCGATGACGATCATCGAGAGAACAACAGCAATCGAAGAGGTCACGATTGGTGTGACTCGGTTCTTCCAGGCGCCCCAAAAAACACCAACCCCACCCATGACGCAGATGATAGTCAGGGTCTGAAGACCGGGTAGCCGCGCCTGCGCGTCCGTAAAGCCGAAGATTCCGCTTACCGCAGAGGTCCCATCCAGCAAGAGCAGATACCGACTCAACCAGAGGCGCGCACCCAACATGACGAAGAAGAGCGCGAGCAGACCGCCGAGGTGCACTCTCGTGATGTCCTGAGCGTCGATTCGCCCCTTACCCCATCGCAGCGCTCCCGTCGCGGCATATCCTGCCGTAGCAAGGGTGAAGACCAGGAACGCGCCGATGAGCGCGAACGTGATCAGACTGGCTAAGACAGGCACCCAGAAGACGTAGAAGCCAGCGTCATGACCGAGCACCGGCTCCGTCACGCCCCAAACAACCGCATTCTTCAGCATCAGAATCTGAAGCCCGAGGCTGGCCGGGACCGCGGCGCCAAACCAAAGCGCGAGCAACGAGGAAACTCCCAACATGCCCCAAAACACGTAACTCTTCGGGAGCTGTTCCGAGATCTCCAGATTCCCGACACGACGCTTGATTTGGACCCCTCCGAGCGTTGTCGACGCGATACGCAGATTCAGGAAGATCACGATCCCCACCGCGACGCCTGCGACGATGCGCGTGCTCCACTCCCAAATTATCCGACGCCAAAAGACTTCGGAGTACCCAGACTGTGCGTGCCAGAGGATCTCTACGTACGCCTCAGACGCCATGCGCCCCACAGAGATCAAGAGTGCGACCCCCAGGGCGATCATGATGAGAAGTCGGCCGCCGCGCAGGGCTCCTAGCACGTTCGTGGGATCGGGCTTCATGTCCATCCTATTGGAAGGGTACGCCAGCGGCGGTGAGCCACTCGGCGACCTCGCCACGGATTTCGGCGAGTCGTTCTTGGGTGCGCGCCTCGAAACGCGCGACGATCACGGGCTGGGTGTTGGATGCACGCAAGAGCGCCCAGCCATCACCGAAGAGGACCCGCACGCCATCAACATCGATCGCGTCGTATTTGGACTTGAAATGCGCCACGGCATCTGCCACCACAGCCCACTTCTGTTCCTCCGTGACATCGATACGGATCTCAGCGGTCGATACATACACCGGGAAGTCCGCGACCATCTCTGACAGTGGACGCTCGGAGCGACTCACCAATTCGAGCAGGCGGCATGCGTTATACGGGGCATCATCAAAGCCCATGTAGTCGTCGGCAATCATGATGTGACCGGACAACTCACCCGCGATGAGAGCTCCAGATTCCTTCATCTTCTTCTTGATCAGTGAGTGGCCTGTCTGCCACATGATCGGCTCACCGCCGGCTGCTGCGAAGACCTCGGATAGTGCCTGACTGCACTTCACGTCGAATACGAGCTTCTGTCCGGGGCCACGCCGCTTAAGGATGTCGAGACCATACAGGAGCAGGAGAATATCTCCGCGTATGATGGCACCGTTTTCGTCCACGGCCCCAATCCGGTCCGCGTCCCCGTCGAAGGCCACGCCGAGGTCATGTGGCGTGTCTCGCACGGCCTTAATGAGGTCTTCGAGGTTCTTATCTACAGTCGGATCAGGATGATGATTCGGAAACGTCGGATCCGAGTCACAGAAGAGAGGCGTAACGTCAGCTCCAATCGCAGTGAGCAGCTTCTCGGCCACTAGGGAGCCGGTCCCATTCCCGCTATCGACCGCGACCTTCATTGGTCTCGCCAACTCGAAGCGGCGAGCAACGTCCGCGATGTACCGATCGAGCACTTCGACCTGCTCCATGCCCCCCGCACCGGATTCGAAATCCGATTCGATAATGCGGCGCTTCAACTCTTGGATCGTCCCACCATACAGAGAACCCTTCCCGAGCGTCATCTTGATGCCATTCCACTCCGGCGGATTGTGCGAGCCGGTGATCTGAACCGCTGCGTCGGTCTCGAACGTGTGTTCCGACCAATAGAGCGTGGGGGAAGGCACTGTGCCGACGTCGAGAACGTCGACCCCGGCGGCGCGGACGCCAGCCATCAGGCCGTTCGCTAGATCGGGAGATGTAAGTCTGTTGTCGTGCCCGACGGCAACCCGGGGCGAGCTGAGGCCCGTCTCCGCACGAACGTGAGACCCGAAGGCCCTTCCTACGCCCTCCGCTACATCTGCGTCGAGATCTTCTCCGACGATTCCACGGATGTCGTACTCACGAAAAATGTGTCCAGCGAGGGGCATACGGCTCTCCGGTGATGGTTATCAATGGGGCGTCAAACTAGCTATGCGGCCACCGCCAAACGAGACTAGCGCACGATCCTGACTAGGGCGCCATCCCGAGCATACCACCCCCGAGCGCACCCAGCCCTTGCACGCTGGCGCGAGCGAAGTCCAGAGCGGCGCTTGGGAAGATCCCTGTGTAGAGAATCAGCCCGACGCAGATGATCAGCGCCAACCGCATGGGAAGCGGCTGAATGACCATCGAGTGCTGGTCGGCGGCAGCGGATTTCTGCATCCACATCACCCATGCCACCCGGAGATAATACCAGTACGAGGCGATCGTGGTCATCACGAGGATGACCATCAGGACCCAGAGTTGGGAGTCCGCCGCCCCCTGCAGCAGGAACATCTTACCCATGAACCCACCGGTTCCTGGGAAACCCGCCAGCGAGAGCAAGAAGATCGTGAGGAAGACGCCCATCGCCGGCTGCGACCAACCGAAACCCGCATAATCGTCGATGTAGAGCCGTTCTTCCCCCTGGTGTGCCACGCTGATCACGATGGCAAACGCGCCCATGTTCATGAGCGTATACACGAGCAAGTAGAACAACATTCCGGCCGCAGCGTTCTCATTTGCGGCGGTCATCGCGACGAGCAGGTATCCACCATGTGCGATGCTCGAATAGGCGAGCATCCTTTTCACATTCGTCTGGACGAGCGCAATCAGATTGGCGGCAACCATGGTGATCGCGGCGAGCCACCACATGATTGGAAACCACGAATCGTAGGCAGCATCGAAGCCGACTAGGAAAACGCGAAGGAAAGCAACGAACGCTGCAGCTTTCACGGCCGCAGACATCCATGCGGTGACAGGAGCCGGGGCGCCCTCGTAGACGTCAGGCGTCCACATGTGGAAGGGTACCGCAGACACCTTGAATGCGAAGCCGACCATGAGGAGAGCGACAGCGAGTACGAGGAGTCCGGGCGTCGCCGCCCCACTCGCGACGCTGTCCCCAATGGCGGCGATATTCGTGCTCCCAGTTGCGCCATACGTCAGGGCGATCCCGTAGAGGAAGAACCCCGTCGAGAAGGCACCAAGAAGGAAGTACTTCAGTCCGGCCTCAGCCGACTTCCGGTCCCGGCGGTTGAACGCCGTTAAGGCGTACACCGCGATCGACATCACCTCGAGTCCGAGGAAAATCACGATAAGGTCGCGCGCGCCCGCCATGAACATCATGCCCGCGGTAGCGAACAGGATCAGCGCGTAGAACTCTCCGGCCTGAAGCTTCTGCCGATAGATGTACGCGAAGGAAATGAGCACCGTGAGGGCTGCCGCGAGCAGGAAGATCCAGTTCGCGAACAGGCGAAATCCATCGACCGCGATCATCGACGTGTTCCCGACCTCGGTGACTCCGTAGAGCCAACCGTTCGCGGCTGATGCCGCCAAGATTCCGATCAGGGTAAACCACCCCAGGTCCGCCCTCGGACCGAAACTCGGGTCACCGGTCGGAGCGGCGGAGCCTTCTTTGTTTTTGCCCGAGACCCCCGCGATGAGGACGATCATCCCCCAAACGCACAGTACGATCTCGGGAAGGAGCGCCCACACGAAGTGGAGCTGCCGGCTGAAGTCGAGTTCCATAAGCGGCTGGCGTTAGTTGTCGTCGGTGACGTTGTCGTCACCCACGGCGTCATCGTTCGATTCGGAGTCACCCGCCGGCGCATCGGCCGTCGGGAAGATCACAACTTGGAGGCCGTCCTCGGTCTCGACCGACGCCTGCCCTGCCGGTGCGGCGGCCTCTACACGCTCGAGGACCACCCGGACACTCGGTTCCATTCGCTCAAGGATCGGAGTGGGGTTCCACCCGATCACGATCATCAAAGCGCATAGAGGCGCGAGGATCACCATTTCTCGGCGCGAGAGGTCTTGAATCTCACGGTTCTCAGGCTTGTCGAGCTTATTGAAGAACATCGTCTGGACCATCGGCAGCATGTAGTACGCGGCGAAGATCACACCGAGAGAAGCCACAACCGCGATGATGGGGTGCGTCTCGAAGGTGCCGAGAAGCGCCAAGAATTCACCGATAAAGCCACTGGTACCAGGCAGTCCAATCGAAGCCAATGCTGTGAGCACAAACGCGCTCGTCAGAAGGGGTGCCACGCGAGCGATCCCACCGTAGTCTTCGATCTTCCTCGTGTGCCGGCGCTCATAGAGCATGCCGAGCAGGAGGAAGAGCGCTCCTGTGCTGATCCCATGGGAGATCATGACGACCAAGCCGCCCTGAAGTCCGTTCACGGTGAGCGCAAAGATCCCAAGCACCACAAAGCCCATGTGCGCCACCGATGTGTAGGCGACCAGCTTCTTAGCGTCTGGCTGCACCGCAGCGACCCAGGCGGTATACAAGATCCCGATGACACCCAGCACCAACATCGTCGAGACGACCGTCGGGTGTTGCGCGGCGACCGGAAAGAGCGGCAGCAAGAATCTCAAGAAGCCGTACGTGCCCATCTTAAGCAGGACCGCGGCCAGGATAACCGAACCCGGTGTCGGTGCTTCCACGTGTGCGTCTGGAAGCCAGGTGTGGAATGGGAATACCGGAACCTTCACGCTGAACGCGAGGGCGAACGCACTGAAGAGCCAGAGTTGCTCCGTCCCAGTCAGCGGTACCTGAAGCAGATCAGCGTACGCGAACGTCGGGAAGCCTAGAAGCGTCTTGGCCTTGAAGAACAGGTACATGATCGCCACGAGCATCAGCAGCGATCCGAACGCGGTGTAAAGAAAGAACTTGATGGCCGCGTAAATGCGACGTTCCCCGCCCCACACGCCCACGATGAAGTACATCGGGACCAGTGTGAGCTCGAAGAAGACGTAGAAGAGGAAGACGTCCGTGGCGCAGAAGACGCCGACAACACCTGCCTCAAGAAGGAGCATCAGCGCGTAGAAGGCCCGCTGTCGCTCCTTGATGTAATTGAACGATCCGAGGATGGCGATCGACGTACTGAAGGTCGTCAGCATCACCATGAAGAGGCTGATCCCATCGACACCCAGGGAATAACTCACCCCCCATGATGCGATCCACGGGATGCTGGTCTCCATCTGCATGGCACCCTGGCCGGGGTCAAACGACCACCAGAGACCGAAACTGAGGACCATTACGCCCAGAGACCACCAGAACGCGATCTGCTTCGCCCGCTCTTCTTCGGCCCACATCACCAGGCCGATACCCAGCATGGGAAGCCAAATGAGGGCGTGGAGAATCCAGCCTGTGTAGCCGATCGATTCGAGCATTGAAATCATACTCCCGCACCCATCTTAGGCCGCTCAAAACGGATGACTGACAAGGAACGGGAGCACGAGGCGCGAGACGTACTAGGCCGTACGTCGCAGCGAGTCGCGCGGACCGTGACGCCGTCAGGCGCCGTTTTCAGCGGCCTGTCCATTAGAAGATCGAGACTCCGAGGATGACTAAGACGCCGACGGTGAGAATGAATGCGTAGGTGTTCACGGTACCGGTCTGGAGCATGCTGGCTACGAAGCCTATGCCCCGGGCGGTCCACCCGACCCCGTTGACGATGCCGTCGATAATCCCAACATCGATGACCCTCCAGCAGAACCGCGACATGCGGATGATCGGCTGAACGATGAACCGGTCGTAGAACTCGTCCACGTAGTACTTGTTGAGCAGAACCTTCGAGAAGCCGGTCGGCTCCGGTGAGTCCTTGGCCGGCACAACCTTCTGTCCGCCCACGAACCGCACAGACGCGAACACAACCGTCATGGCGAGCACGGTCGAGATGATGGCCCACATGACTTCGCCACCACCAAACGGTGCCGAATGGGACAGCTCGCCCAGGTTGGCCTCTTGGATGTGCACAGCCTGAGCGGTGATCGGCTCGAGCCAGTGGTGCAGCCACTCACTCGTGAGCGGCCCGAGCCCTAAGAAGGACTCCCGAATCGCAGGTGGAACGTTGATCCAACCACCCACCAGCGACAGCACCGCGAGAATCGCCAGCGGCACCCACATAACGACCGGGGCTTCGTGGAGGTTCTTGGCCTCTTCCTCTCCCGTGCGATTCGTACCGTGGAACGTCATGACCATCATGCGCGTCATATAGAACGCAGTGAGCATGGCTGCGGCTAAGGCGATGATCCAGTAGGCCGTATAGAGCGCCGGGTAGGGAGCATTGGTAGCTCCGCCGAAGGCCCCGATCTGCCAGATGATCTCATCTTTCGAGAAGAAGCCAGCGAAGGGCCAGATCCCCGCGATCGCGAGCGTGGCGACCCACATCGTGATCCACGTGATGGGCATATGCTTTTTCAAGCCGCCCATGTTCCGCATGTCCTGCGCGTCTTCATGATTGTGCGTGGTGTGATACGCCTTGTGCATCGAGTGAATCACTGCCCCGGCACCCATGAAGAGCAGAGCCTTGAAGAAGGCGTGCGTCATCAAGTGGAAGACACCGGCGGCGTAAGCACCGACCCCTACCCCGACGAACATGTAGCCGAGCTGGGAGATCGTGGAGTAGGCAAGGACCTTCTTGATGTCGTTCTGCTTGAGCGCAATCGTCGCGGCAAAGAGCGCGGTGAGCACACCCACACCTGCCACGGTCGCGCTCGCAACGGGTGACAAGGCGAAGTAGACCGAAGACCGAGCAACCAAATACACACCCGCTGTGACCATCGTCGCAGCATGGATGAGCGCAGAAACAGGCGTCGGGCCCGCCATCGCGTCCGGAAGCCAGACGTAGAGCGGCATCTGCGCGCTCTTCCCTGCGGCACCGAGGAAGAAGAACAGCGTGATCGCTGTCACCAGTCCGCCGCCGTACACCAGCGTCTCGGCATCGTGGAAGAGCGGTACGAAGTCGAGCGTGCCGAACGTCTTGTAGAGCAGGAACATCGCGACCAGGAAGCCGACATCACCGATACGGTTGACGATGAAGGCCTTCTTACCCGCGTCCGACTTCTCTCGATCGGCGAACCAGAATCCGATCAACAGATACGAACAGAGCCCCACGCCTTCCCAGCCGACGAACATCAGCGGGTAGCTCGCGCCCATGACTAGGGTGAGCATGAAGAAGACGAACAAGTTCAGATAAGCGAAGTAACGCGGATACCCAGCGTCTTCCTTCATGTAGCCGACGCTGAACACGTGGATCAAGAAGCCGACGCCCGTCACGACCATCATCATGATCATGGAGAGCTGGTCGAGCTGGATCGCGGCATCCACAGCAAACGTGCCTGTGGACATCCAGGTCCAGTAGCTGATGACCACCGGCTCCTCGAGGTGCGCCCCAAGCATGCGGATGAAGTTCACCAGCGTGAGGATGAACGCGAGAAGCATGACCCCCGGGCCGATGAGGCTCGGGAGCGTGTGCGTCGCGGGGCGTCCACCTTCGTCGAGGTCGAGCTCTCCCCCTGCGCGCACCGCGACGGCCGAAGCCATTCCGTGACGGATGGCCAGGAGGCCATTCAGCACGAAGCCGAGAAGCGGGAGAAGGATGATCATCCCAGGGAAGAACGGCTCGAAGTGAGCCGCACCTTCCGCGGCGGGCGCGCCGCCCTGGCCGAGAAGCGCTGCTAAGGAAGCGTACATGTCGCTACCACCTCAGCAGTTTGAAGTTGTCTACGTTCACCGTCTCGTAATGCCTGAAGATCGAGATAATGATGGCCAACCCGACGGCCGCCTCAGCGGCCGCGACCGTCATCACAAAGAAGACGAAGAGTTGGCCTTCTATACCGTGGAGTCTCGAGAACGCCACGAAGGCCAGGTTCACTGCGTTGAGCTGGAGCTCAATGCACAGGAACATGATGATCGCGTTGCGGCGGATGAGCACACCGGCGGTACCGATCACGAACAGGATCGCGCTGAGCACCAGCGCTTGCGTGATCATGCCGGACTCCTCTTGGCCAGAACGAGCGCGCCGACGATCGCCACGAGGAGCAGGATTCCCGTGATCTCGAATGCGACCACATAAGTCGTGTAGAGCGGCTCAGCGATCGCGCCAACGGCACCGAATTCCGCGAGCGCAGCATCGATGGACGCACCCCCGGCAGTGATCGCGTCCGGGATTGCAGCCCCGCGAAATTGACGCTGAAGCACACCCGCCATCGCGCCCACCGTGGCGAACGAGATGATCGAGAAGACGCCGCCTTTGAGATCCCTCTCGTAGTCGTGCCCCAAGTTCAGGAGCATGATGACGAAGAGGAAGAGCACCATGATCGCGCCTGCGTAGACGATGATCTGGATCGCAGCGAGGAAATGCGCCTCAAGGAGAACGAACGTCCCGGCCATACTGGCCAGTGTCGTCACCATGAAGAGGAGCGAACCCACCGGGCTCTTCGCCAAGACGACGCCCAAGGCGCCGCCGACCGCGACGAACCCGAAGACGTAGAAGAGGATGTCGACCACTATTCGCTCCTGGGATCGGACGGATCCCACAAGAGAGTGGTCGGATGGTCTTGCTCCATTAAACGGTCCAGGTCGTACACGAACCGGTCTCTAGTGTATTCGGCGTTTTCGAAGTGCCGGCCTACGTGGATCGCTTCCACAGGGCATACCTCTTGGCACATCCCGCAAAAAATGCAACGGAACTCGTCGATCTCATAGACGATCGGGTAACGATTCCCTTGGTCGTCCTCTCCACCGACAAGTTTGATGCAATTTGCGGGGCAGACCGTGGGGCACAGCCCGCACGCCACACACTTCGGGCGACCGTCTGCATGGACCTCCATGCGATGTGTGCCGCGCCACCGAGGGCTCAGATCAGTCTGCTCCTCGGGGTACTGCTGCGTGACACTCGTCGGACTGATCATGTGCTTGAATGTCAGCGCCATGCCGCTCAATGCGGCGCGGAGGTAGGAGGTAGTCTCCGGCTCCGGTCGGTGCATGACTTTTACTGAAATCGCCATCCGTTAATCCCCCGCCGGAGCGGGCTGAGAAATGGTCTTGATCTCGACTTTTTGTGCATGGAGGGCAGCGGCACCGGTGATGATCCGGCCGCGGTCCAGGTAGAACACGAATCCGATCGTACAGGCCAAACTGACCGCTGTCAGAGCCAGGCCGTACCCGAAGCCAAATGCCAGCCCGATCTCATCGAGCGTGAGGATCGTTCCTGCCATCAGCATGACGTAGGCAAGTGAAGTAGGCAGCATCACCTTCCACCCGAGTGCCATAACCTGGTCGTAGCGGAAGCGTGGGAGCGTCCAGCGGATCCAGATATAGAGGACTAGGAAGAACCCGGTCTTCACGGCGAACGCAGCGAGGGTGAGTAACGTCTTCCAAATAGCCGGAGTGGCGAGGATTGTGCTCCCGTCGGCTGCGAAGCCACTGATGAGCTGCCCTTGGTGCCAGAACATGTTGTCCCCGGTCCAGAACGGGATGTCCCACCCGCCCAAGAAGAGCGTCGCCATGAGCGCAGAGGCAGTCACCATGTGCCCGAACTCCGAGATCATAAAAGCGGAGAACTTCATGGCCGAGTACTCGGTGTGGTAACCCGTCACCAACTCCGATTCTGCTTCAGGCATATCGAACGGAAGGCGGTTCGTCTCAGCGAACGCGGAAATCACGAAGAGCAGAAAGGCGAGCGACAGCGGGAACGCATACCACATTCCTAGTTGCTGCTGCTGCCAAATGATCTCGGTGAGCGTCACGTTCCCGGAGAGCATCAAGACCGTGATCAACGACAGACCGAGAGCAACCTCGTAACTCACCATCTGAGCAGAGGCACGCAGCCCACCCAGGAAGGCGTATTTGTTGTTCGAGGCCCAACCTCCCAGAACCACGCCGTACACGGCGAGAGAGCTGAAAGCGAGGATGTAGAGAATACCGATCGGCACATCGGCAACGATCATGTCGACCACACCCACGGGCGTCGGGAGCGGCGCCGCGATCGGGATCACCGCAAACGTCACCAGCGAAGGAAAGAGCACCAGGATCGGCGCGAGCACAAAGAACGCCCTCGACGCCGTGGCCGGCAGCGTCTCTTCCTTCAAGAAGTTTTTGATACCGTCCGCGATCGGCTGAAGCAGCCCGAACGGTCCAACACGGTTGGGACCATGACGGTCCTGGATCCAGGCTGACACCTTTCGCTCTGCGAGCGTCGTGTAGGCAACGACCAGCATCAAGACCGTGAAGATGCCGGTGGTCTTGGCTGTCATGGCGAGAAGCGCCCACGGTATCGCCACAAAACCGAGGTCGAGTTCGCCGTGGATGGGCACAAAATCCATGGTCAGTCTCCCGCCAACGAAACGGTCTCGTTCACAACAGCTCCGCGTGTTCCGAGGTCATCGTAGGACATACCACCGAACGCTTGGACTGAGCCGGCAAGCTGGGCAAACGCGTCTGCCGCGCTGCGAGCCCCCTCTCCTTCCGTCATTTCAGCGACCATCGCGCCGAGGACGAACCAGGCGGGGCGGGCCATGCCGGGTGCCTCCACGCCAGGCCAGAAACGCTGGACCCGGCCGTCGAGGTTCGTAAACGTGCCTTCCTGCTCCGCGAATGTCGTCACTGGGAGAACATAGTGAGCATTCCCGGTCGCCTCGCTCATGTGAGTCCCCACGTAGACGTAGAGGGCGGCATCACTGCCGAACGACTCGTCCTGGTCAGCGAGCGCGTCACCCAAGACCAAGATGACGCCTCTGTGGCCAGCGATATCGTCCAGGCCACCGTTCGCGTCATCACCACCGACACGCGTCGCTCCCATGAGGTCTGCGCCATGAACGTTGGCGGCCAGATCCTTCCTTCGTGCGAGCGTCGGGAAGCCCTTCAGAACGACCTCTGATTCAGCCCTGGCCGAGCGGTATACGGTGTCACCACCGCCAAACGCTTCGACCAATCCCGTGAAGGCACCAAGGTCTTCGTTCGAGGCGAGGGGAGATGCAACAGCCATTATCTTCGCGCCATCGAGGGCACCCGCGGCGGCGAGCAACCCGGTGAGCGCATCCTTCCAGCCCACTGCCTTCGAGGCGCCCGAGTCCCGTACCAACGGCGCCTCGATCCGGTCACCCTTGTTGATCCACTCGTAGTTGTGCCGGCCCTCGTCGCACATCCACCAGCCGTTCACATCAAGATTCTCACGCGGCTTCAAGCGCTGCACGAGGTTGTCACGGGTGTGCAGATCGATGTTGCACCCCTGGGAACAACTCGTGCACACAGAAGGCGTGTGATCCAAGTCCCACGCTCGTGCCTTATGCAGGAAGTCCTTCGAAACGAGCGCACCAACTGGACAGATGTCGACGATGTTACCGTGCCAGTTCGTGCCCTCGAGACCCTCTTCGAAGAAGGTGTCGATGACCGAACGATTTCCGCGCTCGACGACGGTGAGCCGATGATCCTGCTCGACCTCACTCATAAAGCGGACACACCGCGTACACATCACGCAGCGGTCTCCATAGAAGAGCACGTCGCCGCCGAAATCGTCACGGCCGAAGATACGCTTTGGTTCACGAGAGCGACCATGCTCACGGCCCTCCTCGTGCACGTAGTCCTGGAGGTCGCACTCACCGGACATATCGCAGATGGGGCAATCCAGCGGGTGATTCACCAAGTAGAACTCGAGCACGCCCTGCCGATCGGCTTTGGCTTGCTCGGATTCCGTATGCACGACCTGTCCGTCCATGACGGTGGTGACGCAGCCGGGCATGGGCTTCGGCGCCCCTTCGACCTGCACGAGGCAGAGACGGCACATCGCCGGAGACGACATGCCGGGATGGTAGCAGTAGTGCGGGACTTCCCGCCCAATCGTCTTGGCAGCTTCGAGAATCGTGGTCCCCCTTGGGACCGTGACCTCGTGACCGTCGATGGTGAGGGTGACAGTCTCAGACATCAGGCCGCTCCCACTCGTTCACCACGCCGAATGAGCGCGAGGTATTCATCTCGGAATTTCTCGATGGAAGATTGAACCGGAGCAGCCACGGAATCCGACAGCACACAGATCGTCGTACCGACCATCTTCTGCGTCACTTCCATGAGCATGTCGAGGTCTTCCTCGGTGCCCTCACCGTTCTCGATACGGCGCATGATTTTGGCCGTCCACGCTGAGCCCTCTCGGCAAGGAGTGCACTGACCACACGACTCATGTGCGTAGAAGTCGACCATCCGGCGCACCTGCTTCACGATATCAGCAGTCTCGTCCATGACGATGACAGAGGCACACCCCAGCATCGTGCCAACCTCGACACACCCCTCGTAGTCGAGCGTGCAGCGCGAGACTTCCTCTGCGTTGATGATCGGGACGGACGAACCGCCGGGGATCACAGCCTTGAGCGCGTTTCCATCCCGCACTCCGCCACATACATCATCGATCAATTCCTGAAGCGGGAAGCCGAGTGGTAGCTCGTAGTTCCCCGGCTTGTTCACATGTCCACTGACGCAGAAGAGCTTCGTACCTGGGCTCTTCTCCGTGCCGTACTGCTTATACCATTCGCCGCCATTGGTCACGATGTGGGGAATGGCGCACAGCGTTTCGACGTTGTTGATGGTCGACGGCATACCGAAGGCGCCAACGGCTGCGGGAAACGGAGGCTTGACCCTCGGCTCCCCGCGCTTGCCCTCGAGTGAGTTCATCAGACCGGTTTCTTCACCACAGATGTACGCCCCTGCTCCGGCGTGCACAGTGACGTCGATCGTGTGGCCCGTGCCGAGGATGTTCTCCCCGGCGTACCCTTTGGCGTAGGCATCTTCCAACGCGCGGGCCAGGACCTGCGTCGTCTCGAAAAACTCACCACGGCAGTATATGTAGACGTGCTGGGCGCGAATCGCGTGAGCCCCGATCAGGCACCCTTCGATCAACTGATGCGGGTCCCAGCGGATGAGCTCGCGGTCCTTGAAGGTGCCTGGCTCGGACTCGTCCGCGTTGCACAGCAAGTAGTGCGGCCGACTCGAGTCTTTCGGCATGAAGGACCACTTCAGGCCAGTTGGAAATCCTGCCCCTCCACGCCCTCTGAGGCCTGAGTCCTTCACGATGTTCACCACATCGTCGGCACCCATGCCTAGTGCTTTCTCCAGCGCCTTGTAACCGCCTCGCTCCACGTAGGTGTCGAGATGGCGCTGCTTCGGGTCACCGAAGTATGTGCTGAGGATACGGACTTCTTTATCCGACACGTAGGGATAAGCCATTAGCTGTCCCCCTCGGACTTCAAGTGCTCGATAATCTTGGGCACCTCGGTAGGTGTCACATTCTCGAAGTAACGAGAGTTGATCTGCACGCAGGTCGGGAATCCACACCCTGCGAGACACTCGGCCTCGATTATCGTGAAACCTCCGTCCTCCGACGTCTCACCGAGCTCCGTGTCCGTGTACTTAAGAAACGCATCCAGAACTTCGTCGGCGCCGCACAGGTTGCACGAGATGTTCGTGCAGACCTGCACCAAGTGCCGACCCACGGGGCGCTTGTTGTACATGGTGTAGAACGTCGTCACGCCACGGACGTAAGCCGGAGATAGCTCAAGCAACTCGGCCACCCGATCCATGGACTCCGGGCTCACATATCCACGAAGCTCCTGAGCCAAGGACAGCGTCGGGAGCAAGGCTGCCTGTTTGTCCGGGTACCGCGTCAGAATCTTCTCGAAGCGCTCCTGGTATTCACCTTCGAAGAGCGTCGCTTCCGGATTCTTCTCCGCGAGCATGTAAGGCATCGTGGCCGACCCTGAGGCGTGGCCACCGTGTGCTGGGCGATCTCCGACGAAGTCGTCGCCCCGGACCTCGTCTTCCGAGAGATCAAACTCTCCCGTGTTACCGGCCCAACCGAGGTTTTTGAATGGTACGTCACTCATCGGTCGATCTCCCCGAGAACGATGTCCAGGCTGGCGTTGATCATGATCAGGTCCGACACCAAGTGGCCCTCTGCGAGTTTCGGGATCACCGACAGGTTGACGAACGACGGCGGGCGCACACGCCAACGGATCGGCTTCGTGCTCCCCTCTTCAGCGACTAGGTACATGCCGAGTTCGCCCTTGGACGCTTCGATGCCCAGGTAGCAGTCACCCTCAGGAGCGGGAATGCCATCGGTGATGAGCTTGAAGTGGTGAATCATGCTCTCCATATCCGACATTGCGTCGGTCTTGGAGGGCAGTGAGATATTCGGGTCTTCAACGTTGATCGGCCCACCAGGGAGACGATCGATCGCCTGGCGGAGAAGCGAAACACTCTGTTTCATCTCTTCCATACGGCACAGATAGCGATCGTAGCAGTCGCCATGTTCACCGACCGGGACCTCAAAGTCGTACGTCTCGTAGTCGTAATACGGACGGTCCTTGCGGAGGTCATAGTCGACGCCGGAAGCCCGCAGGTTCGGGCCGGTAAATCCGTAGTTGATCGCGTCGGCAGCACTGATCGCGCCAATGCCTTGCGTCCGGCCGATGTGGATCAGGTTCCCCGTCAGGAGGTGATGCACTTCGGCCAGCGTGTCGGGGAAGGTGTCCAGGAAGTGCTTCAGTTGATCGATCCAGCCTTCCGGCAGGTCGGCCATCATGCCGCCAACGCGTGTCGCGGACGTCGTGATGCGCGCACCCGTGAGCGACTCATGCATCTTGTAGATGCGCTCACGTTCCTGGAACGAGTATAGGAAGGGGGTGAAGGCACCCACGTCGATCGCCGTCGTCCCGAGCCAGAGGAGGTGGCCGAAGATTCGGTCCAACTCCATGAGGATTACGCGGACCACCTTGCAGCGCTCCGTGACCTCGATGCCCATAAGCTTTTCGACCGACATGACGTACGCGCAGTTGTAGATCAACGGCGCCAGGTAGTCCATGCGGTCGGTCAGCGGAACGATCTGATTCCAAGTCCGGTACTCGCCGAGCTTCTCGAAAGACGAGTGCAGGTAGCCAATATGTGGAACGACCTTCTTGACGGTCTCACCATCGAGCTCACAAACAAGCCGGAGCACGCCGTGTGTCGCGGGGTGCTGCGGCCCGATGTTGATGAGCATGTGCTCGGTGCCGATGTCCGGCTCCGGGATGTCAAACGGGGCGATCGGCGAAGGGACGGGCAAACCATCTGCACCCATCTCCTGGCGACCCACATTGATCTCGAGCGTCTTCTGCGACATCAGAGATCACCTCCGGCGTCTTCAGCCCGTCTGACTTCGGCGGTCGGGGCTTCCTGGGGGACGAGTCCAGTGTCCAGGTCCTCGGCCAGATAGTAGCGCTCCACTTCCTGGTTGAGCGCGCGGCGGGTTTGCTCCGCGCGGGAGAAGCGACCCCGAAGAGGGAAGTCCTTCCGAAGCGGGTGCCCTTCAGCGTAGTCGTCCGGCATCAAGATCCGGCGAAGGTCCGGGTGGCCCTTGAACGTGACCCCGAAGAGATCGTACACCTCCCGCTCGAGCCAATTCGCGCTCTTCCACAGGTCGCAGACCGAATCGATCTCTAGAGCATCGAGCGGAAGCTCACATCGGAGCCGGAGTATGTGCTTGTGCGTTGTCGAGTACATCTGGTAGACCACCTCAACCGGCCGTCCACCACCGTAATCAAGGCCCGTGACGTCAGACATCATGTCATAGAGCTGGTCCGGATCGTCTCGGAGCCAGGTCAGCATCTCATGCGACCGCGCCGCGTCGATCCATACCACATGCTGATCTCCAGCGTTCACACGATGCCGCATGACTGCATCGCTGAACTGAGCCATGAGTCCTTGGACAGACGCGTGATCCGCAGGGTCACCGGCGGTACCGCCTCCGGTAGGCGTCGCGGCATCGGAGGCAGTTGGGCCCTCGTCGATCGCGTCGAGCCCACTCTTTTTTTCTTCAGTCATCTAAGAGAGCAGGTCGTCTGAGGGGGATTCCGCGCGCACCGCCACGCCACCGGTGAGTTGCTCCTGCTGGGTAGAATTTCCGAAAGGGCCGGTCAGGCCTACGACCTCGAGATCACTCGCCCGCGGCAGCGCAACGAGGGCTGGATCCTCTGCCCTGTGCTCGAAGTGTTTGGTCAACGACTCCTGACGGATCTTCTCTTGGATCATCATGAGCCCATAGATGAGGCCTTCTGGGCGCGGTGGGCACCCAGGGATATAGACATCCACCGGAATTATGGTGTCGATCCCCTGCACCATCGAGTACACGTCGAAGACGCCACCCGAACTCGCGCACGCTCCCATGGAAATGCACCACTTGGGCTGGGGCATCTGATCCCAGATACGCCGCAGCACCGGAGCCAGCTTGTACGGCACACGTCCAGCGCAGATCAACACATCCGCCTGACGCGGGCTGAACGACATGCGTTCCATGCCGAAGCGGGCGAGATCGTAGTTCGACGCGGCAGACGCCATCATCTCAATAGCGCAACATGCGGTGCCGAACGGCATGGGCCAAAGAGAGTTCCTCCGGCCCCAGTTGATGATCCAATCGACCTTACTAGTCAGGAAGGTCGGGCTCCCGGCGCCAAAGATGCCACCGGAGGTAGCCGAGGGACCGCTTCCCGGCAGTACGTCTTTTAGTCCCATTCGAGACCTCCCTTCTTCCATTCATATAAAAGGCCCACGGCCAGAACTACGACGAACATGCTCATGGCAAGGAACGGCCCCCACCCCAATTCGCGCATTCGGACCGCCCATGGGATCAGAAAAATCGTCTCCAGATCGAAGACGATAAAGCTGATCGCTACCATGTAGAACTTCACAGAGAAGCGGGCCCGCGTACTCCCAAGAGGGATCATGCCGGACTCATAAGGCATGAGCTTCTGAGGCGTATCGCGGCGCGGGTTGAGAATGTGACTCGAGACGACCATCCCAATGGCATTGAGGATGGAAACGCCGAAGAGTAAAAGCAGGGGGAGATAGGCTCCCGACATGGCGCCGCGGGGTTTGTGAAATAGTTCACTAACTGACGCGAAAAGGTACCCAGCGCGCCGATCAAGTGTCAACCAGACGAATCCCAGTTTTTCATTATTTTTCGCTGGTTTGCACGACCTCCGGCAACCCATCTATCTTGGGCCCCTCATTACGCCTAGATAGCACTAGGATCGGCCCATTCGGCCGGCCTCTGAACCCCAAGCGAAGCAGAGATCTCGATGTCCGTCATGAGCGACAAGTGGATCCGTAAAATGTGCGAAGAGCACAGGATGATCGAACCCTTCGAGACCGGTCAAGTTCGAGATGGGAAGATCTCGTACGGCGTGTCTTCTTACGGGTACGACATCCGAGTCTCACCCGAGTTCAAGGTCTTCACGAACGTCCACAACTCCCTGGTCGATCCGAAGAACTTCGATGACCGCTCGTTCGTCGACATCGTAGGACCGGAATGCATCATTCCCCCGAACTCCTTCGCGCTCGCAAGAACCGAGGAGTACTTCCGCATCCCACGCAACGTGCTCGTCATTTGCGTAGGAAAATCGACGTATGCTCGCTGTGGCTTGATTGTGAACGTGACGCCGCTCGAGCCGACGTGGGAGGGATATCTTACGCTCGAGATCTCGAACACGACTCCCTTGCCGGCGAAGGTCTACGGTGGTGAAGGCATCGCACAGCTCATCTTCTTCGAGGGCAACGAGGAGCCGGAAACGGCATATGCGGACCGCCAAGGCAAGTACATGAATCAGGTCGGCGTCACGCTACCAAAGATGTAATCGTGGCATACGACAAGGCATTGACCTGACCGCACGCCCGGGAAATGGACTTCACCGGGCGTGCGCTCAAGGGCATGGTCTACGTAGGCATGGAGGGCGTCGAGAACGACGCCAACCTGTCCGAGTGAATTGATACAGCAGGGAACTTCGCGGGCGATCTTCCCCGGAAGTAGAACAGGACCCTAGCTGATCGACAGCAACTCAATCCGGAACACCATGACAGCCCCCGGAGGGACGGGACCCTGGCCTGCGTCACCATATCCGAGCGCCGGCGGGATCACAATCAGACGAATCCCTCCGACACGCATTCCCAAGACACCTTCGTCGAAGCCGGCCACTACCTGGCCCACACCGAGCGTAAACTGGAACTGGCCCTGGTCGAATGACGACCCGTCAGAGAGGAAGCCGGCGTATGAGACCGTGGCATTCTCACCAGCGGTAATCGCGTCCCCGGTACCCTCTATTACCTGCGCGATGTACAGACCGCTCGCGGTCTTGGTCATCGATGCGAGGTCGATCTCCAACGATGCCGCGAACTCGGTGTCCTCAATAACTTCCACAGAGACTCCATCATCGCCGCACGCTCCGAGAAGGAGTGTGGCAGCGAGAATCCCGCCGAAGCGGGCTGAATTGAATCGACTAGACAGCATGAGATTGAATCGCCCTGGAATATAGGAACAACGGTTCGTCGTGACAGCAGCCAAATACGCCCTAGAGAGTGAGAGGTTTCCTAGTTCACATCTACAAGCTGTACCTCGAAGACGAGCGTCGCCCCCGGCGGAACATCACCTCTGCGCCGTGAGCCATACGCTAGGCCCGGGCGGACGACGAGTTTGCGCCGACCTCCGATCCTCATTCCGGCGATCCCTTCGTTCCAGCCACGGATGACCTCTCCTTCCCCCAACCGGAAATGGAACGGGTCTCCCTGGAGTGCGCCATCGAACACGGTGCCGTCCGGCAGCCAACCCACATAATAGATCCAGACCCGGCTCGTCTGATTGGCCCGAGCGCCGGTGCCCGGAGAAAGTTCTTTGATATACAAGCCGGACGAGGTCTTCTCGAACTCGGCCAGATCGATGTCTAACTCGGGGGCAAAGGTCAGCATGGCCGGATCTGCGGGCGGCAACGGGCCCCGCGGCGCGCCACCACAGCTCATGAGCGTCAGGAGTGCTGTAAGAGCCACGGCATTAGAAAGCTTCATAGTCCGCATCGTTCTTGGTTTCTGGGGACTCCTGACTCTACCCATACGGCACCGGCCCGGCTACGGGCTCCGGGACAGGCGTGCGAAGATTGGGCGCGCCCGGTTCGTAGTAGACGCAAGGCCACATGTGGCAGCGGTGCGCAGTGGCCCTGGGGTGCGCTCACGACCTACATTGACGATCCCTCGACCCGACCGAACGGAGTCCTTGATGTACGCGGCCTATCTATTCAGCGTCGTGCTCGGCGGTGGGCTCCTCTTGTTGTCCCTGCTTGGCGACCTACTGGGAAGTGACGCAGTGGAACTCGAGGTAGACGTGGACCTCGAACTCGGAATGGACGACATCGACTTCGACGCCGATTCAGATGTCGATCATTCAGCGTCGAAGATTCTGTCGATTCGGACGCTTATTTACACGATGTTCGGCTTCGGCGCCGTGGGGTGGCTCTTGTCCTATATAGGCTTCATGCCGGCCGCCCCCCTGACGGTCACTTATGCGGCGGTCGGTGGCCTCACGTCGGGGACTCTTGTGAACCGGGCGTTCGCCTACCTGCGCCGCACTGAAACGGGCCAGCTGGAAGAAGACGACTCCTTTGTCGGGTTGCCCGGTAGCGTGACGCTTCCTCTGGGCGGCGGATCGACCGGGACCATCGCGATCGAACACGGCGCCCGCCGACACATGTTGAGGGCCCTCCCTCACGCCAGTGTCACCGGCGGCGTTCCACCTGAAGAATGGAAGAGTGTTGTGGTCGTCGAGATGAAGGACGGCGTCGCACGTGTCGCGCCGACTGACCAAGACCTCAAGGCTCTGCCCTGACGTACCTGCATCCTCTCCGGAGATAACAATGGAAAACCTCATAGAAATTCTGAGCGCACCGACGACACTGGCGTTCGTGATCATCGTTGTCGTCATGGTGCTCATATCCACGATCCGGACGCTCATCGTGATCGTGCCCCCGAACCGGGCGGCGGTGATTACCGGTGGCATGCGGGAGCTCGGCGATGGGCGCACCATCGGGTATCGCTCCATCACTGGAGGTCGGACGTTGCGTGTGCCGATCATCGAAACGGTGTCGCACCTCAATCTGGAAACCATCCCGATCGAGATCACTGTGCACAACGCGTTCTCGAAGGGAAACATCCCGCTGAACGTGGAAGCCATCGCGAACGTGAAGATCGCGTCCGAGCCCGAGACCGTGTTCAACAACGCAGTCGAACGGCTCCTCGGTAAGACCGAAGACGAGATCAAGCAGCTCGCGAAGGACACGCTCATGGGGAACCTGCGTGGAGTGCTCGCGACGCTTACGCCTGAGGAAGTGAACGAGGATCGCCTGGGGTTTGCCAAAGCGCTCGCGGCGGACGCCGGCGAGGACCTTGCAGCGCTCGGTTTCCACTTGGACGTCCTCAAGATTCAGAACGTGAGCGACGAGCGCGGCTACCTAGAGGCGATTGGTCGCAAGAAGGCCGCCGAGGCGGTTCGCGAAGCAGAGATCGCCGAGGCGCAGGCCGCTGCAGACACCCGTGAAGCCCGGGCACTCGCGAGGCAGCGTGCCGAGATCCAAGAGGCCGGCGCGAACGTGAAGATTGCGGAGGCGAACAACGAGCTACGAGTGCGGCAGGCCCAGCTCGATCAGGAAGCCGAGATCGCGGAGAAGACGGCGGTCGTGAAGTCGGAGGAAGCCAAGGTCGAAGCCGAGCGCTCACTGGAAGCACGCCGGGTAGAGCGTGAGATGGAGCGGCTCCGTGCCGATGTCATCGAACCTGCCAACGCGGCCAAGCTAGCCGCCTTCGCTGCTGCAGAAGCAGAAGCAGCTCCGATTCTGGAGAAGGGTAAGGCGCAGGCCGCCGCGCTGAAGCGACTCTATGAAGAGGTGAAAAACGGAGGCGAAGAGGCCTTCGCGGTCTTCCTCGCGGAGAAGCTCCCCGAGCTGCTCGAAATCTCTGTCGAGGCTGTGAAGGGCGTGGACATCGACCGCGTTGTTGTCATGGACAGCGGGGACGGCGGCGGGGTGAGCAACGCTGTGAACCAGCGTGTGAAGGGCGCCTACGGGACGATGGAGGGTCTCGGGTCCGCGCTGGGCATCGACATTCAGGCAGTCCTTCAGAACGCTGTGACGAACGCGGGAAAGAGTGCGGCATCCAAGCTGGCTCCCCCGGTGTCGCCCTCGCAGTTGGAGGACGATACGGCTGCGTAGCGGGTTGCGGCGTTCAGCCTAACAACCGAGGCCCGTGGACCACATGGTCCGCGGGCCTCGTGTTCTCATGGTAGCCGAATTGGGCTCAGTGCCCGTTGAAATTCAGCGTGACGATCTCGGTGGGGGTCGAGATGGGCCCATCTACCTCCCCGATTCCATCCTGCCCTTCCGCGTTGTTCCCCCAACAGTGACCGTGGCACTCTGCGTCAGAGCGCAGGAGCGTCGTAGCCGTGCACCCACTCGGTCAGCGCCCGGGATGGGCCTCGAACCATGCAACAGTTGCAGAGGCGATGCCTTCGTGTCCCCCGTCGAATACGGTGACCCTGGCCCTTCCAGCACGCCGGCGAAGGAAGATATCTCGGCCGAAGGACTCGTCGACAATCAGATCGGACGGGGCTGGGTTATCAAGTCGCGGTTCGTGGCGACTGAGTTCAGCGATCTCCTGTGGCGTAACGACAGGGTCGCCAAGGGCCCGCGCGATCTGGTTGAACGCCTCCAGACTGTGCCAAACCGGGATCGGAGCCCCGTCGTGCCCATCGAAGCGACCTGCGGAGATGTCCAGTGCCACATCGCGAGCATTGCCAAGCATATGAACGGGCGAGCGTCTCTTCAGTTCTTCCTTTGCCGATGCGTCTTCTCGGGGGTCCCCACCAATACACTGGCGAGTCATTTCGCCGTAGTCATCACCCGCGTGAAAGTCGTACCATGCTTCCATGTCTGAGAGCGGCACCCACGCACTCGCGGCAGCCCAGCGCTCTGGGTAGGCAGCTACCATGGCCAGCGTCATGAATCCGCCGCCGGAGATGCCGGTCACGTAGACCCGGCTCTCATCCACCTCGTACTGATCAACGACCCAGTCCAGTGCGTCGATGACGTCCTGCTTCGCGACCTCCGAGCCGCACGCTTCAGGATCGTCGTTCCGGCCTCGAAAGTCCGGGAACAGATACAGCCAGCCCCTATCCCCCACAGCCTTCTCGAGCTCTTCGCGCCGCTGCTCAACACCCCAACTCCAGCTGTGCAACGACACAACGATCGGAGTCGGGCCGCGGTCCAGTGGATAGTTCGGGGGCAGAACGAGGTATGACGGCTGGGAGGTACCGTCCACGGAACTTATGACCTCGATGAGGTGCCGTCCTGGCCCCGTAGGGGCCTGGGCGAACGCGGATAGTGCGAATCCGGAACTCGTCCCGACGAGGATGAGAACGCGCAGCACACAATAGACCCTCTTGCTCACGATCGACCTCCGGTTGTCGTACGGTCTAACGACTTTGGAATTCTGCTCCGCGACTACAATGCTTCCCCCAGGTCGCGAGGTGCAAGCCGAGTGATCTGGGACCTCTACGCTTTCCCGCGACAGCAGCGATTCCTTGTTAGGTAGCTTGGATTCATCAAGTAAGTGCAACAAAAGGCAGCACCGGGCCCGGCACCGAAGTTGAGGTGAGCTGGCCGGCCGCCGAGCTTCCTTCTCGTCTAGAAGAAGGGGGAGGCCCCTGAACACTTACCACCAGCTCACCCCAGCTGAGCGATAGGGCTAGGAACCGGTTTGATTAGGGTCGCCACATAAGCGCGCGACGGGTCGGAGACTTCGGTTGCGACCTAATCCCATCATCGTCTTCGCTAGAACAGGACTAACGGCACTCCCAGCAAGAACAGCCCGCTCACGATGCCCATAGAGCGGAACGCCTGCTTCTCAATCTCGGTGACGCGGAGTTGAAAACCCTACGCGGCGAAGCCGGTCCGGCGGACTTGGACCGAAGCTGGTCCCATCGCAAGCCCATGAAGGAAGGCCCCGCAGCGCAAAAGCGTTGCGGGGCCTTCGTTTTTCTTCGCTGGGGCGGGAGGGGTTGAACCTCCAACCTACGTCGCAGACAGTGGCTAGAAGTGGTCCGTACTCAGGCCCATCGATCTCTTCCACGACATGCGCACTTACTCCGTTATGAGATCACCTTCGGCTTCTTCTGCCGATCCTTCAGATGTTGCTCCATCTCGAGTCGGGGCACGCCGTTCACCCACCAGTCAGGGGCGGGCATATCGCGCAGGTAGTGGTCGAAAAACTCCATCATCCGCACGGTGTAGTCGCGCTGATTGACGGGGTTGCGGAGTCCATGATTCTCCCCGACGTACTGCAGTAACACGACGTCCTTGTCCTGCTCCCGCAGCGAATTGTAGAAGGTGATGCCCTGGTTGAAGTCCACGGCCCCGTCCTTCTCATTGTGCAGCAGTACCAAGGGCGTGGTGACGTTCTTCACGTGGAAGGCCGGGGAGTTACGGAGGTAGGCCTCGTGGTTGTCCAGATAGCTGCCCTTGAACCTGCCTTGGCTGGATTCGAAGATCCCCGCGTTCGAGTTCCCCGAGTTCCAGTAGACGGAGTTGTACATGCTCACCATGTCGGTGAGCGCGGCCCCGGCGATCGCACTCGCGAATATGTCGGTCTGCGTAACGAGTTGGGCCGTCTGGTAGCCGCCCCACGAGTGACCGTGCAGTCCGACCCTGTCGGCGTCCACGATGCCCGTTTCCACCGCAGCCTGTACGGCCGGCACAACGGCCCAAACGGCGGACATACCCGGATCGTTGATCTTGTAAACGATGTCGGGGGTGAGCACTGCGTACCCCCTGCTGGTGTAGACGCTGACGTTGAAGGCACGCGTTTCGTTGGGCACTACGTACCGGTTCATGTTCTGCGACAGCTTTTCGTAGATGTACACCATCGTCGGGTACTTCTCGCCTTCCTGGTACCCGGCCGGCAGGTAAAGCGCGGCCTGTAGGGAGTCGCCCATGTCAGTGACGAAATCCACCAGACGCGTCCCGGCAGACCACGCGTAGTCGGTCTGTTGGGGGTTGGCGTTCGTCAGACGTACGGGATCATCGAACGAGTCTTCGGCCGCCCATACGTCCGGAAACTCCGTGAAGCTCTCCCGAGTGTAAACGAAAGTCTCGGTATTCTCGGCTCTACGAACGGTGTGTTGAACGTCATCCCAGAGCAGAGTCTCGATCTCTCTCCCGTTCGAGGTCAGCTTGGCCAGGCCGGTCTCCTTCGTTCGCTCGCCGTACATCTCCAGGTACACGGGCTCGGAAAGATCAATGCCGTCCTGGTCGGGATCGTAGCGTAGCGGCCTGCGGTAGCGGATACCCTCTTCACGGCCTGTCTTGGTCAGGTTGCTGTAGTCGTCGCCGTCCGCGTCGACCTTCCACACATCCCACGCGTCGGTGAGAAGGACGCTCTCCGAGTCAGACGCCCAGCCCACTGGGCCGATGGGCGGGTCCTCGACATTGTGGTCGTCCGCGACGTTGATGAAGCTCACCGGAACCGAAGCTGAGATGTTCGTGTGAGAGCCGTTTTCGAAGTCGTAGACATGGTAGTCACCCTCGTCGTAGTACAGCACATTTGTGCCGTCCGGCGAGAGAGAGACCCCCCAACGGAAGGCCGGGATCATGCTATGCGCCTCGCCACTTTTCACATCGATGGCGTACACGTCCTGACGCCGACCCCCGTCGATCCCGTCCCGGAGTTGGTACGAGGTATCGTCATAGCCGACGGCGTACCGCTGGTTAGCGGCAAGCGTCACGTTGCGCATAGTCTCCGTGGCCAGCCGTACGAAGCGACCATCGGACACGTGATAGGCCGCGAGAAAATTGAAGCGCTCGTCCGCCCGTTCCTGCACTTGCTGGCGCGACTGTAGCTGAGAATCGTCTCCATGCCAGAGAACCAGGCTGGGCAAGTCGTCCTCATCCAGGTCCGGCGCTGGCTGCTGCATCGCGCCCGGCGTACCCGCAACGGGTTTTACGTCGGGACGTTCGCCCTCGTTCGGGCTGTCGTCGTGCTCCACGATTCCGAAGAAAAGAGCGGAGCGGTCATCGGACCACTGGGGTGATCGTTCGGGCGTGATTCGCATGCCTTCCGGGAAATCACCCAACTCCGCGGCGTCCACGACAGTGGCCGTCACGTCACCCTCGAATCGTGTGAACCCCACAGCCACGTAGGTGGTGTCGTCTGCCTCACTGATGTGGCCGCGTAGCACGGAGAGAGCCGGCTGCTGACCGTCCTCAGCCGCCCACGACAGCTGGGAATAAAGCGCGCGTTCACTATCGATGCGCTTGCTTGCGTTCGTGCGAAGGTCCAGGACCGTGATGCCGTTCACCACCCGGTCCGGTGCTTGTGTGGCATACGCCAGCAACTCCCCACTTTCGTTGATGTCGTAGTCGCTGACACTCCCAATGGGAGACGGCACGCCGGTCTCTAGATCCAGCAGCAGGAGGCCCGAGCCGGTATCCTTGGGTGCCTCGTCCGCGGCCACCCTGCGCATCACCAGCCACCTGGGGGCGTCGCTCGCGAACTCGAATCCGCTCACACCCTCGTACTTGTCCTCTTCCCACGTATCGAGATTCACGATGGTGACGCTGTTGTGGAGCGTCTCCTTCGCCGTATTGGCGTCGTCTGCCTCCTGTTTCGTGGGAAACGTCGTGAAGGCCAGCCAGTGTCCGTCCGCCGAAAGCTGGATCGGTCCGGTGGTCGCAAACGCGAACGTGCCACCGCCGCCGCTCGGTTCACCAATGGGGAAGCGGTGCTCAGCACCACCATTCGTGCGCCGCACGACCACCTCCGCATCCCCCTCGGCCGGCGTGACTTGATAGGCGAACCATCGCCCGTCCGGTGTGAACTGACCCGACCGAATACTCTTCCAGTGGTTGAGGTCGGTGGGGTCCAGCGATGCCATCCCGGAGGTGTTCTGAGCCGCCACCGGCAGGGCTGCCAATGAAAGGGCGAGCGCTATTGTGGTGACCGCCGTGGCGTGAATAGCGCGGGGCATCGACGTCCGTCCGCAGAGAGGTGACGGGTGACGGAAAGTCATGGTTTCAAACCTCGGGTTTGGTCATTGGAATGCACTCACGCATAGGGCGTGCAGTCTGCAACGTAGCTTGCTTCGGTCAGGATCGCTCACGGTATCAGTCGTCGCGCACCTTCAAGCCGCCGGGTCCTGAGAGGGCTTGAAGTCGGTCTAGATAAAGATCGACAGAGTGATTGGAAAGGAGTCTTTTGTATCCGAAAGCGAATCGGATGAGCTTGTTTGGCGGTGAATATTTCGGTCCCGGAGTCCGATAGAGACTCAGTTGGGGGCCTACGTGGTGGCAGAAGATTGTCGGCCGAAACTCGAGATGTGCTCGCGACAGGATCAGCGGCAGGATGGCCACCGGATCCCGTCGGTTGACGGCGTTGGTGCATGGCTCCTGGATTTAGGTTCAAGGTGACGCGAAGCCCTCGCCACCCGGAGCCGCCACCAATGAAGTACCCGGAGCGCAGCCACTACAAGTATGCGAAGTCGGACCTTGGATGGGCAGCGAGTTGAGGTAGAGCTCGCGAGCAGGATCCTCAACACGATGACCCACCTCGGTATGCCCGACAGCTATCGAGTGGCGTGAGTTCCGCTCGGGGGAACCGGAAGGACCCCCTATTCCGGCCGGAATAGATCGACTCGGGACACACTAGAGACACAGCGGCCCGGAACACGAAGCGCCCCAGAGCCAAAAAGGTTTGGGGCGCTTCGTCTTCCTTCACTGGGGCGGGAGGGTTTGAACCTCCAACCTCCTGATTAACAGTCAGGCGCTCTGCCAGTTGAGCTACACCCCATCAAGTTTTCAGCCCCCTTGGGAGGCTCCAACAAAAAACGGCCGCGACCCCTTGTCGGGGATCGCGGCCGTCTCGTTTGCTGTCTGACTCAGCTACACGAGCATCTCGCCGCGTTCCCGATTGGGATTGGGATTGCGATTAAAATTCGAGTTGCTGAGTAGAAGCATCATGTGCCTATTTTGGCCTTTCTTAGGATCGGCGTCAACGACAGCCTACTGAAGCGCCTTGAGCGCAGCGACGGTCGACCGCACATGCTCCGCACTCTTCTCGAGCGCAGCCTTCTCTTCCACGCTCAACTCGACTTCGAGAATGCGCTGCAAGCCACCCTCTCCGAGCTGGCACGGTACGCCGAGATACATATCGCTCATGCCGTACTCACCCTGCAGCCACGCGGCGCACGGAAGGATCCGCTTCTTGTCCTTCACGATCGCCTCAGCCATCTGAACAGCTGCAGCTGCCGGCGCGTAGTACGCGCTTCCGGTCTTCAGGTATGCGACAATCTCACCACCACCCTTCCGCGTTCGCTCAACGAGGGCATCGATGCGCTCCTGTGACATCAACTGCGACACCGGAATACCGCTCACCGAGGTGTAGCTGGCGAGGGGGACCATCGTGTCACCGTGACCGCCGAGAACGAGCGCCTGGATGTCTTCAATCGAGACGTCCAGCTCAAGCGCGATGAACGAGCGGTAACGAGCCGTGTCGAGCACACCCGCCATTCCAATCACACGCTCACGCGGGAAGCCAGTCGTTTCGAGAGCAACCTGAGCCATGACGTCGAGTGGGTTCGTGACCATGATCACGATCGACTCGGGCGCGACTCGCTTGATCTCTCCACAAACCGACTTGATTACGCCGGCGTTGATCTTGAGGAGATCGTCGCGACTCATCCCAGGCTTACGCGCCACACCAGCTGTGATGATGAAGATTTCAGAGTCTGCGCACTTCTCGTAGTCGTTCACACCATACACGCGGCTGTCGCAGCCTTCGATGGGAGCACTCTCCCACTGATCCAGTCCCTTGCCCTGCGGAATACCATCCGCGATGTCGACGAGGATGACCTCTTTGGCGAGTTCCTTCTGAGCCAAAAGCTGTGAGCAGGTGGCGCCGACGTGCCCTGCGCCAACTACGGTGATCTTCTTGACGCTCATAACAAAAATCCGCTCCGCGGCAGGATAATCTTAGGGATATCTGGGGCCATGACACGACCCCTATGAGGAGTGTAAACGACCTGCTGTCGGAGGTCTACCCGCCGGTCTGGGACAGGGCGACCAGCCCACCCGATCCGGAATCACTCCCCTGGATCAGGTAGTGTCTTTCGGGCTTGATACGCAGGGTTTCCTCGATGAGGGGCACCAAGTCTTCCCCGGCCCGGAGAGCGTCACGGAGATTGGTCTGCAGCTCTCCGAAGAGGCAAGGACGAAGCTCCCCTGAGGCCGTCAAACGCATGCGGTTGCAGCGGTCACAGTAGTTGTGACTCATGGGCGTAATCACACCAACGGTGCCGCGGGCGTTGGGGAACTGGTAGTACGTCGCGGGACCGTTGCCGAACGGCCCGTCGACCGGTTCGATCTCTTCGATGGCTCGTACCCGTTTCAAGGCATCGGCGCACGAGAAGTAATTGTTGGTGCTCAGATCTAGATTCGATCCTGTCGGCATGAGTTCGATGAATCGCACGTGCCAAGGCCGATCACGAGTGATGCGGGCGAAGTCTTCGATCTCATCGTCGTTCTGCCCACGAATGAGCACAACATTGATCTTGAGAGGATCGAATCCGACAGCCTCCGCTGCGTCCAGGCCTTCCATGATCTTCGGGAACGAACCCGGCCTGCGCGAGATCTCGTCAACCCGATCCTGTCTCAGCGAATCGAGAGAGATGTTGAGCCGAGTGACTCCTGCGGAACGCAGCGCCTCGGCCTGGTCCGCGAGCAACACGGCGTTCGTCGACAACGAGAGATCGTCGATCCCCGGGACGGCAGCGATCATCTTTACGAGGTCGGGCAGATCTCGTCGAATGAGTGGCTCGCCCCCTGTGATTCGCACACGACGAAGTCCCATGCCCGCCATGGTGCGGACGATCTTCTCGATCTCTTCATAGCTGAGCAGATCCTCCCGCTTGAGCCAATCCAATCCTTCGAGAGGCATACAGTAGACGCAGCGCAGATTGCACTTGTCGGTGACCGATACCCTCAGGTATTCGACACTTCTTCCGAACTGGTCCTTCATGAGATGCCTTGGGACGCGGTTCCTGGAGGCACAGTGCCTGCAACCCATTCTGAGCCACCGTCCGTGTAGTGTTCCTTCTTCCACACTGGGAGACGCTTCTTGATTTCCTCGATCACATATCGGGACGCATCGTAGGCCTCCGCTCGATGAGGCGTCGATACCGCGATTGCCACACTCACGTCCCCGATCGAAAGCTCGCCAAAGCGGTGCACTACAGCGATCCGATCCGAGCCCGTTCGGTCAGCAGCCTCCTGGGCGATTCCGAGAAGTACCGGCGTCGCCATCTCCTCATACGCATCGTAGCGCATACCCGAAACCGGCCGTCCATCCGCATGGTCCCGGACAACCCCTAGGAATAACAGAGTCGCTCCATCTTGATCGGAACCGACTCGGGTGAGGACCTCATTCGTGTCGATCAGGTCCGTGCATACCGAAGCGAATACCATCAGCCGCCCGCGACCGGTGGGATGAACGCGACCTCATCACCCGCTGCGAGTTCTTCATCGAGAAACGCGTAGGTGTGGTTCACTGCGACCGCTGGGCTCTCAGGGAGAATATCGAACGGAGCACCGCGCCCCCTCAACTCCGCCACAAGGTCCGCCACGGTGGCACCAGCCCAAAGGTCGACCTCAAGCTCGGCGATCCCGAGTCGATCTCGATACGCAGCAAAAAACAACGTGCGGACAGGAAGGGTCATGACCGTTGGGGAATGTGCTTCAGGACGGGGTGAGACTGAGAGACCCCGTCCGTTACGTCAACGTTCCGAAACATCGTCGCCGAGTTGGTGGCGTCCTGGCGTCCCGTTGCCTCCAGAGTTCCCCCAACCGCGGCGCAACCTTCGGATCCGCTCACCTAGTTCTTCCCGTAACGCATGCATCTGGAGCACCTGGCGGGGAGTCAGCACCTCAAGCATCCGATCTTGTTCCTGCACGAACAGCTCGGCGTCCTGCCTTCTCAGATCCACCAATCGCGCCAACAACTCAGACGCCTCGGCGTCGTCCGTGGGCGCCTCCAGGGTGAGCGCTTCGACCCTCCGTCGAACCGCCTGCTCATCACGGGCGAGCGCACGGCGCAGGGGCATGAACTCCTCGGCAATTTCGCTGAGACTCGCGCTCTCTTCCTCAGTGAGCCCAAGCCGGCGTTGCATCATCTCACCCATCTGGGCCCGAACCCGACGCTCAAGTTCTGCGCGTTCCCCACTTTGTCTCTCACTCTGGTCCTGACCCCGGCGCCCCATCGGAGGCCCGCGCTGGGCTTCGAGCGGAGTAGCGACAAGCACACAAAGCACCATCGTAGCAAATCCCATCAACCGTCGGATCATGCAGACCCTCCCGCGCTTCCCACGCTCAGTTCTTCAAGCAATTGTGCGAGAGCTTCGTCCGTCAATTCCTGGAGTGACGGCGCACCGGCAACGAGGCCATCGTCGGCCAACCAGAGCCCCTGCTCTTCCATTTCGTATGCATACTCCGGCACAATCGGATCCGTGAAGGAAGGATCGTCTCCCGCGAAGCCGATACCGAGTGCCAACGCAGCCACGGCTGCCGCGGTGAGTCCCCACCACGGTCGGCGGACGGAGCGCTTGTCGTAGCGGACTGCATCCTGAATCCTGCCCGATAGGCCGGCCGGCGGCACAGGGCGCGTTGCGAACAACACCCCGGCGAGACCCAACTCCGCCTCGCACGCAGCACACGTACTCACGTGAAGCTCGAGCCCCCTGACCTCTTCGGGCGTGAGCTGTTCGCTCATGTGTAACGGGATTTGCTCCCGCACGACTTCACACTCGGGTACACTCATTCCATCAACTCCCTCAGCCGCCGTATACCATGAAAGTAATTCACTCGTGCGGCTCCTTCGCTAGATCCGATGATCTCACCGATCTCTCTAAAACTCAAACCTTCCTCGATTCGCAACAAAACGGAGAGTTTTTGCTTCTCCGGTAGTTCTTCCAACAGGCTTCGGGCACGCGCCGCCTCTTGGGCGAGCACGACTTGCTCGTCGAGCCCCTTCTCGTCCGTAGGGACGGGACCGACATCGTCCAGATTCGATTCCTTTCGTCGACCTCGCTTACGAAACGCACCTCGCGCTTCGTTCGCAGTAATCGTGAGAATCCAAGTCCGAAAGGCGGCGTCGCCCCGGAATCCGGGGAGCGCACGGAACGCCTTGATGAAGGCATCCTGAACCACGTCCTGTGCGGCATCGTCGTCTCTAAGCATCGAGACTGCCACCCTGAACGCAGCTGGGTGATGTCGCTCCACCAACTTGCCGAGCGCGGCTTCGTCGCCCGCTCGAGCTCGTTCGACCAGTTCCTCATCGGAAGGTCCGCCATCCATCGGTTCGATTTCACTCACCGAACGTCAGATGCACACAAGGCGAGAAACGTTAAACGGAGCCGAACGGCTCCATTCGCTAGAAGTCGTCGAGCTTGGCGACGCGAGCGCGCAGATGCTTCGACGGCTTGAACACAGGGACGGTACGAGAGAGGACCTCGACCGGGTCGCCCGTGCGCGGATTCCGCGCGACTCTCGACTTCCGTTTGCGAACCTTGAAGGTCCCGAAACCCCGGATCTCGATATTCTCGCCTTTCGTCAACGCCAACTTCACGGCGTTTAGAAATCCGTCTACGACGAGCGCGCAGTCCTTCTTGGTGACACCCGGGCCGATGGCTTCGGCCACCTGCTCGACCAAGTCTGCCTTCGTCATACTTCCTCCAAAGGAGCTTCCTCAGGTGGCCGTGGATCCGCCGTTCTAGGCTGGGGGGGAGGCAGGGTAACGAGCCCCCTTTGAGGCCGCAAGGTTGTCGGAGTCGTTGCGGGAGACAGACTTAACCGGTCGGCGATTCGGCGCGTACAACACGCCTCTCTTCCATAAGCGCCAAGAAACTATCGAAGAGATAACGACTGTCGTGCGGGCCGGGCGCGGCCTCCGGATGGTACTGCACCGAGAGGACTGGCAGCGCGCGGTGTTCTACGCCTTCGACCGTGCCGTCGTACAGGTTCACGTGCGTGAGTCTCAGGTCGGGGGCACCGGGGATTTCGCCGTCCTCCCCTACCTCGACCGCGAAGCCGTGGTTTTGTGACGTGATCTCGACCATGCCGCGGTCGAGACTGCGCACCGGGTGGTTCCCACCATGGTGCCCGAAGGGCAGCTTGAACGTGTTGGCACCAAAGGCGCGACAGATGAGCTGATGCCCCAGGCAGATGCCGAATACCGGGACGTCGGCATTCGCCAAGCCGAGGATCGCCGCCTCAGCCTTTGCAACTGCGGCCGGGTCGCCGGGTCCGTTCGAGACAAACATTCCGTCGGGCGGATCAGCAAGGATCTCTTCCGCAGGCGTGTCCGCAGGGATCACCGTAACGCGGCAGCCCCGCTCGGCGAGGAGCTTGGGCGAGTGGGCCTTCACTCCGAAATCGTAAGCCAGCACATGGAAGCGTTCCTCGCCCACAGCCGGCACCTCGTACGCGACATCGGTGGAGACACCGCAAGCCAAATCGAGTCCCTCCATGAGCGGATGCTCGTGGACCTTTTCGAGCACTTCGGCTTCCGGCATCCCCGCTGGAGCGATCGCCCCGCGCATGGCGCCCTTGGAGCGGATGTGCCGCGTGAGCGCGCGCGTGTCCAAGTCCGAGATCCCCGTGATTCCGTTCTCTCGGAGATAGGCTTCGAAGCCGATCTCGGAGCGCCAATTGGAGTCGAGTCGGGAAGCCTCGCGGACGATGAAGCCCGCCACCCGCGGCGTCGGGGATTCACAGTCCTCAGAGTTCGCACCGTAGTTGCCGATGAGCGGGTACGTCATCGTCACCAGCTGGCCCGTGTAGGACGGATCGGTGAGCACCTCTTGGTACCCGGTCATGCAAGTATTGAACACGACCTCACCGAGCGCGATTTCATGAGCGCCGACGAAGTCGCCGTCGAAGCGACGTCCGTCTTCAAGCAGTAGGTAGGCCGTTCTGTCCAGGGGTGCCTCTCCGGTGTGATCCGTCGGGATCAATTCGTCCGGAAGCTACCCATGCGGGGGCAGGGGTCAAGCGTCTGATTCGGCGGTCTCCCAACACGATGTTGGCTGGGTTAGCTTGAGCCGCTAACGAGTCCTTAGGAGCCCCGAATGAGCCCCGTCGCCGTCTACATCCATGCGGACGAATCCTGCCTCGGTAACCAGAACCTGAAGACCGCCAAACCGGGCGGTGCTGGCGGGATGGTCGAGGTCTTCAAGGACGGCGTGTGGGAACGACGTGACTACTGGCTTTCCGAGCCCGACACGACGAACAACCGGATGGCCCTTAGGAGCGCGATCGACTCGCTCCGGATGCTCAAAAAGAGGTGCATCGTTCACTTCGTGTCCGACAGCCAGTATCTGGTGAAAGGCATGATGGAGTGGATGCCCGACTGGAAGGCCCGTGGATGGAAAAGAAAGGCCGGCCCCATCGAGAACCTCGATCTGTGGAAAATCCTAGACCAGGCGCTTCAGCATCACGACGTCCGCGCCCGCTGGGTACGAGGCCACGACGGACATCCTGAGAACGAATACGTGGATTTCCTGGCTACCACCGCCGCGAAGGATCAGTCCGATTCGGGTGGATTGGTCGCATCCGGCTTCCAAGAATGGCTCGACGGCCGGCGCGAAAAGAAAGGCCTCTTCATGGAGTACATGGAGTTCCAGGCTCCAGCGGATCGGTACCCGGCGGGCTAGCCCGCGGTACCCGAGGTCCCGGTGCGTGACACGAGCGTCAATGTTGTTGGCTAGGCCACAATAATCTCTCGTTCGAACACGCCACAGAACGCCTCTACGAGTGCATCCGAGGCCTCATCCATCGGCACTGAACGCCCCAACTCACGCTCCAGAGAGGTTACCTCACGATCCGCGATCCCACAGGGAACGATGGTCTGGAAGTAGTCCAAGTCCGTCGAGACGTTGAGCGCCACACCGTGGGACGTGATCCATCCTGAAGACACACGCACGCCGATCGCAGCAAGTTTGCCGACATCGGTCCACACGCCGGTCTGACCTTCACTTCGCACCGCGCCAATAGTGAACGCACCAGCTACGCGGATCAGCATCGACTCGAGATCGCGCAGGTAACGATGAAGGTCCTGCCGGTCTGGCTTGAGGTCCAACACGGGATAGGCCACGAGCTGGCCAGGCCCGTGATAGGTCACATCCCCACCCCTTCCCGTCTCAAACAGCTCGATCCCGCGCGCCGCGCGCTCATCGGCATTCACCAAGATGTGCTCTTGTCGTGATCCAGAGCCGAGCGTGATGACGTGCGGATGCTCGAGAAGGAGAAGCGTATCCGGGATATCCCCCGCTCGACGAGCCACCACCAACTCAGCTTGGAGGTCGAGCCCGTCCGCATAGGACACCACACCGAGGCGCCTAACGTCGAGCGGTCTCACTGTGTCGATCGTATGGATCGCATGAGCGGGAACGGAAAAGCCCCCGGACACACGATGGCGTCAGGGGGCTTCGACCCGCGGTGTCGGCTTCCAGAGATCACGCGTCCTCTGGGAAATCCTCGAGCATCACCTTCAACGCCGCCAGGAAGCGGGCAGCGTCCGCGCCGTCCACGATCCGGTGATCGTACCCCAGCGAGAAAAGCGACCGCTTGCGAATCGCCATGACGTCGGCGCCCGTCTCCGCATCGGTCACAACGACGACCTTCTTCTCGATCGCGCCGGTCCCCAGAATCGCCGACGTACCCTTCGGAATCACCGGCAAGCCCACCAAGGTGCCCAAGACACCTGGATTGGTAATCGTGAAGGTGGCCCCCTGGATTTCCTCAGGCATGAGCTTCTTGTCACGTGCACGCGTTGCCACGTCCACGATCTTGTTACCGACTCCGATGAGTCCGAGGTGGTCCGCGTCGTGGACAACCGGAACGATCAGGCCGGGATTCAAGTCGACGGCCATGCCGAGGTTCACGTTGCCCCGGAAGATCACGTTGTTTCCGGACACAGCCGAGTTGACCATCGGGAATTCGCGCAGGACACGAGAAACAGCCCAAGCCACGAATGCAGTGTAGCTGACTCTTGCACCCTGAGCTGCCCAACGTGCCTTGTTGGCAGCCCTGATGCGATCGATCGAAGAGAAGTCGATCTCGATGAACGAATGCACATGCGGGGTCACCCGCTTGGCGAGAACCATGTGCTCCGCCGTGAGGCGGCGCATGCGGTCCATGCCTTCGACCCGGTCCGCCGCGCGCACTGGGTACTCCGGGTGCTTTACCTCCCCGTAGAACTGCTTCCACAGGTCGGACGGCGCAGCCGAGGGAGCCACGGGTGCGGCTGGCGCCGCAGGCGCCGCGGGAACCGCAGGAGGAGCAGAAGCCCCTGACTCGATGAAGTCCAGAATATCTTGCTTGGTCACGCGACCCGCGTGGCCTGACCCAGACACACTCGCGATGTCGATCCCATGCTCTTCGGCGATCTTGCGCACGACGGGAGTGGATCGAGTTCTGAGGCGCTCTTCAGCGCTCTGATCGCCACCGCTTGCCGCAGTGGCCTCGACCACAGGAGCTGCTACTGGAGGCGCAGTCGGTGCTGCAGGTGCTTCGGCCGCGGGGGCCGCAGCAGCAGCAGGTGCGGCGACGGCCGCGCCAGCGTCCGTCTCGATGTAGGCCACAATCGTGCCGACTTCGACGGTCTCGCCTTCCGGGACAACAATCTCAACGAGGGTGCCGGATGCAGGCGCCGGGATCTCTGCATCAACCTTGTCGGTCGAGATCTCCAAGATCGGCTCGTCACGCTCGACGGCGTCGCCAACTTGCTTCATCCACTGAGAAACTGTGCCCTCGGCAATGGACTCGCCCATCTGGGGCATCGGAACTTCAATACGAGCCACGCTCGGTCACTCCCCTTTATCGTTATCTGCTATGTGCCAATTTTCATGGCGCAAAGCGAAATCTCGCAGCAGCCCTAGTAGCCAGCAAGATAACGCGCGGCCTTGACCACATCGTCGGTCTGCGGCAAAAAATAGTCTTCCAGCGAGCCCGAGTACGGTACAGGAGCATCGATCGCGGTCACACGTAGGATGGGACCGTCTAACCATTCGAACGCCTGCTCGCTGACACGCATCGCGATCTCACCCGCGATCCCACCGGTGCGCGTGTCCTCGTGTACCACGAGGAGCTTACCTGTGCGCTTTACGGAGCCGATAATGGCCTCTTCGTCCATCGGGAGAAGCGTCCGCAGGTCGATGACCTCCACGCTGACCCCTTCATCCGAAAGAGTCTCGGCGGCTTCGACTGATTTGTGGACCATCGCTCCGTAGGTCACGATTGTTAGATCCTTCCCCTCACGGACGGTGCGCGCCTTCCCCAGCGGCACAACGTAGTCTTCATCAGGGAGCACTTCCCGCAGCGCGGGAGCCCGGTAGAGACCCTTATGCTCCTCGAAGAGGACCGGATTGTCGTCGCGTATCGCGGACTTGATGAGTCCCTTCGCATCATACGCCGTACTGGGGTACACGATCTTTAGACCCGGCGTATGAAAGAACGCCATTTCCACATTCTGCGAGTGGAACGGGCCGCCACGATTCCCGCCGCCGACCGGCCCGCGGATCACGAGTGGCATCGGCCCCGCTCCTCGGTAGAGCGATGTAGCGATGTAATTGGTGATCACGTCGTAGGCCGGCGAGATGAAATCCATGAACTGGATCTCCACCACGGGCCTCAGACCCATGTGCGCTGCGCCCGCAGCTGCTCCCGTAAAGCCACCCTCGGCAATCGGCGTATCAATCACACGTTGTTCACCAAAATGATCCAGGAAGCCACGGGTCACCTTGAAGGCCCCCCCATACGCCCCGATGTCCTCACCCATGAGAAACACTTGGTCGTCCCGAATCATCTCCTCGAAGATCCCCTCGCTCAGGGCCTCGAGCATCGTCACAGGCTCACGTCGTCGGGTCTTCAGCAAGTGCTCGGGTACAGACTGGTCCATGCGGCTCCTCAAGCGAGCCTGGAGTCGGAGCTCGCGCTCCGCGTCCAGGGGTGTGGGGTCACAACATCCGTATAGACATCATCGACGGCGTCGGGTCCTTCCGGAAGGGGCTCGCCGATCGCCTGCTCTGCTGCTGCCTGACAGGCCGCTTCAACCTCGATGCGAATCGCGTCGAGCTCGTCTGCGGCAGCCCAACCGTTCTCGAGCATGCGCGCCTGGAAGCAATCGATCGGGTCCTTCTTCGCCCACTCAGAAATCAAAGCCGGGTCCACGTACTCTTGGCCATCGTGCTGCGCGTGCCCCAATCGACGGAAGTACCGGAGTTCCACCATCTGCGTGCCTTCTCCGGCTCGCGCGCGCTCGGCGGACCGAGAGACGGCTTCATACACTGCGATGACATCGGTCCCGTCGACTGATTCGGCCCCGATTCCGTACCCAGGGGCCTTTTCGACGAAGCTCTCAACCCGGGTGTTCGTCGAGGTTGGAGAGGAGAACGCAAACTGGTTCGCCTCGACCATGAGAATCAGAGGACACCGCTGAACCGCTGCGAAGTTCAATCCCTCATGCCAGGCCCCGGTTGAGGAAGCACCGTCGCCGTAGAAGACCATTCCGACGCGTTGTTCCCCCCGTAGCTTGAACGAGAGTGTGATTCCGGCCATGACCTCGAGCATCGTGCCGAGGGGAGACACGGGGCCCACGAAGCCCTTCGCATAGTCGACCCAGTGTACGTTCGCCTCGCGCCCCTTGGTCGGGCTCGTGGCGCGTGCCATGTATTGCCGGAAGAAATCGACGAGTTCACCACCGAACAGGAAGAGCGCACCGGCGGCTCGAACTGTTTGCGCTAGAAAGTCGCCTGTCCCGTCGTCCCGTCGCGACAGGGCGTATGCCGCACCAACGGATCCGGCTTCCTGACCTAGCGAACGGTAAAGGCCACCAGTCACGTGGCCCTGCTTCTGCAGGATTTCAAGGCGTTCTTCTGCGGCGCGCGTGAGTCTTAGGGCGCGATACAGAGCGAGCAGACCATTTCGGTCGAGCCCGGCGGGGAAGGATTCAGACACGGCTCACGGGGTCGAAGAGTTCGTCCGGGCCGGGCGGCCGTTAGTTGCCGGCGTTTCCGGGATCTGTAGCAGCTGGATCACCCGCAGGCTGGTTACCGAGTCCGGGAAGGACAGGAGCCGGAGCGGATGCAGGAGCTGTCACCTGAATGACAGACGTCGGCGCCTGGGCGCGAGACGACATGATCGACAGCACGAGTGCGAGTACCATAAAGATCGTCCCCGCGATCCATGTGGAACGCGTAAGCACCGTGGTAGCCTGGCGACCACCGAGGACACCCTCGGTCATCCCGGCACCACCGCCTACAGCTGCGAGGCCTCCGCCTTTACCCGACTGGAGGAGGATCACGACCGTCATGAAGATGCCGTCCAGAACGAGGGCGGCGAGCAAGAATCCATACATCTGACTGAGTTTTCCCTTCAAAGTGAGACGCTAAACGTCGATGAGCCTTCCTAGAGTGTCAACGGGGCTTATCCAGCGCCCGCAGCAGCGATTCCCGTGAACGACACGGCATCCAAGCTGGCTCCCCCGACGAGAACCCCATCGACCTCAGCGGCCGCCAACAGATCTGCAGCATTGGCGGGGTTAACAGAGCCTCCGTAGAGCAGCGGAGTGCGCAGAGCCGCAGCGATGCCGAGGGTGCTTTCTAGTTCCGCCCTCAGCGTCGCGTGAGCCGCGGCGGCGTCTTCCGGGGTCGCCGTTTCGCCAGTACCGATCGCCCACACGGGCTCATACGCGACCAGAAAGCGCCCTTCACCTCCCTTGAGCGCCTGCACAGCGGCAGCTAACTGCCGCAGAATCACCTCATCTACCCGCCCAGCTCTGCGCTCTTCAAGCGTCTCTCCTACGCAGATGACTGGAATCAATCCATCGCGCCTCGCGGCAACCACCTTGAGCGCGACCTGAGCGTCGGTCTCACCGAACACGTGTCTCCGCTCGGAGTGGCCAATGAGCGCGAAGCTCGCGCCGGCCTCGACCGCAATCTGTCCCGATGTCTCACCCGTAAACGCGCCCTGTTCCTCCCAGTGCATGTTCTGGATGCCCAGCTGAATCCTGGGGTCGCGGGCGCCGCACGCTGCGGCGACCGCCAAGGACGCCACCGGCGGGAAGATGATGAACTCGTTGTGGGCCACGACTTCGGTCAGGTCGAGGGCCGCAAAGAAAGCCTCGGTCTCCCGGGGCGTCATATGCATTTTCCAATTTCCAGCGATTACGGCCATTCGACATCGTCCTTGTCATTCAGCGATTCCACGCCCGGCAGGACGCGCCCGGCCAACAACTCCAAAGACGCACCACCGCCGGTCGAAACGTGGGTGAGACGATGGGCCACTCCGGCTTCTTCCGCAGCGGCGGCAGAGTCCCCTCCTCCAATGATACCTATCGCACCCCGGTCGCACACGTCTGCCAAGGCCTTCGCTACCTGGATCGTGCCCCGCGCGAAGGCCGGGATCTCGAAGACCCCCATCGGGCCGTTCCAGACGACCGTCTGCGCACTCCCAATGAGTCCCGTGAACAACGCTACGGTCTCCGGACCAACATCGATGATGATGTCACCGTCCTCGACGGCGTCCAAGGTAACGACCCGGGTCGCGGCACCCTCTTCGATTCGATCTGTAACCACCGCATCTACCGGCAGCACCAACTTCTCTCCGGCTCGCTCGATGAGTTCCCGTGCCATGTCGATGCGGTCCGGCTCGACCAGCGACCCACCGGTATCGTGCCCAAGCGCTCGAAAGAACGTGTTGGCCATCGCGCCACCGATCAGAAGATGATCGACCTCCGGCAGAAGCGCCGACACAACATCGATTTTACCTGAGATCTTTGCGCCTCCGAGAATGGCCACGAACGGCCGCTCCGGATTCCTGAGAGCCTCCCCGAGGAAGCGGAGTTCCTTGGCCATCAGCAGCCCCGCGACGGCGATACCGCCCCTCGCCCGAACCTTGCTGGCGAGTCCCGCAGTCGAGGCGTGAGCACGATGCGCGGCACCGAAAGCATCATTCACGAAGAGGTCGCCTAGTCCTGCCCATCTGGTGGCCAACTCTGCCTCATTCGCCGTGTCACCCGGGAAGAAGCGGGTGTTCTCAAGCAGAGCGACCTCCCCAGCTCTGAGCTCGTCCACAATCGATTCCCCGCCCTCGCCGATCGGATCGGACACGAAGTGAACCGGTGTTTTGAGCAGCTCCGACAACCGCTCCGAGACAACTGCAAGCGAGAACTCCGGGTTTGGGACTCCCTTGGGCCTTCCCAAGTGGGACAACACCACGATCCTGGCTCCCGCGTCACGAAGCAGCTGGAGCGTGGGGAGCGAGGCTTGGATACGCTGATCGTCCGCGATCGCCCCGGACTCCATGGGGACGTTGAGATCCGAGCGGACGAGCACGTTGCGCCCTGACAATGCAGCAGGGTCGAGGTCGGTGATTGTCGTCTTCATCGGGCGAAGCTATCGAAGGAGGGCCCGCGGCGGTACGCCCCGAGCCCTCGTCGAAATCACTACGCGAACGTCGCTCCGTCTAAAGCTCTTCCCGTCGATCCAGATCACGTTCAGAGACCAAGACGACACCGGTTTAATGGACGTCAATGACAATCCTGAGCATGTGTCGGCCCGGCGAAACGTCGGTCAATGCTCCAGTCAAGAATTCGCGAATCGAACCCGCAGCGTCAGGACGGCGCTCCCACTTCTCACGGAACCCCTTCTCTCCCGCGAGACGAATCGGAACGACAATGACCGCTCCTGTATCCCGATCCACGACTTCTGCGCGGAGGCCGAACGAGTCGAGTCCTTCCGGCAACTCCGAGTACAGCTCGAAGTAGGCGCCTACAGCGCCCGACTCGACCGGACTCACCAGTGGAAGCGGGTCAACCCAGTCGGCGTTCCGAGCTACGTCGTTCACTTCTGGCGCGGCTGCCTAACCACCATGACGTCGGATACCAATGTGCCGGATTGTCCGACGAGCGGTGCTACGCTCTCTCGGAGTGCTGCCGCCTGCCCAGTGGTCCGGTTAAAGACCTCGACCACGACCGTGCCGGCCGCACGCGTGAGCGGAATCCTAAAGCGCGATCAAGGTTTCTTCGACGACTCTGACCTCTGCAGGTCGGCCGTATCGGACCCAGACTTCAGCCGAGTCACTGCGTGCATCCCCGATTGTGTTTGCATCGCCATGGTATACGCGGACGTATCCATTCGCCTTACACCCCTAGTACGAACGTGGCGCGAATGTTTTGGCCTACCTTCTCGGTGCCATCACGAAGGCCTCCGTCGACCTAGGCGTCAGCCGCTCCAGGAAGGCGGTCTCCGATGTACTTCACGAGGTCCACGACACGATTCGAATAACCCCATTCGTTGTCGTACCACGAGAGGACCTTCACCATGCGACCGTTCATCACAGACGTCGAAAGCGCGTCGACTGTGGAGCTGTGCGGATCGCCCGTGTAGTCGATGGAGACGAGGGGCTCGTGCGATACAGCGAGGATCCCCTTCAGCGGTCCGTCCGCAGCGGCCGCCATGGCTGCATTGACCTCCTCCATTGTGGTGTCCTTCTCGACCTCTGCGACCAGGTCCACCAGCGAGACGTCCGGCGTCGGGACGCGGATGGACATCCCATCGATACGGCCGGCGACTTCAGGAAGAACGAGACCCGTCGCCTTTGCTGCTCCGGTCGTCGTCGGAATCATGGACATGCCGGCCGCGCGCGCGCGCCGAAGGTCAGAGTGCGGCAGATCCAGGATGCTCTGATCGTTCGTATACGCGTGGATCGTGGTCATCAGGCCATGCCGGAAGCCAAACACCTCACTTAGGACTTTGACCACCGGAGCGAGACAATTCGTCGTGCAACTCGCGTTCGAGATCACATGGTGGTTCTCCGCGTCGTACGCGTCTTGGTTCACGCCGAGCACGATGGTGACATCCTCGTTTTTCCCCGGAGCGGAGATGATGACCTTCTTAGCTCCCGCTTCCAGGTGTTTCGCAGCGCCATCGCGGTCACTGAAGAAGCCCGTTGCTTCAATGACAATGTCGACGCCGAGCTCGGCCCATGGCAATGTGGCCGGATCCCGCTCGCTGAGGACCTTGATCTCGTCCCCGTCGACCACCATCGCACCGTCCGAGAGCTCAACCGTCCCTGGGTAGGACCCATGCACGGAATCGTACTTCAGGAGATGCGCCAGTGTCTTGGCATCCGTGAGATCGTTGACAGCGACGACATCGACGTCGGTACGACCAGACTGCTTGGCACTGCGAAGAACGTTCCGGCCGATCCTGCCAAACCCGTTGATAGCTACCCGGATTGCCATGGGGGGACTCCTGACATCTCGATTGGGGATAAGGTCGATATTAGCCGCGAAAGGTAACATCTACCGCGAGGAGTGGAGCCCCGCCGGTAGGGCCCGGGCGAACGCGAGAGTCGTCACTGCGCGTGCGCCTGCAGCGGTGAGTTCGGACGCCGCGGCACTCGCCGTGGCACCGGTCGTGAGCACGTCGTCGACAAGCAGCACATGGGCGCCCTGGACGGCTTCGCGTTCCGGGGGATGCACACTGAAGGCCCCCCGGACGTTCGCGTGGCGCTCCGACGGATGCAGCGAAGTCTGCGACCGTGCAGCGCTCGAGCGCTGCAACGCTTCAACGAGTGGCAATCGCTTGAGCTGCGCTACCTGCCCGGCTAACAGTCCAGCTTGGTTGTACCCTCTCGTTCGGGCCCGCGCTGAAGTGGTCGGCATTGGCGTCACAACAGTGGGCGCAGCGATTTCTGGAAGGGACACTCGCGCAAGAGCGTCTCCCATAGTCGGCGCGAGTTCCGCCCATCCCTCATACTTAAGAGAGTGCACAAGATCGGAGACGGGGCCGTGAAGCACATAGGCGTAGCGGGCGAAGGTCAGCGCTTCCGGCCACTGTTCACATTCGCGGCAGTCGGATTGATCCGGCCGGCCGGTCGCGCGGGGAAAGTGGCACCGCGGGCATCGCGGCCACGATGCCCGTTTCAATCTGGATGCACATCGACCGCAAACCATGGAGGCTCGCCTCCCGCCAGGGATCCAGTCGCCACACGAGATACAACCAGCAGGGAGGAGCAGATCGATGAGATCACCTGCCCACTCCGCTGTCCTCACTCCAACCGACTCCGCTCCATAGCTTCGCGCATGACGCTCAGGGGAGCATCACTGCACCACCACCGTTCGAATGAGGCGGCCCCCTGCTGGACCAGCATCTCAGCTCCATCGACGGCGCGGATTCCATGCTCCTCTGCAGCACGCACGAAGGGTGTCTTTTTCGGCCCATACACGAGATCCATAGCACCGCCCACCCTCAAGAGCGGCGCGAAGTCCATAGGAGAGGCGTCTCCGGCAGCCAACCCAAGCCGGGTAGCGTTCACAACGAGGTCGAAGCTCTCACCACGCAACTTCTCGATGAGCGGTACCACGCGTGCCTTTTGGCCACCGATTCTCCGAGCGACCGCGCGCGCGCGGTCCTGAGTCCGATTGTAGATCAGGACCTCATCCGCCCCCTCCTCCAGCAATCCCATAAGGGCGGCACGAGCGGCGCCACCCGCTCCGAGCAACAACGCACGGATTCCCGTCGGCGATCCTTCGACAAACACCTTCAACGCTTCACGAAATCCGTCGACATCGGTGTTGTCACCATGGACCCGACCATCTTCCCCGCCCCAGAACGTGTTGCAGGCACCAGTCCGCCGTACCGCTGGGCTCGCGACATCTACAACAGCTGCGGCCTTTTCCTTGTGTGGCAAGGTGATGTTGCCCCCACCCCCAGCGCGCGACAGACCCTTCATGAACCCGGTCAGGTCGTCGGCCGCACAGCGCACAGCGACGTAGACGCCGTCCATTCCGGCTTCCGCGAACGCTGCGTTCTGGATGATGGGAGACTTGGAATGCTCCACAGGATCACCCAGTAGGGTGAGGACTCGAGTCGACGCTGATACGCTCATTCAACCACCACTGGCTCGATGCGCTCGAATACGCGCTCAATGAGTTCTTCGAGAAACGAGAAGGTAAAGAGGTATTCGTCGTCGCCACCGCCGATCGGGTCCGGTACTGTCCCGCTCCCCGCAACACCGTCGGCTCCTGCCGCGAACGCGGTCAGTAGAGACGCATGCTCACCTGCTCCGAGCTGCGCGACGCGCATCAGGTGGCCGGAAGACATCACGAGGACAAGGTCAGCCCAAGCTGCGACTTCATGCGTGAGTGGGGTCGCCTGATGTCCGCTGATATCGACACCGTTCTTTTGGGCAGCCCGGACCGCACCACCGGATGCGATGTCTCCAGTATAGGCGGCCACACCAGCGGACCGGACCTCCACGTCCGTCCATCCCCGAGACGTAGCGGCCCGCTTTGCGATCGCCTCCGCCATGGGACTCCGACAGGTATTCCCGGTGCACACGAAGAGGAGGCGCAGGGCCTCCATTTTGTCAGCGGTGTTACTCATGGATCTCCGGAATCGCACAACGAAGACGACCCACCGGGACGGACCCCTCTCGCAACACAGTCGGGGGATGGGTGGTGCAATCAATGATGGTCGATGGAGCCGATTCGGGAAGAGTGCCCGCGTCCAGGACGATGACATCGGTCCGACCACAACGCATCAGAAGCTCCATCACTTCGCTACCTGAGCGGGCTGGCGTGCTCCCGCCGATATTGGCGCTCGTCGAAGTGATCGGGCCACCCACCTCGGCAATCAGCCTAGCGACAGCGACCTGAGGGCTCCTCCGCACTGCTACGGAAGAACCCGTCCCGTGCGCTCCCTCTGGGAAAAATCCTCGGGGATCACTCAAGACGAGCGTGACGGCGCCAGGCCAGAACACACTGGCGAGTTCCCGTGCCTCCTCCGTCCAATCGAGTTCTTGAACAGCCTCGGCGGACTCCACCAGCAAGATGAAGGGTTTTTCGTCCGTCCGGCCCTTGAGATCTCGCAGGTTCCGAATGCCCTGCTCCGACGGAAGTGAGCCAAGGCCGTACACCGTCTCCGTGGGATAAGCGACAACACCTCCCCGCTTCAGGTGCTCGCCTACAGCGGACAGATCAGCGTCAGGATCGACACGGAGGTCGATCCGTCGTAAGGCCTCAGCCACGAGCCGCACGAGCCGACAAAATCGCCTCGGCGATCCCGATATCGACTGGACGCGTGACTTTGAGATTGTCGGCACCTCCGTCGATCATCCGCACGGATCCGCCAATTCGCTCAACGAGCGACGAATCATCCGTTCCGCTGAATCCAGCCGCATAAGCCTTCCGTAGCACCCCTGCGGGAAAAGCCTGCGGGGTCTGGGCATGCCACAGCACGGAGCGGTCCGGCGTGTCAGAGATGAACCCGTCCTGGCCAACACTCTTGATCGTGTCCACGGCTGGGTATCCGGCCACCGCCCCCACTCCGGTCCCAGCAACGTCGAGACATTGTGATACAACCTTGGACCGCACCAAGGGACGCGCCGCGTCATGCACCGCGATCACATCGAGATCGGCCGGGAGGGCCCCAATCGCCAACGAGACGGATTCGGTGCGACTCGCTCCACCAGCCACAACCCGGACACGTGGGTCGATCTCGGTGAGCCATTTCGGCGGCGACTGGGCATCGTCGCGAGCCACTGCAACCACGATCGCCACGACCCTGGGGTCGGCCAGGAACGGCCGGAGGGCGTGCACGAGCACCGGCTCGCCGTTGATCTCGAGAAACGGCTTACGAACACCACCCATGCGTTCACCACGGCCGGCACCCGGAATCGCGACGCCGACCTTGAGGGATTCAACCGGCGTCACGGGCCGAAGCTCGGGCCGTCGTTTCCTCCTTCGGGCCCGCTCGACGAGTCTCGAGAGACCGAATCGAACCGAGTGTATGCCTTCTGGAAGAAGAGTTCGACCACTCCCGTCGGTCCGTTACGCTGCTTGCTGATGATCAACTCCGATTTCCCCTCAAGTTCTTCTCGTTGCTCCGCTGGAGCGTAGTACTCGGGGCGGAACAAGAACATGACGAGATCGGCATCCTGCTCGATCGAACCGGAGTCACGGAGGTCAGAGAGCATGGGACGCTTGTCCGTTCGCTGCTCCGGGCCACGACTCAACTGAGAAAGCGCCACTACCGGAACATCGATTTCACGCGCAAGCGCTTTTAGTCCGCGGGAGATCTGAGACACCTCCTGGACACGACTCTCTGATTGGCCCGTTCCCGACATCAGCTGCATATAGTCGATCACGATCATGCCCAGCTCTTTGTTATCCGCACGGAGCTCGGACTGGAGCCTTCGCGCTTTCGCCCGGATTTCGAGCACGTTACAACCGGGCTGATCGTCGATCCAAATAGGGGCCGTGTTGAGGTGCCCCGCAGCCGCCGCGAGACGCTGGTGCTCCTCTTGAGACAGACGACCTCGCCGAAGTCTCTGGGCGTCGATCCGACCTTCAGCACACAGCAGTCGTTGAACGAGCTGCTCAGACGACATTTCGAGCGAGAAAATCGCGACAGGGATGGTGTGTGAGATGGCGGCGTTGGCCGCGACGTTCATAACCCAAGACGTCTTTCCCATAGAGGGACGCGCGGCAACGATGACCAGATCTCCCTTTTGGAGGCCGGTCGTCATGCGGTCTAGGTCGGCGAAACCGCTGGGTACGCCGGTGATGCCCGAGTCCGACTCTTGGAGCTTCTCGATGTGCTCGAAAGTCCGCCAGAGAATCTCCTTGATCCAGACGAAGCCGTCCCGCTTATGACTCTCGGCGACTTGGAAGATCTTCGCCTCCGCCATGTCGAGGATCTCGTCGACGCCCCGTTCGCCCTGGTCGTACACGTCCCGAATGATCTGAGTCGAGTGCTCAACAAGGCGACGAAGGAGTGCCTTGTCTCTGACGATCTTGGCGTGGTACTCGAGATTCGCGGCAGTCGGCACTGCGTCCACGAGGGCACCGAGATAGTCGAACCCTCCAGAGGCCTCCATCTCTCCGGTCTTCTTGAGTTCCTCGGAGACCGTAATGACGTCGATGACGTCACCACGCTCGAAGAGTCGGAGCATCGCCCTGTACAGACGACGATTCGCTTCACGGTAAAACATGCCCTCATTCAGAAACTCAATGGCACGCGTTACGGCATCGCGATCGATGAGCATACCGCCGAGCACAGCCGTTTCTGCCTCCATTGAAAATGGAGGAGTACGGTCGAAGGGCGCGGGACCGAGGTTGGGCGAGGCTTCCATCAGGGCGGGGTTGGGGCGCGAAGAGGGAGCAATCTAGCCGATACCACAAGAGGCCGCACGGGGCTAATAAAGGTGCCTCAAGTGCTAGAAGCAGGCCCGCTTGTTAAGCGCTGCGGGAGCCGTCCATGACAGTGCGAAGCATCTGCAAATCGTCCCAAAAGGACCGCGTCCACTTGGGATTCCGGAGGAGCGCAGCGGGGTGATACGTGACCACCAACGGGACCCCTTCGTAGCTGTGGACCTCTCCACGGATCTTGCCGAGAGGGGTCTTCTCTTGCCCCGTCAGGAGCTGAGCTGAAAAAGTCCCGACTGCGAGCAACGCCTCCGGCTGCACCAGTTCGATCTGCTTTTTCAAGAACGGTGAACACGCCTCGATCTCGTCAGGCATCGGATTCCGATTCCCCGGAGGACGACACTTCAGAACGTTGGCGATATACACCGAGTCCTCTCGCGACAGATCCACGGTCGAGAGAAGCATGTCGAGGAATTTTCCGGCTGCGCCCACGAAGGGAACCCCGGTCTGGTCCTCGTTCGCTCCGGGGGCTTCCCCCACCACCATGAGACGGGCAGTCGGAGAGCCGTCCGAAAAGACCACCTGAGTACGGCTGTCGGAGAGCCTGCAGCGGGTGCAGGCCAGAGCCTGCCCCCTCACTTCCTCATAGTTGGGCGGGAGCACCGGAAGCCCCCCTACGCTTTCACTAGCAGTGGCGGCAGGAGCCGTTCGGGGCGGTGGCGACGCACCCGGGCGTTTCGCAGCGCGCCGCGCCGCCGCAGCGAGCTTCAAGGCTTCAACTCGCGTCAGTCCATCCAAGTAGATCGAGTCGGAGCCGATCTCAACGCGCTGTCGAAGGAGGCGAGCCACCTCTTCGAGCGGGGGCCGCTTCTCGCTCAAGGTGCCTCGCTCAGACGAGTAGCGATGCGGTCCAACAACTCCTCAGCGACCGCGTCCTTTGACATGAGGGGCAGAGCCTCAGGATCGGACTCGGTGGACAAGATCGTGACTCGATTTGTCGCGACCTCGAAGCCAGCCCCAGGATCGGTGGCGTCGTTAGCGACCAACAGATCCAAGTTCTTCGCCGAGAGTTTTTTTCTGGCGTTGGCAACCAGGTCATCGGTCTCAAGGGCGAAGCCGACCGAGAAGCTGCCCACTCTTCGCGACGCGCTTGAGTCGGCCGCGATATCCGGATTGGCCACGAGATCCACGCTCAGTTCACTACCGGTCTCGCTCCGCTTCACCTTCCGGTCCTTGGGATCAGCGGGGCGGAAATCAGAGACTGCAGCTGCGAAAACATTGACGTCGCTACTTCCGATGAGTCCGTCGACGGCGTCGTGCATTTGGAGCGCCGACTCGACCGGCACGAAGTCCACCCCCACTGGGGGCTCCAACGAACTCGGTCCCGAAACGAGCGTGACCTGAGCACCTCGACGCCACGCCGCCTGTGCGATGGCATACCCCATACGTCCCGAGGAGCGATTCCCGAGGTAACGAACCGGGTCGATGGCCTCCCGGGTGGGGCCTGCGGTGATCAGCACTCTACGGCCGTCCAACGCCCCTGGACTCGTGAGCGCCCTGCCAATGTGCTCTTCGATCTGCCACGGCTCTAACATCCGCCCCGGGCCCTCACCTTCGCCTACCGCCAGAGTTCCCTCAGCCGGCCCCGCGATCTGGTACCCAATGTGATCCCGGAGATGGGCGATATTGGCCTGTACCTGGGGGTGGGCGAACATGCGGTCGTTCATGGCGGGAGCGATGACTACCGGTGCCCGGGTAGCGAGGAGCGTCGTACATATCAGGTCGTCCGCCCTGCCATGAGCCGCACGGGACAAAAAATCCGCGCTAGCCGGCGCAACACATACTACATCGGCATCCCGTCCCAACCTGAGATGCAAAGCGGCGCCTTCCGAAGAGAACATATCGGTCAGCGCCGTTCGCCCCGTGACACCCTCAAAGCTGAGAGGCGCCACAAATTTCTGGGCCGAATACGTGAGGACGACGTCTACCGTCGCCCCAAGTCGCGTGAGGTCCCGCGCTACTTGAATAGACTTATACGCAGCGATCCCGCCGGTCACACCCAGAACGACGCGCTGATCCTGCCAGGGGCGTCGAGGCGACAGCGAGAGGTTCGCCACGGAGTCTCAGTCGGTCAGCGCCTTAAAGCGCTACGTCATCCTTGAGACGGCGCTTGACGAGCCGGAACTCGATCTGGCCGGAGGTCAGCGCCTCGAGTGCACGCGTCGTGAGCTTCTTTTCTTCGCCGAGCGGCATCGCGTCAGCCGGAAGCGTGTTGAGTTCACGTGCGTACTTGGCGGCCACGAGCACACCGAGATACTTGCTCTCGTTGCCGGCTGCCACCTCATCTGGGGTAAAAACCCTCATTGTCCACTCCTCATCCGTTTACGTGCGTATACTCTTGCTCAAGGACCCGAGCGACACCAGCCCGGAAGACCTCGACATTCTCCAGCGGAACCGAAGCGGCCTTACCGCCGTCCTGTCCCGCAACGATGGATTCGATCTCTTTCACACAGCGATCAAGATCGTCGTTGATGACAACGTAGTCGAACTCGGGGACAGCCTGTAGCTCATCGAGCGCCGAACGTAGTCGGCAAGCGACCTCTTGATCGTCCTCAGTCCCTCGGCCCTTGAGCCGTTCCATCATGATTTCGATGGACGGCGGCAGTACGAAGATCAACTTGGCGTCGGCAACAGTGTTTCGGATCTGGCGCGCGCCTTGCACGTCGATATCGAGCACAACGTGCTCACTTCGCGCGGCCGCTTCATCCAATTCTGAGCGCGGAGTACCGTACAGACGGCCGTGTACGGTGGCCCATTCGACCAAGGCCCCGTCTTCGATCATCCTTTCGAACGCTGGTCTGTCGACGAAGTGGTAATCCACCCCGCTCGTCTCTCCTTCACGAGCCGGTCGAGTCGTCGCCGAAATCGAAAACACGAAACGCTCTGACGTGTCGACAAGCCGCCTTGCGAGGGTGGTCTTGCCCGTTCCGCTCGGGGCAGCGAGAACAAGTGGTGCTGCCCGACTCACTCGACGTTCTCCACTTGTTCGCGGACGCGCTCCACTTCTTCCTTAAGCGCTACCGACGCCTGCGAGATCTCCGCGTCGTTCGCCTTCGAGCCGATGGTGTTGGCCTCCCGATGCATCTCTTGGATGAGGAAACCCAGTCGTTTTCCGACGGGCTCTGAGGCGTCGCCTGTGAGCGCTTCTCGAAAGAGTTCAATATGAGAGCGAAAGCGGACCAGTTCTTCGTTGATATCCCACTTCTCTGCCAGGTAGGCGATTTCCCGCGCAAGACGGTCCTCGTCTACCTCGGTCTGTTCCGCCAACTCCTTCACAGCTTCTCGGAGACGGTCCCGCTCCGAAATCAGCCGTTGTGGCGCCCTCTCTTCTATCTTGTCGAGCGCGTCGCTCATGGCGGCCATCCGACCTTCGAGGTCCGCAGCGAGCCGCTCCCCTTCCGCTTCACGAAACGACTGGACCGACAATGCCGCAGCTTCCGCAAGCTGTTGGACGACCTCGGACTCGACGCCGGCAGTACGGTCCTGCTCAGGAGCACGGAAGACTTCACTGAAGCGGGCCATGAGGGACAGATCGACCTCACCTGGCACACCAAGCTCAGCTGACATGTGCTCAAGGGCCGCTTGAATCTGCTTGGCACGCTCGATGTCGACTTTGGGCGCTGACTCATCTGCAGATGACGCTCGGTCAAGTGTCATCGAGGCACTGATGTGCCCTCGTGACAGGTGCCGCTTCAGCGCTTCAGTGATGTCCCGCTCGAACTTGTCGAAGCCGTGGGGCGTCTTGATGCTGGTGTTGAAGTAGCGGTGATTCACCGTCTTCACTTCCAGCCTCAATCGACCTGCGGGCGATTCCCGCTCGGCTTCACCGTAACCGGTCATACTCCGGATCATATCAGACCTCCACAGAGCCGGATAAGGTAATGCCTGGGTCGTGTCGCGTGGAGGACGGGCGAAGCGGTCAGTTGAACATCGTCCAACGAATCCCGTACATCGTCCGTGTAATCGGCAGCACTCGCCCAGGATAATGTTGTAGCTCCGTCCGCCTCGAAAAATTGTCCCAGGCGATGAATATCTGGACGGTCACGATGCGAAGCTGCATGCGGGCGTACCAATTCTGGTAGAACGGGACGGATTCGAGGGGCACGAAGCCTTCCGCGTCTTCCTCACCTAGAATCGGGAGCATCATCGGATCATGCCCGCGCACACCCAGCGTCCACCACCACTCCAAGTTTCCACCCTTGTACACCCGATGGAAATCGAACGAACCGCGGTAGATCTGCTCGGGCACGTAAGCCCCGGGTTCTTCCCACTGCTGCAACGAACCCTGTAGGCGAAGACCCGTCATGGGTGTTGGCAGGCTGGCCCACGCCTCCCATCCCTTCCGCGTGGCACCCTCCAGGAACAAGCCATTCATGTTGGGGGCAAGCCCGATGGGTGCAAACGAGTCGGCCTGCACCCCTAGGCGTGCTGCAGAAACAGAAGCACCCAGGAGTGACACAGTGGCGCCGTAGCGGGTCCCCGTTCGGTCCGTAACGCCGAAAAGGCGACCAGGATCAAACGGTTCCGCGGTCTCACCCTCAGCAGGTACAGCAGTCGAATCGACCGCGGGTTCGACGTCTAGGAGCGGAAGGGTTCGGAACCCAAAAGTCCCGGATTCTCTGGAAGCGAACAGAGACAGCACACCACCGATCGGTTCCGTCCACGCCCGTATGCGATTGGCCGCTGTCGACTCACCGGCCCACGAGGCCTTTGAGAGATCGGCGGCGAAGCCACCAACACCCGCGCGGTGGAAGCCGCCCTGCGCGTCGAGTCGGCTCGTAAGAACGTCGTCTCCTCCGAACGACCGATACTCGCCTCGGACCCATGCACCGGACCGTTCGAGCCCCAGTCGGACGCCTCTCTGCGTGCGACTCCCGCCTTCCCGCTCATAGACGTCCCGCTCGTCTCTGACGAGGTGGCTCGACTTGCCGGTGTACGCCTCACCGACAACCCCCTCGGCCAGCCGCGCACGACCTCGAATCGTCCAGTCAGTTCGAGTCTGGGACGAAGGGAAGATGTCGAGATCGCTATCTGTCCCGACGCGTCGCAGCTCCATCGCCAACCCGGCATCGTCCCCACGATGGAGCTGATATCGCACCCAGCTAGCCGTCCGACCTCCAGACTCGTCTCCACCCGGACCCCGCGTATCCAAACGTTCTAGCCCCAGAGCCACACTTCCACCGATGGCGGTGGGATCCGCGTACGTCCCCCGGAACATGTTGGTCGCCAAATCACCCGTACCAGCTTCCACGAGCGAATAGGGGCGACCCTCCAGGTATTCATGGGACCACATCTCGATGCGCACCTCAGCGAGGCCACGTTCGACGCGAACACGTCGGATGCCGGCCAGGCCGATCCGAGCGAGATCGACCACCCCTCCCTTGAGAGCATAGACTTCGAAACCGTCGCGGAAGACCCGATAACCGCCACCTCCCGCCCCGAACGCTGTGACGGACGCCGGCGAGCCGTAGTCGCCGCCTAGGAGGACGATGAGCCCTGGGACTTCGCCGATCAGCTCCGGTAACGTGCTCGCGGTGGACGCGTGGATTTCGCTGAGGTCCCAGTCCCAGACCCCAGACTCCCAGCCTTCCGGGATCCCGTCCGAGAAGTCGGGGAGGTTGTAGAAGATCGTGTCCGCAGAGACCGAGTCGGGCACAGCGACGACAGCGAGAGAATCCAAGCCGAGGGAGTCGGCACGCAGCGAATCGAGGAGCAGTTGGGCGCTATCCGCTGGCAGGCCTGTGCTATCCGGGGGAGTCACCTGAGCAGACACCCGCGAGAGCCCCACCACACAGAGCAGAAATGCGAGCATTCCGGAACGTACGAACGCCCCGATCCGTTTCCAGAATCGGGGCGTCACTGCACGATTACCGAGTCGATTCACCCGGCGCGGCTCCTGACCCACTGGACTAAGAGGCGAGTCGGGAACCCGTACCCGCCCTTTCTCAGGTAAGGTGCCGACCCGTCACCGTAAGCCGTTCCAGCGATGTCGAGATGCGCCCATTTGGTATCGCCCACGAACTCGGACAAGAAACACGCTGCGGTAATGGCCCCACCGGGACGTCCGCCTACGTTCATCATGTCCGCGGTCGTACTCTTCAGCTGTTTCTTGTATTCCGGCCAAAGCGGAAGCTGCCAGCAGCGTTCGCCGCTGACTTCGCCCGCCTCGATCATCTCCGCGATGAGTTCATCGTCGTTCCCGATCACGGCCGCGGCGTGATGGCCGAGTCCAATGACCACAGCTCCGGTGAGCGTGGCACAATCCACCATGGCCGCCGGGTTCATCTTCGCGCCGTACGCCAAGGCGTCCGCGAGAATTAGCCGGCCTTCCGCATCGGTGTTGATGACCTCGACGGTCTTGCCACCCAACGTGCTAATGACGTCGCCAGGCTTAACCGCGGTACCTGAGGGCATATTCTCGGCCGATGGTACGATCCCGATGACGTTCGCTTGGACACCTAGAGCGGCGATCGCCTGCATGGCCCCGATCACGGCGGCTCCACCGGACATGTCGAACTTCATGTCCTCCATGCCTCCCGGCGGCTTGAGGGAGATCCCTCCGGCATCGAACGAGAGGCCCTTCCCGACGAGCACAAGCGGCGCGTCACCTTCGTTGCCGCCTCTGTGCTCCATGATCACAAGCCGGGCTTCTTCCGCAGAGCCCCTCGAGACCTCGAGGATGGCGTGCATGCCTTCCTGAAGCAGGCGTGCCTCATCGAAGACCGTGACGCTCAGGCCAGCCTCAGCCGACATCCGCGCCGCCTCGTCAGCGATGTGGGTCGGGGTGGCGACGTTCCCGGGTCGAGACTGCAGGGTGCGGGCGAAGTTCTCACCCGCTCCGATCGCCGCACCGACCGAGACAGCGACTGCATCACCGTCGAGGATGTCGACTTCCGTGACTTCCGTGCGGTCCGGGTCTTCTTCCTTGAGCTCGGTGAACCGCCAGGCGGCCAGAGACGCCCCCTCAGCGGCCGATTGACTCGCCACTTCCTCCGAAATTCCAGAAACACCATCGAGGGAGATGCTCAGCGAACTCAGGCCAAGCCGCTCGGCAACTCGAACGGCGCGTCCGGCCAACCGTCGAACGGATTCCCCATTCACGTCGTCCCCGTCCCCAAGTCCCAGCACGACGACCCGAGCCGCGGCATCTGGCGAACCATAAAGGAGCAACTCGTCCTTCTCGCCCCCTTTCAAATCCCCCGCTTCGACAGCGGCGGTGATCGCGCCTCCGAGTGCCGCATCGAGTTGAGCAAGCATACCCGAAGAAGCGTCTGCTCGCTTGGTGATTCCGATGGCGAGAAGAGGCGTGACGTGGGCGGCCGTATCGGCGTCAACGTGACGGAGCTGCATTGAGATTCGCCTTTGCCTTATTGGAGTTTGGCGGGGAGGAGGCCCCTTATTTCACGAAAGAGGCGGCTTCGTTCCATCACGCATCAATGACCTCTGCTGTCTCAAGCACCAGCTGATCAACAACGGTCTTCAGGTCACTGGTACGCTCGAACGTAGCAAGCTGCCGATCTGCACTGGTGCCTTCTTCCAGAATTTTGAAGGCGTATTCAACTTCTTTCCGGGTGCCCAGGTCGTCCAGAACGTCATCGCTCGGGAATTCCGGATCCTCGATACCAACGTGAACGTGCATCCAGAAGATCAGGTTCTTCCGGGCGAGATCTTGGAGGTCCTGCTCCACCCCGAGATAACGTTCGAGCGGGGTGATTTCCTGATCCATCCAAGACGAGAGATGTAGGACTTGAGCTCGCCAGTCGCCGGATCGACGATCTGGTATTCCTCTTCGACTCCGAGCGTAAGGGCCGGATCTTTCATGAAGTCTCCCTTCGGCCTCTAAAGTCCTTCAATGATCGCGTTGAGCGTCCCACTAGGGCGGAGCGATGCCCCGGCTCGCTGAGCATCAGGCATATAGTACCCTCCAACGTCCTGTGCGGGCCCCTGAGCCTCGTTGAGCTCCGCGACAATCGTCGCCTCCTGTGCGGTAAGCGCCGACGCCACAGGGGCGAAGCGCTCCGCTAGCACACCATCCGTCGCCTGTTCAGCAAGCGCCTGGGCCCAGTACATGGTCAGGTAGAACGTGCTGCCCCGGTTATCGAGTTCTTTCACCTTCCGCGAAGGTGAGCGGGCGTTGTTGAGATACTCAGCAGTTGCCGCATCCAGGGCGTCACCGAGAACGAACGCGCTCGCGTTGTCAAAGTTCTCACCCAGATGCTGGAGCGAGGCGGCTAAAGCCATATACTCGCCAAGCGAGTCCCAACGGAGGTGTCCTTCAGCCTCGAACTGCTGCACGTGTTTCGGAGCGGACCCACCTGCCCCGGTCTCGAACAAACCGCCACCGTTCAGGAGCGGAACGATGGACAGCATTCGGGCGCTTGTCCCGATCTCTAGGATCGGGAAGAGGTCCGTCAGGTAGTCGCGAAGCACGTTCCCGGTGACTGAGTTCGTGTCCTCGCCGCGACGAATGCGCTCGAGCGAGAACGTCATCGCATCAACGGGGGCCATGATCTGGATATCCAGGCCTTCGGTGTCGTGATCCGGCAGGCAGACATGGATCTTCGCGATGATCTCGGCATCGTGCGCTCGATTCTCGTCGAGCCAAAAGATCGCCGGGACCCCGGTGGCACGGGCACGATTTACGGCCAGCTTCACCCAGTCCCGCACGGGCTCGTCCTTGGTCTGGCAGGCACGCCATACATCACCTTCCTCAACCACGTGCTCGATCAGCAGAGTGCCCTCAGCGTCGAGGACCCGAACGCTTCCACTCGATGCGATCTCGAACGTCTTGTCGTGCGAGCCATACTCTTCGGCCTTCTGCGCCATGAGCCCGATGTTCGGGACACTGCCCATGGTAGACGGATCGAGCTGCCCGTTCGCCTGGCAGTCCCGGATAATCCCGTCGTAGATGCCGGCGTAGCTCGAATCCGGAATGACGGCCTTTACGTCCTGTAGCTGTCCGTCTGCGTTCCACATGCCGCCCGAGTCGCGGATCATGGGAGGCATCGACGCATCGATGATGACATCGCTGGGCACGTGCAGATTCGTGATGCCCTTGTCCGAGTCGACCATCGCGACGCCTGGGCGAAGATCGTAGGTCGCCGCGATGTCGGCCTCGATCGTGAATCGCTGCTCCGACGGCAGCTCCGCGATCTTCGCGAGCACGTCACCGAAGCCGTTGTTCACGTCGACTCCGAGCTCGTCAAAGGTGGCTCCGTGTTTCGCGAAGACGTCTTCGAAGAAGACCCGAACCGCATGCCCGAAGATGATGGGGTCGGAGACCTTCATCATGGTCGCTTTCATGTGCAGGGAAAAAAGCACGCCCTGCTCTTTCGCGTCCTCAATCTCTGTCCGGAGGAAGTCGACGAGGGCCGCCTTGCTCATGAACGTGGCGTCCAGGATCTCACCTGCCAGCAACGGAAGCGACTGCATCAAGACGGTGACGGTCCCATCGTCTGCCACGTGCTCGATGCGTGCGGTCGTCGCGGTCGATAGCGTGACGGACTTCTCATTCTTGCAGAAGTCGCCCTCGCTCATCGTGGCCACATGGGTCTTCGATACCTTCGGCCAGGCCCGCATACGCGGCGGATTCGCCCGCGCAAACTCCTTCACGGCCTTGGGGGCACGGCGGTCCGAATTCCCCTGTCGCAGCACAGGGTTAACCGCACTGCCCTTCACGGAATCGTAACGGGCCTTGATGGCACGTTCTTCGTCCGAAGAGGGCTCGTCCGGATAGTCAGGGAGCCCATACCCCTTCGCCTGAAGCTCCGCGACACAGGCCTTCAGCTGAGGGATCGAGGCACTGACGTTCGGCAACTTTATGATGTTGGCCTCCCGGGTCTCCACCAGCTGGCCAAGTTCCGCCAAGTCGTTCTTGATCCTCTGCCCCTCTTCGAGGGAGTCGGGGAACACCGACAAAACCCTACCGGCGAGGGAGATGTCACGGGTCTCAACCGGAACCCCCGCGGCCGCAGCGAACGCACGTACGACCGGAAGAAAAGCATGGGTCGCTAGTGCGGGGGCTTCATCGGTCCACGTGTAAATGATCGAAGGTGACTGGCTCATGAAAGTCGCTGGGATTAGACGCAGGGTGGCGGTCCGGCGCGGTGAGGGCACCGGGAGAGCGGGCAGTGTGGGAGCCACCCGACTCAGAGACAAGTGGCGGACGGGAGGTCCCGGTATTCGTCAGCTTCGCTCGTCCAACTCCGCCCAGCGCGTGAAAGCTTCGTCAATCTCTTGAGCCAGTACCGCGGAGCCCTCGAGAACGGGTCGAGTTTCGTCCTGGGAGCCCTGGAAGAAGACCGGGTCCGCCATGCGGTCATGCAGCTCCCGGAGCTCGGTCTCCATGGCTTCGATGCGAGCGGGGAGCATCTCCCACTCCCTCTTCTCCTTGTAGGAGAGCTTCTTGTACCTATCTGGGGCGGTACGATTTCCGTCGCTCGCCGGGACTCCCTTCTTCGGCTTATTGAGCGGCGGTTCAGTTGCCTGCGCTGCGCTGCGCGCCACCGTTCGCTTCCAGTCCGAGTACCCGCCGACGTACTCCTTCACCTTGCCCAGGCCTTCGAAGACGAGGGAAGACGAGCAGAGATTGTCTAGAAACGTCCGGTCGTGACTCACCACCAATACGGTACCGGAAAAATCGAGAAGCCGCGCCTCGAGCAGTTCCAGCGTCTCCGTGTCCAGGTCGTTCGTGGGCTCATCGAGCACGAGGACATTCGCCGGCTGTGTGAAGAGTCGGGCCAACAGGAGGCGATTGCGCTCACCACCAGAGAGATTTCGCACGGGCTCTCTCGCCCGTTCGGACGAGAATAGGAAATCGGCCAAATAACTCATGACGTGCCTCCGGTCGCCATCTAAAACGACGAACTCGTTCCCATCGCCAATCGTGTTTGCGACCGTCTCCGATTCATCGAGCTGTTCTCGGTGTTGGTCGAAGTAGGCCACGTCCAATGAGACACCGTGCTTCACCGTGCCCTGGGCGGGCGCGAGTTTGCCCAGGAGGAGATTCAGAAGCGTCGTCTTCCCACACCCGTTCGGGCCCATGAGACCGATCTTGTCACCGCGCATGATCGTGGTGCTTAGTCCTTCTACGAGCAGCTCATCGTCGTAACCGAAGGTGACGCCTTCAACTGTGATGACCTTCGAGCCGGATCGCTCCGCCCTCTGGATGCTCATGTTCACCTTGCCGGCTCGCTCCCGACGCTCGGCCCGCTCTTTTCGCAGCTTCTTGAGCGCGCGAACCCGCCCCTCGTTACGCGTACGCCGAGCCTTGATGCCCTGGCGAATCCACTCCTCCTCCCGGGCCAGCACCTTGTCGAACAACGCCCGCTCCTTGTCCTCGTTCGCGAGGAGTTCTTCCTTGCGCTCGAGGTACGTCGGGTAGTTGCACGACCACGAGGTGAGCCGGCCGCGATCCAACTCGACGATGCGGGTCGCTAGTCGTTGCAGAAACGCCCGGTCGTGGGTGACGAACAGGAGACTGCCCTGGTATCGCATGAGGAACGATTCGAGCCACTCGATGCTCTCGACATCCAGGTGGTTGGTGGGCTCGTCGAGCAGCAACACGTCTGGCTCGGCGGCCAACGCCCGGCCGAGGAGCGCACGCCGCTTCTGCCCGCCGGAGAGCTCTTGGAAGGGTTTGTCGCCGTCCAGTTCAAGAAGCGAACAAAGCCGTTGGACTGGATGATCGTGGTGTTCCCCGCCCCGGAGTCCCGCCCGGATCACTTCGTCGACCGTTCCGTTTTCCTTGGCATCGATCTGTTGGCCGAGCAGAGCGACCCGAAGGCCTGACTCGTAGACGACGACTCCGTCGTCCGGCATCGTGGCACCCGCGAGGATGCTCAGCAGCGTCGACTTCCCTTCGCCATTGCGACCCAACAGGCCCACCCGCTCACCACGCTCAATATGCAGCGTGGCGTCTTCCATGAGTGTACGCCCCCCGAAAGCCACACGGAGGTTTTGGGCGCTGATGAGGGCCATTTGCGAAGAACGAGGACAGGATGCATTGGAGCGGGCCGGCGGCCCAGCAAGCGGGAAGATCACATGAAACGGGTCATGCGTAAGGCCGGGCGTGGCGGCACAAAAAACGGGGCGGGAATCCGAAGACACCCACCCCGTGACTCAACTCATCGTTCGGCGTCAGCGCACCTGCACTGACGTCGACACAGTACCGCCCTTCTGCGACACGTACTCGACGGTCATCGAGCCGGAGCCACGCACGAGGTATTCGATCGTGCGCGTCACACGTCCGGGCGCGCCACTGCGGAGCATGATCCGATTCAGATCGCTCTGGTCGATCATCTGCGTCGGGCCCGGGCGGACCTTGCTCGCTACCCAGCCCGCTGCCACGACCTCGACACCCCCGGATACGTTGATGATATCGGGAGCCACGACACGGTTGTCCCGCGCCTCGGCCGTGACGGTCGGAATCAACCGCTCGTTCGTGATGTCCACGCGGACCTTGTACAGGTCGCCGCCGACGCGCTCCACGGACGTCTCACCCATCGACATCATAGGCATCATGTCGGCGTGATAGAGCGTGAACGCCATGTTGCGATGGAAGAGTTCCATGCTCATGAAACGCGGGTTCACCCGACCGGAGAGCTTCTTCCAGCCGCCCATCTCGACCGCTCCGTATTCCGGATGGTCGAAGGGTGCCCACTCGACGTACTCGTCGCCTAATTCGAGCAGATCGTCGAAGAAGAAACGCGAACTTTGCCCGGAGATGGGGCTGTTCTGATCTTGCTGCTGCTCTTGCAGGAGCGGGCTGTTGAAGTACTGCCCGCCGTTCCACAGCTCGTTCGAGAACGAAACGATACCGAGCCCGTCGTTCGTCCAGTCGATCGAGCCACCATGCACGGTGTAGAGCCCCCGCCAGATCACGTAGTAGTTGTAATACGGCAGCATCCGCTCGCCCGTCTCGCCGAGTTCGTCGTAGACACGGATGTCCGACGCCGGGTAGTCGCCGTACCACGCGGATCCCGGCGGCCGCAGAATCATGCCACCCGAGTTATGGAACGACTGGAAGCCCGCGATGTTCGGCCGCTCAACCATGAAGTCGTTGATGGCACGCGCTTCGGGCAGCCGGAACGGATAGTCCATACTCCCGCCCTGGATGTAGCTCGGCTGCCAATCCGCTCCGTAGTTCCGGTTCGGATCGTAACCACCGACCGGGTCCTCATTCGTCCGCCCGTCACCATCGTCGTCGATGCCCTCGGACCCGAGAAGCTCCCAGTCACCCGTTTCACCTGGGCCCACCGGCTGCATGAACCGCGAGTCAGTCGGGTCGAGTCGGAAGGTCCCCTGGCCTGGTACGTACTTGCGGATCTGTTCGATCACGCCGTTGCCGTTGAGGTCGTTCGGGCCGTCCTCGTCGGTTAATCCATCGCCATCCGAGTCGACCGGGATGTGCCCAGTCCTGGCTCCTGAACCCGTACCGTCTAGGAAGTAGTCGCGCCCGTCCGGATTGACCGTCGGGAGAATGTGGAAGACGCGCTCGTCGACGAGTCGTTTCACCTCGTCGATGCTGTCGTAGTTCTCCATGAGATACCAGATGGTGTACAACGCCACTTCAGCACCTTGGATCTCGTTTCCGTGCACGTTGGCTTCAATGAACATCCCCGCCTTACTCGACTCAGCGCCGGTACGCGGGTTGTTGATGGTCATGAGCCACATCTCGCGCCCGCCGTAGCTTTCGCCAATCGACTCGAGCGTGAGGAATTCGGGCCAGGTTCGCTGCATAAGCTGCATGCGCTCCCCGATCTCGTCGTGATCGAGCCACCGGTCCCAAGTGAGGTCGAGCCGATGTTCCGGGTCCGAGCCTCTCTGCTGCGCCTCAAGCGCAGATGTCGTAAGCAGAGCCGCCGCAGTCATCGTAATCACCGCGCCGACGAGCCGTTTCATCTCAATCGTCTTCATCGGTCTACCTCAACGTCACGGTGGCGGAGTCGGACCCACCCTTCTGGGCCCGCAACCTGATTTCGACACTCGAACCTGCGGCACCCTGGATGACCCAGGTGACACGTTCGGTCGTTCCAGAACCATCGAGTTTCTGAATCCGATGAGTCTTCGCCGCACCTGTAAGAATAGCGTCAGGATCGACCTGGATCTGAACCGTCACCGGATCGACCGACCTCGAAACCACGCCGTGCTGAAGTGAAGACGGGAAGCGTCCCGTATTCGTCACGTCCGCCGTGATCGTGAAGACACCACCGCCGTGGGCTTCGACCTCCGTGTTCGAAATCCGCACACGCGGAAGCATCCCGGACAAGTGCGCGATGAACTCGCCGTGCTTCATGCCGAGGTCCGCGAGGTCACCCGCGGGCGGGTTCGTGATGACCTCCGGCCGGAAACCTCCGATCTCCACCGACCCGAGGTCTGCGTGCTCATATGCGGCCCAGGGTACGAAGGCATCGAGGCCGCCAGCTTCGTAGGCATTCAAGACCCGGGCGTCACCGGAGTCATCTTCAGCGTCTTCGCCTCCACTAGGAAGCGCCCACCCCGGCGTTGTGAAGGACGGCACACCGAAGTGGAAGTAGCCGTACTGAAAGAAGGCGCCGTGGGCCTCACGGTTTAGCGCGACTTCCGTCACGCCAGTGATCTCACGGTACGCTTCCGAGACTGCCTTGAAGTACTCCTGGTCTGCGTCGTTCACCGTCATCAACGGACGCCGGCCGGACGACGGATCGTTGTCCGCGCCGGGCTGCGCACCACGAAGCCGAAGGCCGCCCTGCTGACGTGGGACCGGGTAGTTGCCGATGTCCCAAAGGTCGTTGTTCGACGATGCCGCGAAGTCCTCGAGCGCCAGCGAGATACCCGTAGCCAATTCGCCTTGGCCGTTCGGCGCCGTGACCAAATTGTCCGAGTGCCCGAACGTCACGATCGCCGCGATGTTGCCGGTCTCAAGCACGAAGTCCATGAGCGCTCGCGCTTCAGGCTCGCTCACCATGTTCGGGCCTGCGTCGCGCTCCCAGTACGGGTAGTCGTGCTGGAAGGACCGATCGATGTCGACCCCACCTGACGCATCTTCATTGATGAAGCCATCGCCGTCGTCGTCCACCCCTTCCCAGTAGACGGCGTGCGTGCCGGTCTCACCAGCTGCGGCATCGGCCTGCTTCATGAGGCGCAGATCGTCCGGGTCGATCATGTATGGACCCATCGGGTCGAGAACGCGCATCACTGTGATGACGCCGTCGTCGTTGAGGTCGTTCGCGCCGTCCTCATCCGTGCGAGCGTCGTTGTCGTCGTCAAAGACCAACGCGTTCCCAGCAGCACCGGTATGTGGGCCGTCGAACTTCGCCTCCGCACCGTCCGGATTGAGTCGCGGCACGACGTAGATCACATGTTCGGCGAGGTCGGCTTCGGAGGCTCCAGCGCCTGTGAGGTAACGGATCGTCTCGAGCGCCAATTGGCTCCCCACGAGGTGATCACCTGAGAGGTTCCCCACCACGAGTACGCCCGGCCGCTGAGCGACCGGAGGCCCAGAAGGATCCGCGATGGTGACCATCCACACGTCGCGTCCTTGATGGGACGTACCGAGCGAAGTAAGGCTCCCGAGGTTCGAGGAGCCCGTCACCGAGCGTAGCTCACGAGTCAGGTCGTCGAAGTTCAAATACGAGGCGCTCTGCCCCGAAGCGCTCAATGGCAAAGTTGCCAGAGCGAGCATGGTTGATGCTGCAGCGACCCACCGGCCGCGTCTCCCGTCGTTCCGCACAATCCTCTCCTGTTGGCAGTGGATCCGCAGATTACGAGGGAAGTGATGGGTGGGCCAGGTTCGCTCCCCAAAATCTGACTTAGGCTTTGCTTGCGACCACAAAATGTTCGGCTTATCTTCGGTTTTATATTCGGTGTTTATTCGGTTTACGATCCCCGGTTACCGGCGTATGGTGTGGCGGGCAGGACGTGGTGAACGCGGGTGCCGGGGATCGTTGTCTCTGTCCATTTCGGTTGATAGGTAGGCCCATCCGGCTATGTCACGACTCCAGTCACGGTTGCAAGATTTTCAAGGGGCTCCCACCCACCTCGGTCGCGGGTGGGGGCTAGGCCTCTCCACCTTCAAATCCCTCGCCACCGACGAAGCCACCGGATGGTTCACCAACGCATCCTCCTTCAACCGGGCTGCGGGAAGTCGCCAAGCCCTCTGCCTGTGGCTCCCAACCTTCGAGCTGCGACTCGAATTGGTACGCTCCCCCGAACTCGACAGCACTTCGGTCGCGCTCCTCTCCCCGGGCGAGACCACACGGCGCACCATTTGGCAGGTCTCCGAACGGGCACACGAAGCTGGAGTACGTCCCGACCAACTGGTGTCTCAAGCAGTCTCGCTCTGCCCTTCCCTCACACTGCTCGAGCCCGATCCGGCGCACTACGACTCAGCCGTCAACTCGATGCTCGAGCTGCTCGCCGAGATCACGCCGGTCATCGAGCCGGCCGGCCGAGGGCGTGTCTTCTTGGGCATGGACGGATTGGGGCGCCTCTTCGGCTCTCCCACCCGGCAGGCGAAGCGTGCACTGTACACACTCTTTCGGATCTTCCCCGCCCCACTCGTCGCAGCAACTCGGGCGGGCATGGCTCCCGGCAAGTTCGGGGCTTGGGTCGCTGCAGCCTCGGCACGTTCCGGAGAACCGGTCACAATCACCGAGAACGAGTTGGTCGCTTTTCTAGCTCAATGTCCGGTGAGTGCACTCCCAGTAGACCCGCTCATCATCCAGCGCCTGGAGCGGCTCGGCATCGAAACCCTGGAGGCGCTTCGCCGTTTTCCGGAACCCTCTCTGATCGCACAATTCGGGCAAGAGGGCCGGAGCGCGTTGGCGTGGGCTCTGGGACAGCGCATCGACCCGGTACGCCCCTGGCACAAACCGAAGCCGATCCGCGTCTCGCTCGATTTCCCCAACCCGGTGGGCATGATTCCCACGCTCCACGGCGGCCTCGACCGACTCGTGGAACGTGCCCTCTCTCGTCCAGAGCGCCGTGGGCGCAGCGTAACGAGTGTGCGCATGGGCGCACGATTGGAAGGCGGAGGCTCTTGGTTCGTGGAGACGGTCCTGCGCGAACCCACATCACAGCGCGATCGCATCGCATCTCCCCTGCGCATGAAGATGGAGATCTCCCCTCCACCCAAAGCCGTCGAAGCACTCATTGTCGAGTTCACCCAATTCGGCCCCCAGAGCACACAAACCGGCCTCTTCGATCGTCGGGACGAAAATGGGCGCAATGTCGCGGGCAGCGACCTGGCTCAGGGCGACGTGCCGCACTCTCTCCGGGATGCAGTGAAGGAGCTCAAGCTCCGGCTGGGCCACTCCCCTCTCTTCCGCGTGGTCGAAGTCGATCCTTGGTCACGCATCCCCGAACGCCGCCACGCACTTTTGAGCTTCGATCCATGAGCGACACGCCCCGACTACGACCTCTTGGTCAGCCCAGCCTCGTCGACGTCCGCACGGACGAACGAGGTGAGCCCGTCCATGTGCGCATGCGAGGAAAGCCGGCTCGGCAAGTCGAGGCGATTCAAGAACAGTGGCGAATCGACGACGAGTGGTGGCGGCAGCCCATATCCAGAGAGTACCGTGCCGTCATTCTGAGTGACGGCAGGAACATCACCCTCTATCACGACCTTCTGGACGGACTCTGGTATGCCCAACGGGGCTGACCCACAGATCACCCGAATTCAGCCACGCCGACCGCGTGGCCTCAAAGTCCTCATCCATCTCTCCGAGGGTGAACCTTTCGAGGTCATGCTCGAGGCCCTGGAGAAGAGCCAGCTCTGGCCGGGCGACACACTCACGGCCAAGAAAAAGCACCAACTCATCGAGTTGGACGAGACCGTTCGTGTCCGAGATGCCGCACTGAACCTCCTTTCGTACAGCGCACGCACACGCACCGAGCTCTCACGCAGGCTCCGCCAGAAGGGCTTCCACCACGCTCGAATCGTCCCGTGCCTGGATCGGCTCGAGGAACGAGGCTTTCTCGACGACCGCGCGGTCGCGGAAGCATTCATCCGCGATCGACTCAGGCACCGGCCCAGGGGTCGCTCCCGACTCCGATCTGAACTGCGCGCTAAGGGAGTGGACGCGGAAACAGTTCAGGGTGCCATCGAAAAGGTGTTTGAAGACGAAAAGGTCACCGACCTCACACTCGCCGACCAAGTCGCACGAGGATGGGTCACGCGGCAGGGAACGAAGATCCTCGATGCATTACACTCGGACGACCGTGACGTCCGGAATAAAGCGCGCCGGAGACTTCACGGTTACATGGGACGTCGCGGATTCGGCGGCGCTGCATTGTCCGTTGCGATGCGCATCGCAACGGAACTCGCCAAAGAGTCAGCCGACGGCTGACCGCCGTTCCGTGATCATCGCGCGCGCGCCGTGTTCGACTTCATCCGGATACGCCGCACCGATGTTGGCGCACACGGCCCGGGCAACCTCCGCAAAAAGCGTCGCCATACGATCTAGCTCTGCCCAGCCGGCCTCGCCTTCCCAAGACAAAATCGGTGACTGAGCACGTTCCACGAGATCCACCGGCAACACCTGCGTGACTCCCCTTCCATAAGGGCCACCCGGCTGAGACCAGCCGGTCACGACACCTGCCATCCATTCCAGCATTCGCCGCAACAGTCCGTGCCTCATGACCGACTCGGCGCAATAACCCGCGGCCAATGGCTCCCCACGCAGGAGCTCTTTCGACACGACGAGCGCCTCCCACCAGAACTCCTCAATGTCTGCCTGGACTTGTTCGGATGTCGGAGGCCGGCCGGCATACCCACGCCCAAAAGGCGGCACCATGGATCCCGTGACGTTTCCTGGGTCGTAGAGCACCTGGTATCCGGCATCGATCCAAGGCGGCAATTCGGGCAGATACGAAATCACACGAAGTATGTCCGCCGAGAAAAGCGAAAAGTCGATGCGGCTGCCATCCGTGTATTGGACCAATCGCAATCGAACCACCTGGCCCAACTCAACTCGCACCGTCGGTAGCGACACCAGCACGTCCCCGAACTCAGCGAACCACTGCTCGTCTTGAAGCGCGTCAGGGTCGTTGAGCACGAGCACGACGTCCCAATCCGAGAGATCGTCGAGCACTGCACCTCTCCGGGCCCGAGAGCCCATGAGAATCGCGGCGGTCACTTCTGGCCGCCCCGCGCACCACTGTTGAATGGCATCGATCATGGGGCGGAAGGTAGGCCGCACCGTCCTTGGTGTGAACCATGAGAATAGCGATTTTCAGATATCATCTCGGTAACCTGGTACTTCTGAACCCTCCCGCCCCCACACTCACTGATCCTCATGATACCCGCCACGCTTTCGGCGTCGTGTGAGTTCATAATGCCTGTGGCAACGCCACTCAACGCGATCGTGCTTGGAAGCGGACGCCTGACGGCACCCGAGATGGCGCGCATCGGCCTGGTGCTGAATCTGATCGGGACACTAGTGATCACCGCCGTGGTGTTCACCTTCGGGACCGTCGTCTTCGACATCGATCCGTCAATCGTACCCGAGTGGGCCCGATCGATCGCAAGCGGGGTCGGAGACTGACGCCGCGTCCTTCTTACGCCTGAGTCCTACTACGCGGACCGCCGTCGTGGCCGGGGCACGACACCGTGCGTCCAACCCGACTGTCGGCGTCACGCGACCGGAGTAGTGACCTTTTCGGACTCCATTTCGGCCGCCTTGACGTCGCCCTTCGCAGCCACCCGAATTCCCAAAATGGCCCAAACGGCTGCAACCGGGGCCGCCAGCATGGCGATGGTCCCTAGGGAGAGGCCGACAAACGCGAGCCCGGCATAAATCCACCCGCTGACGAGGTCGCCACCTCGATAGACCGCTGCGTCGATAAACGCCTTGGACTTGTACTTCTCTTCCCTCGACACGACCGTGAACAGAATCTCACGAGCCGGCTTGGTCATGCCGTAGCGCCCGGCCCGATAGATGATCTGGACAACAACAAGCGTGGCTAGCGTCGGATAGACCCCGAGGGCCAAGAACCCGACCGCGACGGCCGCCGGAATCACGGCGAGCGTCAGCCCGACGCCCAGCCAGCGAATAAGCCGCGCAGTCAGATACACCTCGAAAACGATCGTGAGGATATTCACCGTGAGATCAATCTTTGCCAGGAAAGCGGTCCGCTCACCGCGATCGGTCATGGCCGAGTACACCAGATCGGATTGTGCGAAGTAGAGAATCGTCGAAGCGAACGTCATGAGGGCGATGAACCCGGCGATTCCAAGCAAGTACGGGGAGGTAAAGACTCCCTTCATGCCCGAGAAGGCGTTCCCTGGGAGTGGCTTCTCCGCCTCTCCAGTCGCCACTACGGCGCCCGTTCCGAAGTTCTGGTGCAGTGAGCGTGCAAACCACGACGCGACCTCCAGAGGCACACAGGAGATCAGCAGCAGCGAGAACACCGGGATGCGCTCTGCCAATTGAATTGTCACGACGGAGCCGATGATTCCCCCCACCGACGCCCCTACAGCGATGAACGGGAATAGCCGTCGGGCCTGATCGTTGTCGAAACAGTCCGCGACCAGGCCCCAGAACACCGTGACCACAAACAAGGCGAAGATGCTGGACCAAACGTAGAAGGCCCGATCGATCCAAGGTCGGGCCTCGACCGGCAGGAGAAGCAGACTGGCCCAGAAGCCGATTAAGCACACGATGAAAAAGCGATTCGCCATGGGGACGAAAACGCCTCGGGAATACTTCGATGCAATCCACGAGTACGCCGGTACAGCCACGAATACCATGACGAAGAAGACCACGGTCCAGATGATCTGCAGGTTGTCCCGGTCATCTGCGGCGATCTCGTCTCGCACGGCCCGCAGGATGTAGTAGCTGAGCATGATGGAGAAGCCGTAGGCGGCCCCCCACAGCATCCCCTTGAACTCTCTATCGTCTCGGAAGTCGACGATGCCTGCGATAAAGGATTTCACAGAACTACGGCCTCGCCGCGTGCCACGCGTCGAGCACCTCTCGCTCGCGCTCGCGGCTCCAGCCGAAGCTACGATCGGCGCGCTCCGCCGCCGGACGGCCTTTGTCCCACTCAAGCACATCGCGGGAGGTCTGGGCCAACGACCGGAAGGTCAAACCAGCGTCGATCGACTTCTGATACGCAACGAACATCAGGGCGTCTCCCGGAATCCACGCCGGCAGGTCGCTCCACGGCCGGACCTCGTGCTGTTCGAGGAAATCCTCCGGAATCCAGGTCAGCTCGAAAGGGTTCGAGGCCACGGTGCCGATTTCCTCGAGCATTTCACCCATCGTTAGGCGATGGTCCGGACCCACGCCGTTGAAGTCGCCCGTGGTGGCGTTCTCTGCCATACGGACGACCCACTCCGTGAGGTCGCGTTGGTCGATGATTTGATTGGCGTGTTGGGGGTTTCCGGGGGCTAAGACCTCTCCACCCTCGTCGATGCGGACCGGCCAATAGGTGAATCGGTCGGTTCGGTCTCCCGGCCCGACGATCAGCCCCGGTCGAACCACCGCGGTACGCCCCGGGAACGCCGCGTGGACGATGTCCTCGCTGAGCGACTTCATGAGGCCGTAGTCCGCGTCGTCCCCATCAGCCCAGCCTTCGGGCGGAGAGATCCGTTTGTAGTCCTCGCCCACGATCGGCTCCATCAGGACTCGATCCTTGTAGTCCCATCCGAAGCCTTCGAGCTCGTACGCCGAGATGGAAGACACGAAGATGTAGTGAGACGCGGCGTCCTTCAGTAGCTCGGTGCTCTTTTGCACCCACCGATAGTCTTGGGCGTTGTTGTCGAGCACGACGTCCCACGTCCGTCCCTCGAGGGCGGTATGGTCGTCATTGCGGTCTCCGACGAGGCGTTCGACCGCATCCGGCAGATCGACCTCACTGCGCCCTCGGGTGAAGATCGTGACCTCGTGACCCCGCTCCACCGCGTAGCGCACCATGTTCGGCCCAATGAAGCCTGTACCCCCCATGATGAGGATACGCTTGGGTGCCGGAGCGCTCGCCGCGCCCGGGCCATCCTCAGCTTCGGGGCTGCAGGCACTGGCTCCAGCTACGGCGAGGCCAGCCGCTACCGCGCCGGTCGTCTTCAGAAATTCTCTGCGTGTCGGGGTCATCGTCCACCTCTCTCTTTCCAAGCCGCCACGATCTCGGGCTCTCGCTGCATCAAGCTGCGAGGGTTGTCGATCACGCTGGCTCTCTGTTCGTCAGTGACTGCATCCGAGTCCCACCATTCCAGCACGTCTTGCGTGCTCTCTGCGAGCGGTCGGAACGTCAAACCGTTCGCCTTCGCGCGGTCGATGTTGATCCGCGCCGAGCCCTCGTACTCGCGGACCGGCATCAGCCAGGGCAGGACGGAGCTGACTCGATGCTCCTCGAGAAATTCGTAATCGTCGATCGTGACCCACTCGACCTCGGAGTTCGTGACCGCGTGCATACCGTGCACGAATTCGTGCATTCCCAGTGAGGAGCCAGGGCCGGCCACATTGAACGTCCCCGCGGTCCTCGTCTCGGCGAGACGAATCATCCACTCCGTGAGGTCCCGCACATCGATGTATTGGACCCGATCGTCGGCCTTGCCCGGAATCATAACCGCGCCGCCCCTTCGAAGTCGCTCGGGCCAGTACGGGAAGCGGGTAACCTGTTGATCGGCCGGCCCCACGATATAGGTAGGGCGCACGACGATCGTGCGGTCTTCTCCGAACACCTCGCGCGCCGCACGCTCCGACAACGCCTTCATGACTCCGTACGTCGGCCGTTGGTCCTCGGGCACTTCTGAAGGATCTTCGAAGAAGACGTCACGGTCCTCCTTGAGATCGGTGCCGTAGTAAGGCAGGTAGACCCCAGTCGACGACGTGTAGACGTACATGTCTACCGTGTCGCGGAGGAGCTCCGCAGCATGGCGCGTCCACTCGACCTGTCGTCCCGAGTTGTCGATCACGATGTCCCAGCTACGCCCTGAGAGAGCGGAGTGGTCACCTGAGCGGTCTCCGACCAACTGCTCGACATCGTCGTACATCCGCTTGTAGATCGTGGGTTCGGTCTGGCCGCGAGTGAACGTGCTGACCGAATGGCCCCGATCGAGGGCGTAGCGAATTTGGTGAGGGCCCAAGAAGGACGTCCCGCCTAGAATCAGGATTCGCAGCGGGTGGGGTGGGCGCTCCGTAGGGTGGCGGCGGGAGTCGAGGAGGGCCTCTGGGTTTTCCGCACCTAGGCCTCGCAGCTCCCCGCCTAGACCGAGTGCCATTGCGCTACCGGCCAGGGCCGAACCTCGGATGAAATCGCGCCTGTTCGTATTCATACTCACTCCGTGAGGACCAAGAACTGACCTTCTTTGAGGTTGACCCGTCCAATCAACGGCGCAGGCATCCTGCGGACAAGGAGTAGGGAGATCTGTGTGGGTGTCGGCTACGATGACTCCCCCCCTCAGTTCACCAGCCGCCCCCTCCGAGGCAGCACAACCGCCGGTAGACCCAACTGCTCCACCAACTCGTTGAACCGACGCAACTCGTCTTCGAGTAGCTGGATGTACCGGGTGCGCACGGCTCGAACAAAGATGCGAAGGACGGCGCCGGCGATGTCTGGATTCGTCTCGAGGAAGGGGCGCAGCCGCTCGTGGCCGCAGTCAGAGCACCGTAAGCGAGCGAAGCGGTGGGCTAGGATGCCACTGAGGAGGCGCGCAGGTACGCTGGGCTGGCGCTCGACTACGACGCCTATTCGCTCCCTGCGCTGCACCTTTTGACCGTCGTCGCTCGTGACCGCGGTGACGTGGGCGCGGTGGCTGAGGCGCTCGCACGGATCGAGAGGATAGGTCCGATGGCGCACGTGCCCTCGGTAGAGCGTTGGCTTGCCGCCGGGGGGACGCGCAGACAGAGCGATCGGGAGTTGCTCGCGCGCTTCACGGGGGAGTACCCGGGGCAGGAACTGCTCGAACTGGGTCTGACCTACGCGGCGTGGGGGCGCGCCGAAGAAGCTCGGTCACTGATGGCGCTCACAGGAGGCGCCCCTGTCGAGCCGTTGTCACGGGCCTGGTTGGCTCACGCCACGCAGAACAGTGAACTGCTGGGCGGCGGCGCTTCCGTCGAATACGTATTCCCGTTCCGTAGAGAGATGCTCCCGGTGCTCGCATGGGCCTCGGATGCTTCGGATAACTGGAGCTGGACGTACCTCTACGAACTGGCTCTTTCAGCGCGTGACCGCCCTGATGAGGCGGCTCCAGTTCTTAGAGGACTCGGCGACCGTCCCAACTACGCGCCCGCCTTCACGACGCGAGCCCTGCTCGCGGGAGCGCACGACAGCGATCGCGAGCGCGATCTGAGGCAGGCCATCGAGCTTGATCCTGCCGAACGCCTGCTTCGCATCCCCCTCGTTCAACATCTGCAGACACAGGGCAGCTGGAGGGAGGCACTCGACGAATCCGCAGCTGCACTCGATAGGTCTCCGGATGATTTCGACCTGGCTCTGCTCCACGCGAAGAGTCTCAACCAGCTCGGGCTACACGATCAATCGCTCGAGATCATGGGCGACATACGGGTGCTTCCATCCGAGCACTCCCGCGAGGCTCAGCAGCTGTTTTCACATGCCCACATCATGTCTGGCATGGTCGCCCTGGAAGGAGAGGATCCAGCGACCGCTGTCCGGCACTTTGAGGCGGCAATGACCTGGCCTGAGCGTTTGGGGCAAGGGCGGCCCTACGAACCGGAAGAGTGCCTGCCTCGTTTTATGCTGGGTCTGGCTCAGGCGGGTGCCGGCGACCTCCAAGCGGCCTCTCGGACGTGGACGGCCGTCGCGGACGCGACCCCGCTGGAGGTCTACCGCGGAGGAGATGCGGTGCGCCTCGACCTGCTCGGGGCCCTGTCGGTCGAAGCGCTCGGCCGCGGCGCAGAGCTGGATGAGTTCGGCAATGGGCAGGAGGGGGCTATGGCGAGGCTCGTGCAGCGCGTCCGCACCGCGGCACAGAACGGCAGTTCCGTTGTCTCAGCCGTCGCCGAGGCGGCCATCGCTATGGACGACCTCTTCGGTGATATGGAGGGGCGTCTTCTCAGGAGGTCGTTCGCTGCAGCTGCAGCGAACGACCGATAGGGAGTCGGTCCGCCACGACGGTGTTTAGCGTGCCCCCGCCCGAGGCAGCACCTCTTCCGCAATTGCTGCGTGATAAATGAAGACGGCCATGATTACGGCGTTCTTCTTGAGGTGATCGAGCGGGATCGTATCCGGCCCTCTTCCCGGCGGCAGGATCGTTGGGATCGCCGAAGTGCTCACGCACATAGGCGTGAGATCCCCAGAGCCCCTGCTCCTGACCGGACCAGAGTGCAATGCGGATGGTACGCCGTGGCGTCGCGCCAACGGCCTTGAGGATCCGCATCGCCTCCAGCATCACAGCGACGCCGGACGTGTTGTCGGAGGCGTTCGGGCTCGAATGCCACGTGTCGAAGTGGGCACCGAGCATGACGACTTCGTCTGCACGGTCCGAGCCCCGGAGTTCGGCGACGACGTTGTGCGCCTCGGCCACCTGGTCCCCGACGGCTCGGTCGACCCCGCCTACGTCTTGCCGAACTCCTCCATGATAGCCGCCGCATACTTGATCCCCTGCAGGTACCGGCCCACGTGGATGTTCTCATCCGGGGCATGCAGGTTCGCCCCCGGATTGGCGAAGCCCGTCAGTACGCACGGGATCCACACGTGGCGCAGAATCGCGCCTTCGGCCGATACGCCATTCACGACGGGCAGCTCGCCATAGACCTCCGTGGCAGCCGCGATGATCGCCTGACTGATGTCTTCCTTCACCGAGATCTTGTATGGGGGCTCTGCGCCATCGAACGCCTGGACCTCGATGTGGCCGAAGCCGTGTTTCTCGAGATGGGCTTTCAGCTTCCGAATCGCGTCCGCAGGCTGGATCTTCGGGATCAAGCGGAAATCCAGCCGGACTCGCGCCTCGCTGGGGATGATCGTCTTCTTCCCCGGTCCGTTATAGCCCGCGATCATACCCTGGATGTTGGCGGTGGGCTCGTACGTCCGTGCACGGATCGCGTCTACGCCATCTCGCCCGAGGGCGAACTCAGAGATGCCCCACTCCTCCTTGAGGGCACCGAGGTCGACCCGCGCGGCTTTATCGGCCAGCTGCTGTTCGTCGTCGGGATCGAGCTGCCAGATCCCTTCCTCCCAATCCTCGATAAGGATCCGACGATCTCGATCGAGGATCGTGTTGAGTGCCCAGATCAGCTCCCAGACCGGCGACTCAACGAGCGGGAAGTTGAGCGAGTGCACATCCATCTTCGCCCCGCGGGCGATGAGCTCCACGAAGAGGACGGACTTGAGCCCTAGCGAGACGTCCGGGACCTCCGTCCCCGTCTCCATCGAGCCGTCCAGACAGTGCATTCCGTCGGCCTCGAGGAGTTCCTCATTGCGGGCCGCCCAGACAGCCAGGTTCGGTGAGCCGATTTCCTCCTCTCCTTCGATGAGGAGCTTGAGGTTCACCGGGACCTCTCCCCGGACCTCCAGAAAGGCCTTGGCTGCCTTGTTGAAGGCGAGCACACCGGACTTGTTGTCGGTCGAGCCTCGTCCGTACAGGACACCGTCCACGACTTCTCCGGACCACGGGCCTCCGTGCGTCCACTCGTTGAGCGGTTCGGGTGGCTGCACGTCGTAGTGCGAGTAGCAAAGAATCGTCTTGGCCGGCTTCTTCGCTTGGAGGTGACCGAAGACGACGGGTGGGCCTTCGTCGAGCTCGTGGAACTCGGCCGGAAGGCCGTCGTCGTGCATCATGTCCCGGACCAGGGTAGCGCACTCCCTGAGCCCCACATTCTGAGCCGAGATAGAGGGCTGCTGCACCAGACGCTGAAGGTCCCGCACGCACTCCTCGGCGTTGGCATCGATCCAGTCGTAGATGTCCTTCATGCTCATGAGTGGGATTCCTGCTGAGAGAGAGCCCATGCATCCAGCCGCTGGCCGGACAGCTGCATGGGGCGGGTGGCGAGATAGGAGAAGGCCGGGGCGAGAAGGATGGGGTCTACCCACTTCTCCCGGAGCTCCGGCGGATACGTGGTTTCAGACATGGGCGTATGCATGAACATCCCAGGGGTGATCGTCACAGAGAGTATTCCGTGGGACTCGCCCTCCATGGCCAGGCATTTGGAGAAGCCCTCGAGCGCATGCTTGACGGAGCAGTAGCCGGTCTCGTCGGCAAACCCCTCGATGCCCGAGCGAGAGGAGACGAAGACGAGGCTGCCGCCCCTCTCCTTCATGCCGGGCCACACCGCCTTCGTCAGCTGGAAGGCCGCCTGGATGCCGACGTTGAGCGTCGCCTGGAAGGTGCCGAGAGTCACGGCATCGAGAGGCTCTACCCGCAGGATGGCGGCGTTGTGGATGAGCGTGTCTACCGGGTCAGCCACGACGTCGGAGATGGCCCGCTCCGTGGCTGCGGCGTCGGCCAGGTCGACCACCGCGAAAGCGGCTCCAGGGCAGGTGGCCACGGTCTCCGACAATCCCTCTTCATCGCGGTCGAGCAGGATCATCCGCGCACCGAGGCCGTGCATATGCCGGGCAATCGCAGCCCCTAGGCCCTGAGCCGCTCCGGTAACGAGAACGGACTGCCCCTCAACGACCGGCATGGACCTCCTCCGGCCGGACCCAGCGCCGCTCGGCACCGGAGATCCGTACAGCATCGAGCACGATCTGGTTGGCCAGGCCGTCGGCGAACGTCGCTCCCCGGGCAGGCTTCCTCCCCTCAGTGATGGCGGCGCAGAGTTCCTGCATCAGCGCCACGACCGAGACGTTCCAGATGCCACGGTTCACGCCGGCGAGATCGGCATTGGGGTCTGCGACGGTGATGTCCTCGAACTCCCCGCCCGAGCGGGCAAAGAGAAGCCGCTCGTCATCGTTGTTGAGCAGGACGGTGCCTTCCGACCCGAAGATCCGGGTCATGTTGCCCATGTTGTGGGCAGCGACCCCCGACATGAATACCTGCACGATGGCGCCGGAGCGCATTTCGAGGGTGAAGAAGGCCAGGTCGTCGGCGGTGGCCGTCCACGGCTCTCCAGACGTCCGATCGACCCGATCCGGTAGGAGGACCGGTGCAGCACCTGTCACCCAGGCGACCTCGCCAAGCCAGAAGCGCAGGAGGTCTGTCTGGTGGCTTCCGTTGGCACCCAGGCGCCCCCCGCCCTTCTCGGCAAGGCTCCACCAGTCCCCCTTCGGACGGCTGGCTGGGTCTGTCCAGGAAGATCCGATGTTGGAGATGTCCGCGTGCCGGATCTCTCCAAGAGCGCCATCGGCGATGAGCTCGGCGATCCGCATACGGTTGGGGTTGAAGCGAAGCTCGTGGTCGATCATGTGGACACGGCCGGCGGTCTCGGCCGCGTCCAACATCCGCGCCGCCTGGCCCGCGTCCATCGCGGTGGGCTTCTCGCACAGAACGTGCGCCCCGCCTGCTATGGCAGCGAGCGTCTGTGCCTCGTGGAGAACGGTCGGTGTGGCGATACAGACGAGGTCCAGGTCGTGGGACGCGAGCATCGCCTCCCAGTCGTCGTACGCGTGCGGGACGTCGAAGTCGTCCGCGGCGCTCTGGGCGCTCTCCATCCGTGCCGAAGCGAGAGCTACGACCTGGGCGCCCGGAACATGGCGCAGGGCTGGCAGGTACGCGGCCTTGGCGAAACTCGCCCCGATGATCCCGACCTTCATGTGCGTCTCCTGATGGACTGTGATGTGTGATTACGGAGGCTGAGCGCCGCTACATTCGCTCCCGAAGGCGCGGGTCCAGGAAGTCCCGGAGCCAGTCGCCGAGGATGTTGAAGCTCAGCACCGTCAACATGATGGCGACACCCGGAAAAACGGCGAGCCACCACTTGTTGGCCACGAGAGTGTCTCTGCTCTCGGCCAGCATACTTCCCCACGTCGGGATATCCGGCGGGACGCCGAGGCCGAGGAAGGAGAGCGCCGCTTCGGACAGGATCACACTCGCCACGTTGAACGATGCGATAACGGTGAGCGGAGCCAGGATGTTGGGGAGAATCGTCCGGAAGATGATCGACGGCGTGCTATCGCCGAGCGCTCGGGCCGCCTCGACGAACTCTTTTTCGCGCAGCGACAGCGTGTCCGCCCGCACGATACGCGCATAGGTGACCCACTGCCCCACCCCCAGCACCAGGATGAGATTCCACACACCGGAGCCGAGAACGACCAGAAACATGATCGCGAGCAGGATGAACGGGAACGCGAGCTGAATGTCTCCGAGCCGCATGATCACATCGTCTACCCAGCCACCGAAGTAGCCAGCCAGCAGTCCGGCCACGATTCCGATCGTACCACCGACCGCGATGGCGGCGAAGCCGACGGTAAGCGACACGCGCGCTCCATATAGGAGACGGGAAAACACGTCACGGCCGAGGGCGTCGGATCCGAGCCAGAAGGTGCCTCCGTCGGGCCCCGTAGCCATCGGCTCGGCGAGCCGCAGTAGGAGGTTCTGCCGGTTGGGATCGAAGGGTGACAGCCAGGAACCGAACAGGGCCGCGATGGCCGCGACTCCCAGAAAGACGACGGCGAAGACCGGCCAGCGCGCGGCTACCATGACGCGCACGGCTCGCGCCAGTTCCAGGCGGAATCCGCTGCCACGAGGAGTATCGAGGACCATCGCGTCGCCGGAGTGCTCGCTCATCCTCTACCTCCGGCCAGCTTGACCCGCGGGTCGAGTCGGACGTAGACGAGGTCGACGACGAGGTTCAGGAGAGTGAAGATTCCGGCGAGGAGAATGACCCCGGCCTGAACGAGCGGGATGTCACGCTGGTTGATTGCCGCGAAGAGAAGACGCCCGATGCCGGGGTAGCTGAATACCGTCTCCACGACCACCACGCCACCGAGCAGGAAGCCAAACTCGAGCCCGATGATCGTCACAACCGGAAGCCATGCATTGCGCAGCGCGTGGTGCACGAGGACCCGCATCTCCGGGAGCCCCTTGGAACGGGCAGTCCGCACGTAGTCCTGCTCTAACACCTCGAGAAGTGAAGAGCGGACGAGGCGGGTATTGCGGGCGAGCGAATACGTGCCCACGGCGATCCCTGGAAGAACTAGGTGGTAGATCGTGCGCGGGAGGTTGGCGAACGCCGTGCCGAAGTCGCCCGCCATGAGAGGGGCCAGGAATGGCACGTGCCCCGAGATCGGGAAGAGTCGAATGTAGAGCCCGAAGAAGAGGATCATCATGATCCCCATCCAGAAGCTCGGGATCGACTGACCCAACATGGACATCGTAGTGATCGATCCGTCCCACGCGGTGCCTCGATTGATCGCCGCCAGAACCCCGAGGGGAATCGCCAGAAGGAGGGCGCAGATCATGGCGAACAACGTGAGTTCGATCGTCGCCGGAAGCGCTTCCAGTACGATTTCCATCGCAGGCTGGCGGTACGACAACGACTGACCGAAGTCTCCCCGGGTCAGGTCACCCACGAAGCTCAGGTACTGCACGTGGAGCGGCCGGTCGAAGCCCAGGGCCTGGCGCGCCGCCTCGATTTCCTCGAGCGAGGCCCGCTCACTTACAAAGAGATACGTCGGGTCTCCACCCGCCTGGAGCGCGAGGAAACTCACCAGCGTCACGCCGATCACGACGATGACGCTCTGCAAGAGCCTCCGCACGATATAGGCGCCCACTATGCCTACCCTCCCGTCGGGATTCGGCAGCAGATCACTTCAGCGCAGCCTCGAAAACCTCGACATGCTCATCACGGCGGGCTTCCCACGAGACGCGGCTGGACACGCCGTAGAAGTCCGGCTGGAAGTAGAGGTGCAGCCACGGTCCGTCGTCGTAGAACACCTGGAGCATCTCGTTGATGATGCTTCGCTGCTCCTCCGGACTTCCCACATTCACCAGCTCGGGCCAGCGGTCGAACCAGCGTGGATCGCTCCAGTGCGTGTAGTTGGTTCCGGATCCCACCTGTGCCATATCCGTCATGTCGTAGATCGGACTCCAGAGCCCGCCACCGGTCCCCAGAAAGAAGAGCGGGCCCATGCTGCGTTCACGCAGGAGCGGCGTGTAGACCGACGCCCATTCCATGAGCTCCAGATCGATGTCGAGCCCGACGTCCTGCAAGTACTGTCTGATGGCAAGGACGACATTCACGTCGTTCACGTAGCGCCCCTGACCCGCCTGCATCCGGATCGCGAAGCGCATCCCGTCGTCGCCACGAGGCCAGCCGGCCTCATCCAGAAGGCGCTCCGCCAGTTCCGCATCGTACGGGTAGGGAGTGAGGTTCGGGTTGTCATTGGGTGGGTTCACCAGCCCGGTGGCTCGCTCGCACTCGCCGCTCAGGAGCTGACGACAGATGGTCGGGACGTCCACCGCGTATTGCAGCGCACGCCGCACTGCAGGGTCCTGGATCGCATCCCCACCCGGCATCCGGGCATGTTCGTCGGAGAGGTTGAAGCCGAGGTACATGCGCCGGGTCCCCCGCACGACCTGCACGTGCGCCCGCCCGGAGCCGTCGATCGTCTCGATCTGCTCGGGGACGACGTTCGTGATGATGTCGACGTTTCCGGCGATCAACTCCGCCGTCCGGGTGGACGCTTCGGGAATGATCCGCCACACAACCCGCTGAAAATTGCCGAGATCACGCACCTTCTCGAGCACGACCTCCGACCCCCGGGTCCACGACGCCAGCCGGTACGCGCCGGAGCCGATCGGGTTCGATGCCGCGTCATCGAGGCTCATCGCCTCGTACGCGTCCTTGCAGTGTATGTAGACCTCGGTCATCAGCCCGAAGGCGATCGGGTTCTTCTGGGCGATGTTGATCTGCACCCGCAGGTCATCGAGCGCCTCGGCGCTCTCGAATCCGATCGACGTGAATACGAAGCCGGGGGTATTCCCGGTGAAGCGGTTCGCGGGGTCGGCAATCCGGTTGAAGGTGTACGCTACGTCCTCGGCGGTGAGCGACTCGCCGTCGTGGCAGGTCAGCCCCTCGCTGAGCGTGTAGACGTAGGCGGTCCCGTCGTCGGAGATCTCCAGCGTGTGGGCCAGTTCCGGCACGTGCTCGCCGTCGGCCGTCAGCGTGAACAGCGAGGCGAAGATGTGCCGGGCGATGTTCGCATTGTCCCGGCTCGAGATCATGCCCGGCTCGAAGGTCGTGATATCGGCGCTGAGACCGACCACGATGGTGTCTTCGGACCGCTCTGTGCAGCCGGTGAGCACGACCGCCCCGAGGAGTCCAGCGACGGCGGCACAGGCCGTGGGAGTAGAAAGCTTCATGGGAGGGTCGTCCTCACTGTTCCTGGAGATGCACGGTCCCCTCGCCTTCGGAAGACCGAATGCAGGCCTCCACCATGCGAAGGGAGTTCAAATGATCGGTTCCCGAGCACGGCAGCGGCGTACCGTCCCGGAAGTGTCCGACGAAATCGGCCAGGAGCCCGCGGGCGTCATCCACCCATGGCTCCTCGTCGGGAAGCGCTACCGGGGAGAGCTCGGGATCGTCCCGATAGGCGCAGCCCAACTCCCCGAACATCTCCTGCTGCACGGCGATCCCACGTTCGCACTCGGTTCGCCACTCGAAGCCCATCTTCTGCCAGTTCCCAGCCCAAGTTCCCTGGTACGTCACCTCGATGCCCTTCGTGAAGGTGATCAGCGCACCCACGTTGGCGTCGCCCTCGTACATCGACCACGACGGGTTGAACGTCCGGGCCGAGATCCGGATTGGTTCTGCGTCGTACACGAAGCGCATGAGGTCGAAGTGGTGGATGGACTGCTCCCAGAGCATCGGCTGCGACATGGTCAGTGGATACTTGTTCAGGCGCGGGAGCCTGCCGTCGCGCCACCGCTCGTAGGTGAAGCGACCGAATTCCGGCGAGCCGAGCTGATCTGTCGAAAAAAGATCCTTCAACGCCCGGGTCACCCCGAGGTAGCGGAAGTTGAGTCCGACCGCGAGAGGCACACCCGCCTCGGCAGCGGCGGCCACGTGAGCCTCGGCATCGACGAGAGTGTCTGCGAGTGGCTTTTCGGCCAGGATGGCGAGGGCTGCGTCGCACGCCGCACCGATCTGGTCGTGCCGTCCTCCCGGAGGGGTGCAGAGGAGCGCGACGTCTGCGTCGACGTCAGCCGCGACATCAGCGAGGGTGCTTCCGCCGAGGGCTCCCGGAGTCTCGCCTAGAGCGGTGGCGAGGCACTCGGCGTCGGTCTCGACCAGGCCAACGATTCGGCAGTCGGGGTGCTCGGCGAGCATCTGTCGCCAGATGCGGGACCGGGCACCGAGACCGACGAGAATGAAGCGCAGCGGCTTCACGCGCGGATCTCCCGGACGGTCCCGCCGGCGCCGTCGATCGCTTCGGTGGCCTGAAGTGCGCCCAATCCGGTGGGCACGTCTGTCCAGGCGAAGCCCCGAAGCACCGTGACGTCGCTCGGGACCATCGGTGGTTTGACCACTCTCTTCGAGGGGACCGTGACGATCCCCGCCGAGGGGAGGTCCGAGGCGATGAACGCCGCCACCTCGCTGTCGCGGTACACGTGGCGACTCGAAAGGTGGATCGGGTGCCCGGCGGGTGGGCGCTCCACGATTCGCTCCAGTGCCGCGGCGAGATCGGGAGCGAACGTCCACTCCCGGAGCGGATCGTCGGAAGTCACCTCGAGCGGCTGCCCCGCGCGGGCCGCCGTCACCCAGTGGGCGATCAGCGACACCCCCTGACGGGAGGGTCGCGCGACTTCGTGCGGCCCGTAGAGGTACCCGAGTCGCACCACGTGCGCCGCCGTCCTCTCCGCGTCCACGCCATCGGCCGCCATCCCTTCTCCCAGCCGCTTCGCCCTCGCGTACGGAGACTCTCCCGTCGGCTCGTGCGCGTCGGTCAGCCCATCGGTCGCGTCAGACGCCGCGAAGACCCCCGACGAGCTGAGGAAGACGAACGCCGTGGGCCGAGTGTCGAGGGTGAAGCGCAGAACCGTCGTGAGGGGGGCGAGATTCCCGACCTCGTATTCGCCGTCAGTGATCCCGAGTGTCTCGGGGTCGGTGGTCACCCATGCCCCGTGTACGACCAGTTCCACCCTCGGCAGGTCGGTCGGTACGGGCTCCTCCAGATCGGCGACGACCTGTCTGATCCGAGGGTGCTCGGACGGGTCATCGAAGGCCCGATCCAGGGCGATCACGCTCCACCCGAGCTCGGCGAAACCCACGGCCAGAGCTCGCCCGACAAAGCCGCCCGCTCCCGTGATCAGTACCCGTCTGTCACTCATTCCGGGTCGTCTGCAATGCTGGCAGGATCAAAGTCCGCGAGCGCGTCGAAATGCTCGGAGACGAGCTGAACCGCGCACCCGACATCCCCGACTTCCAGCGCACCTACGATCGGCGGATGCGCCCCGGCGATGTCCCGCAGATCCACGTCCTGATCGTTTCGAAGAGACATGATTTGATGGATCCGCAGATAGAGCCCGGCCCACAGCTGCGCGAGGAGTTGATGATCCGAGAGCAGGATGAGCGAGCGGTGGAACGCCTCGTCCGCTGCTATGAGCGCATCACGATTGTCGGCAATGGCTGCCGCTTCCATCGCGCGACACGGGGCCCATAGCTCTTCGACCGCCGTACCGCGCTCCACGATTCGACGGACGGCCATCACCTCGAATTGCTGCCGCATCTCCCGGATCTCGGAGACTTCACGGACCGTCAGCGGCTTCACTCGCTTTCCCCGGTACGCCACGGTCTCGACCAGGCCGTCATTTTCGAGATCCTGAATCGCCTCTCGGATCGGTGCCCGGCTCACGTTCAGCTGCTCGGCCAGGGCCGTCTCGGTGAGTGAATCGCCGGGACGCAGCTTACCCGTCACGATCGCCGTGCGAAGGCGCTCCGCGACCTGCACGCGGAGCGGCGTCTGCTCGATAGGGTGAAGGGCCGGATCAGACACGCTCACCGCTTCCGGCAGCCGAATCCGCGGCCCATACTTCGGTCGGCGTGATCGACGCAAAAACGTCGTCGTCATCCTCCCCGCCCCTCCACATCATCACCGCGAAGCTTGCTTCCCCATCCAGGACCGATATGCCGGCGTGCCACGTGCCCGGGTGGTACGCCACGCCCATGGTGCCGGGAACGACGAACGCCAGAGCCCTGGTGGGGTCCGGCTTACCGGCTTGGTCGGACGGCATTACGGTCACCAGATACCGGGAGACGCCCACCGGGAGAAAGAGTTGCGCCGCGTGGGGGTGGCACTCGACCCGCTCCACGGTCACTGGCAACTCCGTCGGGGGGACCCTGTTCAAGTGGTAGTGCTGCGCTCGACCCTCCACCGGCTCGAGCCAGTCGCCGAACATCGCCCGCTGCCCCGTCTCGGACGGCGGTTGGAGGAACGCGCCGAAGGGAGCGAACGCGTCTGCGTCCAGAGCCTGAGCGGTGAGCGTCCCCACGTCGGTCACCCGGAGATTCCAGGCGGAGGTGCGACCTCGCGCCAGTGGGCGGCGATCTCACCACGGCGACAGATCCAGACGTCGTCGCGACCCTGGATGTGGTCGAGGAACGTCCGCAGCCCCCGGATGCGAGGCGCCTGGCCTAGGATTCGGGCGTGTATCCCGACCGACATCATCCGCGGGTGGACGTCGGCTTCGGCGACCAGCTCCTCGAATGCGTCGATGAGGAAGTCGCCAAACGCACGGCCCGTCACGAGGGAGCCACCCACGAGCTTCGCGTCGTTGGTGACCAGGGAGTATGGAATCACGAGGTGGGCGTCTTCGCGCACGTGCACCCAGTACGGCAACTCGTCGTTGTACGCGTCACTGTCGTACGTGAAGCCGCCGTGCTCGACGAGCAGTCGGCGGGTATTGGTCGACGGGGCGTAGCGACAGTACCAACCCTCGGGTGCACGGCCGATGAGCCGTTGGATCGTGGCGAAAGCCTCTGCGATATCTGCCCGCTCGGTGTCCTCGTCGAGGAGATAGTGCTCGATCCAGCGCCGGCCATGGCACACCACGTCCCAATCCGTCCCTGCAATGGCCCGAGCCGCTTCGGGGTTTCGATCGAGCGCGAGTGAAGCGGCAAATATGGTGAGAGGGAGCCCGCGATCCCGGAAGAGCCTGTAGATCCGCCAGAAGCCGACCCGACTTCCATACTCGAACATACTCTCGGCTCCGAGGTCTCGATCGCCGTGCGGAACTCGAGGCGTCGCGACCTCGGAGAGGGAGGCGTCGGTCCGACCGTCCCCGTCCTGCATCGAATACTCCGACCCCTCCTCGTAGTTGAGGACGAAGTTCACCGCCAGCCGGGCACCGTTGGGCCAACGGATGTCCGGAGGGCTGTCACCGTACCCGACAAAGTCGCGCGGACGCTCCATACTCAGTCCCGCGTCCCTTCGACCTTGCAGAAGAAGCAGCACCAGTCGCCGGTCTGCACGTTGGGCAGCGCCCGGAGTCCGAAGAACATTCCATCCGCCGGAGCCTCCAGTGAGGCCAGCGTATCTCCGAAGACGTTCACGATGCGCGCGATCGCGTCGCCCTTCTTCATCATCGTGAGAAACTTCACGCCGGGGGCCGGAATAAAGATGCCCGAAGCAGGCGCAAGGAGCGCCTCCTGCTCACCCCGATAGCGAGGCGACGGGTACTTCGCCTCGCCGGGGTACATCGCGTAGTGCCGCAGGATGTTCAGGATCGAGTCGGCGAGCTCGCGACCGACATGAGCGAACGCCTCGGGCGAAGTCGCCGATCGACCGCCGAGCTCCACCGTGATCCCCACTTTTCCGATCTGCTTCATATACGCCATCGGGCTTCCCGATGGGTTGAAGCTGGACATGATGCAGCCCCAGCCCGGGCCCATCGCGGTAGCCAGCTCGACCGACTCCGGGCTCTCGTCGACGAAGATGGCCTTGTCAAGGAAAGAGTGTGACCCACCCGAGTGGATCGAGATCTCCAAGTCTGCGATCGGTCCCATCGCCGCGGCATGCGCGGCCGCGACCCGTTCACTGAGGTAGCCGTCTGCCCGCCCCGGGTAGATCCGATTCATGTCGTAGGTGAAGGTGTCACCCGGGTTGCCTCTCTCTGCCGCATTGAACGCCGGCACGTTGAGCACGGGGCACAGCACCAGCGTCCCCGAAAGCTGCGCCGGGTCGACTTCCGCGAGTGCGATCTGACAGGCGAGCGGCCCTTCCGGCTCGTCGCCGTGGATCGCGCCGTTGACCCAGAAGCACGGTCCCTCCTTCGCCCCGTTGACCACCACGACGGGAATCTCGAGAGGAGTCCCGCCGGCGAGTTCGGTTACGGGAATCGAGCCACGGACCGCGGTCCCAGGCTCAGCGATGGCCGTTCCTACGGTGATGCTACGTGCGGCGGTCATCTCAGATCCCCTTGAAGTCTTCGTATTCCTTCAACTGCTCTTCCGTGTAGACCTGCATGAATTCGATCTCGATTCCGCCGGCCTCTTCGTCGAGGAAGGCCACCCAACCCTCGGGATGCGGATGGGAGCCGTGCACCTGGCACGCCTGACAAATCCGGAGCGTCGCTCCCTGGGCCTGCGCGTGGGCGAGCGCGTCGTCGATGTTGTCGACCTCGTAGCAGATGTGGTGCAGCCCTTCTGCACCTCGCTCGTCGATCCACTTCGCGAAGCGACCATCGGGCACCGTGGACTCGCACAGCTGATACTCGATTCCGCCAAGGTAGAAGAGCGCTACGCGGTTCTTGGACTTCGGATAGAACTCGATCTCGGTATCGACCGGGACGTGGAGGTAGCGGGAATAGGCACCCAGCGCCTTGGCCGCATCACGCACCGCGAAGGCCATGTGCTTGATCCCGCGGACGTTCGGATTATCTGATTTCACAATACTGGTCCTCTATCGGTGTGCTCTGGTATCGGGTTGCTCTTACGTCGCAGAACGTTCTTCGCGAATGGACTCGACCACTTTCGCCATACGACTGAGCGCCTCGCGGATGCGAGGCACGGGCTGGGTGAGAGAGAGTCGCGCGAAATCGTCGGTGTAATCCCCGTAGATCTTTCCGGAAAAAATCATGACCTGTCCGTCGGCCAGGAGTCGCTCACAGAACTCGGTCGCGGGCACTCCGGTCTCCGCCACCCGGGCGTAGACGTAGAAGGCACCCTCCGGTCTGGCGTAGGGGATGCCCAACGCATCGAGTCCCTCGCAGAGCACCTGCCTCCGTTCATCGAAGGTTTGCCGTATCTCCTCGACGCACTCCTGCGGGCCGGTCAGAGCTGCGAGTGCTCCATACTGACCCACCGCAGATGTCGAGATGGCAAAAGCGTGGTGGATCTCGGCAAGCGCCGGCATGAGGTCAGGGGGGCCGGCGAAATAACCCACGCGCCAGCCGGTCATCGCGTACGCCTTTGAGACGCCAGACAGAGTGATTGTACGCTCTTTCATCCCCGGGAGCGCCGCGACCGGCTGCGCCCGATGGCCGTCGTACGTGATCCTCGCGTAGATCTCGTCGGAGACGACGATCAGATCGTGCTCCTTCGCCATCTCACAGATCCGCTCGATCTCTTCCGGTGGAATTACGGTGCCCGTCGGATTGCCCGGGTTGATCAGGACGAGAAGCTTCGAGCGCGGCGTGATGTGCGCGCGCACCATATCTGCCGTAAGGGTAAAGTTCGTCTCCATCGACATCTTGATCTGGACGAGCTTCGCTTCGGTGAGTTCGGCTGCCTGGAGGTATGGATTGTACCCCGGACATGGAATGAGCAGCTCATCGCCCGCATCGAGGAGTCCAAGCGCGATGATGAACATCGCCTGCTGCCCACCAGGGGTGACGACGATGTCTTCGGGCGCGTAGTGCGCACCGCCGTGGGCCAGAATGTTGTCGGCAATTGCCTGACGGAGCTCCGGAATCCCCATCGGATTCGTGTAGTGCGTTGCCCCGGAGGCAAGGGCCTCCTGCCCGGCACGAATGATGTGCTCGGGCGTGTCCAGGTCCGGATCACCCCGCCCCAGCTTGATCACGTCCGGCAACCCGGACGCGAGCTCCATCATCCGGGTGACGATGTGCTTGTCCTTCAGCTGGACACGCTGAGCGAGTCGAGTCTTCGTGCTCGTCATGTCGGCCTCAGAGCCCGTAGATCTTGGAGTACTTCGACGAGAGATACTCAATGTAGAAGGAAGGCTCGAGTCCCTGTCCCGTCGAGCGTTCCAGCAACTGCTCGCGCGTGTACCGTCGGCCGTGACGATGGACATGCTCGGTCATCCATTCTCGGAGCGGTCCGTATTCGGCCGTAGCGAGACCTCCGCGAACGCCCTCATCCTTCTTCGCCTCGGCGAAGAGCTGACCCGCCATCACATTGCCGATCGTGTAATTGCAGAACGTGCCGACCTGGCCCGAAGACCAGTGCACGTCCTGGAGCACGCCGAGCCGGTCGCTCGGAACGTCGAGGCCCAGATAATCCTTCATCTTGGCATTCCACGCCTCCGGCAGATCCGCCACGCTCAGACTGCCGTCGATGAGCGAAGCCTCAAGGTCCACGCGGAGCATGATGTGGAAGTCGTACGTCAGCTCGTCGGACTCCACACGGATGAGGCCGGGCTCGACACGATTCACCGCACGCCAGAAGGTCTCTGCGTCGATCCCGTCGAGTTGCTCCGGGAAGGTGTCGTGCAACTCACCGTAATTGAGCTCCCAGAACTCTCGACTCCGGCCCACGTGGTTCTCGAAGAGGCGAGACTGACTCTCGTGCGCTCCGAAGCTGACGCCGCCCACCGCGTAGAGCCCGATAAGGTCGGTGGCCAGGGGCGTCCGGGTATACGCCGGATCACAGTACTGCTCGTACATCCCGTGTCCGGTCTCGTGCAGCGTCCCAAACAGGCTCTTGGGCATCCATTCATCGCTCACGCGGGTGGTGATACGGACGTCGTTGCGGGTGAAGGAGATCTCGAAGGGGTGCACCGTGAGGTCCAGCCGACCACGATCGGTGTCGTAGCCCAGCTTCCGAGCCATTTTCAGCGCGAACTCGAGCTGCTTCTCGACCGGAAAGGGACGCTCCAGGAAGTCCACCCGGGGCGCCTCCTTCTCCCCGATCGCCTGCACGAGGGGGAGGAGTCTCTCACGGAGCGAAGCGAAGAGGGGCTGGAGCGACGCAACCGTCTCACCGGGCTCGAAGCGGTACATGAGGGCGTCATACGGGTGCACTTCGTACCCAATGCACTCGGCCATCTCGCGATTGAGCTCCAGCGTCTGCTCCATCACCGGCGCGAATGCGGCATAGTCGCTCTCCTGCCGTGCCTTCGCCCAGATGTGGTGACCCTTCGAGCCGATCTCAGTGCGCTTGTGCACTAGTTCGGCGGGAATCCGGAGGTGATAGTCGATCGCCTCGCGGACCTGCGCGCAGACCGTGCGCTCGACACTGTCTGCGGGGAGGTTCGCGGTCTCGGCCTCGGCTTTTTCCAGCAGGCGCCGGCTCTCATCTGCGACGAGGTGGTTCCGCGCGAAGACTTTGAGCGTTGACAGCTGCTTCGCGCGCGTGTCCGCCCCTCCGGGGGGCATCATCGTGCGCGCGTCCCAGCTAAGCATCGATTCCGAGCAGAGGAGGTCGTTAACCTGGCCCATTCTCTCTAGTAAAGCGTTGTATCCCATTGACTTGGCCTCTACGCCTTCCGTGCCTGGACCGATTTGCTCGGCGGCCTCGCGCACTGTAGTCTGTATGTTGTCGACAATTGGCAGCGCAACGTGCCTCGCGCCTGAGGGCGCTGTCAAGCGAGCGCCCCGCCCACCCACACTCTCACCTCCGTCCGTACCGGAGCATCGGAAGCGCATGAACGACCCACTGCGGTGGAACTTCGACCAGCTCGTCGAAATGGCCGTGACCGGACAGGTGAGTCAGCCGGCCCTGCGTCGAGGTGGATACGTGCATTGGCCCAATGGCGTCGGCGAGATGCTCCCCGGCATGCACGGCATCACCTACAACGCTCGTGTCGGTGACCGTGCCTTCGGGTGGGCCGGAGACCACGTTGAGCCCGGCGTCTCCATCGCCCACTCGGAAGAGCGCGCCGACTACGCCCTGCACTACCTGAGTTGCATCGGAAACGAGGCCGAAGTCGTGACCGGTTTGGCTCGCGGAGCCCAGGGCGTGGTCACGGGCGAGCACGCACGCCTTCTGGTCGACTTTCCCCCCGACGTGCTGGAGCAAATGACAATCGGGGACACCGTCCAGATCCGGACGCTGGGTCGCGGATTGAAGCTGGAGAGCCACCCGGGCATCGAGTTCAAGCAGACAAGCCCTGCCCTGGCCCAGGCGCTAGGTCTGAGAACGGAGGGCGAAACATTGACATGTCCGGTCGCCATGGAGCTACCGCCCCGGATCATGGGCTCGGGAGCGGAACTCAATGCAGAGTTCGTCGACCAGGATCTGATGTCCGGAGATCGGGCTCTCATGGCCGAACTGGGCATCGACCAGATGCGATTGGGGGACCTGATCGGCATCAGGAACGTCGACCATCGCTACGGCCGCTCGTACCGGGAGGGTCGGGTCGCCATCTGCCTCTGCATCCACGGAGACTCGGTAATGACCGGACACGGCCCGGGGATTCTGACCCTCATGACGGGTCCGGCCGATGCGCTGGACTTCGACATGGACCCCACCGCGAACATCGCGCATTCCCTCGGCATCCGGGGCTCGGCATGACCCAACCCAACACCCTCGCGACCAACGAAGTCGATCTCGTCGCCGTCTCCGTGGCCGGCGTTGTCGCCCACCCTGGCTTCCCAGGACTGCCTGCCGAGCCGTACAGGCTGGCAAGCGACGGTACCCCCTTCTTGCTCCCGACGTACGGCGGAATCGTCTACAACGTCTCGACCGGGGATCGAGCCTTCGGATGGGCTGCCGACTGCATTCACCCAGGCGTGAGCATCCACCAGTCCGACGACAATCGAAACCGTGGGCTGAACGTGTTCGCATGTATCGGGAATCGTGCCCGGGTGATGACAGGGGGCGCGGCCGGAACCACCGGGGTGGTCACCGGGAAGTCCGGACGCTTCTCCGAACAGGTGATCGTGCACATCCCTCGTGACGCGCGCACCCGCATGGCCGTGGGGGATCAACTGTTGATCCGATCCGAAGGCATAGGACTTACCCTCACGGATCACCCCGACGTGTCCCTCAAGGGGATCTCACCCGGGGTTCTGGCGGCCCTGCCCGCTCGCGAAGAAGATGGGCAGATCGCCTTCGGCGTCACCGCCCAGATTCCCGCACACCTCGTGGGTGCCGGGCTCGGCCTGACCTCCGAGGGGGGCAGCCTGCACATGCAGTCCAGCGATCGAGAGCTGTTGGCGGAACTCGGACTGGATCGGCTGCGTCTCGGAGACGTCGTCGCCTTGGAAGACACCGACAGCCGCTACAACCACGGGTATCTGAGCGGAGCGCGTGCGATCGGCGTCGTGGCTTCGACCGATGGCCCCCGAGCCGGCTACGGACCCGGAATCGCCATCCTCATGACCGCTCCAGCCGGGCAACTCGGGAGTTTCGAGTCGCCCGATGCCAACCTCATACACCTCCTGGAGCTGGATGACTGACGTCTTGATACCCCTGACCGCCGTGACGCGGGAGAGCCTCGGGCCGTTTGTGGTCGAAGTCCTCCGCGCCATGGGACTCCCCGCAGAGGAGGCGGAGATCTTCGGTGGCGCCCTCCTCTTCTCCGAACTTCGCTTTCACCCCGGCCACGGCCAGGGAGTGAAGAAGCTCAGGCGCTACGGGGATCACTTCGCGCGCGGCCTCATCGACCCGGCTGCACCCTGGCAGGTGATGAAGGAAAGCCCTGCTCTGGCGCTGGTCGATGCCCACAACGGGATCGGCACCGTAGCCGCGACCCGGGCCATGCGCCTCGCCGTCGAGAAGGCGAAGGTGTGCGGTATCGGGCAGGTCGTGGTCGGAAATTCCACGCACTTCGGCTCGAGCGCGGTCCACGCGTGCGTGGCCGCCGAGGCCGGGTGCATCGGGATCGCCCTCACCAACGCAGGGCCGGAGATGGCGCCGTGGGGGGCCCGTGAAGGTGCGGTCGGCACGAACCCGTGGGGGATCGCCGCGCCGACGGGGCTCGGCTTCCCGACCGTGCTCGACATCGCTTTGACCACCGCCGGCAAGGGAATGATGACGTGGCATGCGGCGGAGGGCCGGCCGATACCTCGGGACTGGGTGTTGACCCCCGCCGGTGAAGAGACCGACGATCCGAACGCCGCCATGGCCGGGGCCCTGCTGGGAATCGGTCAGTACAAGGGGTATGGCCTGGCCTTCATGACCGACGTCCTCACGGGGGTGATTGCGGGCGGCGGATACGGCCTCACGCCCTACGCCGTCGAGGGGAAGATGGACGTGAGCCACACGCTGATCGCCCTGGACATCGAATGGTTCATGCCCCTCGATGATTTTCGAGAGCGGATGGACGACTTCGCAGCGATGTGCAAATCCAGGGCACTCCGCCCGGGCTTCGACGAAATCCTCATCCCCGGAGAGCAGGAAGCCCGCAGAGTGGCACGAAAGTCCGAAGTGGGCGTCCCTCTGGAGAACGGTGCGCTGGAGGATCTCCAGGCGCTCAGCGCAGAACTGGGCGTCGAAGCAGAGCTCGTGGTGGTGGGTCCGTGGGAGGACACGACCCTTTAATGCCACCTGCCGTCATGCCTCTGGCGCCTGCCTTCCACGAAGACGTCCGTCAGCGCCTGCGGGAGCGGGCCCGCTCTGCAGAGGTCGACGGCCTCCTGCTGCTCGGAGCCGGCAACGTCACGTACGCGACGGGCTGGCACTTTTCGGTGAACGAACGCCCCGTGGGCCTCTGGCTCCCCGTGGACGGCGACGCCCTCCTGCTGGTGGCGTATCTCGAAGTGGAGAATGCCTCGGACGTTCCCGGTGTGGTGGTTCGCACCTACGAGGAGTTTCCGGGCGAGCGCCCTCCCGTTCTCTGGATGATCAAGCAGACGGGCGCCCGACGGATCGCGGTAGACACGATGGGTGCCGAACTCCTGGAGCCGGCTCAGGCGATGCTGGAGCGGCTGGACCTCATCGACCACGCCAAGCCGGAACGCGCCGTAAAGGGCGCAGCGGAGCTGCCCCTGATTCGAGAAGCGGCCCGCTTCGCCGACCTGGTTCTCGAGCGACTGCTGGTGTCAGGTGCAGACATCATCCAGCAGGGCGGCACCGAAGACGACCTGATGGCCGACTGCACCGGACACGCCCGGAAGATACTCTCGTCTACCCACAGTGAAGCATTCCAGGGAACGAAGATGGGAATCACCGCATCGGTCCACTCCGGCCCGCGCGCTGCTCTGCCCCATGGCTCGGTGACGGCACGTCGACCGCTGACAGGTGAGCCTATCGTGGCCGGGATCGGTTGTAGTCTTGGAGGCTACCACGCCGAGAGCGGTGTGACCCTGGTGCTGGGAGAGATCGGCCCCGAACAGTGGCACGTCATGGAGGCGATGGCCGAGGCCGGCGCCGCCACGGTCGACGCCCTGGAGCGCGGGTGGCCGTGCGCTCGGGTAAACGAAGCGGCTCTGGCCGCGATTCGCGGTGCCGGACTGGGCGATGCGATACGCCACCGCATCGGCCACGGGATGGGTGTCGAGGGGCACGAGGCTCCCTGGCTCGCCCCGGGTGATGCCACCCCGACCACGCCGGGTATGGTCTTCTCGTGCGAGCCAGGCGTATATCGCCCCGGCGTGGACGGATGGCGCACGATCGATACTCTGATCGTCGCTTCAGATGGGGTGGAGGTGGCGAGCCGCTTCCAGACTCGCCACCCTCTCGAAACGCGCGTTCTTTCCTTCTGATCCGAACTTCCCTGCTGACCCGAACTCTTTCCTGCTGAGGAGCCCGCAGCATGCCCGAACCCGCCGCCTGGCGTTATCAGAAAATCACCAAGCCCATGTTCGACGTCCCGGCCGAGCACGTTGTGCTGACCGGACGGATCCTGACCATGACGGGGAACGTCATCGAGGACGGCTTCGTCGAGTTGAATGACGGGAAGATTGCTGCGGTCGCCCCGCTATCGGAACGGACGGCGGGCTCCGCTTCCGTGGAGGAGACCGGTGGAACGCTCATGCCGGGACTCATCAACAGCCACGCGCATCTGAACTGGGACGGGATCCACGACCTGGCGCGGCAGTCGATGGACGACCCCAGGCCCATCTCGGCCTTCAAGGCCGCAGGCAACATGCTCAAGAGCCTCCGAGCCGGGGTGACCATGGTCCGGGATCTCGGCTTCCACGACATGAACCTCTATACCAAGCAGGCTGTCGAGCAGGGGATCTTCCCGGGGCCGCGGCTCAAGGTCACGGGCGCGGCGATCATTCAGACAGGTGGGCACACGTACTGGGTCTGCAAGGAGGCCAGCGGCGCCGACGAAATGCGCCGCGTGGTGCGCGAGCAGGTCAAAGGAGGGGCGGACCTCATCAAGATCATGGCGTGCCACGACACCCTCGAATTCACCGACGAGGAGCTGCACGCCGTCATCGACGAGTCGCACCGCAACGGCCTCCCCATCACCGCGCACGCCACGTACGACGCCTGCATCGAACGGGTCGCGCGCTTCGGCGTGGACTGCGTGGAACACGGCGGCTCGATGTCGGACCAGACCGTCGCACTTCTCGTAGAGAAGAAGATCCCCATCGTCACGACGTTCGCACCGCTGGTGCAGCAGAGTCAGCCGGACATCGCGCGACGATTCGGAATCCCGGAGTGGAAGATCGAAGAGCGGCAGAAGGCGGTCGCCGATCCGACGCGCTACGAGGGGTTGGTCCGAGCGGCGCGGGCCGGAGTCCCTATCGTTTTCGGAACCGACGCGGGGAGCCCAGCAGTCGAGCACGACGTGATCGCACCCGAACTGGCGCATATGGTGAAGGTCGGGGTCTGCCCCGACAACATGGACGCCCTCGCATCAATCACCATCCGCGCAGCCACACTGTCAAGAATGGATCACATGATCGGAACACTCGAAGCAGGAAAAGCAGCCGACCTCATCGTCGTGGATGGAAAACCGGATGAAGACCTGTTCGCACTGGAGCGCGTAAAGACGACCTTTGTGGGTGGACGGAGGTTGCACGGATGAGCCTCCTCACGGACCGCCTGGCGCCCCGAATCGTCGAAGAGGACGGCGCCTTCCGCACGCGCATGCTGGGCATCGCCGCAGGCATCGACGACGTCATCGCCCTGGGCCGGGGAGACCCGGACTTCCACACTCCTGCCCACATCGTACAGGCCGCGAAAGACGCACTCGACGCGAACCACCATCACTACACGGGTCCAACCGGGATCGCGCCGCTCCGTGATGCGATTGCTGCCGACCTCACGGCCCGCTACGGCCTCGACTACGGAACCGACGAGATCGTCGTCACGGCCGGCGCCCAGGAAGGCATCATGCTCACCATGCTGGGCCTCTGTTCTCCCGGAGACGAGGTCCTCATCACGAGCCCCCGCTTCACGTCGTACGACACGGCGGTCCGCCTGTGCGGCGGAACGCCCGTGCCCGTGCCCACCTTCGAGAAGGACGACTTCGCGCTGGACGTGGCGGAGATCGAGAAGCGCATCACGCCGCGCACCCGGATGTTCGTCCTGGTGTCCCCGAACAATCCCACGGGCGCAGTGACGCCCCCCGAGGCGATCCGCGCGATCGCCGAGCTCGCCATCCGTCACGACCTCATCATCGTGGCCGACGAGATCTACGCGCAGATGATCTACGCGCCGAACGAGCATCTCTCGATCGCGACGCTTCCGGGGATGCGCGAGCGCACCATCACGCTCAACGGCTTCTCCAAGACGTATTCGATGACCGGGTGGCGGATCGGGTACCTCGCGGCTCCCACCGAGTTGGTGGAGATGCTGACCGAGCCGCGGCACACCCTCTCAATCAATACCTGCACCATCAGCCAGTACGCCGCCCTCGCCGCGCTCACGGGTCCTCAGGAGCCTATCGAGGCGATGATCGCCCAGTACGCCGAGCGGCGGGCGTGGCTCATGCCCGCCCTCGACGATGCCGGATTCACCTACGGCCATCCGGGCGGCGCCTTCTACATCTACACGAACGTCTCGTCGACGGGACTCCCTTCCCCGGACTTCTGCCTGCGCCTCCTGCAGGAGACGGGCGTGATGCTCTTCCCCGGTACCATGTTCGGGGACGAGAGCACCGACTACATCCGGATTAGCTATCTGCAGCCGCTTCCGATGATTCAGGAAGCGATGGAACGCATCGCCGACTTCACCTCCCGAGCCCGATCCGCTTCATGAGCACGCCTGAATCCAAGGATCCCTTCGTCGGGATCCAGCTCAGCCCCATCAGCTTCGTCGACGAGGGCGTCGATACGGTGCTCGACACCCTGCAGAACCGGGTGGGGGTCAACGTACTGATGCTCGGCACTGTCAGTTGGCTAGGACTGAAGTCGGGCCGATCGATCAGCCACGAACTCGACGGGTGGCCGGATCACGGCGTTGCGGAACCGTACCAGATGCGAGGCGGCGCCTACTTCGATCCGGACCCACGCTACTACGAAGACACGTTCATGGCGGATTACCGGAGCCAGGATCCGGAATTCGCCGGGCGCGACATTTTGAAGATGGTGATCCCCGAGGCGCACGCCCGCGGGATGAAGGTCTATATCGAGCTGATGGAACCCTTCTTCAAATACGCCGGACACGGATCGGCCGGGAACGTCGAGGTCCCGACTCTGGCGCAGGCCATGGAAGTCGACCTCTTCGGACGAATCGGCGACGAACCCTCCACGTCGAATCCCGGATACCGAAAGTGGATCCATTCGATGATCGAGGATCAGGTGCGAAACCACCCCCTCGACGGTGTCATGTGGTGCAATGAGCGGAATTCCCCGCTGGATACGCTCATTCAGGGAGGAGCCCCGGGCGACTTTTCCGAGGCGTCACGGCGAGAGGCGACCGAGCGCGGAATCAACGCCGAACCATGCCGACAGGCGCTCCTCAGGCTGTACGACTTCATGCAGGAGGCCGCCGCCGGAAAGACGTTCGTAGATGGCCCCCTCATCACCTTCCTGCGGGTGCTCCTCGACAACCCCGAGGCGCTCATCTGGGAGAAATTCTGGCTGGAACGCAACAAGGACCTGGACCGAGAGCTGTACGGGTTGGTGAAGTGGTGCCGCCCGGACCTGCCCTTCGGACTCAACGTCTGGAACCGGAACCACTTCAACCCGATCCGCCGCGCCCAGTGGCCATGGGCCGAGCAGACCCGCTACGCGGACTTCGTGAAACCGATCACTTATCAGCACCAGGGCGGCGAGATCTGGCACAAAGAGCTCGGATTCCTCCGCACGACGATCCTCCGGGACTTCGAGCCGGATGAAGCCACTAGGGCACTCTTCCGGATCCTCGGGCTGAACGAGGCGCCGTTCGACGAAGTGATCGCCGCTGGGATGGACCCCGACACATACGTCCACGGCCAGTGTGCCGATGCCGTACGGGGTGTGGATGGGAAGGCCAACGTCTACATGGGCATCGGCGTAGATGCTCCACGCACCCGCCCCGAGACCGCGAAGTGCACAAAGGACATCGTGTACCGCTCCGTGATGGCCACGTACAAGGCCGGAGGCGACGGTGTGGTTCTGGCCCCCAACTACGCATCAATGCATCTCACACACCTGGATGGTGTGGCGCAGGCGCTCGAGGAGCTGGGGCTGAAGTGAGCCCGGAACCCCTCCTGGAAGTAGCTGATCTGCAGACCAGCTTCCAACTCGGCCCGCGCAACGTGGTGGCCGTGGACGGGGTGGGCTTCACGGTCGACGCGGGGGAGACGATCGCCATCGTCGGCGAAAGCGGGTCCGGCAAGTCGGTCACGGCCCTCTCCATCATGCGGCTCCTGCCGCCGCGGGTAGGTAGCATCACGGGAGGCTCGATCCGGCTCGGCGAGCGCGAGTTGACGAGGCTGTCCGAGGAGAAGATGCGAGGCATTCGCGGCAAGGAGATCGGCATGATCTTCCAGGAGCCGATGACCAGCCTGAATCCCGTTCACACAGTCGGCGCACAGATCGCCGAGGTGTTGATCGAACACGAGAATCTTTCCGGCGCCGAGGCACGGGAGCGGGCCATCGTACTTCTCGAGACCGTGGGTATTCCGGAGCCTACGCAGCGCGTCGACAGCTTCCCTCATGAGATGTCGGGTGGAATGCGCCAGCGCGCCATGATTGCGATGGCTCTCGCGTGTCGTCCCAGCCTGCTGATCGCAGACGAACCCACGACCGCACTGGATGTGACGATTCAGGCTCAGATTCTGGACCTGATGGAAGAGCTCCAGGCCGAGTTGGGCATGGCCATCATATTCATCACCCACGATCTGGGCGTCGTGGCCCAAATGGCGCGAAGAGTCGTGGTGATGTATGCCGGGCAGGTGATCGAGAGTGGTTCCGTGGAACAGATCTTCAGCCGGCCCCGAATGCCGTACACGGCTGGCCTGATCGCATCGATCCCCCGCCTCGGCAGCACGGATCGCGGGCAGCGACTTCGGACCATCCCGGGGCATGCCCCCTCACTGACAGACCGGTCCTCCGGGTGCCAATTTTCACCCCGATGCGACCACGCCGAGCCTGAGTGCAAGGAGGCGGTGCCACCCCTCGAGCAGGTCGCGGACGGCCACGACGTCCGGTGCCGGCTGTGGCGCCAGCTGGACCTCGCGACGGAGGTCGCCACGTGACCGACCTTCTTCGAGTGGACGGCCTTGTGAAGCACTTCCCCGTTCGGGGGGGCGCACTGAACCGAGTCGTCAATCATGTCCAGGCGGTGAACGGCATCTCGTTCACACTGCGGCGCGGCGAGGTGCTCGGGCTCGTAGGTGAGAGTGGCTCTGGAAAGACGACCACGGGACGGCTGGTCCTGCGTCTCGAAGAAGCCACCGCCGGCAGCGTGGTCTTTGACGGTACCAACGTCCTCGAGCTGTCCAACCGAGACATGCGCCGCTTTCGGAAGAGGATGCAGATCATCTTCCAGGACCCTTACGCAAGTCTGAACCCCAGGGAGAAGGTCCGGACGGTGATCGGCCATGCACTGGCCCTGCACGACATCGGCACTCCGGAAAGTCGTGCCGATCGCACCGTCGAACTCATCGAGCAGGTCGGCCTCTCCGCCAATCAGCTGGATCGCTTTCCGCATGAGTTCTCCGGGGGACAACGGCAGAGAGTCGGCATCGCACGAGCCCTGGCTGTGAACCCTGAATTCCTCGTGGCCGACGAGCCGGTATCAGCCCTCGATGTCTCCATCCAGGCGCAGGTGATCAACCTGCTCAGCGACCTCAAGGATCAGCTCGACCTGACCATGCTCTTCATCGCCCACGACCTGGCGGTGGTCGAGCATATTTGCGACCGCGTGGCCGTGATGTACCTCGGAAAGATCATGGAGATCGCCCCCTCCGAGGCCCTCTATGCGACGCCCAACCATCCGTACACCGACGCGCTACTGTCCGCTGTCCCGGTGGCAGAGCCAGGACGTCACCGGAAGCGCACCGTGCTGAGCGGAGATATCCCCAGTCCGATCGACCCACCCTCCGGGTGTGTATTCCGAAGCCGGTGTCCTCGCGCGGAAGCCATATGCGCGCAGCAGGTCCCCGAGCTGAAGCAGGTCGGGCCCGATCACTTCAGCGCGTGCCACCTCACGACCTGAGCCGCCAGCCTGCGCCCGGAGTGGCCGAGACGGCTTTCTTCCGCCAATGAACTCCGCCGCGAGAGGAAGCATTGACCTCGTCGAATTTCGCCTCTTCGACTGTCGCGCCCGTTCGACCATGGCAGCGCCCCAGGCCGGAGCGCACCCTCCACCATGGCGAGTCCGACACAGCAGCGACCCCGATACCGACACGTATCGAAGCAAACGCTTGCTCCGCTACTTCGCCCGAGTCCCGACTCGTCTATCGCCTGTCCCCTCATCCGCATCTTCCTGGCCGCATCGTACCCGTCGTCGCCAGCAAGGAGGGTCTCTCCACCCATACTGGACCGAGAAGGAGGTGACCGCATCATCCCCAACTAAACGATCAGCATCGGCATTTGTAACGAACTGAAGTTCCGACATCTGGAAACACTCCCTATGAGGCTTGTGGTCTAGGCTCCAACCATCGATCGGCATCCACTAGGAATCACCGAAAAACCGACCCAAGTGGCTCACCGGTCTCGCTGTGAGCCTACGCCTCCCTTCGATTTGCTCACCTGAGCGACCCGGCTTACGCTGCCCCGACTCCTCCTTTACATCAGTAACGGTGACATCATGAAGGCTCGACATTCTGCACGTTCCCCCATCGCGGTAGGGTCCCTCTCCGGGGCCATCCTCGTGATGGTGTGTCTACTGCTCCCGTTCTCCGTTGCCGGACAGGACGGGATCGGTGACCCGCCGGATCTTTCTTCCTTGGTGGAGTTCGGCCGTAGCGAGAGCGATATGCGCATGGCTCTCGAGCGCTACGGTGATGACCGTGGGGCGCTTATGCGCCGCTACGACGTGCCATTCTCTCCTGTGCGTCGGGCTCGCATGCTCGACTTCTATGCGGGGTGGGGGGAGCGTCTCCAGTCGACGGACTTCGCCGGGTTGAATCACGAGGGCCAGATCGACTACGTGCTCCTGCGGAATCGCCTCGAGTTCGAGGTCGAGTTGCTTCGTCAGGAGGAGCTTCAGGTCGGGGAGATGGCCGCGCTACTTCCGTTCGCACGGGAGTTGGAGTTGTTGCAAGAGGGACGGCGCGATCGTATCCGGCGACTCGACGGGCGCGTTACGGCCGACATGGTGACCAGGGTTGCCGCCGAAGTCGAAGCGTTATCGGCCCGGATTCGTGACGGTGCCGACCTCGGCCCTATGAAGGGCGTCGTCGCTGAGAAGGCCGCTCGACGGACCGAAGGCTTGCTTCGGATTCTGCGTGGTTGGCACGGGTACCATTCCGGGTACGATCCAGACTTCACCTGGTGGATGGCGACACCCTGGGAGCGGTTGTCCGAGGCACTGCCGGCTCATGCTGCTGCCATTCGATCCCGCTACGTGGGCGATGCCGCTTCGGGCCCCGTAATCGGTGATCCCATCGGAGCCCAGGGCCTGCGGGCGCATCTCGACCATGAGATGATCCCCTACACACCCGAAGAGTTGATCAGCATTGCGGAGGAAGAATTCGCCTGGATGGAAGAGGCGTTGGTAGATGCAGCGCGGGAAATGGGCTACGACGACTGGCGTGAGGCACAGGAAGCGGTCAAGAACCTCGCAGTACCGCCGGGCGAGAAGCCGGGTGTAGTGCTTGATATCGAGCAACAATCCATCGAGTTCATCGAAGCGCGAGACTGGATCGACCTTCCCCCGCTAGCGCACGAAGTGTGGCGGATGGAGATGATGTCACCCGAACGCCAGCGCGTGGCACCCTTCTTCCTGGGAGGCGAGGTCATTCAGATCTCGTATCCCACGCACGAGATGACCCACGATGAAAAGCTCATGTCCATGCGGGGCAACAACCCGCACTTCAATCGGGCCACCGTGCACCACGAACTGATCCCAGGTCATCACTTACAGGGATTCATGACGACCCGGTTCAATTCGCACCGCAACATGTTCAGGACACCATTCTGGGGAGAGGGTTGGGCGCTGTACTGGGAGATTCTGCTTTGGGAGAACGACTTCCCGAGGGGACCAGAGGATCGCATCGGGATGCTCTTCTGGCGCATGCATCGGGCGGCCCGGATCATCTTCTCCCTGTCATTCCATCTGGAACGGATGACACCGCAGGAAGCCGTCGACTTCCTGGTGGACCGGGTGGGCCACGAGCGCGCGAACGCCGAGGCCGAGGTGCGCCGCTCCTTCAGCGGCGACTACTCCCCGCTCTACCAGGTCGGCTACATGTGGGGCGGGTTTCAGTTCAGAGCGCTTTACGCCGAGTTGGTGGAGTCAGGTCAAATGACGGCGCGTGAATTCCACGACGCCGTATTGAAGGGTGGCCGAATGCCCGTCGAAATGGTGAGAGCTCGGTTGACCGGGCAGGCCCTGACACGGGACCACGAGGCAGAGTGGAGGCATAGGGAGCCGGGCTGAAGGGACGGTCGGAAGACCGACCGCCCCCGATTGCTCTCGGGCCAAATCCGCAGCCTCATGATCCGCGTCCCATCCCCCACGCTGTCCCCGCTCGCCTCTCACCTCATTTGGCCCCTTGGATTTCCTATCCGTGCGGATTTCTTATCCGTCCGCGGTTCCGCGTAGGTGAGGCCGAGGCGGGTTCGGACACGGACGCGTATATTAGGGGGCGTGTGACGGTGACACCGCTACGCTTCGACTGGACGGACCTGCCGGCGTTGCGTGAGATGCAGGCGTGGGACCTGCGCGTTCTTGAATAGTTCAAGACGGCACGGGACCAATACTGGGAGCTGTAACATGTGGACCGATCGCAGAGACTTTCTGAGACACACGGTGACCGCCGTTGGTACGCTCGCCTTGGGAGCCAACCCCGACGCGCTGGCCGCCGCGCACGTACTGCGGCCGACTCCTCCGGCGAAGAGGGCGATCAGAATCCTCATTCTCGGCGGCACCGGTTTCATCGGCCCCTACCAGGTCCGATACGCCCTGGAACGAGGCCACACGGTCACGATCTTCAATCGTGGGCGCACCAACACGCATCTGTTTCCTGATGTGGAACGACTGGTGGGGGACCGCAACGGCCAGTTGGACGCGCTCGCCGGGCGCACGTGGGACGCAGTGATCGACAACTCGCGCGCCAACCCGGAGTGGGTGCGCATGTCCGCCGAGTTCTTAAAGGATTCGGTGGACCGTTACTTCTACGTATCCTCCCGATCGGCGTATGCCGATACCAGCCGCATTCCCATGACGGCGGATGCCCCGACGTTCACGTATGAGACCGCGGGTGTGAGCCGCGATGCCGAACAGCTGCCCTACGGCCTCGCGAAAGCGCTGTCCGAGAGAGTGGCCCAGCGGATCTTCGAAGGAAGGGCCAACATCGTGCGGCCCGGGCTGATCATCGGCCCCGACGACGAGACGGATCGCTTCACCTACTGGCCGGTCCGCATCAATCGCGGCGGCGAGGTGCTGGCTCCGGGTGATCCGTCGGACCCCGTGCAAATCATCGATGTGCGAGATCTGACGGAGTGGATGATCCGGATGGCCGAGGACGGCACGACCGGTGTATTCAACGGCATCGGCCCGCGCACGTCGCGTCCCATGGCCGAGTTACTCTACGGGATCCGGGCCGTGACGACCGCTGAGACGACCTTCACCTGGGTCAACCTCGAGTTCCTGACAGGGATCGGCGTGCGCCCATACTCCGACATGCCGGTCTGGCGGCCGCCCACCGAAGGATTCGAGGGCTTCGCACGATTCGACCTGACGCCCGAGATCGAGGCCGGGCTGACGTTCCGTCCGCTCGCGGTCACGGCGCGGGAGACGCTCGAATACCACTTGTCCCGTCCACCAGAGCGCCAGGCCGAGTTACGCGCAGGAATCTCCGCGGAGCGAGAAGCCGAGGTGCTGGCTGCGTGGCACGACCGGGCGTAGTAGACGCGCCCGGCGTCAGCGGATCCCAGTGAGCTCCTGGCTCAGCCGCTTCAGCCGGGCGCGGGCGTCCAGGTCGTAAGCCTGTGCGTTGGCGCGCGAGGGCCGCAGGCCACTGAAGAACTGACCGCCTTCGATGTCCATCGACTCCACCAGTTGCATCACCGCGTCCGCCCCCTCACCGATCGTAGCCTGCGGCTGCACCCCCAACCGTGACACCATCCCGGTGGGCATGTACGTCGCCGGGTGGAGTGAGTTCACCATGATGCCCGAGCCCGCGAGTTGCTCGGCGAGGTCGAACGTGAACATCACCTGTGCGAGCTTGCTCTGAGCGTACGCGCGCCGCCCGCTGAAGTTGTTCTCGATCATCACGTCGTCGAAGTCGATCGGGCTCTGGGCCAGCGACGAGACGTTGACGATGCGAGACGGGGTACTCTCCCGCAGTCGAGGCATGAGCATGTGAGTGAGCAGGAACGTCGACAGGTAGTTGACCTGGAACCTGAACTCGTAGCCGTCTTCTGAGACCCAACGCTCATCGGGGGCCGAGCCGAACCCGGCGTTGTTGACGAGCACGTCTAGACGGTCGTAGTCGGCGAGGAGCGACTCGCCCAGGGCCCGCACCGCTGCGAACGAGGCGAGGTCAGCACTGTAGAATCGAGCGTTGCCCGGTCCCACCCGGTTGATCTCGTCGACCACCTGCATCCCGCGCTCCTGATCGCGCCCGTGCACGATGACGTGGGCGCCCTTGCTCCCGAGGCGAAGCGCGACCTCGCGGCCGAGACCCGAGGTGGAGCCCGTGACCAGCACGACCTGCTGACCCGTGGCGGGCACCGCCGGGGCTTGGGACTGCACCGCGGGTGCGTAGCACAGGAAGGCGCCAGCCAAAACCGCCAGGGTCAACCCGAGCGGTGGGACGCGCAGTCGGTTCACCTGCTTCACGGAGGTCTCCAGTGGCGTTCCGTCCATGGTCCGACGACTCCTTCCGTTGGTTGGGTCCGAGAGTAAGGTGAGGCAACCTAGGCGGGCGAGCACTTCTGGGCACCGTTTGTCAGGAATCGGTCAAGGAGCCCTCGGTCTGCGCCGCCGTGCACTATGCTTGGAGCACGTGATGCGCTGATCGTATGCTCAGCAACCTCAGCGGCCTTGGACTTCGGCGCCGTGCGAAGGAAGGGTGCCTGTTCTGCCGTTCGGGATCCATGGACGTCCCGTTTTCGGATTGGGACCGGGCGTCCGCCGACAACCCGATGAAGCTCAAGGCGCGGGTCATGATGACGACGGTTCGGGATATCAACGGAGGCTACCTGCTCGATGTCCCCGATCGAGACCATTGGCAGGCCTCCTGAACGGTCGGCCAGTAGACGAGGTCCGCGCCTTTCGCCGCCAGCTCCGCGTGCAGCGCGCGTGCAGCGGTCACCCAAAAAAAGACGTCCCAAGTGCTTTCTGGTGCTCGTTGGGCACGATTTCTGTCGATGCAGGCACGAGCTTGAGCATGATGCACAGACCGTCCCGGCTCACGATCGCGAACTCCGGATGTGTGCCGCCGGCGTAGCCGCAGCCGAGCGTTGTCGATCCCAACACATTCTTGTGCAGGAGTTGTAGGAGAGCTCCGCTGCAACTTATGTTTTGATTAACTAGGGCTTGCATGGCAAGCACAGCCGCCTGCCGCTCATCATTATGACAGGAGAAGCAACCATGATTCAGTCCCGTCTAGGTGTATTGTGTTTATCTCTGGCAGTTGCAGGTGCGGCGTGCAGCGGACAGAACGAAGCATCGACTTTTGGTTCAGTAATTGATGAAGAAGATATGAGGCAAGCCGTAGTCGATGCTCTAGAAGGATTGATGGAGGTAATCGCCTCTGAAGAGCAACAACGCGAAGCCATCAATGCTAGCCTATCAGAAGAAGTGTCGATGTGCCTGTCAGATATGACTCCCTGCAGTCATATGTCTCGAGATGACTATGCAGGTCTCGTATCGGGGATTGATTGGATAGAGGGATCGGTCAGAGATGTTGATGTAACTATCCATGACGACATGAGTGGCGCGATTTCCCTACATATCCAAGAGGGAGCGTACATGACTGACGAAGGTCGAGTTGAATATTCTACTCGCGTTTCGTCAGTATGGAATCTGACGTCTGGGACACCGAGAATGGTTCACGCGAACTACGCACCTATGGGGGGGTCAGGAATTCCTGCTCGTCAATAAGCAAGATTCGACTAAGGCAGCCAACGTGGCCGCGGTGAGGAGCGAGATCGCGACGTTCTTCCGCGCGTTCCCCGACGGGACGGGTTGGGACAACACATAGAGTGGCGAGGGCTATGACGTCGTGCTGGCCACGAAGGACGGCGGCATCAGGACAGCGCTCCAGAGGGCCTAGCGCCTTGGTCCTGTAGAGGGGAGCTGGGCCACTCTGCTCGCTCGGATCTACCAGGTGCTGCCGCTTCTGTGTCCCGCGTGTGGTGGCCAGATGAACATTCTCGCCTTCCTCACCGACCCGACCGTGGGCCACCCCAAGGAGACTTCCTCCTCGACCAGGTCCCGGCCTTCGATCCTACCCAGGCCGAGTCCATCCCA
>Ga0114996_10000036_pt1 | contig 164496 bp, 132 predicted proteins | sample ArcticOcean_MG_C_4_FD_87039 | JGI IMG/M metagenome (GOLD analysis project Ga0114996, IMG submission 87039) | Marine microbial communities from western Arctic Ocean - ArcticOcean_MG_CB4_134 | ecosystem: Environmental > Aquatic > Marine > Oceanic | place: Arctic Ocean: Canada Basin | collected...
CCCGATTTAAAACAAAAAAGCACGCCCCAAAAGCCATGCTTTTTTAAATTCAACCTCAAATTTACTTTACAAACGAATACCGCCGTCTATTTCAACCACACGGCCGGTAAAAAAGTCGTTTTCGATTATGTATTGTGCAGTATGGGCAATTTCGTCGCTTTCGCCTAAACGCCCTACTGGCGTTACTGCGAGCATACGTTGTTTGGCTTCGGGCTTCATGGCGTCGGTCATGGCGGTGCTTATAACACCTGGTGCAATAGCGCCTACACGTATACCAAAGCGGCCAAGTTCTTTAGCCCATGTGGTGGTAAGTGCCACTACGCCAGCTTTTGATGCAGCGTAATTTGTTTGGCCTATGTTACCTGCGCGCGCTACGCTCGACATATTAACTATTACGCCGCCTTTGCCTGATTCAATCATGTGGCTTGCAGCTTCGCGCCCTGCTAAAAACACACCGGTCAGGTTTACATCAATCACTGATTGAAATTGCTCAAGAGACATTTTTTTAACGACTTTGCCGTCTTTAGCCTTAATAAACATGCAATCGCGTAAAATACCAGCGTTGTTTATAAGCACACCAATGTGGCCAAAATCGCTGTTAATAGTATTAAATACGTTCTCTACTTCGCTCTCATTTGTTACGTTTGCGGCATAGCCTTTAATATTGCTAGTTACACCTTCAAGCTGTGTTAATTGCATGAGTTGCTCGCATACGGTGTTTAATAAGTCTTGTGCCATATCTATTAAAGCAATGTTAGCGCCCATAAGAGCGAACTTTTGCGCCATTGCAAAGCCTAAGCCTTGTGCGCCACCGGTTATTACTACCGTGTTATTTTTAATTTCCACGCGTTGCTCCTACTTAGAAAACAGTTTAAAAATGGCACTAAAGTCATCACTACCCGCACCTTGGTGCTGCAGCATAGTGTATAAATTTTTAGCCATTGAACCCATTGGGGTTGTTGAATTACTTTGCTGCGCGGCTTCCATGGCAAGGCCTAGGTCTTTAGCCATTAAATCAACCATAAAGCCAGGTTTGTAATCGTTACTTGCAGGAGCTGCATCCATTACACCTGGGCAAGGATTGTAAAGTTCAAGCGTCCAGTTACGGCCCGAACTTGCGGTCATTATGTCGCTAAGTACTTTAGGATCGAGGCCGTTATTTATACCCATTTGCAGTGCTTCGCTGGTGCCTGCCATTAAAATACTGAGTAGCATGTTATTACATATTTTTGCTACTTGCCCTGCGCCAATATCGCCTGCATGAAATATGTTTTTACCCATATCACTAAGCACTGTATTTGCTTTATTAAACGCTGCTTTTTCGCCACCTACAATAAAGGTAAGAGTGCCAGCAGTTGCGCCTGCAACGCCGCCCGATACCGGTGCATCTACAAAGCTTATGCCTTGTTTGCCAAGTGCGCTGCCTACAGTGCGTGCTGATTCTGCATCTATTGTTGAGCAATCAATTACTAATGTATTTTTGCTCAGCACATTAATTAAACCGCTGTCGTCGTTATTACCCAAATAAAGCGATTTAACATGTTTGCCCGCAGGTAACATACTAATAAGTACGTCAGCATTAGTTGCGCACTGCTTTGCATCAACGGCTGCTTTTGCGCCTTTACTTGCAAGCTTATTTACGACCGACTGGTTTAAATCGAACACACTCACAGTATGCCCAGCTTTAATTAAGTTAGCCGCCATTGGGCCGCCCATATTACCTAAGCCGATAAAACCGATATTGAGTTTAGTCATCGTCTTTCCTTTATGTGTGTGATGGCGTGTCTAAGCCATTGAGAGGGTGGTTTTCGCCAAAGCGGGTAGCAAAAAAGCTGTCGATTATTGTTTGTGGTACATCACTAAGTGTTTTGTACTGCCAATTAGGCGCGCCGTCTTTATCTATTAATAGCGCTCTTACGCCTTCTTGAAATTCACCTACTTCGCCAGCGCGCAACGACATACCCAGCTCCATTTTAAAACACGCTAATAAGCTTTTGCCTTTGCTTGTTTTTAATTGCTCACTAACGAGTGCACAGCTTAGTGGGCAGCCATGTTTAAGTGATTTTTGAGCGCGTTGTAGCCACTTATCGTCAGTGGTTAGCCCTAAAATATAATCTACCTTCTCCTGCAAAGTTGTAAACTCACCCAGCTTTTGAATCGTTTTGAGATTAGCTTTTACATTGCCTTTTGGCATACGCGCAGATTGGTTGTCTAAATCGGTTAATAACTTAGTTAAACGCTCATGATTTAAACTTGCGGTTTTGCCCCACTTTGCAGTTAAAATTTGCGTAAGCATGGAATCATATTTAGTGCTGTCGATAAAGTGATCGGCAAGTGATACAAAACGCGCGTCGTCGCAGTTAATTGATGCCGACGTTAACCCTAAAAATAGCCCCACGTTTTGTGGCATTTTATGTAAAAAGTAACTGCCGCCTACATCTGGGTATAAACCTATGGTTTGCTCTGGCATGGCAATGCGAGATGTTTCGGTTACGACGCGATGGCTAGCACCGGCCATTAACCCTAAACCGCCGCCCATCACTATACCGTTACCCCAAACAAGGATTGGTTTATCAAAGGTATGAATAAGGTAATCAAGCTTGTACTCAAGCGTAAAAAACTCCTCAACTAAGCTTGTTGGTTTACCTTGCGCCATTGCATGATGAAGGCTTACAACATCGCCGCCTGCACAAAATGCTTTATCGCCTGCGCCTTTTAACAACACCATTGCAATAGCATCATCGTCTTGCCAAGCTCGCAATTGCGGCTCAAGTAATTTGATCATCTCAAAATTAAGTGCATTTAAGGCTTTTGGCGCATTGAGTGTAATAAGCCCAATTAAACTGCCGTTTTCTGCGGTTGCGGTTTCAAATACCACGGGCTCATCGGCGCTATTTAATAATGTTAAAGCACTCATTAGCCATTTACCCAGTTAGCGTGGCGTTTTTCTAAAAAGGCATTTACGCCCTCTTGTTGATCTTCGGTATCAAATAAACCAACAAATAACTCGCGCTCAAGAGGCAATACACTTGCCATTGCTTGATGACGCCCCTTTTGAATCAATGTTTTACACGCAGCAACTGAGGTAGGGCTTTGATCGGCCACTTGGTTGGCAAGTTTTAGTGCTGCCGCAAAGCTTTCACCTTGTGGTACTACTTCTTCTACTAAGCCAATTTGTAGGGCTTTATCAGCTTTTAAGCGCTCGCCGCATAAAATCATGCGTTTTGCCCAACCTTCGCCAACTAGCCATGCTAAATTTTGTGTGCCACCCGCACACGGTAACAACCCAACTTTAGCTTCAGGGAGCGCCATTTGTGCTTGCTCTTCAGCTATACGAATATCGCACGCAAGCGCCACTTCTAGCCCGCCGCCCATTGCATAACCATTAATGGCCGCAACCGACACGCCTCTAAAATTAGTAAGCGCTTCAAACGCTTCACCAAATACACGCGACATATCGGCGGCTACGCCTTTATCGCCACCAGCAAATACGTTTAGGTCGGCACCTGCGCTAAAAAACTTCTCGCCTTCACCAGTCAGTACTAATGCATAAATATTTTTATTATTATTAAGCTCATTAACGGTATTTTTTAAATCAACTAGGGTGTCTTTTGTCCAGGTATTTGCTGGCGGGTTAGACATAGTTAAAATAGCAACATGACCTTCGGTTGTAAGTTCAATACTCGGATTAGATTTAGATTCTGACATACATTGCTCCTTATAAAACGTCGCTTGCAGACTCAGCCAAAATACGGCGCGCTATAATCACACGCATAATTTCGTTAGTGCCCTCTAAAATTTGATGAACGCGTACATCACGTACATGGCGCTCAAGCGGGTATTCTTTTATATAACCGTAACCACCATGAATTTGCAGTGCGTCGTTACACACAGTAAAGCCAACATCGGTAGCAAAACGTTTAGCCATGGCGCAGTAAGTGGTTTTTTCAACGTCGTTATTATCAAGTTTAAATGCAGCAAGCCTTACCATTTGGCGCGCAGCTACAAGTTCGGTGTTCATATCGGCAATTTTAAATTGCAATGCTTGAAACGCAGCCAATGGTTTACCAAATTGTGTACGTTCTTTTAAATATTCACGGGCTGTATTAAGCGCCGCTTGCGCTGTACCAATTGAACATGTGGCAATGTTAATTCGGCCGCCATCAAGGCCTTGCATCGCAAATTTAAAGCCTTCGCCTTCTGCGCCTAACAAGTTATGCGCAGGAATGCGTACATCTTCAAAGCTAATTAGGCGTGTTGGTTGTGCGTTCCAACCCATTTTTTCCTCAGCTTTGCCGTATTCAACGCCTTTTGCGTCGGCAGGCACTACAAATGCCGAAATACCCGCAGCGCCTTCGCCGCCTGTACGTGCCATTACAACTAGCACTTCAGTTTCGCCAGCGCCCGATATAAACATTTTTGAGCCGTTAATAACGTACTCATCGCCCTCAAGCACGGCTTTGGTTTTAAGTGATGCGGCGTCTGAGCCCGACCCTGGCTCAGTTAAACAATAAGAGGCAAGTAACTCGCCCATTACTAATTGCTCAACGTATTTGTCTTTTACGGCATCGGTACCAAAACTTGCTACCATCCAGGTGGCCATATTATGAATGGTCAACATGGCCGTTGTTGCGGTACAACCCATAGCAAGTTGTTCAAAAATAATGCTCGAATCTAAACGAGATAAACCAAGGCCGCCTGCTTCCTCTGGCGTGTATAAACCACAAAAACCAAGCTCGCCCGCAGCTTTAATCGTGTCTTTAGGAAAGATATGTTCGCGATCCCATTTTGCGGCATGGGGCGCAAGTTCTGACTCGGCAAATTGACGTGCAGTTTGTGCAAAGGCTTGTTGATCTTCAGATAAGTTAAAGTCCATGGTAGACCTCTTTAATTGTGTTAGTTGTGTTGTTAGTGTTTCCCGTTACAGGGATAGTTTGTGACGAGCGGCGAAGGCTTATGTGTGTTGTGTGTGAAGTAGCCTTCGCGCCCATCTTTTTTATTAATTATTCTTTTATTTACTCATTTTTTAATTACGATTATTTTAAGTTAATACTCATGTTTGGGCCCGACGCAATGTCGTCTTCAAACCAACGTGATGTAATTGTTTTAGTTTCTGTGTAAAAGCGAATACCTTGCTTACCGTACGTGTGAGTATCGCCGTAAAACGAGCCTTTCCAACCAGTGAATGAAAAGAACGGAAGTGGCACCGGAATTGGCACATTAATACCTACTTGGCCTACTTCAATTTCGTGTTGGAATTTACGAGCCACTGCGCCGCTTGACGTAAATAACGAGGTACCGTTACCGTAAGGGCTGTCGTTAATAAGGGCGATTGCCTCTTCAAGCGTGTCTACAAACATACACGCTAGTACTGGACCAAATATTTCTTCTTTGTATAAATCCATCTCTTTGGTTACATCGGTAAATAACGTCGGACCAACCCAGTTACCTTGCTCATACCCTTCAACCGTAAAGTCAGAGCCATCAATTAAACAGGTAGCGCCTTGCTCTTTACCACCAGCAATGAGTGATAAAATACGTGCCTTTGCTGCTTTTGATGTTTGTGGACCGTATGCCGCGTTTGCATCATCCCACACGCCTGGGCGTACATTTTCAAAGCCTGCTTTTATTTCATCTACCCACTGACTTGCTTGACCTACAAACACAGCAACCGAAATACCCATACAACGCTGGCCAGCAGCACCGACAGATGCGCCTACTAGGTTGTTTACAACGTGCGATTTACTTGCATCAGGCATAATAACCATGTGGTTTTTAGCGCCAACACACGCTTGCACGCGTTTAAGATTTTGTGTGCCTTTAGAATAAATATAAGCACCTACACCACACGAGCCTACAAACGAAATAGCACGCACTGCTTTATCTTCTAGTAAGCGGTCTACTTGTGGTTTTGTACCATGAACAACCTGTAATACGCCTTTTGGTGCGCCGGCTTCAATAAATAGCTCAGCTAAGCGCATTGGTGTAAGTGGATCTTGCTCTGACGGTTTTAAAATAAAGGTGTTACCACACACAATAGCGAGCGGGAACATCCAAAGAGGGATCATTGCTGGGAAGTTAAACGGGGTTACGCCCGCGCATACGCCAAGTGGCTGCATGTAAGAATACGTATCGATTTTACGCGCTACGTTTTCCATTGTTTCACCCATCATTAATGATGGTGCGTTTGCTGCTTGTTCTACTACTTCAATACCGCGCCAAACATCGCCTTTTGCATCTTCAAATGTTTTACCCAATTCATGGCAAATAATGGTAGCAAGCTCATCATGATGTTCCTTTAATAGCGCCGCGTACTTCATCATAATGCGAGCACGTTCAGTAATAGGTACGTCTTTCCATGTTTTAAACGTCTCAGAAGCTGAGGCAATTGCCGCGTCCATTTCTGATTCTGTGGTACATGGCACTTGTGCAAGTACTTCTTGAGTTGCTGGGTTTATAACATCGATAAGCTCTTTTGATGCTGATTGAATAAATTCGCCATTAATAAGTAGTGGTACTTGGTGCATGATTAAATCCTAGTGTGTGAGTTGTGTGTTCTCTTTTAAAATTGGTAGCGCCGCTTTGTTAGTATTATTAGTGCAGCGCTTTTATAGTTATTCGTACAGCTTTCTTATAACTATTAAATACCTAGTTAATACGCTTCTACGGCCATAGCAACCGCTTCACCGCCACCAATACATAAAGACGCAATGCCTTTTTTAAGGCCTCGGTTTTTAAGGGCATGAATAAGCGTTACTAAAATACGCGCGCCGCTTGCACCAATTGGATGACCAAGTGCACATGCACCGCCATTGACGTTTACTTTGCTTTCATCAAGTTTTAACTCGTTAATAGCCAGCATGGTTACCATGGCAAATGCTTCGTTAATTTCCCAAAGGTCAACATCGTTTACTGCCCAACCTGCTTTTTCAAGCACGCTGCTTATTGCACCTACTGGCGCTACTGTAAATTCACTTGGTTTTTGAGAATGTGTGCTGTGCGCGACAATTTTACAAAGCGGTGTTAAGCCCTGCTCTTTTGCTTTAGATTCGCTCATTAATATAAGCGCTGCGCCACCATCTGAAATTGACGATGAATTAGCCGCTGTAATAGTGCCGTCTTTTTTAAAAGCTGCACGTAGGCTTGGAATTTTTTCTGGGCGGGCGTTACCTGGTTGCTCGTCAATCGATACTGTTACATCGCCTTTGCGTGTTTGCATTGTATGGGGTGCAACTTCGTTGTCAAAGCTACCGTTTTGTATCGCGGCTTTAGCTTTACTTAATGAGCCTAGTGCAAACGCATCCATTTGCTCGCGGCCAATGCCGTATTCATCGGCGGTGTCTTGTGCAAAACAACCCATAGCTTTGTTGTCGTAAGCGTCTTCAAGGCCATCGCTCATCATGTGATCTTTTATTTCGCCATGTCCCATGCGCATACCGCCACGCGCTTTAGGTATGAAGTACGGTGCGTTTGTCATGCTTTCCATGCCACCGGCAATAGCAGATTGAATAGAGCCTGCTTTAATTAAATCGTTTGCAAGCATGGCCGCTTTTAAACCAGAGCCACATACTTTATTAATTGTTGTAGCGCCAGTGCTAAGTGCAAGGCCTGCTTTTAACATTGCTTGGCGTGCGGGTGCTTGTCCAAGGCCTGCTGGTAATACACAGCCCATAATTACTTCGTCTATTGCATCATTAGCTAAACCAGTTTGTGCAAGTGCGCTTGCAATGGCGGTAGCGCCAAGTTCGGTAGACTGCGCATCACTTAACGCTCCCATAAAACCACCCATTGGGGTGCGTTTTGCTGCTACAATTACCACTGATTCTAAAGTCATAACTAACTCCATTGTATTTATATGCAAATAGTTGTTAGTATATTTGCTCTATTAATTTAGTATTCATTTATTATTTAATACCCTTACACAATACTAACGTTTACGCCAACGTCAACTAAAAACAGCTTAATTTTTAGTTTTATAAGTGTAAGGATTATTTTCCATCGGTTAGACTACACTGATAAAATAAAAATAACTCATTGAATATTAATAATATAAACCAATATTTCGCTTAAACACCCCTTTATAAATAGTTTCAAATCACACCAAGCTTTACCTTTACGTAAACTTCACTTATATTGGAGTTATTCGAATGAGGTAAATACAATTATGAAACCAGATAATCAAACAAACTTTGCAAGCTCAGCCAAAATGCCGGCCAGTAATGAACAAACATTTAGCATTAGCGAACTCGCTAAAGAATTTGACATTACAACCCGCTCTATTCGCTTTTACGAAGACCAAGGGTTAATAACCCCAGAGCGTAATGGTCAAACCCGTATTTATTCAAAACGCGATAAAGTGCGTTTAAAACTAATATTACGTGGTAAACGATTGGGCTTTACATTGGCCGAAACCGGTCGTTTGTTTGAACTGTACGACGCAGATAAATCAAGCGCTAAGCAGTTGGTTACTATGCTTGACCTTATTTCGGAAAAAAAAGCAGACCTATCTCAACAAATGGACGACATTAAAGTTGTTCTTATGGAGTTGGTGACGGCCGAGCGCCGCTGCAGAGACACGCTTAATAAAATAGACGAGTAAGTTTATTTTTAAAATAAAAACACACTGACAACACACACGTCACACAGGAATGAATCATGAGCACTATTTCACTATATAAAGAAATGAACTTTGGCCTTGGCGAAACCGCCGATATGATCCGCGACCACGTAAACAGTTTTGCGAGTCAGGAGATTGCCCCGCTTGCTGAAAAAACGGACTTAGATAACGCTTTTCCAAATCAACTTTGGACTCAAATGGGCGAAATGGGCGTACTAGGTATGACCGTATCTGAAGAACTTGGCGGCGCCGGTTTAGGTTACTTAGAACATGTTATTGCTATGGAAGAAATTAGCCGTGCCAGTGCCTCTATAGGGTTAAGCTATGGAGCACATTCAAACCTGTGCGTTAATCAAATTAACCGTAACGGCACACAAGCTCAAAAAGAAAAATACTTACCTAAGCTTATTAGTGGCGAGCACATTGGTGCCCTTGCAATGAGCGAGCCTAATGCGGGCTCTGACGTTGTATCGATGAAACTCAAAGCCGAAAAAAAAGGTGATAAGTACATTTTAAATGGCAATAAAATGTGGATCACCAATGGTCCAGACGCGCACACGTTAGTTATTTACGCTAAAACAGATTTAAACGCCGGCGCTAAAGGTATTACCGCGTTTATTGTTGAAAGTAACTTTCCTGGTTTTTCAACAGCGCAAAAGCTCGACAAACTGGGCATGCGCGGCTCAAATACCTGTGAGCTAGTATTTGAAAACTGCGAAGTACCCCAGGAGAACATTTTAGGTAACTTAAACGAAGGCGTTAAAGTTCTTATGAGTGGCCTTGATTACGAACGCGTAGTACTTGCAGCGGGCCCGCTTGGCATAATGCAAGCGTGTATGGACATAGTGGTACCGTACATTCATGAGCGTAAACAGTTTGATACCCCTATTGGTCAATTTCAGTTAATTCAAGGCAAAGTAGCCGACATGTATACACAAATGAATGCTGCCCGCTCATACGTATATACGGTAGCTAAAGCGTGTGACCGAGGCGAAACCACCCGTAAAGATGCAGCCGGAGCAATTTTATACGCAGCAGAGCTTGCAACTAAAATGGCGCTAGATGCAATTCAAATTTTAGGTGGCAATGGCTATATAAACGAATACGCAACGGGTCGTCTTCTTCGTGACGCTAAATTATACGAAATTGGTGCAGGTACATCAGAAATACGCCGCATGCTTATTGGCCGCGAACTTTTCACTGAAAGCCGTTAAGGATTAAACCATGACTATTTTAAAATCGAGCGTTAATCCTCACGATCCAACGTTTGTGCAAAACCATAAAAATATGTCAGCGCTGGTGGATGATTTACGCAGTAAAGTAGCAATAATTAGCCAAGGTGGAGGCGCTGCATTAAAGGAGCGCCACGAAGGCCGTGGTAAATTATTTGTACGCGACCGCATAAACACATTAATTGACGAAGGCTCACCGTTTTTAGAAATTTCGCAATTTGCAGCCTTTGGTGTGTACGAACAAGCAATACCTTGTGCAGGCGTTGTAGCCGGTATAGGCCGTGTTAAAGGCGTTGAATGCATGATTATTGCAAACGATGCCACGGTTAAAGGCGGTACATATTTTCCGCTTACCGTTAAAAAGCATTTACGCGCACAAGACATCGCAGAGCGCTGCCACTTACCGTGTATTTATCTTGTAGATTCGGGCGGTGCTAACCTGCCTGAGCAAGATGATGTATTTCCAGATAAGTTGCATTTTGGTCGTATTTTTTACAATCAAGCCCGTATGTCGGGTAAAGGCATTCCACAAATTGCTGTAGTAATGGGCTTATGTACCGCAGGTGGTGCGTACGTACCTGCAATGGCCGATGAAAGTATTATTGTAAAAGATCAAGGCACTATATTTTTAGCAGGTCCGCCCCTTGTAAAAGCAGCAACGGGCGAAGAAGTAACCGCCGAAGAGCTTGGCGGCGCCGATGTGCACTGTAAAATTTCGGGTGTTGCCGATCACTACGCTGAAAACGATGCTCATGCGCTTTCTATTGCGCGCCAATGTATTGAGCGTATTAATTATACACGCCCTACGGCCCCTCTTCTGGAGGATGTAAAACCACCAAGATACGATATAAACGAGCTTTACGGCATTGTAGGCACCGACCTTAAAAAGCCGTTTGATGTACGCGAAGTAATAGCGCGCACAGTGGATGATTCATCATTTGATGAATTTAAACGTTACTTTGGTGAAACGCTGGTCACCGGCTTTGCCAGTATTTACGGCAATCCTGTTGGCATAGTAGCTAATAACGGTATTTTATTTAGTGAGTCGGCGCAAAAAGGCGCGCACTTTATTCAGCTGTGTGCTCAGCGCAATATTCCTTTAGTATTTTTACAAAATATTACCGGCTTTATGGTGGGTAAAAAATACGAAGCCGAAGGTATTGCTAAGCACGGCGCTAAAATGGTGATGGCGGTTTCGTGTGCTGATGTGCCTAAATTCACAGTACTTATTGGCGGCTCTTACGGCGCAGGTAACTACGGGATGTGTGGCCGCGCATTTGAACCAACCATGATGTGGATGTGGCCTAATGCTCGTATTTCGGTAATGGGCGGCGAGCAAGCTGCGGGTGTAATGGCGCAAGTTAAACAAGATGGTTTAGCACGTAAAGGCCAATGCATGAGCGAGCAAGAAATCAGTGATTTTAAAAAGCCAATTATTGATCAATACGAAGAGCAAGGTCATCCGTATTACGCAAGTGCACGCTTGTGGGATGACGGCATTATAGACCCTGCCGATACGCGTAATGTATTAGGGCTTGCGTTAACGGCTGCGAATAACGCACCAAAACGTGATTCGAAATTTGGCGTATTTAGAATGTAACCGGAGCGCAAAATGTCAGTAACACTACAAATAACAAAATCTAATGTGGCTGTACTTGTGTTAAGCCGCCAAGAAAAAAGAAACGCATTTAACAGTGAAGTAATACACGAGCTAATTCAGTGTATTGAACATGCAAATACGCTTGATATTCGTGCTTTGGTTTTAAAAACTGAGGGTAAACACTTTTCAGCCGGTGCCGATTTAGCTTGGATGAAATCAATGGCTGATAACAATTACGCCGATAACCTAGCTGATTCAATGCAATTAGCTAAATTAATGCAGGTATTGGCAAGCTCCCCGCATCCTACAATTTGTGCTGTGCAAGGTGCCGCTTTTGGTGGTGCTCTGGGCTTAATAGCCTGTTGCGACATAGCCCTTAGTAAAGACGATGCGCAATTTTGTTTAAGTGAAGTAAAGCTGGGTCTTATTCCGGCGGTTATTAGCCCGTATGTAATTAAAGCCATTGGTGAGCGCGCTGCTCGCAGGTACTTTTTAACGGCTGAAGTGTTTGATGCCCATACTGCTAAGCAACTTGGTTTAATTCATCAAGTAACCGGTAATTTAGACTGCGCGCTCGATAATATGCTGCAAACACTGATTGATAACGGACCTGTTGCAGTAAAAGCCGCAAAAGCATTAATTAACGATGTAGCAAATAAACCAATAACCGATGAACTCATTGAGCTTACCGCAGAGCGTATTGCAAAAATTCGCGTATCTGAAGAAGGTCAAGAAGGGCTAAGTGCTTTTTTTGATAAACGCCCACCCGCTTGGCAACTGTAGGATTGATTATGAAGACACAACGATTACAAAAAATACTAATTGCCAATCGTGGAGAAATTGCGTGCCGTGTAATGCGCAGCGCAAAACAAATGGGCTTAACCACGGTCGCGGTTTACTCTGATGCAGACAAACATGCCCAGCACGTAAAAATGGCTGACGAGGCTTACCATATTGGTGCCGCGCCAAGTAAAGATTCGTATTTAGTAGCAGACAAAATTTTACAAGTTGCCAAAGACTGCGGCGCTGACTGTATTCACCCAGGCTATGGTTTTTTATCTGAGAACAGCGAATTTGCTAAAGCCTGCGAAGCTAATAACATTGCTTTTATAGGGCCACCAGCAAGTAGCATTGAAGCAATGGGGTCTAAAACCCGCGCTAAAGAAATAATGGCAGCTGCTAATGTACCGTTAGTGCCTGGTTATTACGGTGATAAGCAAGACCCTGCTTTTTTACAAAGTGAAGCTGAAAAAATTGGCTACCCTGTACTCATTAAAGCGGCCTTTGGTGGCGGTGGTAAAGGCATGCGTGTGGTTGAAAAAGCACAAGACTTTATGAGCGCACTACAAGGTGCGCAACGTGAAGCGATTGCCGGTTTTGGTAACGACTTAGTGTTATTAGAGCGCTATGTAAACCAACCTCGCCATGTAGAAGTGCAAGTATTTGCAGATAACCATGGCAACTGTGTTTATTTAGGCGATCGTGATTGTTCTTTGCAACGTCGTCATCAAAAAGTAATTGAAGAAGCCCCTGCTCCGGGTTTATCTGACGAACTACGCAAAGAAATGGGCGAAGCGGCTGTACGTTGTGCACTGGCTATAAATTATAGAGGCGCAGGTACGGTTGAGTTTTTACTTTGTGGCGATGAATTTTTCTTTATGGAAATGAATACGCGCCTTCAAGTAGAACACCCAGTGACCGAAATGGTAACCGGTGTAGATTTAGTCAATTGGCAAATTAATATTGCGGGTGGGCAAACATTGCCAATGACACAAAGTAATATTCAATTGCAGGGTCATAGCTTTGAAGCGCGTATATACGCAGAAGATCCAGCCAACGACTTTATTCCGTGCTCGGGCACTATTGAAGCACTACACACACCCCTTAACAGTGAATTTGTACGCATTGATACAGGCATTGCACAAGGCGACGAAATTAGCCCGTTTTACGATCCGATGATTGCAAAACTTATTGTGCACGATGATAATCGCGAACAAGCATTGAGCCGCTTACAACACGCCCTTGAACAATTTCATTTAGCGGGTTTTAGCACTAACATTGGCTTTTTACATAACTTAGCAAGCCACCCTACGTTTAAACAAGGCGCGCCAAGTACACACTTTATTGCAGAGCAAGGTGATTCGTTAGTAGCGGTTGATGAATCGTTATTGCAAGCAAGTCAGCTTATTGGTGCTTTTGCCTATTTAGAATCGTTAACTAGCACCCAAAATGCGCAAAATAGTGCTAGCCCTTGGCAACAACTAAGCGGTTTTACACTCAATGCTCCGCAAGCAATTAAAGTCCCTTTTGCTGATTTACAGCTAAGCGCTATAAAAACGAAAGCGGGCTACACTATTACGCATAACGAGCACGTATTTAACCTACAAGGCACATTAAATAACAATCTTTGCAGTGTATTTATTAATGGCGAAAAACACAGCGCACACGTAACTACGGTAGATAATAATACGGTAGGCAATAGTGTGACAGTGATGAATAAAGCACTGCAAACTAAGCTTGAACTAGTTGATAAACATTATATTAGTTCGCACGAAAGTGAAGCACTGCCACTTGCGGCGCCGCTTAATGGCACAGTAGTTAAGCACTTAATCGACATTGGTAGCACAATTACCAAAGGCGATGCGGTTGTTATTATCGAAGCCATGAAAATGGAATACACGCTAAACGCACCGCATGACGGCATTTTAAAAAGCTACTGTTTTGGTGAAGGCGAATTAGTAACGCATGGAGCCTTACTTGCTATTGTCGAAGATACAACTGAGGAAGGTGCATAATGAGTGCCTTTCCAAGTAAAGTACGTATTGTTGAAGTTGGCGCGCGAGACGGCCTACAAAACGAAAAAACAGTAAGCACAGCCGATAAAGTAGCGCTTATTAACGCCCTAAGTGCTGCAGGTTTAAAAGATATTGAAGCTGGCGCGTTTGTTTCTCCTAAATGGGTGCCGCAAATGGCAGACTCAGCGGATGTAATATCAGCCCTTAATTTGCCCGATGTAAATTTAAGCGCTCTTACACCTAACTTAAAAGGTGCACAAGCAGCGCACGTTGTCGGCATTAAAGAATTTGCTATATTTACCGCTGCAAGTGAGTCGTTTTGTCAAAAAAACATAAACTGCTCAATAGATCAAAGTATTGAACGCTTTAGCGAGGTAATGGCATTTGCTAAAGCTAATAATATCAGCGTACGTGGTTATGTAAGCTGTGTACTCGGTTGCCCCTATGAGGGTGATATTGACCCGCAAGCAGTACTAAGTGTATCGCAAAAGCTATTAGATTTAGGCTGTTACGAAGTAAGCCTTGGCGATACCATAGGTGTTGGCACCGCAAAAAAAGTAACGCAATTAATCGAGTTACTTTTAACGCACATTGATAAAGCCAAGTTGGCCGTGCATTTTCATGATACATACGGCCAAGCGCTCACAAATATTTACGCAGCTTTAAGCCTAGGTATTGCAACGGTTGACGCGGCAGTCGCGGGCCTTGGTGGCTGTCCTTATGCTAAGGGGGCGTCAGGAAATGTTGCCACCGAAGATGTAGTTTACTTACTGCAAGGGCTTGGCATTGAACACTCAATTGATTTACAAAGGTTAAGTGACGCTGGCTGGGAAATAACCAAAGCACTTGGTAAGCAACCTGTGAGTAAAGTATCTGTGGCACTGCACACTAAATAGCTATCTTATAAAATGATGATTCAAGATAGTTAACAACAAATAGCACACACTGAGGAGAGACTCATGGCCGGTTTTGATAAGGTAGTTTATAGCTACGAAGCTGCAATGGAAGGATTAAAAGATGGCGATACCATTATTGCCGGTGGTTTTGGTTTATGTGGTATTCCTGAGGGCTTAATTAAACAAATTAAGCACATGCAAACAAAAGACTTAACCGTGGTATCTAATAACTGTGGTGTTGATGACTTTGGTTTAGGTATTTTATTACAAGACAAACAAATTAAAAAAGTAGTTGCCTCGTACGTTGGTGAAAACGCCCTATTCGAACAGCAGTTATTAAGTGGCGAAATTGATGTAGAGCTTACACCACAAGGTACACTTGCTGAAAAAATGCGTGCTGGTGGCGCGGGTATACCTGCGTTTTACACCGCCACTGGTTACGGCACTCCAGTTGCTGAAGGCAAAGACGTAAAAGAATTTAATGGTCGCCCATACATTTTAGAAGAGTCTATAACAGGTGAATTTGCCATAGTAAAAGCATGGAAAGCCGATCGCTTTGGTAATTTAGTGTTTAGACATACCGCCATGAACTTTAATCCAATGGCTGCAACAGCTGGCAAAATTACCGTTGCCGAAGTAGAAGAAATTGTAGAGCCGGGTGAGCTTGAACCAAGCCAAATTCATACCCCAGGTATTTTTGTAAATCGCGTTATTAAAGGCAGCTTTGAAAAACGCATTGAACGTGTAACAACACGAGATTAAGCAGGAGCATAATTATGGCATTATCACGTGAGCAAGTTGCAATGCGCGTTGCACAAGAACTACAAGACGGTTACTACGTAAATTTGGGCATAGGAATTCCGACACTCGTCGCAAACTATGTACCGGATGATATTGAAGTTATGTTACAGTCCGAAAATGGCCTTTTAGGCATGGGCCCGTACCCTACTAAAGCAGAGCTAGACGCCGATATGATTAACGCGGGTAAAGAAACCGTGACAGCAGCTAAAGGTGCAGCCATATTTAATAGTGCAGATAGTTTTGCCATGATACGGGGTGGTCATGTAGACTTAACCGTTCTGGGTGCATTTGAAGTTGACCAGAACGGCAACATCGCATCGTGGATGATCCCTAAAAAGCTGATTAAAGGCATGGGTGGCGCGATGGATTTAGTCGCTGGCGCGAAAAATATTATTGTTACTATGACCCATGCAAGTAAGCATGGTGACTCTAAACTATTAGAGGCCTGCTCTTTACCGCTTACTGGCGTTAATTGCGTTAAAAAAATAGTAACAGATTTAGCCGTATTAGAAGTTAAAGACGGCGCATTTCATCTATTAGAACGCGCTCCGGGCGTATCTGTTGATGAAATCATTAGTAAAACAGCAGGTAAATTACTTGTTGACGGTGAAGTACCAGAAATGGTTTTTTAGTAACTTTTAATAAGTTAACTTAAAATAACGCTTTACCCTGTACCGACCTCATTCCCAGTGCCAATGGCGCTGAGTTACCCAAAATCCCTCTCACGAGGGATTTTTTTTATCTTTTGCCATTATTTTTACCGTCATTCATACATCTGTAGTAAATTTTATCTATAATACAAATATAAATTAAATGTAAGCGCTTAGATTCTTTGCACTATTTTGTGGATAGTCTGCACCTTTTTTGTGAACTAGCGTTGAATTTATTTTTAACCTACTGATATTTATACATTAAATAGTTGGTTCAAATTTTGCCTAAGTAAGGCGTCTCAATAAATTAAATAATTCTGGAAAACATGCAAACTCCTATTCGTGGCCTTCGCTCTTTTTGCTTTGCCGCAAGAAGCCTAAGTTTTAAGCATGCAGCTAATGAGCTGTACTTAACGCCGTCTGCGGTAAGCCATCAAATAAAACAACTTGAAGAACAACTTGGTATTGAGCTTTTTCAACGTAAAACGCGTTCAATTAGCTTAACCACAGCGGGTAAAAACTTTTTTGATGCGGTGTCTCCTATCATCACAATGTTAGAGAGCACCATTAATGAGTTTAGTCAGATGCAGCAAAATACAAATTTGACGATTACGCTGCCTGAATTTTTTGCCAGCGAACTACTCATGCCTAAATTAAGTGAGTGGACGTCAGAGCACCCTAATATAAACCTGCAAATGGACACGCTTAAAACACGCAAAGAGTTAACGCGTCATAGCGATTTATCTATTGTATTGTCCTCTGGTAAACCTACTGAAGGATTAGCGACAGAGTTGTTTAACCTTGAATATATTCCTGCATGTAATAAAAAATTGCTCGATCAATGGAGGGACGATCATCGTCAAGCGCTTAACCAAGTCCCGCTGATCCTCCACAAAGCTCGTCCTTGGGCATGGCACCAATGGGCTGAAAAAGCGGGTATTGATGACTTTTCTCCCTCGCAGATTATTCAAATAGATAGCATGTTTGGTGTAGCCCGTGCAGCGCAGCAAGGTATGGGAATTGCCCTTATTCCACTGCCAATTAGCCAAAGTTGGTTAGATGAGCAATGGTTGTATAAATTATTTGAACAGCCTTTAACCACTAAAGATAAATATTATTTAGTGCAGCACGAATCAAGTACCCCTAATCACCCGCTTGATTTATTTGCAAAGTGGGTTGTAAGCACATTTAGAAAAATCCAAGAATAACCCTTTGTTAGGCGGGTTTATTAATACACCTAATTACGGGTTGTATTAATGGTTCGCTTAAATCTAATTTAAATTTTTGAATAATATTTTCATTTAAATACATAAACTTAACACCACATATTAGACTAAAGTCTATAGTTTAATTTTTTTCACTCATTGGTTTCGTTTTTATCGTTTGTCGAAAATAAAGTTAAATATTAAAGTTACTCCATCAACTCAAAACAACTTACATTAAATTGTTTTTAAGAGTAACAAATGCAACCTTTTGAGTTTTAGTAACTCATAAGTAGCAGTAAAAAATCTTTATATTGTGTGTGAAGATGTTGTCAGTGTAGCGGTTCAAGTTAGGTGGTGACTTAGCTTGAACTGTTTTTATTCTTGGCTCAAACCACATGATATGTAATACAAAGCTACCAAAGTGTAGCAAACAGAATCTTTATATTGTGTGTGAAGATGTTGTCAGTGTGAAAAATGGTTCAAGTTAGGTGGTGACTTAGCTTGAACTGTTTTTATTTTTGGCACAAACCACATGATATGCATTACCAGGCTACTAAAGCGTAGCAAACAGAATCTTTATATTGTGTGTGAAGATGTTGTCAGTGTGAAAAATGGTTCAAGTTAGGTGGTGACTTAGCTTGAACTGTTTTTATTATTAAGCACATACATAATATATGTTATATACAGGTTAATAACCTTTAAAAAGCCCCGTAAGTTATAACTTACGGGGCTTTTTTAGTTAATTTTTTATTTGATATTCTTTTTTCAGTTCCTGTATTTGCACTTTATGTGAAAGCAAGAATGTATCAAATTTCTTAATCACGTCAGGGTAGTCAATCGACGATAATAAAAAGGCTTGTAAATCTACCGGTAGTTCGTTTTGAAAATAAACGGGTCGGGTTAATTTAAAGTATTTAACGATATTATAATTTAATACATCGTTAGATATGTAAACGCACTCTACTCGCTCTTTTAAAAGCAACTCTATCAATTCCCTTACATTAGCGGTTTCAATTAACTCAACGTTTTCGTTGTTCATTAATGGTTTAAAGCTTTGAGGCGTAAACCCTCTCACCGTTGCAAAACTAACGCATTCATCAATAGTGATATTTTTATTTAAACTCGCAATACCCGTTTTAGTCACAACGGTTGGCTGCGAATAAATAATTTCATTTAAATCACCAAAGGAAGCTTTATAACTTGGTTTCCATTGAGGATTATCTGGGTATTTAAAATCAACATGATGGTGGTCAATAAATTCTTTATAGAGGCGATTAATTGGTAATGTGTAGAACTCAAATTTGAAATCGTGCTGTTGAGCAAACAAGGTAAGTAATTTTTGACTAAAGCCATAATAGTCACTGTTATCAGCCCCACTACCGTCAAAGTACGGAAGGTATTCTATATTTTCAACACCCACTACATAATGAGTGGCTGATTTAGCGTTGGTCATTAAGAACAGAAAAATAAAAGGTAGATAAATTGACTGCTTAGCTATTTTTGATAATAGATTCATTAATAACCTAAAGAATATATTGCTGCCGGATTTAAGCCAATCAAACTTTAACAAATTTACGGGGATTATGATAAAACTATTTTGTTTTATGCAAAAAGCCTGGCTTTAAACCAGGCTTTTTATTTAGCTATTTAGCTTTTATCTCTTGGTACAAAATCAAGAACGGTTGCATTAATACAGTAGCGATCACGCCCTCTTGGGCCTTCACCTGGAAATAAATGCCCTAAGTGTATACCTGTACTTTTAGAGCGAAGCTCAATACGTGTCATGCCCCAGCTGCTATCGTCATGCTGTGTTACGTTGTTTTTTACTGGATGAGTAAATGACAACCAACCAGTACCTGAGTTAAACCTATCGCTTGTATCAAATAGAGGCTCTCCACTTAATTTATCAACAAATGTGCCATCGGGTGTATTTTTAAACTCTTTGTATTCTTTGCAATAGGGCCTATCTGTTCGTGCATCGAACGCAACTTTATAAGCATCACTGTTACCTAATTTGAATGCACCTAATGCTTTATAAAACTCTTCAGGCGTTGCGTACCCTTGACGGCCATATACCTCTACTCCGTTTTCTAAGAACAAAATAGTCGGCGTTGCCCATGTGGCTGACTTAATGGTTAAATCATCAAGTTGGTCAGCATGTCGAAATGTCATAGGTATGGTGCCTTTATAATCATTTGCGACTGCTTTTTTAAATTTTTCACAGTACGGACAGTATTCTCGTGAATCTAAGACTACTATTTGCTTACCTGCGAGTAGATCACTGTTGTCAGCTTTTTCTACGGGTGTTTTATTAAAAACTACGCCTGTAGAATGATCGGGGCAATAGCCATTAGGGTTCTTTTCTAGATAATTTTGATGATATTCTTCTGCCGATACAAAACCTTCGAGCGGTTTAATAACCGTTTCGATTTTTCCGTAGCTTGCATCAGTTAAAAGCTGCTGATATTGCGATTTAACTTGCTCAGCTACTTTAGCTTGTGCATCAGAAGTCGTTAATACAATTGAACGATATTGCGTACCTATGTCGTTGCCTTGGCGATCTTTTTGAGTTGGATCGTGACTTTCAAAATAACTTTTTAAAAGCTCTTCTGCTGAAATTATATTGCTGTTATACATAACCTGTACAACCTCAGCATAATTATTCTCGTCAAAACGACGAGACTGATCGGTGATATTTCTGTACGTTGCTTTAAACCCATGGCCGTCTGCATAACCCGACTCAGCATCAATAACGCCATTAAGTGCTTCGTAGCGTTTTTCGGCTCCCCAAAAACAACCAGAACCAAGTATGATGGTTTCTACATGCATGGTGGCTTCTACATTGCTATGTTCTACCTTTTCCATAGATAAAGCAAAGCTGCCTGCGCTAAATATAATAGCAGCGCCAGATAAATATAATAAATGCTGGTGTTTCATAAAGTACCTCTTAAACAAGTGCGTGCTAATTAAGACCTCCTTATCTTAATTTTCATTTCAACCTAATTACTTATTTAGTACGAAGTGTAATAAGTTTTGGTCCTCAATAAGTTAAATACAATTAATTGAATATAAAAATACTCTTAAAATAAGCTGGGAAAATAAACACTAAACATAACTACTTAGTCGCAATGGTGTAAATAAATTAATAAAACTGTGTTACGTTTAAATTATGTTGTACAAATAGGTTTATTTAATGAAGCCAGCTCCCCATATTTATGCATTAACAAACAGTAGTTTACTGCTTGATGCATCGCATTTAGACGCTACAGATAGACTCTCTATTCAAAAGAAAATTTGGGCTTTAACCAGCCACTGTAGAAGCACTAATGAATTTACCGATTTGGTGCCGGCCATGAACTCGCTCACTCTTTATTTAAAATCAGATAAACACTTAAATAAATGGTTACAAGTGCTACCTACACTTTGGAGTGATATTAAAAGTAGTACTTTTAAAGGGCTGCATCACTTAATCGAAACCACCTACAAGGGTGAGGATATTAATTACGTGGCTAATTATCATAATTTAAGCGCTGATGAGGTTATTAATATTCATAGTAAAACCAAATACCACGTTTTATTTTTAGGCTTTCAGCCCGGTTTTGCTTACCTACATGGTTTAGAAGAGCAATTACATACGCCAAGGCGTGATGAGCCACGCATTAAAGTTTCTAAAGGCTCTGTTGCGATAGGTGCTGAACAAACCGGAATTTACCCCGCAGATACCCCTGGTGGTTGGCACATAATAGGTCATACAGATACTGCTTTGTTTGATTCGACCTCGGAGCAACCTTGTTTAATTCAACCAGGCGATACGCTTGAATTTGTTCCGCTAGTTAATAAAGGAGCAACTCATGATTAAAGTACTTAAAAGTGGTGTATTACTTACAATTCAAGATTTTGGCCGTGATGGCTACCGCCATCTAGGTGTAAACAAAGCGGGCAGCTTAGACCCCTTTGTACAAATAATTGCTAATAGATTACTTAACAATAACGACAATGATGCCGTTTTAGAAATAACTGTTGGTCTGTGCGAGCTGGAATTCACCTGCGACACAGTAATTGCGCTTCATGGTGCAGATTTGCAAGCAACCCTTGATGGACAAGCAATTTACCCTGGTTGGACATACACAGTAAAAAATAAACAAGTACTGAGCTTTGCTACTGGTAGAGCGGGCTTAAGAGCTTATTTAGCGGTTAAAGGCGGTATACAAAATACTGAAGTTATGGGCTCTAAATCTACAGATTTGAACGCATGTTTTGGTGGTATTGAAGGTAGAGCTCTCGCCACTGGCGATGAAATACCTATTACTCCTTATTATGGAGAGTTTATAAAAGTAGGCGCAATTGCTCCCGCCCAGCGCAAGCTTATAAGACTGCACCCAAGCCCTCATGCTAATTTGTTAGGCGAGCCTTTACTTAACAACTTTGTATCTACCGCATTTAAAGTTAGTAGTAACAGCAACCGAATGGGCGTAAGGCTTGAGCATAAAAATAATTTGGCACATTCGCACTCTTTGCCATCACTAGGGGTGAGTCCTGGGAGTATTCAACTGCCACCGAATGGTGAGCCTATTGTGCTACTTAACGATGGTCAAACAACCGGGGGCTACCCTCTTTTAGGGACTGTAATTGAAGCCGACTTACATCAATTTGCACAATTTAGACCTTTAGATACTGTTGAATTTAAATATGTAACGTTTGAAGAAGCAGCAAAGGCGAAGCAGAAACTTGACGGGCACCTACATCAATTGAGCCTTGCACTTAAAAATAACCTATAAAATATTCTAGAATCAACACGTCCTAGATTTAAAAAATAGGTACCATGTAATAAAGGTTCAAATTCCGACGGCCGTTTCCTTACTCGCCGTTAATATTATTTTAATGTATAGCTTGGTGTTTAATGACTAAATCAACTTCTACTATGCCGTGTGTATTAATAACTGGCTTTGCTCCTTTTGGGGGCGAAGCTATCAATCCTTCTTGGCAAGCAGTGCAAAAACTTGATGAAACTATCATCATGAAACACAAAATATGTACACTAGAACTTGCCTGTGAATTTAATACGTCTATCAGTCAGCTTATAAACGCCATTGAGTCGCACAATCCGGCGGTTGTTTTATGTATAGGCCAAGCTGGTGGGCGCAGCGAAATATCAATTGAGCGTATTGCAATAAACGTTGACGATGCACGCATTAAAGACAATGCAGGTAAGCAGCCTATCGATACACCAATAGAAAAAAATGGCCCTGATGCCTATTTCACAAACTTACCAATAAAGCGCATGTTACAAGCACTGCACAACAGCAATATACCTGCTGCCATTTCCAATACAGCAGGTACGTATGTGTGTAATCACGTTATGTATGGTCTTATGCATTACATAAATGATCACTGCGCTGTAATGAAAGGTGGCTTTGTGCATATTCCTTATTTACCAAGCCAAGCTGTGCACCACAATGGCGCACCAAGCATGAGCGAAGAAACCGTTATTAATGCCCTGAGAGTTATGATTGCACAAGCTTTGAACAATAATAGCGACGTAAAAATAGCAGCAGGAACTACGCATTAACCACTTTGGTGCAATTACATCTAGCTTGGTGCATAAATTATTATTAATTAATTGTAAAAGCTATGTGACTTGAGTAATTTTTTCTGATAAAACAAGGTTTCGCAGCACAGCAAATTGGCTCTGCTGCACACATAATAGGAATGAGGAGTTACTATGTGTTCAATTTTTGGGGTATTAGATATTAAATCTGATCCCACTCAATTGCGTACCCAAGCAATTGAAATGTCAAAGCTGCTTAGACACCGTGGCCCAGATTGGTCTGGTGTATATGCATCTGAAAAAGCTATTTTAGTGCATGAGCGTTTAGCTATTGTTGGTGTATCAAGCGGTGCACAGCCTTTATACAATCCTGAAAAAACAAATATTTTAGCGGTTAACGGTGAGATTTATAATCATAAAGAACTTGCAGCAGAGTTAGACGTTGATTTTACTTTTCAAACTCAATCAGACTGTGAAGTTATTTTAGCGCTGTATAAACAAAAAGGGCCTGACTTTTTAGATGACCTAAATGGCATTTTTGCATTTTGTTTATACGACGAAGAAAATGACGCCTACTTAATTGGCCGTGACCATATTGGTATTATCCCGCTTTACACCGGTCACGACGAGCACGGTAACTTTTACGTTGCTTCTGAGCTAAAAGCACTTTCTCCAATTTGTAAGCATATTGAAGAATTTCCACCAGGGCATTACCTGTACAGCAAAGATGGCAAAATGACGCCTTATTACAAACGTGATTGGGAAACATTTGATGCAGTTAAAGATAACAGCGCAGAAGCGCAAGACGTTAAAGATGCATTAGAAGCGGCCGTTAAACGTCAATTAATGTGTGACGTGCCTTACGGTGTATTACTTTCTGGTGGTTTAGACTCATCGGTTATCTCTGCTATTACCCAGCGCTTTGCTGCAAAACGTATTGAAGATAACGACGAAAGCGATGCATGGTGGCCTAAGCTGCATTCTTTTTCAGTAGGTCTTGATGGCTCACCTGATTTAGCGGCTGCACAAAAAGTAGCTGACATGATTGGTACTATTCATCACCCTATCATTTTTACCATTCAAGAAGGTATTGATGCATTACGTGAAGTGATTTACCACATAGAAACCTACGACGTAACAACAATTCGTGCCTCTACACCTATGTACCTAATGGCTCGCCAAATTAAAGCAATGGGCATTAAAATGGTGTTATCTGGCGAAGGTGCTGATGAGCTATTTGGTGGTTACTTATACTTCCATAAAGCCCCTAACGCACAAGAGTTTCATGAAGAGCTAAACCGTAAAGTATCAAAACTGCATATGTTTGACTGTTTACGTGCTAATAAATCAATGGCAGCATGGGGCGTTGAAGCACGTGTACCGTTCCTTGATAAAGAATTTGTTGATGTTGCTATGCGTATCAACCCTGAAGCCAAAATGTGTAAAGATGGCAAAATTGAAAAACACATTTTACGTGAAGGTTTTGATGGCTACCTGCCTGATGAAGTGCTATGGCGCCAAAAAGAGCAATTTTCAGATGGTGTTGGTTACAGCTGGATTGATACGTTAAAAGAGTTTGTAAACGAGCAAGTGAGCGATCAAGAGCTTGCAAATGCAAAATTTAAATACCCTATTAATACACCAGATTCAAAAGAAGCTTACTACTACCGTACTATTTTTGAATCGCATTTCCCTGGTGATGCATCAGCTAAATGTGTTCCGCATGGTAAATCGGTAGCGTGTTCGACTCCTGAAGCACTTGCATGGGACGCATCGTTCCAAAACAATGCTGATCCATCAGGTCGTGCTGCAGGCGTTCATAACGACGCATATGCAAGCAAAGGTTAATATTCTTTGTTTAGCGAAGCGTAAGCCTAAATGGCTTACGCTTCGCTTTATAGAGTTCACTTCCACCGAATCTGTTTTTTATAGCCCTGCAAATAACTTAAAAGGCTCAAGTGCTTTAATTGTTATTTATAAAAATGGGTTAACTTCAAAAACAATGCAATATATTGCATCACAATCAACTTACCCTGCTACCGTATTTTTAAATCAAAATGAGATAACTAAACGCCATTGTAAAATTCGCTGGTTTAATCAAACGAGTGAAATTAAACGCTGTGGGCATGGTACTTTAGCAGCCGCTAATTTTTTAATAAAGTATTTTGGTTATTGCCCTGAAGCATTTACTTCAATGAGTAATGAGCGCTTTACTATAAGAGTAAAAAAACAACGCGCTCAGCTGTTACTAAAAAGCATAGAGCCTAAAAAAAGCGAGTTAGCTGAAGGTGAGTTAAAAAGTGTGTTTTCATCAGCAATAAAAGCAGCCTACAGTACCGGCGACAAAAACGGTTATACGGTTGTATTATTTAATGATGAATTTAATAAGGAATTTAGTAAAGAATTCGAAAAAGACGATTTAAAAAGCATACGCATTGATTTTAAAGCTTTGTGTGCACTCCACAAAAATGCAGTAATTGCCCTTAGTATAAAAAATAAAGACAAGAAAAATGCCATAGCGCATTTTAGATACTTTGCACCCCAGTTTGGTGTAAATGAAGACAGTGCTACAGGCTCTGCGGTATCTGTTATTGCCCCCCTGCTATTTAGACTACATGGTTTAAATAAAGCTAAGCTTATACAGCAATCAAATAATGGCGCATTGCTAAGCTATGAGCTTAACAATGCTAAAGTTGTCATTTACTAGGGCGTGTTGATCTTTGCGAATTGAAATTTGTTCAATCTAGGGGCGATTAAATCGCGGCGCGAGGTTTGTAACCTAGTGGGCTAAGTAAAAATCGAGCAACAAAGAGTTTATCGCCCCTAGGCAGAACCCGAAGGGCAGCACATGTTTGGCATTTATGCTGCGTTATCGCCTATTTATGTGGAATAACCACACTTCATAGGCTCTACCTTGCCTAAAAACCAAACATATTGCTGCAAATTCAACTATCAAAGATCAACACGCCCTAAACATATTAAGTAAACGTTTATAGCGGTCGTAATAAGCACAATGCAAAATAGTTACTATCGTCTTGCCATGTTTGCTCTAACTTTAAATTAGCTTGCGCTGCAAGCTGCTTAAACGATTCGAGCGTGTACTTATGAGAGTTTTCTGTATGGATACTTTCGCCTTCAATAAAGTCTATTTGCTGATCATTTATAACCACGCTTTGATTACAGTTACTTACTAAATGCATTTCAATACGGCTATGTTGCTCGTTAAAGCGTGACTCGTGGCTAAAGTTATCTAAATTAAATGTGCCGTTTAGCTCGTTATTAATACGTTGTAGTAAATTTTTATTAAATGCGGCGGTGACTCCCGCTTTATCGTTATATGCATTGAGTAGCACTTGGCGCTCTTTTACTAAATCAATCCCAATTAATACATAACCGTTTAAACCACATAAGCGATGGAAATTATTCATAATTTCTATAGCTTTAACTGGGGCAAAATTACCAAGAGTAGAGCCTGGAAAATACACCAAATTGGTTTGACTATCTAAAGCGGTGTCTTTGGTTAGCTGTTTAACCATTTGGCTATGTGTAAAGTCTCCTAGTAATGGCGAAATGGCCAAATCTGGAAATAATGGCGACAAATGTGCAAGTGAATAACTGAGCATCTCCTCAGAAATTTCAAACGGTACGAAGGTTTTTACGTTTGCTATGAGCGCTAATAAATACGCGACCTTTTTACCCGAACCACACCCAGGCTCAATAATAGAGAGATTTTCAGGTAGCATTTGAGCAATCGACTGCGAGTATTGCTCTAAAATAGACAACTCCGTACGTGTAACATAATACTCTTGTAAGGATGTTATTTGCTCGAATAATGCAGCACCTTTATCATCGTAAAAATACTTACACGGAAGCGTTTTTTGTTGTTGAGTTAATCCGCTTATCACGTCGTTTAAAAATTCAGTGTCGGTTATGTTACTTTGTTTAATCGCTGTTACTTGGCTCATACTATATCCTTAGCTAGTCTTATCCCGCTGCACATCCACGCTTGATGTGGGTAATAAAAATTTCGGTATGTTTGTCGTAAATGGTCTTGAGGGGTAAACACACACCCGCCCCGTAACACCATTTGGTTATTCATAAATTTACCATTGTATTCCCCTGCTACTCCTTCAATAGGCTTAAAACCGGGGTATGGCAAATATGCACTGTTTGTCCATTGCCAACATGAATCCGTTAACTGGTTTATTTCAGTATCATCTTTTGTTTGTTGTGGTGTTAGATAGTTATTATTAGTGTCTGTTGAAGGTGTATTTTTAGCTGCATATTCCCACTCGAACTCTGTAGGCAAGCGAGCCTTTACAAAATTAGCGTAGGCGCTGGCCTCAAAATAACTAACATGGCTGATGGGAGCACTTAAATTTAAAGGCTGCAATCCATAGTGTGTAAACTCAAACCATTCGTTATTTATGTAATGCCAATATAATGGATGCGTTAAACGAGTGTTTTGAATATGCGCCCAACCGTCGCTTAACCAATATTGTGGATTGCTATATCCACCGGCATTTATAAAGTCTAAATATTCACCATTAGTGACCAATCTATTAGCAAAACTGAATGGATGAATTAGTACTTGGTGTTTGGGGCACTCGTTATCATATGCAAATTCATCGTCGGCATTTGTGCCAATATTAATAATGGCTTGTTCAAAATTGATAAAATTAAGGGGTTTAATATCAGCTGATTTTTTTTGGCTATTTAAAAGCGATGTTTTATATTGAGGAAATAATGGATTTACTGAAAAGTTATATTTGATGTCCATAAGCATTAGTTCTTGATGCTGTTGCTCGTGGTGTAACCCAAGTTCAATAATATCTTTAATGTGCGGGTTAACGTCAGTCTTAAGTAATTCAATCACGCGGCTATCTACATGTTCTCTGTAAGCTAGCACTTCGTCTAAACCTGGCCTAGATAAGCTTCCTCTGTTTGCCCGTTTAAATTGCTCTCCAATCCCATTGTAGTAAGAATTAAAAAGCATTTTATAGTGAGGGTTAAACACTGCGTACTGTTTACAATGAACACTAAGTAAAAATGTTTCAAAAAACCACGTGGTATGCGCTAAATGCCATTTAGTAGGACTGGCATCAGCCATAGCTTGTAATTGGCAATCTTCTACAGTGAGTGGCTCAATAATAGCTAGGCTTTCGTCTCTAACGCTGCAAAAGCGTTTAACAAGTACATTTTGATTGGTATCGTTTGTAACGCTTTCACGCATAATAGTATTAATCCTTTGCCTATCTATTTATAAAATATAGCTTAGGGCATGCTGAGCTTTTTGGATTGAAATTTGTTCAATCTAGGGGCGATTAAATCGCGGCACGAGGTTTGTAACCTAGTTGGCTAAGTAAAAACCGAGTAACAAAGAGTTAATCGTCCCTAGAAAGAACCCAAAGGGCAGTGTATGTTTGGTATTTATGCTGCGTTATCGCCGATTTATGGGGAATGACCACACTACATAGGCTCTGCCTTGCCTAAAAACCAAACATACTACTGTAAATTCAATCGCCAAAATTCAACATGCCCTAATGTTGTGTTAAATCATATTCATATTACAACTTGATTAAAGATGCTTATCGGCTTATAAATTTATAATAGCCTTGAAGAGAAATTTGCTCTTTGCTAGCCGGTTTTTGATTATTCTTACGTGCATGCAAGCATGAAAAATAACGCATAAGCTGTTACCGAACCGCTAAGCTATAAATCTAGGAGCGATTAAATCGCGACTAGACTTAACAAATTTCAATCCTTAAAGACTAACAAGTCCTAATATTTAAGCATTAATTAAGCTACTTAAAAATGATCTTTTTTTACTTAATCAAGTAAATTAATACTTTTAATAGCAAACTAAATTTTAACGTTCACTGAATTTTTAAATTTAGGGCTTTTAAATGAAAGAATCATGAATTTGGCCATATAAACAGCGTTTTAAATACAAATTCATTTACATTTAATATTTAACTCATACACTACTAGCTGTATGATCACGCTTCAAATTAGTTAGTCTTCAAATAATTACGGTATTACTTTTTACTTAATATTTAAAGACTAATGTAATTCGATATGACGCCGAATTTATTTTGGCTTGTTAGGACAACTAAAGAGGTATTGCATGAAGGAAAATCATGACAAATATAGTATTGACAACACGGATTACACCGTAGGTCAGGACAACGTACAAAAGTGGGGGTTTGATATTCACAACCCTGTTTTTGGAACTAGTGCGGGCCTGATTGTCATCTTTTTAATCGCCATACTTGTTACCGACCCACAAACTGCAAAAACAGCGCTTGATAGTATCAAGACCGATATTATTAATAATTTTGATGCCCTATTTATGTGGGCTGCTAACTTCTTTGTACTCTTTTGTTTAGCACTTATTGTTTCTCCTTACGGTAATATTCGCCTTGGTGGTGATGACGCTAAACCTTCTCACTCTCGCGTTTCATGGCTTGCTATGTTATTTGCTGCGGGTATGGGTATAGGCCTTATGTTTTGGGGCGTTGCTGAACCAGTTGCTTACTTTACTGGTTGGTACGAAACACCGCTTAATGTAGCCGCTAATACACCAGAAGCTGCAAAATTAGCAATGGGCGCAACTATGTTTCATTGGGGTCTTCACCCTTGGGCTATTTACGCTGTTGTTGGTTTATCTCTTGCGTTTTTTACCTATAACAAAGGTTTACCGCTTTCAATTCGTTCTATTTTTTACCCTATATTAGGTGATAGAGCTTGGGGTTGGCCTGGCCATATCATTGATATCTTAGCTGTACTTGCTACGTTATTTGGCCTTGCAACATCTTTAGGTTTAGGTGCGCAGCAAGCTTCTGCAGGTATTAACCATGTATTTGGTACAGAAGGTGGCATTGGCTCTCAAATTTTAGTTATTGCGGGTGTAACACTTTTAGCCATTGTCTCTGTGGTTCGTGGTATTGACGGTGGTGTGAAGCTACTAAGTAATGTAAATATGCTAATTGCGTTTTCATTATTATTGTTTGTATGTTTAGTAGGCTTTGCTGTAGCAATGGGTAATGTACCCACTACCGTGATGGGCTATGTAGAAAATATTATTCCATTGAGTAATCCTCACGGTCGTGAAGACGAAACATGGATGCATGGTTGGACTGTGTTTTACTGGGCTTGGTGGATTTCCTGGTCACCGTTTGTAGGTATGTTTATCGCGCGTGTATCACGTGGTCGTACAATTCGTGAATTCTTAATTGCGGTTTTACTTATTCCTACTCTAGTTACTGTTTTATGGATGTCTATTTACGGTGGTATTGCGATTGATCAAGTAGTTAATGGTGTTGGTGCGTTAGGCACTAATGGTTTAACTGATGTACCTTTAGCTATGTTCCAAATGCTTGATGAATTACCTTTATCTAATATTTTATCGTTTATTGCAATTTTATTAGTGTTGGTATTTTTCATTACGTCATCTGACTCTGGTTCATTAGTAATTGATTCAATTACAGCTGGCGGTAAAATTGATGCACCGGTACCACAACGTATATTTTGGGCATCGGTTGAGGGCGCAATTGCAGCTGCTTTACTTTGGATTGGTGGCACACAAGCAATTGAAGCACTACAAGCAGGCGCTGTCTCTACAGGCTTGCCATTTACTATTGTATTATTATTTATGTGTTTAAGTTTAGTTTTAGGTTTACGAACTGAGCCTCGCCCAGTTAAATAATACTTTTAGTAAGTAACGAAAACGCCGCAATTTTTGCGGCGTTTTTTTGTTTGGTCATTAAAAGCTAGAACCACAGCTCTGAGATTGGAGTATCTACACGATAATGATAACTCAGTTGCGCTTGTAAAAGTTCTGCTGTAGCAAGTGCATCCGTTAACGCATTGTGATTTTGATATGCTGGTAGGGAATAACGCGCACGGCAATCTGTTAGCCTAAGAGAACCTAATTTTGTGTTAAACAATCGCCCTAATAAACCCTGCCTTACTTTTAGTGCTCTTTTTTCTATTTCCATTGTATCAACAAGTGCAAACTCAATACCTTCTTTAAGCCTTAACAATAACGCATTATTTAAAAAGTGACGTTCTATTGCGGCATAATGCACCACGACAACTTTACCACTGAGCGCTTCAAGTAAAGGCTCTATAATTTGATTAAAGTCGGGGGCGTCGTCCACCTCAGAGTGCGTTATTCCATGTATTAAAATAGACTCTTCATGAAGGTTGCGCCTAGGCTGCACAACCCAATGCCGACTGTGCTTACAATAAATGCGCTCTAAATTGAACGGCACCAAACCAACACTCACTATATCGTCGTTTTGACTATTTAAGCCTGTTGTTTCAAAATCCATTGCTACAAAAGGCACGTCTTTTATTGCAGCTTTGTCTTGATTATAAGCACCCGCATAAAAGTGTTTTAAGAGTTTATTTTTGGTGCTATTGGCAAGCTCGTTATACCTAGCTTGCCAATCAATTGCTTTATGATTACGCGGATTCATAGGCTACTTCACACCAGAGTTTGCTGTGTAGCTAAATTTTAAATAGCTTTGTGCTTTTTCTAAAATGGCAAATGCCTCTTTTAAGTTTCGTTGCTCGAACGGAGAAAGTAAATGTGGATCTAAGTCGTTATCGGGCTCTTCGCCCTTCTCTATTTGCCACGCTTGATGGCGAATTCGCATCATGGCAATATACTCAAGTGCATCACGTAAATCTTGCGCTTTACCCTGTGGTAAAAGTTTCGCTTCAATAATATCTTCTAGCCGCTCAAACGAATTTTGTTTACGTGAGCCAATAGCCAATGCGTGCACGCGAATAACATCAGAAAGAGGTGCAGTCCCTCTTCGCTTTAAGTTCATTGAACGCTTATGTTGGCCATTATGCTCCATAACAAAGCCCTTAAAGAAACCTAGTGGAGGTGTTCTATTTCTAGCATTTGCTGCCATATTAGCTAAAAATACGCGATTTACTTTACTTTGTTTTGCTATAAATATTTTAAGCTCGTCGGCCCACTTGGTTTTACCCCACACACCGTCTAAGTCAAAAAATATAGAACTATTAAGCAGTGCTTGTGGTTTTGGCTGCGCTATCCAATCTGCAAATTGATCGAACCACTGTGAGCGAGTTTTACGCCATTTTTTAAACGATGCCATAATTTCTCCATCACAGTAGGTGTAACCACACTGCGCTAAACCATCACACACAAAATCGGCAATGTTTTGAAAATACGCGTTATGTTTCTCATCGTCGTAACAGTCATCTAAAATAAGCGCGTTGTCTTGATCGGTTACAATAAGTTGCTCGTCTCGAGCCATTGAGCCCAGAGCAATAAAACAGTAAGGCACAGGAGGTGGCCCGAACTTTTCTTCTGCTAGTACAAGTAATCTTTGTTTAAATGTACGCCCTATAACAGCCATGGCTGTACCAACCATGTGTGAGTTTGCATCTTCATTCACCATACGAACAAACACATTGGGCAATTGGCGTGCATAATGCGCCAAATCCTCTATTGTTTGTTGAGCCAGTATGCCACGTACAAGTAATAAGCTGCTTTGGGATTCATAACGCAAAATATCAGAGAGGGAGATAACGCCTATTGGGCGTCTTTTCTGTACTACTGGCAAATGATGTAAGTTATCTCTAAGCATGGCCAATACAGCTTCGAAAATATAGTCATTAGCATCTAATAGTACTAAGTTAGTGGACATAATGTCTTTTGCTTGCGTGTTAAAGGCAAGCCCTTTAGCCACTACTTTAGTGCGTAAATCCCTATCGGTTATTATACCAACTACTTGTCCATCATCTTCTTCTGGGTCATCATTTATGGGTTTATTTACATCGGTTACCAACACTGATGATACCGCCTCTTCGGTCATTAATTTAGCGATATCTTGTATCGTAGAGGTTGCATCTACGGTGACTACATCTCTGTGAATTAATGATTTTACCTTCGCGGTTGTCAGGTCATTGCCATCGGCTTGCTCGACAATAGCTTGATGCAAACGCACGTTACCGTCTGTTTCGAAGTAATCAGCAAACGCATCAAACTGATCACAGTAACGATTAAATAGCTCGACATTTATGCAATATACTAACGTATCTTCAAGAGCAGTTGCAGGAAAACGTACCTTACGGTTCATCAATAAACCCATTTGACCAAATATACCTGCGGTAGCCAAACGATTATACAGCTCGCCATTTCGGCGGTACATTTCTACAGAGCCACTTCTAATTACATACAAATCAGAAATGTCTTGTCCAAAACTCAAGATATCTGTTTTTGCTCTAAAATAAGCCACTTCTACTTGTTGAGCTAGCTCATTAAGCGCTTTTTGAGGTAAGTCATCAAAAGGAGGATGTTGTGCTAAAAATTGTGCGATTTCAACTTGTTCGGCTTGCATAAATCCCTTCCTGTATGCGCATTAAAATGACTAAATCTGTTTTGCAGATTAACACTATCATCGGGGTGTGAAAACAATTACTGTACAAATTTAGGCACAAAAAAAGAGCCTAAATAGACTCTTTAAATGTAATACTTATTGTATAAATTTATTTACCGCGCTGAGCGTCTTTTTGGGCTTTTTTAGCTTCTTTACGTTGCTGTAAAACAGCTTGTGCTTCATTACCAATATGGCCCTCACCACGCGCTTGCGCTAATTCTATTTGCTTTTGGCGCTCTGCAAAACGTGCGCGTTGTTCGTCCGTTACTTCTTCAATACAATGATGACAAGAGACGCCCTCCATGTATTCAGGCTTTAACTTTTCGTCTTCTGTAATTGGCATACGACACGCGTGGCATTGATCATAAGAGCCTTTTTGTAGGTCATGATCAACCGCAACGCGATTATCAAATACAAAACACTCGCCTTCCCACATGGTTTCTTCTTTTGGTACTTCTTCTAGGTATTTTAAGATACCGCCTTCAAGGTGATAAACTTCATCAAAACCTTGCTCTTTCATGTAGGCTGTCGATTTTTCGCAGCGGATACCGCCGGTACAAAACATCGCCACTTTTTTGTGTTTCTCAGGGTCTAAGTTTTCTTTTGCCCACTGTGGAAATTCGCGAAAGGTTTTAGTATTTGGATCGACCGCATTTTGAAATGTACCAATTTCAATTTCGTAATCATTACGTGTATCAATTAAAATTACTTCAGGGTCAGATATAAGTGCGTTCCACTCATTTGGCTTTACATAGCTACCCACAACTTTAAGCGGATCTACGCCTTCAACGCCCATCGTTACAATTTCTTTTTTTAGTTTTACTTTAGTGCGGTAAAACGGACATTCATCGTCGTAAGATTCTTTTGTAACGATGTTTTTTAAATTTGGTTGCTCATCTAGCCATGCTAATAAGTTGTCTATCCCTTCTCGTTTTGCAGAAACAGTGCCGTTTATACCTTCGGCAGCGAGCAATAAAGTACCGCGTACTTCATTTGCTTCCATCACTTCTAGTAATGGCTTACGGATAGCTTCAAATTCAGGTAAACCTACAAACTTATACAGCGCACACACTACAAAGTGATCGCCCGTTACATTATCTTTATGAACAACAGTCATTATATTTCCTATTTTGCCTTGTTAGCCAATATTGGCGTCTACCGAATCGTAAATCCGGCGCATATGGGGCGCATATTTTACGCTTTTTTAGTTTAATTGCAAAAAATAGCGCTATAGATTGGTTTTTACTGTTAGCGACCTAGCTGTGTAAGCTATAATGCGCTGATAAATTTATAGAGTTAATTTGCTCATTTTGGAGAAACACACATTGCAGTTTACTGATCTTGGGATTGATACACGCCTTGAAACACAACTAGCACATCAAGGGATCACCCAGCCCACCGATATTCAAGCGCATGCAGTGCCTACCGCACTTGCAGGGCATGACATTTTCGCTCAGTCTAAAACTGGGTCGGGCAAAACCTTGGCGTTTTTATTACCTGCTGTACAAAGGGTTATGAAACAAAAAGCACTCAGTAAACGCGATCCTCGTGTACTTATTGTTGCTCCTACGCGTGAGCTTGCTACGCAAGTATTTACTCAGCTACGTTTATTAATTGCAGGCACAGCCATTAAGGCCGTAAAAATACTTGGTGGCGAAAACTTTAATGACCAAATAAAAGCTCTTAGAAACGACCCACAATTCGTAGTTGCTACACCAGGGCGTTTAGCTGATCACATTACAAAACGTTCATTACAATTGAGCGGACTAGAACTGCTTATTTTTGATGAAGCCGATCGTATTTTAGATTTAGGCTTTACCGAGCAGTTAAAAATGATTAACGAGCAAGCTAATCACCGTCTACGCCAAACGTTATTGTTTTCTGCAACACTTGACCATGCACAAGTAGATGCACTATCACGTAACCTATTAAAAAAACCAAAGCAAATTACGCTAAGTGCAGCAAATGAGCAACATAGTGATATTAAACAAACGTTATACCTTGCCGATCACCTTGATCATAAAGAAGCGTTATTAGAGCATTTTTTAAACCAAGATGATGTTGGTCAATGTATTATCTTCACAGCAACGCGTTCTGACACGAGCCGTTTGAGTGAAGCCCTTAATGCTAAAGGCTTCAAATCTGTAGCGCTTGCTGGTGATTTAACGCAAAACAAACGTTTAGATATCATGGATTCGTTTAGTCGCGAAAACTTTAAAATATTGATCACCACCGACGTTGCATCTCGTGGTTTAGATTTATTAAGCGTAACGCACGTTATTAACTTTGATTTACCAAAACACGCTGAAGAGTATGTACACCGCATAGGTCGTACAGGACGTGCTGGCTTTAAAGGAAATGCAATTTCATTAGTTGGCCCAAAAGATTGGGCAAGTTATTTAGCTATTAAAGCATTTTTAAATGACGAATTAAAATTTGCGAGCGTAGAGAGCCTAAAAGCTAAGTTTAAAGGTTTAAAAGAGAAAAAACCTGAGGCAGCGTGGGACAAATCTAAAGAAAAAGCCGCCGCTGTTAAAAAGCCTGCATTTAAACGCAAAGCTAAACCTAAAAAGCCTACAGCACCAATTAAAGCACCGATGAACATTGATGGCGATACACCAATGCGCCGTAAAAAAAAGCCTGAGCAGGAATAATTATGAGTTACCTAGGAACCACACAAACATTATTTGTAAAAGAAGTGAGTAACGAAGGTGCTTACTTAGACGGCCATGATTTAGGTGAAGTATTTTTACCAAAACAAGAAATAAAACATGAGCTTGAAGCGGGCGATAGTATTAGTGTATTTATCTTTTTAGACAATGCTAATTTAGCCACAGCAACAATAAAGAAACCACATGCTCAAGTTGGCGAGTATGCCCTACTACGCGTTAAAGAAATAAATAGTATTGGGGCATTTTTAGATTGGGGGCTTGAGAAAGATGTGCTTGCACCTTTTAATGAACAAAAGCCACGCATGCAAGAAGGCCATTCTTATTTAGTACGCCTGTACCTTGATAATGCAAGCCAACGTATTTGTGCCTCAAACAATTTTAATCGTTTCTTATCAAAAGATGAGCCGCAATATACTCACTTACAAGAAGTGGATTTAATTGTTGCTGGCAAAACAGATATTGGCTACAAAGTATTAATTGAAGAGTCGCACTTCGGTGTTGTTTTTTACAATATGGTATTTAAAAGCTTATTTGTGGGTCAAAAGCTTAAAGGCTATATTCAAAAAGTACGTGACGACGGAAAAATTGATGTTGTACTAGAAAAGCCAGGTATGGGAAAAGTAAGTGACCTTGGTGAAACTATTATGCAAAAGCTTAAAAACGAAGGCGGTGTTATTCCACTTGGTGATAAGTCTGATCCTGAAGCAATAAAAAAGATGTTTTCTACAAGTAAGGCTAATTATAAAAAAGCAATTGGTGGCTTATTTAAACAAGAGTTAATAGATATTGAAGCGAAATCCATTCGCTTAAGATCTTAATTATAATTGGCTGTAATTACTAATAATACCTGTTTGTAATTAACCTAAAATATATTTATAAGGCAATGTACATTGCGTATATTGCCTTGAATAATCAAGCACTTCAACTTCCGACTCAAGATTGAGCGGCGCCAAACGAAAAACCTTTTTTTCACATTCTGTTTTTTTATCATCAAGCTTTGATATACATTCACTAACGCTTACATGCTGAGATATGAGTGTATCTTCATTTTTGTAACACAGATGATGAGCATAATCTTGCATTGTTTTTTTAAAATCAAACATATCGACTGGGTACGTTGGAATTATATCTGTAACGGTTGTTACACCATCGTATGCTTTATTAGAAAAAACGTACTTATTTACTGAAAAACCCGCAATAACAATTACTATAGAACCAAAAAATAACTTCAAAACAAACCCCTACTACATTTTGATTTTATTAATGTAACATAAAACTCACATAAGGTAAGGGGTTTTAGCACTATATGACTGCTTATTGTTAAATTAAGCTATAGAGTTATTAACATCACTAAGCACTTTTACAGGATTATCTGCTTGAGTAATCGGTCTGCCTATAACTAAATAGTCACTTCCTGAATCTATAGCTTGCTTAGGAGTCATTATACGCTTTTGATCACCCGCATCACTCCCTTCAGGGCGTATACCAGGCGTAACAAGCTTAAAGCTATCACCTAACTCTGTTTTTAAAGCTTTTGCTTCTTGTGCAGAACACACAACACCATCAAGCCCAGCTTCCTTTGCAAGCTTAGCTAAATAGATAACTTGCTCTTGAGCTGATTTATCAACACCTAAACGCTTAAGTTCTGTTTCATCCATACTTGTTAATACAGTCACAGCGATAAGTAATGGCGCTTTGTCACCAAATTGCTCTAGAGCCGATTTAGCTTTACTCATCATTTCAAAGCCACCAGAAGCATGAACGTTTACCATCCACACCCCCATTTTAGCAGCTGCAGTAACCGCTTTAGCTACTGTATTAGGAATATCATGAAATTTTAAATCTAAGAAAACATCAAAACCTAAATCAATTAACTCTTTAACAAATGCAGGTCCAAAATAGGTAAACATTTCTTTGCCGACCTTGAGACGGCAAGTATCAGGAGAAAGTTGTTTAACAAAGTTTAAAGCAACTTCTTGATCATCGTAATCTAATGCAATAAGAATTTTTTTTGAGTGTTCGAAAGACATAACTATCCTAGTGAATGGCAGTAAAGTTATAAATTATGGGGTTATTAAAATCCGTCTAAGCCTCGACTTGGAACAATGGTTTCCCAATGCTTACAAGAAGGGCAGTTCCAATATATGGTGTAGCTTGTAAAACCACAATGCTGGCATTGGAAATCTGGTTTTGTAGCAATATAAGAGGTTACAAGCTTATCAATTTCGTTAAGTACTTCTTTAGTATTTTTATTTTGGTCACCCATTAATTGCAGTAAAAAACTAAAACCACGAATAGTAGGTTGACGTTTTAAGCTATCAGTTAAAAATTCAAAGGCTTGCTTAGTGTGACCTTGCTCAAGTAATGCTTGGCAATGCTTTATTTTAATTAATACTCCGCCCTTCTCTAACAAGTCACTGACTAACTCGTGAAATTGATGCGTCAAATTCAATTGTTTATAACTGTGTGCCAGCTCATCAATAAACAACGGAGCAAACAAGGTAAATTGAGAGACAAGTTCACGCCAGTAATAAATAGCTTTAACGTAATCTTCTTTTGCGTAAGCAACTAACCCTAACTCGTAAAGCGGACGCACGGCTTTATAATTTAAGCTAATCGCTTTTCTCATTAGTTGGGGTGTATTGTCACTTAAAGCTGACTCACAATAAAAATTAGCAATTGCTTTAAATTGCTGTTCTTTTGAAAATAGTTCGCTATGGGCTTCAAACATGTTGATGCCTTTTTCCCACTCACGGGTTTGCGAATATAAAGTGATAATAGGGTCCAGCGCTTCTACATGCCCTGCTTTAACTAACCAAACTAAGTGCTCTTCCGCACTATCTAGTAGTCCGGCCATTATATAATCTTCGGCTAGTTCTAAACGGCTAGTTGCAGCTTGTTGTTCATTTAAGCTTGGGTGTTTTAATAGAAGTTCGTGAATTTTTATTGCGCGGTCTAATTCACCTCTACGGCGAAACATGGTGGCAAGTGTAGAATAGTGTTCAACAGAGTCGGCTGAAACTTCAAGTAAGTTGATTAAATGCTCTAAGCCTTGATCTTCTTCTCTATCGAGTAGAAATTTTAAGCCTTTGCTATATTCAGAAGTGATCTGACGATTAAGTTGATGAGCTTGGTTTTTAGCACTGTTTTTACCCATAATCCAACCGTAACCAGCGGCAACAGGTAATAGTAAAAACAAAAGCTCAATCATAGTTAGGTGTCTTTATTCGCGGCAAGCTTTTTTTTATCTTTTTCAGGCGCTAATTGCTTTTTTAAGCGGTAGTTTTGCCACTTTAATTGCGAAAACAATTTAAAGCTAATAAAACAACCAATCAAAACACCTAATAAAAAGCAGATACTTATTATTACAGCTAAAGGTAGTGTATTACTGGCTATAATGTAATTTACTTGTACTAACTGTGGGTTTTGTGACCCTAATACAAATGCACTGATAAGGCATAGTGCAACCAGAATAATTTTTAATACCTTGAACAAGTAACTACTCCACTAAGTTAACTAGGCAATGCTTTCATTCACGCGGTCGCGTAATTCTTTGCCTGGTTTAAAATGAGGTACATGCTTTCCTTCAAGCTCAACTGTATCACCAGTCTTAGGATTACGACCTGTGCGAGGAGCGCGGAAATGCAAAGAGAAACTACCAAAACCTCTGATCTCAATACGATCTGAAGTAGATAATGAGCCGGCCATTTGTTCAAGAATTTCTTTTACAGCATTCTCAACATCTTTCACTGGAACGTGTGCGTGTTGTTCCGCAAGTATTTCTATCAATTCTGACTTAGTCATAGCGTTTCCTTAAAAAGAGATATAGGAAGGGCAAAAAATGCCCTTCCAACTAAAAACTAATTATATATTAGTCTTTTTGTGCATTTGCGAAAGCAGCTGCCATTGCGTTTTCAAACACTGGCTCTTCTTTCTTAAGCTTCTCTAGTACTTCTTTCTCTTCTGCTTCGAAAAGAGCTTTTACAGATAAGCTTAAAGTGCGGTTCTTACGATCAACACCAACGTATTTAACTTCAATCTCGTCGCCTACAGAAACAACAGTAGTTGCATCTTCAACGCGCTCTTGAGCGATATCAGCTACACGGATGTAACCTTCAACGCCTTCGATAAGTTCAACAGTTGCGCCTTTCGCATCAACTTCAGTCACTTTACCTTTAACAATAGCACCTTTTTTGTTTGCATCAAGGTAGTTATTGAATGGGTCAGCTTCGATTTGCTTAACACCTAGAGAGATACGTTCACGCTCTGGGTCAACTTGCAATACGATAGCAGTGATTTCGTCGCCTTTCTTGAATTCACGTACAGCTTCTTCGCCAGGTGTATTCCAAGAAATGTCTGAAAGGTGTACAAGACCGTCAATACCACCGTCAAGACCGATAAAGATACCGAAGTCAGTGATTGATTTGATCTTACCAGTAACTTGATCGCCTTTGTTTTGTAGACGAGCAAATTCCTGCCAAGGATTAGCAATACATTGCTTAAGACCAAGAGAAATACGACGACGTTCTTCGTCAATTTCTAAAACCATAACTTCAACAGTGTCGCCAAGGCTTACAACTTTTGAAGGATGGATGTTCTTGTTAGTCCAATCCATTTCAGAAACGTGTACTAAACCTTCAACGCCTTCTTCGATTTCCACGAAACAGCCGTAATCTGTAAGGTTAGTAACACGACCAGAAAGTTTAGAACCTTCTGGGTAACGACCAGCGATAGCTGCCCATGGATCTTCACCAAGCTGTTTAAGGCCTAGAGAAACACGAGTTTTATCTTTGTCGAATTTTAGAACTTTAACTGCGATTTCGTCGCCAACATTAACGATTTCTGAAGGGTGCTTAACACGCTTCCAAGCCATATCAGTAATGTGTAGTAGACCATCAACACCACCAAGGTCAACGAATGCACCGTAGTCAGTAAGGTTCTTAACGATACCTTTAACTTCTTGGCCTTCAACAAGGTTAGCAAGAAGCTCTTCACGTTCTTGTGAGTTTTCAGATTCGATAACTGCACGACGTGAAACAACAACGTTGTTACGTTTTTGGTCAAGCTTGATTACTTTAAATTCAAGCTCTTTGCCTTCAAGGTGAGTTGTGTCACGTACTGGACGAACATCAACAAGTGAACCAGGTAGGAAAGCACGGATTGAATCAACTTCAACTGTGAAACCGCCTTTAACTTTACCGTTGATAACACCAGTAACAGTCTCTTGCTCTTCACATGCTTTCTCAAGACGGATCCATGCTTCGTGACGCTTAGCTTTCTCACGAGAAAGGATAGTTTCACCGAAACCGTCTTCAATTGCATCTAGTGCAACATCTACTTCGTCGCCTACAGCAACTTCTAGTTCACCAGCAGCATTTTTGAACTGCTCTGCAGGGATAGCACTTTCTGATTTAAGACCAGCATCTACAAGTACAATGTTATTCTCGATAGAGATTACTGTACCTTTAACGATAGAGCCTTGCTCTGCTTCAAAACCCTTTAAGCTTTCTTCAAATAACTGCGCAAAATTTTCTGACATACGAATATACGTCTCATATATTAATACCAATAAGCAACCATGCTGCATGGGGTTGTTAAAATAGCACTGGCATCCTGCTGGCGCATAAAATGTGTTTAGCTTCGTTTAGGAAGCTTACCTTCAGAGATAGCAATATCCAATAAAGTTATTACCTTATCAAACACTTGCTGTGCATTAAGATCGCTAGTATCGATCTCAATAGCATCCTCTGCAGGTACAAGCGGAGCAACGGTGCGATTCATATCGCGCTCGTCACGAGCTTGAATGTCCTGTAATAGACCACTTAGTGTAACATCAAGGCCGCGCGTATTCAACTCAACAAAGCGTCTACGAGCACGCTCTTCTGCACTGGCTGTTAAATATATTTTTAACGGCGCATCTTGAAAAACCACAGTGCCCATATCACGGCCATCGGCAATTAAGCCATTTTCAGTGCGAAATGCACGCTGGCGACGTAATAACGCTTCACGAACGCGAGGTAATGCTGCAACTTTTGAAGCCGCAGCGCCTACTTCTTCATTACGAATAGTAGTGGTTACATCTTCGCCTTCTAAAATAACTTTTCCTGCATTAGTTTGGCTATCTACCAAAAACTGCACATCTAAATTTGCAGCAAGCGGGACAAGCCCTTCTTCATTGTCTAATGCAATTTGGTGATGAAGTGCAGCTAAAGATAAAACACGATAAATCGCACCGCTATCTAATACATCCCACCCTAACTTGTCGGCTAACAAGCGACAAACAGTTCCTTTACCTGAACCACTTGGGCCATCAACGGTGATCACGGGCATTAATAACGCCTGCATTTAAAACCTCCTGCAATGCACACCTAAATAAACCGCGACATTATACGTCAGTTATTAAAATATATCTGCTATTAGTGTGTAACTTTTGTAATTACTTCTAATTAGCTTATTCACTGACTGACGCTAAAACATTGAAAAATGTAGGAAATGTTTTATAGGTACACTTTGGATCATTAATTGTTATTGGCTTTCCACCAACGGCAACCATTGCAAAACACATGGCTATACGGTGATCGTCGTAAGTATCAACAGCAACATCATTAAATGTTTCAGGTGGGGTGATCTCTATAAAATCTTCACCTTCTACAACCTGTGCGCCTACTTTACGAAGCTCAGTTGCCATTGCATATAAACGGTCTGTCTCTTTTACTCGCCAGTTATAAATGTTACGAATGGCTGTTGGGCCTTTGGCAAAAAGAGCAACAGTTGCAAGAGTCATAGCTGCATCAGGAATTGCATTGGCGTCAATATCCACGCCTTTTAGTTCGCCTTTGCGAACAACTAAACGCTCATCATACCAATCAATTTTTGCGCCTACTTGCTCCATTACTTTGGCAAAGCCTATATCACCTTGCACCGACTTGGCACCCACGCCCTTAATTTCAATCTCACCGCCTGCAATTGCAGCCGCAGCAACAAAGTAAGAGGCAGAAGATGCATCGCCTTCAACCATTATGCGATCTAATGATTGATACTGTTGACCACCTTTAACTTTAAAGGTTGCATAATCACTATGCTCAACATTAACCCCAAAACGTGCCATTACATCAAGTGTAATATCAATATAAGGTTTAGAGACTAAAGTACCTTTAATAGTTATTGTTGTATCACCGTTAAATAATGGCGCTGCCATTAATAGAGCGGTTAAAAATTGACTTGAAATACTGCCGTCAATTTCAACCTCACCGCCTTTTATTTGGCCACCCACAATTTTAAGTGGTGGGTAGTCTTTGTGCTTTGTATAAGTAACATCACCACCCAATGCTTGCAGCGCGTCAACCAAGTGCCCTATCGGGCGCTCTTCCATACGTGGCTCGCCAATTAGCTCGTACTTACCAGCAACGGCAGCAAGTACTGCCGTTAAAGGTCTATAAGCAGTACCCGCATTACCTAAAAACAATGGCTCAGTCGGTGTATTAAACACACCACTAACACCCTCTACGGTGGCTACAGTGCGGTCATCATTTAAAGTTACATTTACACCTAATAACTTTAAGGCGCCCAGCATATGGCGTATATCGTCACTATCAAGTAAGTTTTCTACAACGGTAGTACCGCTTGCAAGTGCTGCTAATAATAAAATTCTGTTCGATAGACTCTTTGAACCTGGTAGGGTTACTGTGCCATTTACTCTAGAAATAGGTTCTAAACGAAGCTGCTCCATTAGCTGTGCTCCTTTGCAAAAGCAGCCATAAAGTCTACAAGTGCTTGAACACCTTCAATAGGCATTGCGTTATAAATACTTGCGCGCATACCGCCCACAATTCTGTGGCCTTCAAGAGCGAGTAACCCTGCATCTTTAGACTGAGCAACAAACTTATCATTTAAGCTTTCATCATTAAGCCAAAACGGAACATTCATACGTGAACGGCAATGTTTAGCTACTTTATTGGTATAAAAGCTCGATTCATCAATAAAGTCATAAAGTAGCTGCGCTTTAGCAATATTTTGAACTTCCATCGCTTTTACGCCACCATTACTTTCAAGCCATTGAAATACTTCAGCAGCTAAATACCAAGCAAATGTAGGAGGCGTGTTAAACATGCTGCCTTGTTTTGCTTCTAATGCGTAATCTAAAATGCCTGGCTTAGGTAAGCCTTCACGCTCAAGTAATGTTTTACGAACAATAACGATTGATATGCCCGACGGGCCGATATTTTTTTGCGCACCAGCGTAAATTAAATCAAATTTATTAACGTCTATTTCGCGTGATAAAATAGTTGACGACATATCAGCAACGATCGGTGCAGTTGGGTGGCTTGGTACATCAAAAATTTCTAAGCCGTCAACCGTTTCGTTAGGGCAATAGTGAATGTAAGATGCATCTTCTGGTAACACCCAATCAGCAACCTGTTTAATAGAAAACTCGCCATTGGCATCATTACGCACATCAATAGAGGTTGCTTGAGTAAACTTGTTGGCCTCGTCTGTTGCACTTTTTGACCACACGCCGTTTTCGCAATAAACCGCAGCTTTGCCTTCTTGGTGTAAATTTAATGGCACAGCACTAAACTGACCACGACCACCACCATGCATAAACAGCACTTCAAATTCATCACTGATATTCATTAGGCGACGAAGGCTGGCTTCACATTTAGCTGTAAGGGCTAAAAACTCTTTGCTACGATGGCTTATTTCCATCACAGACACACCTAAATCTTGCCAATCTAGAAACTCTTTTTGTGCTTTTTTCATAACCGCTTGCGGAAGCATAGCTGGCCCCGCACAAAAATTATATTTACTCATTACCTTTGCCTCATTCCAGTAATTTAACTACTTAGCATGAATGCTCAATACCCACCCACTAAACCTTTGAGTTTTAGTGAATGAATATAACTTCACACCCTATTAATTTTTTTCAACAACATTAAAAAAAGCGGCCAAGGCCGCTTTTTCAATATCAATTATTCTGAAGGAGGATTATCATCCGCTACTTCATCAATAACCGTATCTACAGTTTCAACGTCTTCAATATCAATCAAGTCACTTTCTGTAACTTCAATCTCTTCTATACGTTGTAAACCAACTACTTGCTCTTCGTCAATAGTTCTGATCAAAATAACACCTTGGGTGTTACGTCCAACCGTAGAAACTTCATTAACGCGAGTACGTACTAAGGTACCACGATTTGAAATAATCATGATTTCGTCGTTATCATCAACTTGTACAGCGCCAACAACAGCACCGTTACGCTCACTCACCTTGATAGATACAACACCCTGTGTTGCACGGCTCTTAGATGGGTAATCTTCTAGTTGTGTACGCTTACCGTAACCATTTTCAGTTACCGTTAAAATAGCACCGTCAGTTTTTGGTACAATTAACGATACTACGCGTTGATCATCGGCCATTTTAATACCACGAACACCTGTAGCAGTACGACCCATTGGGCGAACACCTTTGAAACGAATCTCAGGATTACCTTCTTCGTCTAATACTGGGTTACCGTTTTCATCAACAACTGTTGTTTCTTCAGCTTCTTTAAAGCGTACAACTTTACCTGCATCAGTGAACAACATAATTTCATTGCTACCATCGGTAATATCAACACCAATCAGGCTATCGCCATCATTTAAGTTAACAGCAATAATACCGCTTGCACGTTGACGACTGTAAGCCGTTAATGGTGTTTTCTTAACTGTACCAAATGCTGTTGCCATAAAGATGTATTTATCTTCTGCGTACTCGCGTACTGGCAATATAGCAGTAATACGTTCATCAGCTTCAAGTGGTAACAAGTTAACAATTGGCTTACCGCGCGCTGCACGACTCGCTAGTGGTAACTGATATACTTTAAGCCAATATAAACGACCGGCCGTAGAGAAACACAATATAGTATCGTGTGTATTTGCAACTAATAGACGTTCGATGAAATCTTCATCTTTCATCTTCGTTGCTGACTTACCTTTACCACCACGACGCTGTGCTTCGTAATCAGACAATGCTTGATACTTCACATAACCTTCGTGAGAAAGCGTTACTACTACGTTTTCTTCGGTAATTAAGTCTTCAAGGCTGATATCGTGAGCAGCTGCATTAATTTCAGTGCGACGCTCATCACCATATTGCTCTTTAATTTCAACTAGCTCGTCACGTATAACTTCCATTAAACGCTCAGGAGTTGCCAAAATATAAAGTAGTTCAGCAATTAGTTCTAATAACGCTTGGTATTCGGTCAAGATTTTTTCGTGTTCAAGACCTGTTAGCTTATGTAAACGCAAATCAAGAATTGCTTGAGCTTGTTGCTCAGAGATATAATATTGACCATCGCGAATACCAAGTTCGCTTGCTAACCAATCTGGACGAGCAACATTGTCTTCACCTGCTTTTTCAAGCATACCTTGTACATTACCTAATTCCCACGGACGCGCTGTTAAAGCAATTTTAGCTTCAGCAGGTGTAGGGGATTTACGAATAAGTTCGATAATTGGGTCAATGTTCGCAAGCGCAATCGCTAAGCCTTCAAGCGTGTGTGCACGGTCACGGGCTTTACGTAAATCAAATACTGTACGACGAGTTACTACTTCACGACGGTGAATAATAAACTCTTCTAACATTTCTTTTAAATTGAAACATTTAGGTTGGTTATTAATTAGCGCAACCATATTCATACCAAACACAGTTTGTAACTGAGTTTGTGAATACAAGTTGTTTAAAATAACTTCGCCTACGTCACCACGTTTGATTTCAATAACGATACGCATACCGTCTTTATCTGATTCATCACGTAGCGCACTAATACCTTCAATTTTCTTATCTTTAACCAGCTCAGCAATTTTTTCAATTAAACGAGCTTTATTAACTTGATAAGGAATTTCGTGAACGATGATTGTTTCACGGCCTGTTTTTTCATCGGTTTCGATGTCGGCGCGTGCACGCATGTACACTTTACCACGGCCAGTTAAGTAGGCTTGTTCAATACCCTTCTTACCGTTGATAATTGCAGCCGTTGGGAAATCAGGACCAGGGATATAATCCATTAACTCTAAAATAGTTAAATCTGGATTTTGAATAAGTGCCAAACAACCATTTACAACTTCAGTTAAGTTATGTGGTGGTATATTTGTAGCCATACCTACTGCAATACCTGACGAACCATTCACTAATAAATTAGGAACTTTCGTTGGTAAAACATCAGGGATGAACTCAGTGCCATCGTAGTTAGGAACGAAATCAACCGTTTCTTTTTCAAGATCGGCTAATAACTCATGCGACATTTTAGCCATACGTACTTCTGTATAACGCATTGCCGCTGCTGAATCACCATCAACCGAACCGAAGTTACCTTGGCCATCTACTAGCATATAACGCAGTGAGAATGGCTGAGCCATACGAACTATCGTGTCATAAACTGCACTGTCGCCGTGTGGGTGGTATTTACCGATTACGTCACCGACCACACGGGCCGATTTTTTGTAAGGCTTGTTCCAGTCATTACTAAGCTCGTTCATTGCAAACAAAACGCGGCGATGAACAGGTTTTAAGCCGTCACGTACGTCTGGTAATGCACGTCCTACAATTACGCTCATTGCGTAATCTAAGTAGGAGTTTTTTAACTCGTCTTCAATATTGACTGGCAGAATTTCATTGGCGAGATCAGTCATTTGATATCACATTCCTTCAGTATCAGCTCTCAACAACCCGGTATTGGGTATTAAGAGTATTGTTATTATTTCTAACAGCCATGCTATCACAATTAATTTTAATTTACAGGCGCAAAACTTTGCGATTTATCAATTTAGCCCTATATAATGGCCTCAGATTGACGAGGAAGTATTTTATGACCGAACATCAAAATGTAGATCACGCAGAAATAGCAAAATTTGAAGCCATCGCCGAGCGTTGGTGGGACTTAGACGGAGAATTCAAACCTCTTCACGAAATTAACCCGTTACGTTTAGATTTTATAGCAAACAAAACGCAAGGCTTATTCGATAAAGAAACACTCGATGTTGGCTGTGGTGGCGGTATTTTAAGCCAAAGCATGGCGCGCATGGGCGCAAAAGTAACTGGCATCGATATGGGGCAAGAGCCTTTAACTGTTGCTAAGTTGCACAGTTTAGAAACTGGCGTAAATGTAGATTACATAAAAGTGCCAGCAGAAGAGTTTGCATCGCAACACCCAGAGCGCTTTGATGTAATAACCTGTATGGAAATGCTTGAGCACGTTCCCGACCCAGCATCTATCATTCATGCCGTAGCTGCACTTGCCAAACCAGGCGCAGACGTGTTTTTTTCAACCCTGAACAAAACACCTAAAGCATATTTATACGCTATTGTTGGTGCTGAAAAGCTTTTAAAAATGGTGCCTGAAGGTACACACGACCATAAAAAGTTTATAAAACCTGCACAGCTTATTACATGGGCAGAGCAAGCGGGTTTAAAAGTTCGTGCAAGTACAGGCCTTTCTTATAACCCACTATCAAAGCAATATACGCTCAATAGTGACGTTAGCGTAAATTACATACTGTACTTCGAGAAGTTAGCTTAATGGCTAACTCTCAAGCCCCCCTCCCCCTTATTGAGTACGATGCATTTTTATTTGATTTAGACGGCACTCTACTCGACACCGCTGAAGATTTAGGTGCGGCTTTAAATGCAGTTCTCATTAATAATAAAATAGAGCCTGTTAGTAGTGATATATACCGTCCTGCGGCATCTAACGGCGCAGGCGCATTATTAGAGGCTGGTTTTAAAGAGTTATGGGACACACAACCTCAAAGCGAGCTTATTAAGCAATTAGTTGACGAATACGCTGCAAACATAGCAAATCACACACATTGCTTCAGCGGTGTTGAATCGTTGCTTATTGCCCTTGATCAGAAAAAGATCAAATGGGGGATCATGACTAACAAACCAGGGTTTTTAACTGATCCTTTAGTGGCAGCAATTCCCGCATTGAAAAATGCTAGTGTAGTAATAAGTGGCGACACCTTAGCTGAAGCTAAGCCATCACCTTTACCGCTGCTACACTGTGCAAAGCTTATGGGAGTGCAACCAAAACGCTGTTTGTACATTGGTGATGCACAGCGAGACATACAAGCAGGCAAAGCCGCAGGTATGCGCACAGCAACGGCACTTTGGGGTTACATACCAAGTATTGATGAAGCCAACAGCTGGAATGCTGATTTTAACTGGCAAAGCCCAATTGATGGTTTTAACCATATATAGTGCCACGTTAATTAATAAACACTATATATTGTGATTGTGTTAGTTTTTACGCAAAGCTTGCTGATAAAAAAAGCAGTCAAAATTTATTTTTAAAATGCGTAAATTTAGCAGATCATTAGTTGATTTTTGCATATTTCAACTTAAATGATTGTTCGAAGGTGAGTATCTACTAACACAAATACGTTATCCCGAAGTTATCCACAAATAGGGGCAATTATGTCCCTTGCAAAACAACTCAGACCACACTATCTTGTGATCTCTAAATTGAACAACACCAGATATTGTGGCCAAATGTTATTCAATTAAATTCGCAAATATGGCGAAACTTATAATAAATGAGTATATACCTCGCCCCGGCGAGGTATAAAGCATTGGTCAAAATACATAATTCCCAAGGAATACAGGCAAATGAACCAACAGTTATCTGTAAGCAAACGTGACGGGCGTAAAGAGCCTCTTGATCTGGATAAGATCCATCGCGTTATTGAGTGGGCCGCCGAAGGTTTAAACAACGTTTCGGTTTCGCAAGTTGAATTAAAGTCGCACATTCAGTTTTACGACGGTATTCGTACTAAAGACATTCACGAAACCATCATTAAAGCAGCAGCGGATCAGATTTCAAAAGAATCGCCTGATTACCAATACTTAGCTGCACGTTTAGCTGTATTCCATTTACGTAAAAAAGCGTACGGTCAATTTGAGCCACCACGTTTATTTGACCACGTAACAAAAATGGTTGGCGATAAACGCTATGATGCTCATTTACTAGTAGATTACACAGAGCAAGAGTTAGATGAGCTTGATGCATACCTTGATCATTCTCGCGATCTTAACTTTAGCTACGCTGCTGTAAAGCAACTTGAAGGTAAGTACCTCGTTCAAAACCGTGTATCGGGTGAAATATACGAAAGTGCACAGTTTTTATATATTTTAGTTGCGGCAAGCTTATTTTCAGATTACCCACGTGAAACACGTACTGATTACATTAAACGTTTTTACGATGCAGTATCTTTATTTAAAATATCTCTACCAACGCCAATTATGTCGGGTGTACGTACGCCTACTCGCCAGTTTAGCTCGTGTGTATTGATTGAATGTGGCGACAGCCTTGATTCAATCAATGCAACGTCGTCAGCTATTGTTAAATACGTTTCACAACGTGCGGGAATTGGTATTAATGCAGGTCGAATTCGTGCGCTAGGTAGCCATATTCGTAACGGCGAAGCGTATCACACAGGTTGTATCCCTTTTTATAAGCACTTTCAAACAGCGGTTAAAAGTTGTTCACAAGGTGGTGTACGTGGCGGCGCAGCAACATTATTCTACCCGCTTTGGCATTTAGAAGTAGAGAACCTACTTGTACTTAAAAATAACCGTGGTGTAGATGATAACCGCGTTCGCCACCTAGATTACGGCGTACAGTTTAATAAATTAATGTACTCTCGTTTAATTAAAGATGATTACATTACATTATTTAGCCCATCAGATGTGCCTGGCCTTTATGATGCATTTTTTGAAGACCAAGCTGAGTTTGACGCACTTTACGTTAAATACGAACAAGACGAGTCTATTCGTAAAAAACGCATTAAAGCCATTGAGCTTTTCTCTATGTTTGCGCAAGAGCGTGCAAGTACTGGTCGTATTTATTTACAAAATGTGGATCACTGTAATACACACAGCCCATTTATTTCTAAAGTTGCGCCAATTCGCCAATCTAACTTATGTTTAGAAATTGCATTGCCAACTAAGCCACTTAATAACGTGAATGACGAAGAAGGCGAAATTGCCCTTTGTACACTTTCTGCGTTTAACCTAGGTGCAATAGAGTCACTTGATGAGCTTGAAGAGCTAGCTGAACTTGCAGTACGCGCACTTGATAACTTACTTGATTTCCAAGACTACCCTGTACCGGCTGCTAAAAATGCAACTATGGGTCGTCGTACACTAGGAATAGGCGTAATTAACTACGCATACTACCTAGCTAAAAACGGTAAACGTTATTCTGATGGCAGCGCTAATGCATTAACACATAAAACCTTTGAAGCTATTCAATATTACTTAATGAAAGCATCAAACGAGCTTGCTAAAGAGCGTGGCGCATGTCCTAAGTTTAACGAAACAACGTATTCACAAGGTATTATGCCAACAGATACGTACAAACGTGATTTAGATAAAATTTGTGATGAGCCACTTCATCTTGATTGGGATACACTACGTGCAAGTATTAAAGAGCACGGTATGCGTAACTCAACACTAAGTGCATTAATGCCATCAGAAACATCGTCGCAAATCTCTAACGCAACTAACGGTATTGAGCCACCACGTGGACATATTAGCGTTAAAGCAAGTAAAGACGGTATTTTAAAACAAGTTGTTCCTGAGTATGAGCGTTTAAAAGATCAGTACGAGCTACTATGGGACATTCCATCAAACGATGGTTATTTACAGCTTGTTGGCATAATGCAAAAATTTGTTGACCAAACAATTTCTGCAAATACAAATTATGATCCAAACAAGTTCGAAGGCGGTAAAGTACCTATGCAAGTCTTATTAAAAGACTTACTAAGCGCGTACAAACTAGGTGTTAAAACCTTGTATTACCACAATACTCGCGATGGCGCCTCAGATTCACAAGAAGATGCTCCAGAAGTGGAAGATGACGATTGTGAAGGCGGCGCGTGTAAAATATAACTGCTGATTTTTATTTTAAGCGGGCATTTAGCCCGCTTTTTCTGATAGTTTTTTGAGTGATAAAAATGTCTTATACTACTTTTAGCCGAAACCATAATAACCAAATGCAAGAGCCAATGTTTTTTGGCCAAACTGTAAACGTATCTCGTTACGACCAACAAAAATACCCAATTTTTGAAAAATTAATTGAAAAGCAACTGTCTTTCTTTTGGCGTCCTGAGGAAGTAGATGTAAGTAAAGACCGTTTAGACTTTCAAGCATTACCAGATCACGAAAAGCATATATTTTTAAGCAACTTAAAATACCAAACACTGCTTGATAGTGTACAAGGTCGTTCGCCAAACGTGGCTCTACTTCCAATTGTATCGCTACCAGAGCTTGAAACATGGATAGAAACGTGGGCGTTCAGTGAAACAATTCACAGCCGCTCATACACGCATATTATCCGTAACGTAACACAAGCACCTGAGCTTATTTTTGATGACATTGTTAGCAACGATAAAATTAGCGAACGTGCTGATGCCGTAACTAAATACTACGATGACTTAATTAACTCTGTATCGCTTTACAACTTATACGGTGAAGGCAAACACGAGATTAACGGTAAAACAGTTATCATTAATTTATTTGAGCTTAAAAAGAAACTTTACCTGGCTATGATGTCAGTAAATATTCTTGAAGCGATTCGCTTTTACGTAAGCTTTGCATGTTCGTTTGCATTTGCTGAGCGCGAGCTAATGGAAGGTAACGCTAAAATCATCAAGCTAATTGCACGCGATGAAGCACTTCACCTTTCTGGTACTCAGCATATTTTAAACATTATGCAAGACGGTAAGGACGATCCAGAAATGGCGATTGTTGCTGCCCAGTGCCGCGACGAAGCAATTAAAATGTTTGTTGATGCTGCAGAGCAAGAAAAAGAGTGGGCCGAATACTTATTTAAAGATGGTTCAATGATTGGCTTAAATAAACATATTTTATGTCAGTACGTTGAATACATTACCAATGCACGTATGACTGCGATTGGTTTGCCAGCACAGTTTGAAAATAACAGTAACCCTATCCCGTGGATAAACTCGTGGTTAGTGTCTGATAACGTGCAAGTAGCACCACAAGAAGCAGAAATAAGCTCATACCTTGTTGGTCAAATAGACTCTCAAGTTGATGCATCAGAATTTGGTGATTTTGATTTATAATGAGTGACAAGTCTACTGCAAGCATAACGCTTGCAGAAAACAGCCAGTGTATAGAATTTACCGCTGGCTGCCCTTCTCTTTTACAGTGCTTAGAATCCATGAAAATAGACGTCGCATTCCAATGCCGCGAAGGTTACTGCGGCGCCTGTAGAGCAACGTTAGTGTCAGGTAGTGTTGAATATAACGAAGAGCCACTTGCGTTTGTGCGCGAAGGCGAAATACTGTTGTGCTGCTGTAAACCCAATGGCAATGTAAGTATTGATCTGAAATAAAAATCAATACTTACATCCATCGTTTATTAAACTTATCAATAGTGTGGAACGAACCGGTAATGTCCGGTAATTTTATAATCAAAAAGCATATCGCTTTTTTGCGGACCACGCCCTATATTATGCACAATAAGTGGGTTACCCGTATCTTGAGATAACTCATTAATCACCATACCTATATGAGGTAAATTACCTGGTAACATCCACGTTACTATATCGCCGGTTTTATAATCACTCACTTTGTTGGATTCACTCAATACGTTTGCATGGCGCTCAAAGTAAGCTTGTAAATTTGGAACACGTCGGTGATCTATATTTTTATCAGGCTTAGTTAAGCCCCAAATACGTTTAGATGGATACAGCGCAAAGTTTTTTTGCATGTCTTCGTGCACGAGTTTCTGTAAATCAACACCTAACTTTCTATAACTTCTAATTATTACATCGGTGCACACACCTATATTTTTAGGTACATCCCCACCAGGGTAGCCAATAGAGCGATAAGCGCCGTCGTAAGTCACATCATGAGTTGTACGCTCAAGCAGAGCTGAAACAATATCTTCTTCAAACGATGCTGCATTACTATTTATACACGCTAAAGTAAGTAAACACCCAATAATTCTGTACATATAAACTCCTTTAAATCTAAAATTGAGTTACAGCGTTTGGGCTACGTGCCTAAGAACGTCTATTTTATTGCCTTTACTTGCAAATTGCGTATCCAGAGCATATGCCATTTTTTCAAGCGGAGCGTCGTTATATCCTACATGTTGGATTTCGCTAATGTAACGCATCATAAACGCGTCAGGACCAAGTTTAAGCCACTGCGCTACATGCACAAGCTCATGAAAATGAACCCTCAAATCTTTTGCAACCTCAGGAAGTAGGTAATAGGTATTTTTATACGTTATACCCGCCGCGTCCATATCGACAAAATCACCTAGACCCATTTCTCGCAGACCCGCAAAGTCTGGCTTTGGTATTTGGTCTACAACAACGTAATACGCGTTTTTTAAAAACTCGCTAGAATAAAACCCATAAAATTCATTACTGAATTTATCACAACTCACTTTTTGACTGCTGTATTTTAAATTTGTAGCGTCAATCCAATTTTCTATTTGTTCTAGCACAGCTCCTCTCCTAAAGTACAAATGCAACACACCATGTGTAAACCTTAATCTAATATTTTAGTAAATTTTTTAACCAGCACTTTTAGTATTAACACCTCGCAACTAGCGAAGAAAATAGAACGCATAGAATATCTAAACAAAAAGCTCTAAATCAAAATTATCATATAAGCATAACCGGTCTATAAACAGTAAAAACCTTTTTTATACTTTTTAAAGTGTTATTATTTGTAACTAAAACAGTAACACTTAAAATCATGTATAATTTTACTAATACACTCTTTCGTATGAAAATAATGCGTTTCAGTTCCATTGTCTTACTGGTCATATTAAGTAATACAGTAAATGCTGAAAATATAAAACCGTTCACATCAGATGGCTGTAGTGCTTTTCCGGACGGCACGACAAAAGATAAAAAGTTGTGGCTTGCATGTTGTAAAGCGCACGACTACGCCTACTGGCAAGGTGGCACTTATTGGCAACGTTTAGAAGCAGATAAAGCCTTGCAACAGTGTGTTATTGAAGCCGGCGAAACGAGTATAGCGAACATTATGCTTGCTGGAGTTCGATTTGGTGGCAGCCCTTATATACCATCGACTTTCAGATGGGGCTATGGTTGGCCCTATCCTAGGTTATATCAAGCATTAACAGCTGATGAAATTAAGCAAATTGCTGCTTTAAAAACGGTATTAACTCAAACCAATTAACACATTGTGAAAAACTGGGTTATGCAAATAATATCAAAAGGAATTGAATCACTATGCTTATACTGTTAAGTGTCATTTTAACTTTGTTTCCAACGGTAATATCTTATTTTGTTTCACGTAATTACGCTAAAAAGGCTAAAGCGACTAATAAAGGTGCTTACATCAGAGCTGTGCTTTGGCCTAGTGTTTTCTCGTGGACACTATTTGCTGCTGTTGGGCACGGTGCAATCACCTTCCCCTTACCTTCAACGTTTGCGCTCGTGTTATATATGTTTCTATATGACGAACGCGGTATCTATTTCCATCCTCACATATTTTTAAGCCCAACGATTCCAATAGCCGTTTATTTAATAAGCTATTTCAAATACAAAAAAGCGGTCAATAAAGAGCTAACGCCCTAGCCCACTGTTGGCTCATCAGTATCTTATAAGGTCCAAAGCTGCACTTACTCCTGCTGTACACTTCTTTGCTGTGAAACTACAACGTTATTATCTGAATATAAATGTGTAAATAACAGGTCTGGTAAATAAAGCGACATTACCAAAAATAACGAGTTTACTAATGCACCCAGATATACAAAAAAGCCTTAAAGTAAAACCTGCTCACATCGTCTCATTTATTGTGTATTTATTAGTTTCAATATCTACGTTTACCGCTCAAGTATATGCCGCTGATGCTGTATGGCCTTCAAAAACCACTTACAAATATGCAAATGTAAACGGTAAAAAGATATTTTACCGAGAAGCTGGCGCGTAGCATAAGCAAACCATTGTACTTTTACATGGGTATCCGTCGTCTTCACACAGCTACCGAGAATTGATCCCACTCTTATCAGGTCGTTATCATGTGATTGCACCTGATTATTTAGGCTCTGGTTATAGCGCACGCCCAAACCCAAAAACTCAAAAATATACTTTTTAATTACTAGCTCAATACGTTGAAGGATTACTAACAACACTTAAAGTAAAGCGCTACAGCCTTTATATACAGGACTTTGGAGCTCCTGTGGGCTTTAGAATGTTGTTAAATAACCCAAATAAACTTGATGCACTTATTGTACAAAATGGTAATGCGTATTTAGAGGGGCTAACCCTACCGAGGCAAGCTTTTTTTAAAGCCGCGAATGAGGACAAATCACAAGCGCAGAGTGATAAAATTTATTCGTTCACGTCTAATAAAGCCATTATTAATAAGCAATATTTACGAGACGTACAAAGTAACCCAGAAGTAATGAGCCCTGATAGCTGGACGCACGATCTTCACTTTTTACAAACTAAATCCGATAGAGTAATTCAAGTACAATTGCTACAAGATTACTACAATAACCTTCTCGACTACCCTAAATGGCAAGCTTATTTACGCAAGTACCAACCAGCAACATTAATTGTATGGGTAAAAACGACCCTGCGTTTATAGCCGCAGGCGCTAAAGCATATTTAAAAGGTGTACCGAACGCTGAAATACATTTACTCGATTCAGGACACTTTAGTGTTGAAGAAAAACCAGTTGAGATTGCAAAGTACATTGTGAACTTTATGGATAAGCTATAAATAGCGGAAATAAAAAACGCTGAGGGTATAAACCATCAGCGTTTCATTAAATTGTACTAACTTAAGCTAAATCCAAAGAAATAGTATTTAATATGGGTAACTGTCAGATCAAGTCTGAGCTAGTAAATTTTAAGTATTTAACCTTCTTCTTCAATAAGTGACTCTAGTAGATCGTGTATTTCAGCTTTAAGCTCTTTATCTTCAATTTTATTAGCACTAACCTTAGCATTTTGAAGATTTTTAATAGCCTCGTCTTTTTGACCAAGTTCTAGCTGCAGTGTAGCCATTGAAAAAGAAACTGATGACATGTGATCTTTGTTATTAATCGCAACAGACTTTTCTAATGCTTTTTCATAAGTCGTGATTGCCTCTTCTAGCTCTTCGGTAAAATCAGCCAAAGTTTCCCATTGTACTGGGTGATCTTTTGAGGTATTTTCGTTTTCAATACAAATCGCTTTTAATTGAGCAAATAAAGATTCAAATTTTTCTCGGTTATTTTTGTTAGCCGCCGCCATTAAATCTTCTGCTAGGTCATGTACCGCTTTATATATTTTTGTATTCATCATCACTGGTTATCCTTTAGTGCAACTAAACTAATTTACTGACTCAATTTAGCTAAAATGTATCATTACAGTCATTATAAAATGTATTTAAACAACTGATTTATTTAATTTGGTGTATAGCGTAATAATACATTAATAATGAACATCGCGTAGGCGTTAAACACACTGTAATTAAACTTTATCGCAATTACTCTTAGTAACCTCACACACTGCATAAACTTGCAACCCAATCCAACGTAAAGATGGTCGTAAACACTTTAAGTGCAATGACAACTATAAATAATAAGATGATTGCCGCTTTGGCTTTACTACTTTTGAGGTTGTTCCAATATAATAACTTTGCATTAAATTCTGTTTTTAACTTAGTAACAGCTTCTTTCATAATTACATCCTACTTAGGGATCCCGCTCAGCAACATTTAATAACTACAAAACTGCCCAAGCAGGTTTCATAATATTTTTCGCCACCTTAGAGTAAAGCATTAAATAAAGCCTGTACTATATAAAATGTAACAAGGGGTTTTAACTTAAGTTATTGTATCTAACTTTTTTACACACCCAAAAAGCAAATACTGGGGCAATTCAGTAGAGCGTTAATAATAAATTTGGTGCTACACTAATACCTAACTTAAATGTGTTAACAGCCAACTAAATTAGCAAATTATGAAAGAGTGCAACCAGTGTGGTAAATGCTGTATTAAATATGGTGGCGGCGACTTAAGCGCAACGAAAGAAGAAATAGGTTTATGGGAGCTCTTTAACCCCGAAATTTATGAGTACGTTAAAAACAACGAAATTTGGTTTGACCCAAAAACAGGCTTAAGACTTCAAGTGTGCCCATTTTTAGAAATTGCGCCTAAAAAGGAGCCTCTCGCTAAAAATATGTATACCTGCAGTATTTACCTTGACCGTCCAGAAGACTGCCGTCACTACCCTAGCCTTATTTCAGAGATGATCCGCGACGAATGCGAAATGATTGAATCTATAGATATAACAAACCAGACAAGAGCGCAGCATAAACTAGATTTGATAATGATAGATAGCCGCTCTTAAATACCCAGATAAACCTGCAGCGCTATGAGTCTCGCACTTAAATAAATAAGTATTTCTATTAACATACCTATTATTATAATTTTTATAAAATTGGTTTAATCGTCATTTTTAGATCATTCATCGCAAAACACAAAGTTATACTATAACATTGTTGATTCACTGATTTTGCGGTGTTATATTATATCACAACATAATAACCGCGAACCAATATATCCATGACAAAGTTAACATTAATCTCCTCTGCTATTTTTTCTGTTTTATGTTCTCAATCAGCTTTGGCTGCCACTGTTACTGGTAAAGTAATGGATGATAAAAATCAACCAATCAAAAATGCCTCAATTCATGTGCATGGCAAAAACCAAAGCGTTAAAAGTAATGATTTAGGCGAATTTGCTATAGAAATCGATGCAAATAGCCAATTACATATTAGTAAAGACAACTACGTAGACTCTCGTATTGCTGTAAGCGAATCTTCAAATAATCTGTCTGTGTCACTTAAACCAACATCAGTTGAGACAGTGGTTGTTTATGCCTCTGCACTTCATAAAAATAGCCTCGAGATGATATCGCCAGTAAGCGTGCTCTCAGGTGATGAATTAAGAAATAAATCTAAACCAACTCTTGGTGAAACGCTAAAAGGTTTACCAGGCGTAAATGCAAGTTACTTTGGCCCTGTATCATCAAGCCCAATTATTCGTGGTTTAGATGGCCCTCGCGTTAAAATCACACAAAACGGATTAGATGCCAGCGATGCATCACGTATTGGCCCAGACCATGCGACATCAAGCGATAGCCTAGCAGCAGAACAAATTGAAGTATTACGTGGCCCAAGTACCCTACTTTATGGCTCTGGTGCAATTGGCGGTGTTGTAAACGTGGTTGATAACCGCATTCCTACAGACAATATCGACGAGCTTACGGGTGCTGCTGAATACAGCCACGATACAGTGTCAAACTCAAACACAGTAGCTGCAAAACTTGAAACAGGTAATGAAGGCTTTAACTTTCATTTTGATGGCACTAAGCGCAATGGCGATGATTACCAAACACCTACCTTCACTATTGCCGACGATGATGGCGATGTAGAAACAGAGAGTTCTGTAGAAAATACTTTTATTGATAGCGAAACACTTAACTTTGGTACTAGCTATGTTGGCGATCATTTAACGATTGGTTTTTCGTACGGTAGTATTGATACCGATTACGGTATTCCTGGGCATGAGCATCATCACGATCACGAAGGTGAAACTGAAGAAGAGCATGCAGAACATGAAGACGAAGCAGCTGAAGAGCCGGTTTATGCACATTTAGAGCAAGATCGCTGGCAAGGGCTTGTAAGTTACGCCCTTCATAATAACTGGATTGAAACCATCAACCTACGTGTTGGCTACACAGATTACTCGCACAGCGAAATTGAAGATGGCGAAATTGGTACTACTTTTAAAAATAAAACGACTGAAGCACGTTTAAATGTAGAGCATAAGTTTGCTGATTGGCACGGAATGATGGGCTATCACTACAGCGATTCTGACTACGATGCAATTGGTGAAGAAGCCTTTACACCCGCAAGTGTAACTACAACTAACGCATTATATTTACTAGAAGAGCGTGAATTTGGCGACATTACAATTGAACTTGGCGCACGTGTTGAAGATTACAAAATTGAAAGCCAAATCACGGCACACGAGCATAGCCACGATGAAGTAGAAATAGATCACAGCGACGAAGAAACCATTGGGTATGATGAAAGTTTTACCAATTTAAGTGCCTCTGCTGGTGCCATTTGGCAATACAAGCCAGGTCATAGTATCGCTACGAGTATTTCTCATTCAGAACGAGCACCACTTTCGGCAGAGCTTTTATCTAACGGTTTACACATTGCAACTGGCACTTACGAGCTAGGCCTTGGTTACAATATTGAAGATAATGAAGCGCACTTTGAGCCAGAAAATATCAAGCAGGAAACTTCAACAAACTTAGATTTAAGCTTTAGACGCTTTAGCGGTGATTTTGGTTACACCGTTAACTTTTTCTATAACGATATCAAAAACTTTTATTTTCAAGAAAATACGGGGTTAGTTTACGATGAAGAAGATGGTTTAGAATCAGCTATTGGTGCACATGACGATGCTGTTGCGGTTTATCAATTTACAAGTAAAGACGCAGAGCTTTATGGAATTGAGTTTGACGCGCATTACCAAGTAACACCAAGCGCTATGGTTAAAGTATTTGGTGACTCAACTCGTGCAAAACTAAAAGACGACGAAGGTAATTTACCACGTATCCCTGCCAATAAATTAGGCTCTGAGTTACAGTACGATTTAGGTGACTTACAACTAACATTAACGGGTACTCATTACTTTGATCAAAACGATGTAACTGCCTTTGAAACTCAAACTGATGGCTATACGTTATTTGATGCACAAGCTAATTACCAATTAGGTTTAGGCAGTGTCGATGCACAGCTGTATATAAACGTTGATAACATTACTGATGAGTTAGGTTTTGTACATAGCTCATTTATTAAAGATAAAGCCCCACTACCAGGCAGAAACTTCCGCTTTGGTGTTCGTGGCTATTTTTAATAATTAAAAGTAGTTTTAGTTTATAAACCGCATTTTATTAATGCGGTTTTTTTATTTTTAGAATATATAATATCGATCGGCAATAATACTTGATCAATTCAAGGGATTAAACTTTGCGCTAACTGCGTAAAAAATTATGATATACGACTGCATTGATGCAAAAGGTAGAGCAATGCAGGAGCAATTAGTGATAACAATTAGTTAAAAAAGTTTTTGCCTTGTTATCAACCCTATTTTCTTAGCGCAAAATAGATCACTTAATTAATCGAATTGGTATAAAACACTTAGATTACAGACACAAAAAAGCCGTATTCAGATTGAATACGGCTTTTTAAACTCTTAATTTTAAAATTTATTTAAATTAAGAAATGATTTCGTGTAGTTCAACGTCAAATACAAGCGTTGAGAAAGGTGCGATTGCAGCACCTGCGCCACGTTCACCATAAGCAAGCTCATGAGGAACGTAGATACGCCATTTAGTACCTACAGGCATCATTTGTAATGCTTCAGTCCAGCCTTTGATCACGCCACCAACTGGAAATTCAGCTGGTTGACCGCGCTCGTATGAGCTATCAAACACAGTACCGTTAATTAGTGTACCGTGGTAATCAACACGTACTGTAGACTCAGCTGTTGGCTTTTCGCCTTCGCCAGTCGCTAGTACTTCGTATTGAAGACCAGACTCAGTTACTGTGATTTCAGGACGTTTTGCGTTTTCTTCTAAGAATGCAATACCTTCGGCAGAAAGTACTTTAGATTCTTCTTCACGACGAGCTTGGATCTCTTCGTTAATCTTTTCGAATGCAGCTTGAATCTCAGGGATCTCAACTTGAAATGCGCTACCAGCGTACGCATCTTTCATGCCTTCAAATACTGAATTTAGGTTTAAGCCTTCAAAAGGATTAGACTTAAGTTGCTCACCCATTTGTAAGCCAATACCGTAACTTGCTTTTTCAGCATCTGTAGTAAAATTATCTGACATAATGTGTTTTTCACGTTTTGTTAGTTAAAAGACACTTGTATGCTATCACAAAATAAACCCCGTTTGGGGCTAGTTTTTGCTGAGTTTTAGCTTAATTAGGCCAACAATATAACTACAAAGCGGTAAAGTGAATAAAATTCCAACAAGTAAAGGAATAGCTAATAATCCAGATTCACCAGACAATAAAAATGGCACTGCAACTAAGCCTACTAAACCAATAAAAGCAGAGCCAATTACTGGCCAATGTTTATCATATTTAGTAATAAGATGGGCAGCCAAAATATTAAAACCAAGACCATAAGCAAAAGCGGTAATTAATGGATATTCTGGCTGTGCGTCGACCGCCATTTTTGCCAACAAGCTAATAGCACTTTGATAGCAGTAACCAAATACCACCCATAATAAAAGATGTTTTATTAATAGCTGTGAGGTTGATAGGTTCGTTGCTTTAGTCATTAATTAAACTCCACAAAGCAAAAAACCGCCTATAAGGCGGTTTTTTTAAATAATGGTGGAGAGATAGGGATTTGAACCCTAGATGGGCTATAAACCCATGCCGGTTTTCAAGACCGGTGCATTCGACCACTCTGCCATCTCTCCGTACGGCGCGAATAATATGGTTAAACGTGTTACTTGTAAAGAGCTAAATATAAATTAATCGTAAATAATAATTAAACGATTAAAAACAAGTCACATTGCTCTTTTGTTAAGCTAATTACTTCAACACGCATATTAATTCAATACTCAGTAATATTGTTTAGGCCTGCGAGCAATCCAAGAACAAATTAAACAAGCCAATAAACTCAATGCCGCGAATGTTACACTTTGAAAAATTAAGTCAAATCGATTTAAATCGTCACTTGGCACTATTACAAACATAAAAGCGGGGAGTACACTTAGCGCTAAAACATAACAACACACTTTAAATGCCCGTCCAAAGTCAAAACGTTTAGACTGTTGCATCCACAAAGTTAACAGTATTAGCATACCTATTGCAGAGCCTGCTATAAAATGCGCTGCATTTGTACTCATTGCAACATACAAGGTTACAAAAGCACCAACAATTCCCCAAATTGACCACGCAAGCCAGTTTTCTTTTTCCTGTAAAAATAAATTTCCCATTGTTTTCGTCTTCTTTATCGTTATTTTTATTAAGACTTTCCATAATGTATCAAAAAACAACCGATTAAAAAACAAACTGAAGAAGAATTATTAACTTTTGTGCTTCCAAGCGCTTCTCACAGCCAAACCACTAACTCTTTTATATTACTCTTAGTAACCTTAATGAATTATGACTATGCAAATTGCATAAAGTTCATACTATTTCACAAATTACTAAAATAATGTTCTGGTTTATGGCGAGGTGACTTTTTACACTCAACTTGAGGAGTACCTATGTATAAGTACCCTACAATTTCATCTTGCTCATGTAAGTTAAGCGCTTTTTTGACTGCTCTACTTTGTGCAAAGTAACCTGTGCGCCAAACACCACCTAAACCTTGAGCAAATGCAGCTTGTTGCATTGCTAATACACTGCAGCCTGCACTTTGTACCTGCTCGATACGAGGAACTTTTGGGTGTTCTTGATATTTAGTAATTGCTATTACAATCATAGGCGCACGAAGGGGAAGCTCTTTAGCACGGTTAATTACTTTTTCTGTCTGTTGCTCTGCCACTGCACTTTGATGGTAAATTTCACCCAGTTTATTGCGTGCATCACCTTGAGCAATGATGAACTGCCACGGTGCTATACAGCCATGATCAGGAACACGTAATGCTGCTTGCTTAATTATGTCGAGCTGCTCAGGCGTAGGGCCCGGCTCTGTTAGTTTAGAGTCTGATTGGCGAGTAAGTAAAAGCTCGATAGCGTTCATAACGATTCCTCAAAATTCAAAACGATAGAGTAACATTTAAAACCTTAAATAATAAATACTGAGAAATTAAAATGCAAAACGGCCGCAAAGGGTCAACTATGCAGCCGTTAATAAAATACATTTAATGCGCTATTTTTTTATAACGTTTCGCTTTAACCAGTAATCAAAACTAACAAAACGCCCACCGCCCATAAAAAATAAACTTAAGAGCATAGCAAAATAAATTGCCGAAAATTCTATGCCATTATTTAAAATAGATGGTTTACCTTTTTCGTATAGGTAATCAGGAAAGCCGTGCTCTTCAACTAAGTCTCGAATTTTTCCTATCCTGTCTTGTACTTCTAATGAGTTTTCGAGGCTTTCTTTTGCACCTGGGATAGATAACCAATCAAGTACTTGCGCAGCACTTGTTTCTGGATTAGTCGGCGCTATTGCAAACCACCCGTTATGCCAATGTACTGAAGTAGCCGCTACAACCATTGTGAACATAAGCGGGATACTGACTAAGCGAGTTAAAAGGCCAAATAATAACAACCAACCACCTAAAAATTCACTCCATCCAGCTAAGAAGGCTAGTAAATCAGGAAACGGTAAGCCTAAACCCCATTCACTATTACCAAACCATTGAACGACATCAGGCGATGCTAAAAAGTTATTTAGAAAGCCTTCTGTTTCAGTACTTATAGCAAGTTTGTTATAACCTGCGATGATCATAACGGGAGCTAAAATTAAGCGAAATAGTAAAGCAGGTAAACCATCTAAAAACGATAGTTTACCCAATATTATGTTATAAAAACTGATTAGTTTATTCATGCGTATCCTGTGTGTTCAATGTTTATTAAGTTATAGACTATAAACAAAAAAGACCGTATAGATTGATAAACTATTTCAATTTATTTACAAAGGTTAAATACTTCTCGCCACTTGTAGAGCTTCAAAAATAGCGCGTTTAGCATCAATTGCAGCAGCCAATTTAGCTCCGCCTATCACATGCACTTTTGCGTTATCTGTGTAACCTTCTAGCACTTCGCTATTAGAAACCTGACCAATACACGCAATAACAGTATCTACCGGCAGTACTTGAACTTCTCCAGCAACATTAATTGTTAACCCATTCTTATCAAAACTTTGATATTGGCAGTCAGCAATTTGTTTAACACCATGCTGTTTAACAACTTGGCGATGTATCCAACCAGTGGTTTTACCAAGCTCACTACCAAAACGACCCGAACTGCGTTTTAACATATACAATTGGCGCTCGTCTTTATGAGGTTGTGCATCACACTCAATCCCCCATTGCGTTTTAAACTCGCTAATAGATTGTGATTTATGTTCACTTAAAAAAGCAACCATATCAAAACCAATACCGCCAGCACCTAAAATAGCGATTGATTTGCCCAGTTCTACTTCGCCGCGTATGACTTCGTCATAAGCAAAGACACGCTTATCATCACTACATTTAATAGAGGCTTCACGCGGCCTAACGCCTGTTGCAAAAACAATATCATCATAATCTTTAAGCATTGAATCGTCGTAAGCTTTACTAAGCTCCACAGTTACTTTTAATCGCTCGAGCTCATTAGTGAAGTAAGTAAGTGTATGGTTAAAGTCTTCTTTACCCGGTATTTGCATGGCTAAATTAAATTGACCGCCCATTTGCGATTTTTGATCAATTAACGTGACGTTATGCCCTTTTTGAGCCAAGTAACAACTTGCTGATAAACCAGCAGGACCTGCACCGACAACTAATACATTTTTAGCTTTAGCTGCTTGCTCTAGCGGGTAATCTAGCTCAAATGCAGCTTGTGGATTAACTAAACACGTAGCACGTTTATTTTTAAATACGTGATCTAGACAACCCTGGTTACAGCCAATACAAATATTGATTTGTTTAGATTGATTGTTTACGTACTTATTAAAAAACTCAGGATCAGCTAATAATGGACGTGCCATCGAAATTAAATCAGCCTCGCCTGCATTTAAAATATCGTTAGCAATTTCTGGAGTATTAATTCGGTTAACAGCAATAACTGGCACGCTCACCACGTCTTTTAAACGTTTTGATGCTTCTTTAAATGCACCCGGAGGTACCATACTCGCAATAGTCGGTACACGCGCTTCGTGCCAACCAATGCCTGTGTTAAAAATATCAACGCCCGCTTTTTCAAGCTCGGAAGCTTGAATGACAACTTCCTCTGGCGTTGAGCCGTTTGGAATTAAATCAATGACCGACAATCTAAAAATAATTAAGAATTTTTCAGATACTTTTGCTCTTACAGCTTTAACTATTTCAAGTGCAAGTCGCATTCTATTTTCTAAGCTGCCACCAAACTCATCATCGCGTTTATTGGTATGCGGCGCCATAAACTCATTAATCAAATACCCTTCAGAACCCATGACTTCTACGCCATCGTAGCCGGCTTTTTCAGCCATATAGGCAGAATGCGCAAAGTCTTTAATTGTTTTTTTAATCGAGCCAAGCGACATCGCTTTAGGTTTATAAGGATTAATAGGTGCTTTTATTGCACTTGGTGCTTGATTGAAAGGATGGTATGCATAACGTCCAGCATGTAATAATTGCAAACAAATTTTTCCACCGTGTTTATGCACAGCATCTGTGTAAGCGCGATGCTTAAACACATCGTAATAACTATTAAATGAGGAAGAAATAGGTGTTAGCTTGCCACGTAAATTAGGGCTGTATCCGCCTGTAATTAACATCGCGGTGCCACCTTTTGCACGTGCTTCATAAAATGCACGTAAGCGTTTGCGGTTATGCCAGCCCTCTTCAAGGCCTGTATGCATTGAGCCCATAACCAAGCGGTTACGTAATTGTGTGTGTTTTAGTTGTAATTGTTGTTCTAACATCTTGTGCCCCGTTAACTGGTCTAACCTGTATACATTAGCTAATTCTGCTTTAATGGCAAGTAATAAGCAATATGTGCATGCATTTAATTAAAAATAGCAGTAAAAACTTACGTTTATATAGGTTCATAAACACTTCGTTACGATTTAGCAGTTAAATTTATTTTTATTCTAGGCTAAGATGGAACTAATGTATTAACTGTACCAAATTAAGGAGCTATTTTGATAGCAAAGGTATTTAAAGGTATTTGGGCTGGAATTAATTTTTCTCGTCGCTTAATACTAAACATTTTGTTTTTATTACTGGTAATTGTTTTCTTTGTGTCACTCTCAAGTGACGATGATCAAATAATAGTTGAAAATGGCTCTGTACTCAGGCTTAACTTAAATGGCCCTATTGTTGAAGAGAAAACATATATAGACCCAGTTGAAGCCGCAATTAGTGATGCAACTACTGGTTCTGAAGCACCAAGCGAAATATTACTCGACGATATTGTTGAAGTAATAAACGAAGCGACTAAAGACGATCGTATCTCGGTGATATTGCTTGATTTACAAGAGATGCCTAAAGCACATTTAAATAAACTTAAGCAAATTACAAAGGCTATTGATGCCTTCAAGCAAGCTGGCAAAAAAGTAATTGCATCGGGTTATTACTATACTCAAGCACAATACTATATTGCATCGCATGCTGACGAAATAGCTATGCACCCATACGGCAGCGTAGGTATTGAAGGTTATGGCATGTACCCGCTTTACTTTAAAGATGCACTTGAAAAGCTTGAAGTAACGCAGCATATTTTCCGTGTTGGTACATTTAAGTCAGCAGTAGAACCTTTTATTCGTAACGACATGTCCGATGCAGCTAAAGAAGCTAACCGCGTTTGGTTAGGCGCTCTTTGGAGCGAATACAAACAAGATGTTGCCGCTGTTCGCCCGTTTGATGAGTCAAATTTTGACGAAACAATGGACGTATATCTAGAAAAAATGAAAGCTGCCGATGGCGATGCAGGTAAATATGCACTTGATCACCAGTGGGTTGACTCTTTAAAAACAAATCAGCAAGTTCGCAAACAATTAATTGATTTAGTGGGCACACAAGAAGATGGTAAGACATTTAAGCAAGTTTCATTTCGTGAATACTTAAGCTTAATTAAACCGCCTATTGAAATTGATAACCCTATTACCGAAAAAGTAGCGGTAGTTGTTGCTAAAGGTACGATTGTTGATGGTGAGCGTAAAGCGGGCGAAATTGGGGGTGACTCTACAGCTGCCCTACTTCGTAAAGCACGCCTTGATGATAAAGTTAAAGCGGTTGTACTACGTATCGACTCTGGTGGCGGTAGTATGTTTGCCTCTGAAGTTATTCGTGCTGAAGTATTAGCCCTTAAGGCTGCTGGTAAACCTGTTATTGCTTCAATGAGTTCTGTGGCTGCATCAGGTGGTTATTGGATTGCCTCTGCTGCAAACGAAATTTGGGCAGCACCAAGTACAATTACAGGCTCAATTGGTGTATTTGGTACCTTTATGACATTTGAGAAAACCTTATCGAAAATTGGTGTTTATTCAGATGGCGTTGCAACAACCGAAATGGCTGGCTTTTCTATCACTCGTCCACTAAATGAAAAAATGGGTCAAGTAATTCAAATGAACGTTGAGGAAGCATATGGACGCTTTTTAAATGTTGTTGCTGATGCGCGTAATATGACGCCTGAGCAGGTTGACAAAATTGCCCAAGGCCGTGTATGGATTGCATCTCAAGCACTTGAACTAGGTTTGGTTGATAAGCTAGGCGACAAACAAGGTGCGATTGAAGCCGCTGCTGCACTTGCCAAGCTTAATCATTATGAAGTTAAAACTATTAAACAAGATTTAAGCTCGCAAGAAAAAATGATCCAAAACATTTTTGGTAATGCGTCTATTAAATCTATGCTTGGTTTGCAAACACAAAAAACATCTGTGTTAGCAACACAAGCTAATTTACAAAGTGTTATTAACCAATTAAGTACTGAAGTTGAAAACCTTAAAGATTACAACGATCCACAAGGTGTATACGCACGCTGTTTAGTGTGTAACGTTGCACAATAAAAGTGCATAGCTTCACCTAATCAGCTGTATTTAAAGCTGCTTAACGTTATACTAGGCCCAGTTTTTTTACTGGGCTTTTTTTATGAAACGTAAACGCATTTATATCGCTTATACTGGCGGTACTATAGGTATGAAAAAATCGAGTCGAGGCTATATTCCAGCTGAAGGTTTTTTAACAGAAACCGTAGTGAATAACGCAGAATTTAATCGTGATGAAATGCCTTTGTTTGATATTCACGAATACTGCCCTCTTATAGATTCTTCAGACATGTCTCCAGAGCATTGGCAACTCATTGCTAATGATATCAAAGATAAATACCAAGATTATGATGGTTTTGTGGTGCTCCATGGCACTGATACTATGGCGTATACAGCCTCAGCGCTGTCATTTATGTTCGAAAATTTGACTAAACCAGTGATTGTAACCGGCTCACAAATTCCGCTCTCACAATTACGTTCTGATGGCCAAGTAAACTTACTTAATGCCATGTATTTAGCTGCAAATTATCCTATTGCTGAAGTAAGTCTCTTTTTTAATAACCAACTGTTTAGAGGTAATAGAGCAACTAAAGCACACGCGGATGGGTTTAATGCTTTTGCCTCGCCGAATCTAGACCCCTTAGCGTTATCGGGTATTAATATTCAACTTATTAAGGGGCAGCTTAGCCCATATGTTGAAAATGAGCTGCAAGTTACACCTATTACACCTCAACCTATCGGGGTGCTTTATTTGTATCCTGGCATTAGCCAAGAGGTAGTTAAAAGCTTGGTCAATGGCAATATTAAATCACTGGTGCTACTGAGTTTTGGTGTAGGTAATGCACCACAAGATCCGAGCTTTTTGTCAATACTCGAAGAAGCAAGTAAACGTGGCGTCGTAATTGTTAACTTAACTCAGTGTTTAAAAGGTCATGTAAACATGGGTGGCTATGCAACAGGTAATGCGCTATTAAATATTGGTGTAATAAGTGGGTATGATATGACCCTTGAAGCATGTTTAACTAAGTTACATTATTTATTTAGCCAAAAGCTTGAAGTCGAAACGATTCGTCATTTAATGCAAGATAACTTACGTGGTGAGTTGAGCCGTTAATTTTTAGCCTGTAAAAATACAAAAGGCACGCTAAATAGCGTGCCTTTATCGTTTTAAACAACTGTTTTTTATCTAACTTTAGCGTCTATATCTACTAAATCAGTTAAATGACACATTTCACCACTGTGGGTTTTTATGCCGTGCTCACCAAAGTAATCACGCTGGGCTTGAACTAAATGCCCATTACTCGGTGTAGTTAATGTTGCTAAATACGTTTGTGTAGCTCCCAATACAGGGAATGCTAAACCAGTCATTATTGCTTGACCGGTAATTTTTCGCAAAGAGTTAGACTCTTTTTCAAGAGTGTCAATAAATTCAACACCTTGTGCAACGCTATCAAGGTAGTCAGCACGAATTATACAACCAGCGCGCCACGTTTGAAGCGTTTTAGATAAATCTACTTTCCACTGATGAGTACGTGATGCACCTTTAATTAGCGCTAGACCTTGACGATACGCAAGTAAGCTTGCAAGTAAGAACGCGTCTTTTAGCTCTTCTAAATCAATTTCAACATTGTTCGTTGATTTAGATGCATATGTCATCTCTTGTGCAGCCGTTGTGTTGCATGCATTAGTTAAATGACGAGCTTGAACAGCAGCAACAAGTGAAGGGACAGCAATACCAAGTTCGAGTGCATTTTGCGCAGTCCAAAGACCAGTGCCTTTAGCGCCAACTTTATTATCAATTAAGTCCGCAAGCGGTACATTATTATGATTTTCAAGTGACAATATATGGCTAGAAATAGACAGTAAGTAACTATTTAATTGACCTTCTGACCAGTCATTAAATATCTCAGCTACTTCTTTTGGAGAACGATTAGTACCTAAACGAAGTAATTGGTACACTTCTGCAATAAGTTGCATCAGTGCGTATTCAATACCGTTGTGAACCATTTTTACAAAATGACCACTTGCTGATTGGCCAACACGTGCAAAACATGAATCGCCATTATAGCTAGCAGCTACTTTTTCAAACCATGGCTCAATACGTTCCCAACCACCTTCAGAACCACTTGCCATCATTGCAGGACCATGGCGAGCGCCTTCTGCACCGCCAGAAATTCCCATAGTGGCAAATTCAAATTTATTTTGGTATTTGAGTTTACGCGTTATACCGTCTTTATAATTACTATTGCCGCAATCGACTATCATATCGTTACAATTAACGCCGGCCTCTACAAGTTCATTACAAACTGTATCAACTAACTCACCAGCTGGAACAAGTAATAAAATAGAACGAGGTGCCTCTAAACGCCTTACCATGTCACTTAAATCAGAGACAATGTGAAGCCTATCAGCCATGCCTTGTGATTTGGCACAACTTAGTAACTCTTCACCCGCATGTGGGTTTTTATCATAAGCGACTAGCGTTATCCCTTTTTCAATCAAGTTTAGGGCAAGATTTTTTCCCATAACGCCTAACCCTACTAATGCAACTTGCATCTAGTGTCCTCCTCGGTAACAACTATTTGGTTAGAAAATTCAGTGTATAAATTAAATAATACCGCGTGCATTATACTCATACAGTCATAAAATACTAACTATGAGCCCATACAACATGCTTTTTTATTACAGATAAATAAGCTACGTAATTATATCAAACATCAATGCTCTCGGGGTGACTAAAAGCAACGCTAATTGAAATTAAGATCATTGACGCATTCTGACACCGGTGTCATAATGATGACACAATAGTTTTGTATAAAATAGTGGCAAACCTTTGAAGTTTGCACATAATTAAAATATTTTAATCTAATATAGATATTTTAATTCAACAAAATAACGTCAACATGCTTTCACCAAGCAAACAGGAGAAATTGATGCTAAGACGCACGAAAATAGTCGCTACCCTTGGACCTGCTACCGATAGAGATAACAACTTAGAAAAAATTATTATCGCTGGGGCTAATGTAGTACGTTTAAACTTCTCACATGGTGTTGCCCAAGATCATAAAGACCGTGCGCAAGCTGTACGCGATATTGCAAAAAAATTAGGCAAGCATATTGCTATTCTTGCTGACCTTCAAGGCCCTAAAATCCGCGTTTCTACTTTTAAAGAAGGTAAAGTAACGCTTTCTGTGGGTGCAAAGTTCACTCTTGATGCAAAAATGGAAAAAGGCGAAGGCGATGTTAACTCTGTAGGTATTGATTATAAAGAATTACCTAACGACGTTAGCCCTAACGACTTACTACTCCTAAATGACGGCCTTATTCAACTAACTGTTGATGAAGTAGCTGGGCACTTAGTACATTGTACTGTAACTGTTGGCGGTGTTTTATCTAACAATAAAGGTATTAACCGTTTAGGTGGTGGCTTAACTGCTCCAGCATTTACTGAAAAAGATAAAGAAGATTTAATAACTGCCGCTGAAATTGACGTAGATTACATTGCCGTATCATTCCCACGTAGTGGCGACGATATGCGCTACGTACGCTCACTTGCTGAAGCTGCTGGTTCAAAAGCACAACTACTTGCAAAAATTGAACGTGCTGAAGCCGTTGAAACACAAGAAGCTGTTGATGACATCATTCTAGCGTCTGACGCTGTAATGGTTGCCCGTGGAGATTTAGGTGTTGAAATTGGTGATGCAGCTCTTATGGGCAAGCAAAAACTAATTATTCGTCGTGCTCGTTCATTAAACCGTACTGTAGTTACAGCAACGCAAATGATGGAATCGATGATCGATAACCCTATGCCTACACGTGCAGAAGTTATGGATGTTGCAAATGCTGTTCTTGATGGAACAGATGCTGTAATGCTTTCAGCTGAAACAGCTGCTGGTGATTACCCTGAAGAAACTGTTGCAACTATGGCACGTGTTTGTTTAGGAGCTGAATCTCAAAAAGAAACGCATGTTTCTAAACATCGTTTGGATAGTCGTTTTTCTAACAATGCAGAATCTATCGCACTTTCTGCTATGTATGCAGCTAATCACTTAGATTCTGTTAAAGCTATCATCACGCTTACTGAATCTGGTAGCACGGCTAAATTAATGTCACGTATCAGCTCAGGCTTACCAATCTACTCGCTTTCACGCCATGCGAGTACATTAGGTCAAACAGCACTTTATCGTGGTGTTTACCCAGTATTTTTTGATTCTACAAAAACTGAAAAAGACGGTATGGTAAAAGCGGCACTTGATACTTTAGTTTCTCAAGGTTCTTTACAGTCTGGCGATACAGTAATTATTACTCACGGTGACTCAATGGAAACTGTGGGCGCAACTAACACAATGAAAATTGTAACTGTTGCATAATTAATACCAATTCGCTTAATTAAGTGATCTATTTTTAGGATAGAAAAACGTGTTGATAGCTATTCAAAAAATCTCTATTTAGTTGTTCTCGGCAATTGCTCCTGAATTGCTCTACCTTCTGCATCCATGCAGTCGTAAATGAGAATTTTTTAACACAGGTAGCGACACGTTAGCCCCGCAAAATAACTAAGTATTGTTGCGGATTGGTATAATTACTAAATATAAAAAATGCGAGCTTAGCTCGCATTTTTTGTACCTGTAATAAAAGCGTTGGCTTTAACTTGCTAATGCCGCTTTAACCTTATCTCGATAGCTACGGCTCACTTTTAATTCTTGTCCGTTTTCAAGTACTAATAAATACTCGCCACTTACTTGTGTAACCAGCTTACTAATTTGTTTTGTGTTTACTATCGCACTGCGGTGTACACGCACAAATAACTGAGGGTCTAGCTCTTGCTCAAGCTCTTTCATTGTTTTACGAAGTATATGCGTTTGTCCATCTTCACAATGTAAACACATATAGTCACCTGCAGCATCAACCCATTGGATAGTCGCTACAGGTACCCGTATAATTTCACCCTGCTCTTTTACTGCAAGCGATTCTGGGTAACGTCTATCTGTTAAGGTATCGCCAGTGGCTAATTTTTTTAATATTTCTTCGCAATTATTACCAGTAATACCGGCTACAAAACTCGCTAGTTTTTTCTTATGGGCGTTGTCTTGCTGCGTTTTTAAATAAGTATGCACTTTTTCTACCGCCTGTTTTAATCTGTTATCATCAACGGGTTTTAAAATGTAATCGAGAGCATGAATTTCAAATGCTTTTACAGCAAACTGATCAAAAGCAGTTACAAATACAATAGCAGGTAGTACTTTTGTACTTTCGCTAAGCGCTCTTGCCACCTCAAAGCCATTCATACCTGGCATCTGAATATCTAAAAAAACCAAATCGATTTTCTCGCTTTGGCACATTTCAATTGCATCAGCGCCTGAACTACACAATTTAATTACTTCAATATCAGAATATTCTTCAAGTCTTACCGCTAAACCTTTTCGCGCTAACGGTTCATCATCAACAATGAGTGTTTTTATTTTAGTCATTTTTCACAGCCTTCTCAAAAGGTACTCGCAGATTAACTTTTAATCCACTTGGCGTATTATGTGATAATACAAACGAATAATTATTTTCATACAACGTTTTTAATCTATCTTTGGTGTTAGCAACACCTACACCTTGAGCGTTAACTAATTGGCCATCAAGTATTTCAGTGCCTGGGCCGTTGTCACCCACTTCTAGTAATAATTCATTCGCAAATACTTGTGCTTTAATATCAATTACACCACCTTCTGTCAGATGGGCAATGGCATATTTAATCGCGTTTTCTATAATTGGTTGCAAAATTAAGCTCGGTACTAAAGCCTCTTTTGCTTGCTCGCTAATATCTACATTTACTTTCAATCGCTCATCAAAACGGACGCGCTCTATTTCTAAATAAAGCATGAGAGCATGTAGCTCTTGCTCAAGCGGTACTTTTTTAATTGGATCGGTATTAAGTGTGTAACGTAAAAAGTCACTTAACCTTGCTACCATTAAGTTAGCATCTTTGTTTTCTTTAACCAAAATTAAAGTAGAAATAGCGTTAAGTGTATTGAATAAAAAATGGGGGTTGAGCTGATACCTGAGCATTTTTAGTTGCGCTTCGTGTGCCATCGTTGTGGCCTTTAACGCTTTTTGTCGCTCACTTTGTAATAACTGATAATATTTAACGCCAAAGTACAAACCACTCCAACATAAAATAATATAAACCGAATCTAAACCTTGCTGCAGGTAATAAAACCACTCCTCTGGTCTATAACCATGGCGGTATATTTCCCATAGATTGAATTTTTGAACGACAGCCCATAGAGTGCCCGTTATATAAGAGGCACCAAATACTACAATCATTAACACCCAGGGCGAGGCATTCCAAATTTTACGGTAAATATACCTAAGCGGCACTGTCATCAAACAACCAGCGTAAGCATTCAATAAAATAACAAATACATATATATCACGCATTTCAAATACTTTAGAGCCGATATAATTTACTAACGCGTAACCAATCCAGCCCGCGATTTGCAAAAGCCAAAAAAAACGTTGCCTGTTATCGACTAAAGATTGCCAGTTCAAAATAGATGTTTACTCCGTATGGTTAAAGCTAATTCCATAAAATAGGCGTTTGTTATTTTTATTATTTTTACCTATGTAGGGCTAATTTTCACAAAATTAGGTAGTCTTATTATATAGATTTATGAGTTTGCATAGCACTACAGCTTGCCTTGCTTTTTAAGAGTCTTACCGCAAACAAATAGTCGAGACACTAAAAAAGCGAAAGGTTATCCGCCTTCCGCTTTTTAAATATCAATAGCCTTGTGTAAATTAAGCTAGTTTATCTGATGCTACTTTGTAGGTTGGATCTTCAATCACATTCACTTCAACTAAATCTCGTGCTTTATGAAGCAACTGCGTACAGTCTTTACTTAAGTGACGTAAATGAAGTTGTTTACCTGCTTTTGTGTATTTGTCAGCAAGTGTATCAATTGCTTCTATTGCACTGTGGTCAGATACGCGGCTGTGTTTAAATTCAACAATCACATTTTTAGGATCATTTTTCACATCGAATAACTCAGAAAAGTTTTTAACAGAGCCAAAGAATAACGGACCATGTAGTTCGTACACCTTAGCGCCTTCCTGATCAATGTAGTTAGTTGTATATATCTGCTTCGCATGCTGCCAAGCAAATACTAGAGCCGATACAATAACACCCACACATACAGCAATCGCTAAATCAGTAATAACCGTCACGCCCGACACAAGAACAATTACAAATGCATCAGATAATGGTACGCGCTTCATCATTTTAAAGCTTGCCCATTCAAATGTACCAAGTACTACCATAAACATAACACCAACAAGTGCAGCTAATGGGATCATTTCAATTAAGCTAGAGGCAAAAATAATAAAACCAAGTAGCATAAGTGCAGCGCTTATACCTGATAAACGAGAGCGACCACCTGAATTTATATTGATCATTGATTGACCAATCATTGCACAACCACCCATTGCACCAAACATACCGCAGGTAATATTTGCAGCACCTTGACCAATACATTCTTTATTACTATGACCACGGGTTTCTGTAATCTCATCAATTAAGCTAAGCGTTAATAATGATTCAATTAAACCAATAGCCGCTAAAATAAGTGCATAAGGAAAAATAATTTGTAGCGTTTCGAAAGTAAACGGCACCATAGGAATATGAAATTCAGGCAAGCCGCCAGCGATTGTTGCAGCTTCGTCTCCAGTCATTCCTTTTAAGAAATCTAATACTGTATGCGCTTCTAAATCAAATCCAATCACTAATCCAGTTACAGTTACAATAGCAACTAGAGATGAAGGCACTGCTGTAGTCAATTTTGGCAAAAAGTGGATTATTGCCATGGTTAATGCAACTAAGCCAAGCATGATAAATAATGGATTACCTGTCATCCATTCTTGTCCGCCCATACCATCTGGCACTTTAAACTGCCCTAGCTGAGCTAAAAATATAACAATTGCTAACCCGTTTACAAAACCAAGCATTACCGGATGAGGAACCATACGGATAAACTTACCGAGCTTAAATACACCCGCGAGAATTTGCAGTATTCCCATCAGCAACACAGTTGCAAATAGATACTCAACACCGTGATCAAGCACTAAACTTACCATGACAACAGCTAGTGCACCGGTTGCACCTGAAATCATACCAGGGCGACCACCAAAAATAGCCGTAATTAAACCAACGATAAACGCGGCATATAGACCAACCAAAGGTTCTACATTTGCAACAAAGGCAAACGCAACTGCTTCTGGGACTAAGGCTAACGCCACAGTTAATCCAGATAGAATATCGTTTTTAGCAGAGCTAGGCGCCCTACTGAGTAAGTTAAACATTGAGGTCCTCAAATGGTGTAATCGGTATCAAAAAAAGCGCTAAATTCTACCAAATTAGCGCTCAGTTAACAATTATCATTATGTGGTTAAGCTAAACTAAAAATGGTTTAGCTTTTAAAAGAAGTGCTTTTACAAAGGAAGGGAAGTACTGCGTTTTACACATGTCATTGTTACATTAGAATGTACTTCTTGGACGTATTCTAAGCTTAGTAAATTATCGCGCACAAAATGCTCATACCCTTCTATGCCTTGTGAAATTATGCGTAGCATAAAGTCCATGGTACCAGCCATAGTGTAACACTCTGTTACCTCGTCGTAGCTCATGATCAGCTTTTCAAACTCAGCAAGATTCTTTTTACCGTGATTTGATAAACGCACATGTGCATATACAAGCATATCAAAGCCAAGTTTTTTCTCATCTAAAAGAGCCACTTTGCTTTTTATATAACCATCTTGCTCTAGCTTAGCGATTCGACGCCAGCATGGAGATTGAGACAAGCCTACTTTATCTGCAATTTCTGCGGTTGATAAACTAGCATCTTGTTGTAAAAGTGCCAATATTTGGCGATCTACGTGATTTAGAGACATTTTATTTCTTATTTATCAAATAAACTGGTTAAATTATACAACCATTTTAAAACTCAGTCTGCTTATTTTTAATGTTTATGCAGTTTGTAAACTTAAAATAAGCAACTTAACCAAACTTACCACTTATAAAAGGATTTGTTTTCTTTTCAAACCCCACCGTAGTGTCGCTACCATGTCCTGCCAATATTTTAGTATTATCAGGTAAGGTTAAAATATGCGTCTTAATCGACTCTATAAGTTGTTCACTGTTCCCCTTAGGAAAGTCAGTGCGCCCTACTGAGCCTTTAAAAATAACGTCACCGACAATAACGCACTCATAGTCTGGTTGGTAAAACACTATATGACCGGGTGTATGCCCCGGGCAATGTTTCACTAAAAAGCTAAGTTTACCTACGCTCACGGTGTCATTATGGTTTAGCCAAATATCCGGATAAAACGGTTCAATGGGTTTAAATCCAAACATCTGTGCTTGCATAGGTAAGTTTTCAAACCAAAAGTACTCATCTTTTTGTGGACCAATAATTTGTACGTTAAATTGATTTCGTAAAATATCAGCCCCACCCACATGATCTAAATGCCCGTGCGTTAACCAAATAGCACTTAATGCTAGTTTATGCTCATTAAGGACCGTTATTATTTTATCAGTGTCGCCACCTGGGTCGATAACCACAGCGTGTTTAGTTTCGCTACACCAAATAATACGGCTGTTTTGTGCAAAGGCAGTGACAGGTATAGTTATGATTTCCATATTAAATTTCTTTACTTTTTTGATCTGGAATAACAACTTCTTCTTCGAATGACATAAGTATTGGATACTTTAAGTACGCTTGATCATAAAATGGACTTTGTTCATATAACCAGTTTAATCGAGCTTCTGCGTCACTCGCGAATGATTTATCTTTAAGTTTTTCATCAAACTTAAGCGCAAGCTTTGGGTTATCTTTTAGCATTTGGCGTGCATACGGAATTAGCGCATAGTTTTCCATGTACTCGGTACGCTGAAAAATAGTATTAAACTCACCCCACGCAAAAAATGAATCAGGACCTTCTGGGTGCAATAAATGCACAGCAAGCTCACCTGCTTTTTGTTGAGTATTGACTTGATACCAACCATCTAAATCTACATTTATAGCAGGGACGTAATCAAAAGTTGCTGATACTCTAAAACGCCCTTCAAATGGTGCTTTATCAAACGTGTATTCAGCCACCTTTGCAACTTTCAAAGGCTGTGTGTTTGCCCCTTCAAGTTTATTAATAGAGACACCATGTAACTTTAGTTTCTCAATAATGTTGCTATATACAGGCGGAATAAAAAAAGCTTTAGGTACTTCAACTGTATGCTGTACATCTTTTTGCCAATAAATAGGTAAGTCAGTATATGTATGTGCTTTACCCAAATATTTCACTTCATTTTGACCCGAAAGTGAATTCATGCTTGATGAATATTCAATGCCTTTAAACTGCGCAATCGTATCAGCTTGCTTGGCATAGCCACGCTTTACTATTAGCTGTTTAGGAACAAATTCTTGTTCTTTTTTTACTGCATTAGCTAATTCATGACTGTGCTTTGATAGCGCAGTAATAGCACCATCTAAAAATACATAAGTTCCCAATACACGTTGCTTGTAAGGCTTCAATGAATGATTTTCGACTAAAATAGTCGGCAATGACTTTAAATCCCCCCAACCATTTGAAAAACGTGGCGTAGCAACCCAGCCCGCTAACCCTTTTTTAAAGTCGCGCTTGTCCATAACAAAAACAAGTGGTCCTGGGATGTGTCCTTGCTTCGCTAGCGTATCGTCAATGAGAGGTTTAAAAAACTGGTTTAATGTATCTGATACCGCAGGCGATTCGCTCGAAAATACCGGATTGTAACCATAAGTCACATCGTATTGGTAATCTGCGCCGTCGGTAACGTGTACATCAATGTATAAATTTGGGTTGTAGTCGTTAATAACCTTTAAAACACTTCTAACTTCTGGGGTATCTAATTTAGTAAAATCACGATTTAAATTAAGGTTATTAGCATTTGTTCTAAAGCCCATTTTTGCAGGGCCCCGTTGATTAATGCGATTGAACGCACTGCTACGTTCGTGGCCATCTACATTTAAAATAGGAATAAATAATATGTTTACCTTTTTTAAAATGTCACGGCGCTTACCCGTCGCTATATCTCTGAGTAACATGAACATGGCATCTTTACCGTCTATTTCCCCAGAATGTATTCCTGCCTGGATAAAAATAGTTGGCTTAGTGCTATTAGCCATTTGCCTTGCTTCAAAAAAACCTTGCTCACTGGCAATTAGCATTTTTATTGCACGCTTACTATTACTATAGCCAATGGTTTGAGATTGAAACTGAGTAGGGTTTGCAGCAACTAACCTATCTACAAATGCCATTGTATTTGCATAATCGGGCGACGCTTCACCTGCAGATAACTCAAAGTCAGTAGTTAACGGCCCTTGTTTTTGTAAAAGCTCTACGCTTTTCCCCTGCCACTCAATGAGTGGAGGTAAGTGTGCGTCATACGTCACACTTGCAGATAAAATGAGTAAACTTGCAAACATAAAATTCTCTAACAAACGCCTTAATTATATAAATTATATCAACTAAATTTTTTATAATGAGGAAACTGCGGTGATTCAACAAAAAAATGCAGCCAAATACATTTCACTCATTCACACCTGTGTTTTTAGGCTTTATAACCTTATTAAGTATTATACCAATGTGCAATAATACTTAATCATTTTGCGGGGCTAAACATGTCGCTACCTGCGTTAAAAAACTCTCATTTATGACTGCATGGATGCAGAAGGTAGAGCAATGCAGGAGCAATTGCCGAGAACAACTAAATAGCGAATTTTTTGCCTAGCTATCAACACGTTTTTCCGCCCTCAAAATAGATCATTTAATTAAGCGAATTAGTATTACTCATTGGGTTAAGTTACTAAATTACAAGCACAAAAAAAGGAGCCATAGGCTCCTTTTTAATACTTATATAAAAAAGCTTAAGCGGCTAGGCCTTCTTTTGCTTTTTCTACAAGCGCTGCGAATGCAACTTGGTCATAAACAGCGATATCTGCAAGGATCTTACGATCGATTTCTACAGAAGTCTTTTTAAGACCATTGATAAAACGGCTGTAAGACAGACCATTTTGACGTGAAGCAGCATTGATACGTGCAATCCATAATTGACGGAAAGTACGTTTCTTCGCACGACGGTCACGGTAAGCGTATTGACCCGCTTTAGTAACAGCCTGGAAAGCTACGCGGTAAACACGTGAACGTGCTCCGTAGTAACCTTTTGCTTGTTTTAAAACTTTTTTGTGACGTGCACGTGCGACAACGCCGCGTTTAACTCTTGCCATTTCTAAAAACCCCTATTAAGCGAACGGTAACATACGTGAAACTAGACCATGGTCATTTTTATGAACCATCATCTTAGGACGTAGGTGTAACTTACGCTTAGAAGTTTTCTTAGTCAGAATATGACGAAGATGCGCTTGTTTACGCTTGAAACCGCCAGAAGCAGTCTTTTTGAAACGCTTAGCAGCGCCACTGTGACTTTTTAGCTTATAAGCCATTGCAATAACTCCAATTGTATTGCTTTTAAATTAGTAAGCAGGCGTGAGGTATATTTCTATAGCTCCACTTTTAGGCCTAACTTACTGCCATGTTCCGGTGAAGACCCAACATAAATGCCGCAATCTTGCTTTAAGACCGGTTAACTCAGGTGAATATTCGCATATTGCTTGCAGACCTGAGCTAATTTCGGTGCGTATTATCGCTTAAAAATTATTTTTTAGCAACAGGCGCCATCATCATAACCATTTGGCGGCCTTCAACACGATTTGGGAAAGACTCAACTACTGCAATCTCTTCTAAATCGGCTTTGATACGGTTTAATAATTCTATACCAATTTCTTGGTGAGCCATTTCACGACCACGGAAGCGGATAGTAATCTTAGCTTTATCACCAGCTTCTAAGAACTTACGTAAGTTGCGAAGCTTAACCTGATAATCACCTTCATCCGTACCAGGACGGAATTTGATTTCTTTTATCTGGATTTGCTTTTGCTTCTTCTTCTGCTCTTTTAGTTCTTTGCTTTTTTCAAAGATGAACTTACCGTAGTCCATGATTCTACAAACAGGCGGCTCAGCGTTTGGACTGATCTCAACAAGATCAACACCCGCTGCATCGGCCATAGTTTGCGCGTCTTGTAATGACTGAATTCCAGCTTGTTCGCCTTCAATGTCAATTAAACGAACTTCTTGCGCTGTAATTTCTTCGTTAATACGATTTTTTTGAGCTGTTTGTTGCCCTTTCTTGCCGCCTCTAATAGTACGTTCCTCCAAGAATATCAATAATATAAGCGTGTAAATGGCTGTTTGTTAATGCCTTACACGCTCGATTTTTACTGTCGATTTTTAATTTCTTCACTAATTTTAGCTACAAAATCATCAACATTAAATTTGCCAAGGTCTTCACCTGTGCGAGTACGCACTGCTACTTCTTGCTGTTCAACTTCTTTATCGCCAACAACAAGTAAATATGGAATACGCTTCAGTGTATGCTCACGGATTTTAAAGCCAATCTTCTCATTTCTCAAGTCAGCAGCGGCTCTAATTCCAAGTTTATTTAATTTTTGTACAACTTCTTTAACATAAGGAGCCTGTTTATCGGTAATATTCATAATTACCACTTGCTTTGGTGCAAGCCACGTCGGGAATAAACCAGCGTACTCTTCAGTTAAAATGCCAATAAAGCGTTCAATAGAACCTAAAATAGCACGATGTATCATTACAGGTGTACGACGTTCGTTATTTTCTGCTACATAAGTAGCGCCTAAACGCCCCGGTAATGCAAAGTCTAATTGCACTGTACCACACTGCCACGCTCTGTCTAAACAATCGTACAAAGTAAATTCAATCTTCGGACCGTAAAACGCGCCTTCGCCCGGAAGATAATCAAATTCAATATCGTTTAGCTTAAGTGCATCAGCTAAAGCAAGCTCTGCTTTATCCCACATATGGTCTTCACCAATGCGTTGTTCTGGGCGAGTAGATAGCTTAACTACAATCTTCTCAAATCCGAATGTTTCATATGTATCATAAACCATCTTAATACACGCTGACACTTCGTCCATGATCTGCTCTTCAGTACAGAAAATGTGAGCATCATCTTGTGTAAAGCCACGTACACGCATTAAACCGTGTAGTGCACCTGATGGTTCATTACGGTGACAACAACCAAATTCAGCCATACGAAGTGGTAAATCACGGTACGATTTTAAACCTTGGTTAAAGATTTGCACGTGACCAGGGCAGTTCATCGGTTTAATTGCATATTCACGTTTTTCAGACTCAGTGGTAAACATTGCTTCTGAATATTTTTCCCAGTGACCTGATTTTTCCCAAAGTGAACGGTCCATCATCATTGGACCTTTTACTTCTTCGTACTCATATTCGCGTAATTTTTCACGTACAAATTCTTCAAGCTCGCGGTAAATGCTCCAACCATCGTTGTGCCAAAATACCATGCCTGGTGCTTCTTCTTGCCAATGCCATAAATCAAGCGCTTTACCAATACGACGGTGATCGCGTTTTTCAGCTTCTTCAAGGCGCTTTAAATACGCTTTAAGTTGCTTTTTATCGCCCCACGCGGTGCCGTAAATGCGTTGTAGCATTTTGTTTTCTGAATCACCACGCCAATATGCACCCGCCACTTTCATTATTTTGAAGTTTTGGCAAAATTTCATGTTAGGAACGTGAGGTCCACGACACATGTCTACATATTCTTCGTGATGATATAATCCTGGGCGGTCATCTTTAGCGATGTTTTCGTCCAGAATTTCTATTTTGTATGTTTCGCCACGCGCTTCAAATGTATCGCGTGCTTCTTGCCAGCTTACTGTTTTTTTCACTACGTCGTAGTTGGTTTTTGCAAGTTGCAACATACGCTTTTCAATTGCTTCAAGATCATCTTGTGATAATGAATGTTCCATATCGATATCGTAGTAAAAACCGTTATCAATGGTAGGACCAATTGCCATTTTCGCGTCTGGGAAAAGTTGCTTAACTGCATGACCAATTAAGTGAGCACAAGAGTGACGAATGATTTCAAGGCCGTCATCGTCTTTAGCGGTAATGATCTCAAGACGAGAGTCTTCACAAATTTTATCACATGCATCAACACGGTCGCCATTAACACGACCCGCAATGGTCGCTTTAGCTAAACCTGGGCCAATATCGTTTGCAACATCAAGCGTGCTTACAGGGTTTTCAAAACTACGTTGACTTCCGTCTGGAAGAGTAATAACTGGCATTATAAATCCTTGCTACAGTGGTGACACCTACAATGTATCACGTGTATTTTTAATAAATTAAATGAGAATGAGTCGACAACGCTTTTACGAATAAGCATTGACTAATAAATGTAGATGCAGAGTCTGTACAACTACAAAGATATATTGTCGCGTGCTGCGCATTTAATTACAAGTTTTAAGGGGTGAAATCCACCCGTTTTGAGCACAAAATGTAACTTTTAGAGCAAAAAAAATCATTTCATTAAAATATAAAATCATCAACGCACTAATTACGCACCTACAACTATACCCACACTCGCATTTTAATGTGTGTTGCGTATAATACTGCGTAATTAAGTTATTTTAGAGAATAGACATGAGAACATGTGGTGTAGAAATTACCGGTAGTGATGTACTACTTTGTATTTTAAGTAAAGATAATGACGTATTTGATATTCGCGATGTGCGCCAAACACGCTTTACCTTAGGTAACGGTAACGACACTGAAGTAATGCGTAAATTTCAATTCGATTTTGCAAAACTAATGCAAGATTACCAAATTGATTCTGTTGCAATCCGTGAGCGTCAGCCTAAAGGTAAATTTGCTGGCAGCGCAAAAGGATTCAAAATGGAAACTGCGATTCAATTAATCGACAATTTAGACGTACGTTTATTTACCACAACTGAAATTAAAGAACAGGTAAAGCGTAATCCTATTCCTATTGATTTTGAAGAAACAGGTCTTAAAAAGTATCAAGAAAATGCATTTGTAAACGCTTACGTTTACATAATGAAAAAAACATACCGCAGCGACGAAATGTAAAATCATTGCTCGTTTAAAAACGCGTACTTACATTGTAAGACGCGTTTTTTTGTGTCTAAAAAGTATTATTAGCTTTTATTAATCTAATAATACATTAGTCTAACTGCACTTCTCTTTGTCGACAATATGTGTTTATTTTAACTTTGTAGTTTACATAACTCACACACATTTTCATGGAGAGAGCAATGCACACACACACTACCCCGGTAAAAGAAGTAGAACAAATAAATCACTTGCCGTTACCCCAAAGCTATTTTAAAGGTATACAAAGCACACCTTTAACAAATTCGACTATCGGGGAGTACTTTGACTTTATTGTCGACAAAAACCCAGAGGCGTTAGCTGTTGTAGTTCATCACCAGGGTATTCGCTTAACGTATAAAGAATTTCAAAAGAAGTTAATCAACTTGCTATGGGGTTGCTGGCACTTGGCGTGAAACCAGGCGAGCGTGTTGGTATTTGGTCTCCTAATAATATTGAGTGGTGCTTAACCCAATTTGCAACGGCAAAAATTGGCGCAATAATGGTTTGTATCAACCCTGCATATCGCCCTAACGAATTACAATATGCCTTAAATAGTGTTGAATGCTCTACTCTAATCACAGCATCAAACTTTAAAGGCAGTGATTATTTAGAAATGCTCAATGGTTTGGCGCCAGAACTTGCAACTTGCGATAAAGGCACACTCAATTTAAAAGCACTGCCCACTCTTAAAAATATAATCCGCATTGGCGATGAAGCATCTCCTGGTATGTACTCTTTTAATGATGTTATTAACTTGCCAACATCGGCACATGAGCTTGAATTAAAAGCAATAGGTGCAAACTTAAATGCTGAGCAAGACATCAATATACAATTTACATCAGGCACAACAGGCAACCCAAAAGGCGCAACGCTCACGCATAAAAACATTTTAAATAATGCGCTATTCGTCGCCGAATCTATGCACTTTACGAGCGATGACAAGTTATGTATCCCTATCCCATTATATCATTGCTTTGCAATGGTATTGGGTAGCTTATTGTGTGTTAGTAAAGATGCAGCAGCCATTTACCCTAGTGATTCGTTCGATGCAAAAACCACACTAGATGTAGTTCAACAAGAAGGATGTACAGCGCTGCACGGTGTACCTACTATGTTTATTAGTGAGCTTGAGCTAAGTAATTTTAACGATTATGACTTAAGTACTTTACGCACGGGTGTAATGGCAGGCTCTACATGCCCAGAGCAAGTAATGCGCAAAGTACAAACACAAATGAACATGCATCAAGTACTGATTGCTTACGGGCAAACGGAGTGCAGCACCATAAACAACATTACCGAAACAGACTCTTCAATAGAGCGGCAAGTAACGACGGTTGGCCGCGCACTTGCCCATACTGAGGTTAAAATAATTGACGAACTGGGTAACATTCAAAAAATTGGTCAACCTGGCGAAGTGTGTAGTAAAAGTGCAGGCATAATGCGCTGCTATTGGAATGACGATGCTAAAACAAAAGCCACAATAGATGACAACGGTTGGCTACACTCTGGCGATTTAGGTGTCATGGATACAGAAGGGTTTGTCACTATTGTTGGCCGCATTAAAGATATGATTATTCGTGGCGGCGAAAACATTTACCCGCGCGAAATAGAAGAAGTGCTTTACACCTACCCGGGCATTCAAGATGCTGCCATATTTGGTATAACAGATGAAAGGTATGGCGAGGAAGTGTGCGCTTGGATCCAACCAAAAGAAGACGCTGTGCTTGATGAGCAAGCAATTCGTGAGTTTTTAAAAGACAAACTAGCCTATTTTAAAATGCCACGACATATCCGTTTTGTAGAAAACTACCCAATGACGGTAACAGGTAAACTGCAAAAATTTAAAATGCGTGAGCAAATGCAAGAAGAGCTAAGCGATAAGGCTTTTTCCTAGTTTCGTCTCTAAGTAACTGAGGCTCTGGATAGGGAATTTATCTCAGAGCTATGTTCAGAGCTAGAAGCGTTAAATTTACGTATATTAGGACTAATACTAAAAAGCACAGCCAATTGGCTGTGCTTTTTATGTACTGAATTTATTATAAATTCAGCATTCTCTTTTTTAAACGTTCTAAATCAATCGCACTCGAGCGCACTGTTAATTTAATATGGCTGTATTCATATTCTTCTTTAACAACACTCATACTCGATCGGATTTCGCCCACGATACCTTTGGCTGTGTACGGTATAACAATCTCTTCTTCAATCATGTCCTCTTGAGCAATGCCAATAATATATTTGTGCAATTTACTAATATCATCTGGATTACGCGTAGAGGTCATCATCGCATCAGGAAATTCATCCATTAGCGACTGCTGCTGCTCAGTACTTAATTGGTCTGACTTATTCAGTACTAATAATTTTTTGCTGCCTTCCACCCCAACTTCTGCCAGTACTTTATGTACTACTTCAAGTTGTGAGCGAAAAGAAGGATCTGAAGCATCTACAACATACAGCAATAACGACGCACCATGTGCCTCAGCGAGCGTTGAATGAAATGAAGCCACCAAATCATGAGGTAATTTTTTAATAAAACCAACCGTATCTGAAACCAATATACGTGGCTGCGTAATCGGGTACAGTGCGCGAACAGTGGTATCTAGCGTTGCAAAGAGTTTATTTTCGCCTTCTACATCACTACCTGTAATTGCGCGCATCATTGATGACTTGCCCGCATTGGTGTACCCAATTAAAGCCACTGAAAATAGCTCAGAGCGCTGCGTACGTCTGTCCATCATTACATCTTGAACACTAACAAGCTCACGCTTTAATTCTGCTAATTGATCGCGCACCTTACGGCGATTTAGCTCAAGTGTGGTTTCACCCGCACCTTTACCCATTTGGCGTTCTTTATCACCTGTTGATGTTTCACGAAGCCGTGGCGCTACATAATTAAGGCGAGCAATTTCAACTTGTAGTTTTGCAGTTTTAGTACGCGCATGTCGGCTAAATATTTCAATGATAATACCGGTGCGATCAAATACTTCTACACCCAGCTGGTTCTCAACATTACGTAGTTGAGAAGGCGTTAAATCACAGTCAAATACCACTACATCGGCACATGCAAAATCTAAATCGTTTGATGGAATTTCTGACGATATTTCGGTTAAAGGGTCTTCATCAAGTAAATTATCTTCTTGCTCGTCTTCAACCATCCCTTTATTGCCGGTAAGGTGTGCTATTTCAGCTAGTTTTCCTGAGCCTAGTACATTAACTTTTTGGGTAGAACTTTGCTTTTGCGATTGTGTACCTACTACTTTAAAGCCTAACGTAGTTACCAAACGAGCAAGCTCTGCAAGCGACTCTGTTGCTTCGTCACCTTTAAATTGTGGTGTACTAATAGAAATAAGTAACCCATTAGGAAGTGATGGTTTTGCAGTTAGTTGCATAATTTTTTGTCTTAATGCACCTAAAGTGCAAACCTAATTTTCATTCGAAAGTAACTTGATCCTACGCTGTTATAGCCCAGCTTTATAGGGTTATAGTTCACTAATGGCGTTAATATTTAAAACTAACCATAATATACTCAATTTTATGGCTAGTTTTAAAATCACATTATAGTAAAGCCTTATTGTTCAGCTTTAATATTAAACGACGCCCTGCTCAATCATTGCATCGGCGACGCGCTTAAAGCCTGCAATGTTAGCGCCTAATAAAAGGTTTCCAGGCTCACCAAATTCTGTAGCAGTGTCGTTGGCGGTAACAAATATATTTTTCATAATTTGTTTTAGCTTTTCGTCAACTTCTTCAAAGGTCCAACTTTGCATACTCGCATTTTGTGCCATTTCTAATTGGCTTGTTGCAACGCCGCCGGCATTGGCCGCTTTACCTGGTCCATACGCAATTTTTGCAGCAATAAAGCAATCAATAGCCTCTTTTGTTGAAGGCATGTTTGCGCCTTCACTTACTAATAAACAACCGCCGGATAATAATGCGTTAGCGTCTGCCTGTGTTAATTCATTTTGTGTGGCGCACGGAAAAGCAGCGGCAGCATTAAAGCGCCAAACAGCATGCCCATCTTTAGGGTAGTCATTTACAGGAATATAAATAGCATCGGGGTGAGTTTGTTTATATGCGCTCAAGCAATCACGCGATTGCTCTTTCAAACATTTAATAAGATTTAAATCTATACCCGATTCATGATACACAGTGCCACGAGAGTCGCTGCAACTTACTGGTGTTGCCCCCATTTGATAAAGCTTTTCCATAGCATAAATAGCAACATTACCTGCGCCCGAGACCAAGCAGCGCTTACCTTGTAGGCTATCGCCACGCGCTTGCAGCATATAGTCAGCAAAATAAACAGCGCCGTATCCCGTGGCTTCTTTTCGTACAAGCGATCCACCCCACAATAAGCTTTTACCTGTTAAAACACCTTCATAGCGCCCAGTCAAACGCTTATATTGACCAAACAAGTAACCTATTTCTCTTGCCCCTACTCCAATGTCTCCAGCGGGTACGTCGGTTGTAGGGCCAATATGGCGATAGAGCTCGCTCATAAATGATTGGCAAAAACGCATTATTTCAGCATCTGAGCGCCCTTTTGGATCAAAGTTTGCCCCGCCTTTACCACCACCGATCGGTAAACCTGTTAAAGCATTTTTAAATATTTGCTCAAACCCTAAAAATTTAATTATGCTGGCATTCACACTTGGGTGAAAACGTAAGCCACCTTTATAGGGCCCAAGTGCAGAGTTAAACTCAATTCTGTAGCCTTTATTTACCTGAATATTGCCTTCGTCATCAACCCAAGGAACTCTAAACATAATTTGGCGTTCGGGCTCAACTAAGCGTTGTATAATGGCATTTTTTTTGTATTTTTCTGAGTTTTCCAAGATAGGTTCGAGTGATTCAAGTACTTCTTCAACAGCTTGATAAAACTCGCATTGTGCAGGACTACTAGTTTTTAATTGTGCGATTGTGCTATGGATATAATTCATAATTATTCTTCCGTGTTAATAATAAAAGTATTTATCAGATGTTAAAGTAAACGTGATCAAGTTTATGATTCATGCTTTAAGGTCTTAATTTAATATAATTAACTATTACCTTAGCATGAAAAATTGAGATATTTAACGCCAGCTGCGTGAATTATTTTTGATTGAAAGTTTGATTTTTATTTATTAAAGGTGAATTTAAATTCACAGATTTAAAAGCGGAACAGTGCCAAGCGAATTTTTATATTTTCAAAAGGGAGTTTTAGAAGTATTAGGTTAGGTATGGGTTTGTTTAAAAATATAACAATTAATGGGTTTTATACTGCATTGCGCTCGCAAAAAACCCACTAAATAAAAGCTAATTAGCTAAAACCAGTTACTCAGCAGGCTCTTCTGGACGGTGCTGCTTTTGTACGCCAGTTAAAAACAAACGTAATATTTGATCGTTACAAACACGGTAATGTTTGTTATCTACTTTTCGAGAAAATGCGCTTAACTCATGTTTACTTAAATCAAAATCAACAAGTGCAAGTGTTGCTATAACATCTTCTGCTTTCATATTTAAAGCAATACGTAGCTTCATAAAGATAATATTGTTGTTTAGCTTTTTCTCAGGCTCTGGTTGATCACCTTCGCGTTTGCCACGTTGGGTATTAATAAACCCATTTAAAAAGCTAGCAAACTCAGTATCACTTATTGGGGTAAAAGCCTCTTCACCTTCTTTAGTTAACCATGCAATTACTTGCTCTTTGGTGACCGTATGCTCTGCTGATGCAAAAACATTGACCATAGCAGTATCAGTTAAGTTAAAAGTGTAGCGAATGCGGCGTAAAATATCGTTATTAGTCAAAGTAAATCCCAAAGTGAGGTATAGCAACCAAGCAGTTATTGCTTAATTTTAAATAAGCACCTAGTTTAACAGGTTTACTAATACCACCCTATTAATTTTTATCTGAGCTTCTTATACCTAGTTACCAAGCACCTTGGCAGGATCTACGCGCGTTGCTTGCCATGCAGGATAAATGGTAGCAAGTATCGCAAGCACAAACGTAACAATCACTGTAATACCAATGTCTTCAAGTACTAATTTACTTGGTAAAAACTCTATAAAATAAACGCCCTCAAGTGGATTGGCTCCAAATAATTGGCTTATCCACGTAAAAAGCTCACTTATATTAAGCGCTAATACCACACCAATTAGTGTTCCTAGTGCCACGCCTACAAATGCTTGCATTAAGCCCTGCATTACAAAGGTGGCTAAAATAGTACTGTCTTTCGCGCCCATGGTTTTTAAAATTGCGATATTGCCTTGTTTTTCGCGTACCTCCATCACCAAGGAGGAGACAATATTAAAACTGGCTACCGCTATAATTAAAAACACCACAATATAAACAATGGTACGCACCATTTGAATATCTTGATAAAGGCTACCTTGGGTTCTAAACCAACTAGAAACATACACGTAGTCGTCAATAGTTTGCCCTACTTTTAGCGCTATTTGGTGCGCCGAAAACACATCATCAATACTTAAACGCAGCCCTGTTACTTGGGTTTCATCGTAACCCAATGTTTGCTGTGCTTTGTTAAGATGTATAAATGCAGCGGTACTATCAATGGGGCCGCCCATTTCTATAACACCTGCAAGGTTAAGTGTTACGCGTTCAGGCGCTAATAATGATTGACCTTTTTGACTAATTTGCGGAATAAGTAATGTAATGTTATCGCCTACTTTGGCGTCTAACTGTTTTACTATTTGTTTACCTAAAATTACATCGTCAAGGCCTAGCTGGCTGACTAATTTACCACTGGTAAACTGATTTACCGCCGATACATTACTCTCGAGCGATGGCTCAACACCTCGAATTTCTATCGCTTTTAGCTGGCTTTTATATTGCGCCATCCCATTCACTGCAATAAATGGCGCAGCCCCTGTTACATGCGGTTGTGTTTGTAAATCCTCAATTTTTTGCGACCAATTCGCGATGGGTCTACTTGGTGCTACATATTCAACCTGTGGCACAACACTTAGTAATCTATGTACTAGTTGCTGCTCAAAACCATTAATTACCGACAGCGCCACAATTAAAACCGCGACACCTAATAAAATACCAATAGTCGACGCTTTAGCGATAAAACTAACAAAGCCGTTTTTTTCATCTTTGTGGCCTGAATAGGCTCTAAAACGTTTACTTAAAAATGCACTAAGCAACATGCTGCGACTCTTTAATAGCTAGTTTTCCATCGTCTAAATAAGCTATTTTGCCCAGCTTATCGGCAAGTTCTAAATCGTGTGTAACTACCACAAAACTGGTGTTTAAGCTTTGGTTAAGCTCATTAATTAAATCGTAAATTTTAATCGCATTTTGTTTATCTAAATTACCGGTTGGTTCATCAGCAAGCACAAGCGCAGGTTTTGTAACCAGTGCACGGGCAATAGCCACGCGTTGGCGCTCTCCACCAGAAAGCGCAGACGGTTTATGCGAACTGCGATGTGCAAGGCCTACTTTTTCGAGCATATCGAGCGCTTGAGCTTTGGCTTCTTTTGCACTCAAGCCTTTAATTAATAATGGCATAGCTACGTTTTCAACTGCGCTAAACTCCATTAATAAATGATGAAATTGATAGATAAAGCCCAAGTTTTGGTTTCTAAATGCGGCTTGCTCTGTTCGCGAAAGTTTTGCAACTTCTTGGTTTCTAATTTTAGCGCTACCTGAGCTTGCGGTATCTAATGTGCCAAGTATGTGTAAAAGCGTACTTTTACCAGAGCCAGAACTCCCCACAATAGCGAGCATCTCACCTTGCTGCAGCGCTAAATCAACGCCTTTTAATACTTCAACTTGGTTGCTGCCATCTTGATAAACTTTACTTAAATTTTCACAACTAATTACTAAATCATTCATAACGTAATACCTCTGCTGGTTTTACTTTTGCGGCTTTACGCGCAGGATATAAGGTAGCTAAAAAGCTCATAGCAATACTGGCAAACGCTATTATTACTAAACTCAAAATATCAAATTTTACCGGAAGCTCTATACCCGCCAATAAGTTTAAGCCCACTAATGCAAGTAGCTCATTTATATATAAACTAAATATTACACCTAAAAATGCGCCTATTGCGGTACCAATTACGCCGTTATATAAGCCTTGCACCATAAACACTTTTTGCACTTGCGAAGGTGTTAAACCTAACGTTTGTAGTATGGCCACTTCACCTTGTTTTTCGCTTACCATCATGGTTAATGCCGATACAATATTAAATACAGCCACCAATACAATGAGGGCAAGCAACATAGACATAATGCGCTTTTCCATAGCAACGGCTGCAAATAGAGTACCTTGGGTACTGCGCCAATCACTATAATTGTGATCTTTTAAAATACGTTGGCTTGCTTCAATAAATTCATCTAGTTCGAAAGGTTCGTGCAATGAAACACTTAAATTTGGGGCAGTGTTTTTATCCAGCTTTAATACCCGTTGTAGTGAAGCGCCACTTGTAAACGCAAGTGCCATATCTATCTCAGATCCGGTTTCGTATATTGCGGCAACTTTAAATAAACGCTGGCTGGGTACTCGCCCAAGAGGTGTATACGTTGAAGCATTAGGCATAATAACGCGAAGCTTATCACCCACGCTAACGCCTAATTTACGACTCAAATAACGACTTATAGCAATGTTGTAATTTTTGTTTAATACAGTTTTCCAATCGCCTTGCACTATTTTATCGGTAATTTTATACAAAGAACCACTATCGTTATAAAGGCCTTGTAGTAAAACGCCGTGCAAGTCATTATTTGTTTGCAAAATAGCTTCGCCGTGGCAATATAAGCTTACATGATCAACATAAGGAGATTGTTCGAGGTCGGTTTTTAGGGTGTTCATTTGGGTGGCAGTGTGTTTACCTGCGCTAACTTCAACATGCGGAATAAGTCCGAGCATATTGGTTTTTAGGCTATTTTCAAACCCGTTCATTACACTGCTTACCGTAAATAATGCCATTAAACCAATAGCGATACCGGCAATAGAAAAAAACGAAATAAACGATATAAACGCATTTCCTTTAGAGGAGCGACTATATCTAAGCCCTATAAATAAGCTAACCGGTTGAAACATATTATTTTTAACACTTATCGTAAAAGTATTGAGCAATAGTAGCACGAAAAAAGTGCCTTTGGGTATGGCGTAAAATGTAAGAAATAATTTAAAAATCTGATACTTGGCTATATTTACAGCAATACGTGTTTAACCATTAATTCGCGGTTAAGTTTTCAGCCCTTTAACTAAATAATCGAGCAATACCCGTACATTAGTGGCCACAAATTGCCTTGGTGGATATACGCCCCATACCCCTTCTTGCTGTGGTTGATAGGGTGTTAAAATAGGCACCAATTGCCCTGAGTTAATTTCGTTTTCAATGTAGTAGTCTGGGAGCTGTACAATACCGAGCCCCTTTTTTGCGCCATCCACCAGCGCCCAACCACTATTACACTGTAGCCGCCCCGCTATTTTAATGTGTTTATCGCGCCCATTTTCGTTTACGCGCCAGTAGCTACTATTCCCAATTAAACATTCATGGCTGTTTAGCTCGCCTAAAGTATGCGGCTCACCAAATCGCGTTAAATACTGTGGTGCCGCGCACATAATAAAACGCCGCGCACTTAACCTACGCGCTTTTAAGCTCGAATCTTTTAAATGCCCAAGCCTTATTGCTAAATCAAATCCGCCCTCTAATAAGTTTTCTTGCTCGTTACTTAGTGTGGCAACAACTTCGACCTCGGGATGATCCTTCATAAAGTTATGCACTATGGGCATAATAAAGCTCTCTCCGTACATAACTGGTGCTGTGAGCTTTATTTTACCTTTAGGTGTGCTTTGTTGCTGAGCAAGGCCTTGAGTTGCTTCATCCATAGCATGTTGTAAGTGCTTTATTTGATGTAAGTACACTTCGCCTTCTTTGGTTAAAACCACTTTACGGGTTGTACGAGTTAATAGTTGTGTATTTAAACGTTGCTCAAGCGCTGTTACATGGCGGCTAATATGCGCAACCGAAAGCCCAAGCGTTTTTGCAGCCGCAGTAAAGCTGCCCTCCTCCCCTACAGCTATAAACTCATCTATTCCATTCCAACGCGTCATTATTACCATGCTGTAAAAGTGTTTTAATAAAATTGAGATTATCATTGTTTGAGAAACAAATACAATAGCTACATTACCCAAGCAAATTGGGTCTACAATTATTATCTAACCACTACAAAGGATAAACACATGTCAGAATTTATTAAATCAAAAGCAGCTATTGCTTGGGGTCCTAACCAACCACTTAGCGTTGAAGAAGTTGATGTGATGATGCCTAAAAAAGGCGAAGTAATGGTAAAAATTACCGCTACTGGTGTATGTCATACCGATGCATTTACTTTATCAGGTGATGATCCTGAAGGTATTTTCCCTGCTATTTTAGGCCATGAAGGTGCAGGCGTTGTATACGCAATTGGCGAAGGCGTAACCAGTGTTGAAGTTGGGGATCATGTTATTCCTCTATACACTGCTGAATGTGGCGTTTGTAAAATGTGTACTTCAGGTAAAACTAACCTATGTTCTGCTGTGCGCGAAACTCAAGGTAAAGGCCTTATGCCAGACGGCACAACACGCTTTTTTAAAGACGGCCAACCAATATACCACTACATGGGTTGCTCAACGTTTTCTGAGTACACAGTGCTTCCAGAAATTTCACTCGCTAAAGTAAATAAAGAAGCCTCTTTAGAAGAGATTTGCTTACTAGGCTGTGGTGTAACAACAGGTATGGGTGCAGTAACAAATACAGCTAACGTAAAACCTGGTGACACTGTTGCTATATTCGGCTTAGGCGGTATTGGTTTATCAGCCATTATTGGCGCAAAAATGGCTGGTGCGGGTCGTATTATTGGTGTTGATATAAACACCACTAAATTCGATTTAGCAACAAAACTTGGTGCAACTGATTTAATTAATCCAAAAGATTTCGACAAGCCAATTCAAGAGGTTATTGTTGAAATGACAGACGGCGGCGTTGACTACTCGTTTGAATGTATTGGTAATGTTGATGTTATGCGCTCAGCGCTTGAGTGTTGTCATAAAGGTTGGGGGGAGTCGGTAATTATTGGTGTAGCCGGTGCTGGCCAAGAAATATCAACCCGTCCGTTTCAACTGGTAACTGGGCGAGTATGGCGTGGCAGTGCATTTGGTGGCGTTAAGGGCCGTTCACAACTACCTGAAATTGTTGAGCGTTATATGGCTGGCGAATTTGCTCTTAACGACTTTATTACCCATACAATGGGCCTTGAAGATATTAACGAAGCGTTTGATTTAATGCACGAAGGTAAAAGTATTCGTACAGTAATTCATTACTAATATTTGCTTAAATACGTTTAATAATGAGCCGTAATACTTCTAAGTTTACGGCTTTTAAGGATTAAGTATGTTAGAAAATATCTCAAGTGTAAAAGTGTCTGGCGGTTGGCATAAACAATATACTCACAGCTCGCAAAGTACACATTGCACTATGCGCTTTGCCGTATTTTTACCACCTGGCGCAAGTGAAGCAAATAAAGTACCGGTACTTTATTGGTTGTCGGGTTTAACCTGCACTGACGAAAATTTTATGCAAAAAGCCGGCGCATTTAAAAAAGCAGCTGAGCTGGGTATTGCTATTGTAGCGCCTGACACCAGCCCACGCGGCGAAAACGTACCCAATGAAGACAGCTACGACTTTGCACAAGGCGCAGGCTTTTACGTAAATGCCACGCAAGCTCCTTACAACACTCATTTTAATATGTACGATTATGTTGTTAGTGAATTACCAGCACTTATTGAACAACATTTTCCGATTACAAGCACAAAAGCAATTAGTGGTCACTCTATGGGCGGGCACGGTGCATTAATGGTTGCACTTAAAAACCCGACTTCGTTTGTAAGTGCCTCGGCTTTTAGCCCTATTGTAAATCCGATTGAATGCCCTTGGGGTGTAAAAGCATTTTCTGGCTATTTAGGAAATGATAAGGCGCTTTGGGCACAATATGATAGCTGCGAGTTGATGAAAAACGCAGAGCAAGCTCATTACTTACCTATGTTAGTGAGTCAGGGTGATGCTGATGGCTTTTTACAAGAGCAACTTAAGCCAGAAAACTTAGTCGCTATTGCTGATAAAAAAGGCTACCCACTTACACTTGAAATGCAAGCAGGCTACGATCATAGCTACTTTTTTATAAGCAGCTTTATTGACCAACACTTATTATTTCATCATCAGTTTTTAACTGCATAGGCTCATTAATGTGTAGGGATGACTTTTCTAACTCTACACACTCTTTCAATACTTTACTCACTTGCCTGCATACTTGTACCGTATTGTTATTGCCCTTACCTTTAATAAATTCAACTATAGCCATATCGGCTTCAACACCGAGTTTAGTAAAGCTAAAGCCCTCTTTATCTTTTACAACAGGCCCCGCATTTACTGGGCCAGGTTGAGAGCGCGCTGCCCCATCTAAAATTATACCCGCAGCAGCGCAACCAATTAATACATTTGAAAATAGAATAATCAAAAAAGTACGCATTATTAACCCCACCAATATAATTACCTAAATTATATACAACTTTAAAAATAGCATTGTAAATAAATGTAAGCCTTAGTGCTTAAATTCACGTATGAACTCTTTAATAAAACCAATTAATTGCAATATAAATATAATTAAAAAAGGAAGCGCTCCAATAATAGCAACGCTTCTGTTTAATGGTTCATTGTTTTGTACTAACAAAACAAAAGCGCATAAACCTAGTGCAAACGACCAAACATACAAGCTCCATGTTTGAGCTTCACTTGCACCACTTAATTGGCGAATAACCAAAATAGCTGAGTCTGCTGATGTGGCTACAAAAATGAGTAGAAGCAATAAACTTGACCAAATTAATAGACCGCCTTGCCAGCCTAATTGCTCGAAAAATACAAACAGCCCTTGCGTATAATCGGCTTTAATAGCCTCTAAAATGCCTGCATTGTGAGTTTGATCCCACGCAATTGCAGAGCCCGAAAACACACTAAACCATATAATAGTCACAAAGGTTGGTACAAATACGACACCTAAAATGTATTGCCAAACCGGCCGTCCTTGGCTAATTTTTGCCAAAAACACACCAACAAACGGGCCCCAAGCTAACCACCAAAAATAGTAATTGTATGTCCAACCTGTTGCCCATGCGGGGTCATTAAGTACGCTTTCAAACTGCCATGTACCTGTGGTTATGAGCTGAATGTAATCCCATGTACCGCCTACAGCTATGTCTATAATTGGCTTTATAGGCACAAAAATTAATAGCCATGCTATAAGTGCAAATGCTAAAAACACATTAAATTTACTAAGAGTTTGAATTCCTTTTTTAAGCCCCAACTTTGCAGAAATGGTATAAAGCAGCGCAATTAAAAAAATTATAATAAACCCCGAAAATAAAGCCGATTCAACCCCTAGCTCAAGCTCGAGCCCTTTACGCAGTAATAAAGTTGAATTAGCAATTGTGCCCACGACACCAAAAAATATTGCAAGTATGGCAATTAATTTAATGCTAAAGCTCAGCTGTAACTGCCAAGCCCGATTAATAACGCCTTTAGTTGCACTGATCACAGGAGCACTAATATCGCCCGCTTTACCACTATTGCGAGTAAGCCCACCTAATACCAAGCCAAATACTGCATAGAGCGCCCATGCATGCGCGCCCCAATTAACTAAGGTAAGCGCCAAACCACTTGTTTGGTGGTTGGGATACAAGCTTTGCTTTAAAGGCGAGTTAACCGTGTGTAGTGCAGGCTCTGCTACTCCCCAAAATATAAGTCCTGAGCCCATCCCTGCTGCAAACAACATAGAAAGCCAACCAAAGGTACTAAACTCAACAAGTGCTAGCGCTCCTCCTATTTTTCGTTGCCCTAATGGGCTTATAGCAATAGCTATCACAGAAAAAAGTAACAAGTTTACCAATATAAAAAATGGCGACCCTAAATAACCTAAAATTTTATTAATAGCGGGTTGTAAGTGCTCTGTGAGTAATTCAGGAAATAAAAAAGCAATAACAGATAACCCAACGCAAAATAGTAAGGCTGTTTTTTCAAGCTTAGTGGGTGTGCTTAATGTTTTATTTAAAGGCAAGAGATTCACATAGGTGTCTTTTAGTCTGGATAAAAGAATACGGGGCTTTAAAACTCAGATCAAATTAACTATCGCGTAAAATAGTAATAAAAACATGTAAAAGTTTCCTCAATAGTTCTTGTTAAATACAGGCATTAACAATAACTCATTGATTAATAGTCATTTATTCCATGGCTTGCTGTTTGCTTATTATTAACAAAGTTAACCAGCACAGGCTCAGTAATGGAAATTGATTTACAGTGGAATGAAATCATCGATAACTTAATACACTTAGGTATTGCATACCTACTTGCACTACCCATGGCTTACGACAGAGAGCGTAGTAATGATGGCGCAGGCCTTCGTACCTTTCCTCTTGTTGCTGTTGCATCGTGTGGGTATGCATTAATTGCTATGTCGGTTTTAGATGGCGCAGAAGCTCAATCAAAAATGTTGCAAGGCATCATTACTGGTATTGGTTTTATTGGCGGTGGCGCAATTTTGAAAAATAACAAATCAACCTCCGGCACAGCAACCGCAGCAAGTATTTGGAATATGGGTTTAATTGGTATAGCCGTAGCGTACAGCCGCTACGAAATAGCAATTTTACTTGCCATTATTAACTTTATAACGCTTAGGTATGTAAAAAAGTTTAAGTAATTTATAAACGGAGTGACTTATTCAATAGGCATTAAAAAAGGCGCTTAAAAAGCGCCTTGCTAACAAGTATGTGTGCTTAAAACATATCTTGATAGGAATTTGTTGTGCTAAACGTAATTGCTTTTTTAAAGCCCGGTAACTGAATACTTTGCTCGTCTATTACAATGTCGTTGTCGTCAATAAGTCCGTCGCCAAAGCGGTAAATAAGCTCATATTGGCCTAAATCAGCTTGAGCTTGATACATTTGTTGCGCGGCTTTAATTGCCATGTTTTTCTGCGCGTAACTACTCATAACTTCATCGCCATGGCGCTTAGCGAGCATTTGCATTGTTACTTTTGGTGAAAGTACGGTAGCTGTTGCATTATTACCGCCAAAGCCTTTTGAATTTATAAAAGCAATATCCATATCAGCGCATTCGTAATGGCTATTACGAATATCAAGATGATCGGTGTAAACATCATCAGCCACTTTATCAATTGTGGTAATACCCGGCATAATATTATGGCTAAATACACCTAAAGCTATCGCTAATTGGTCGCCACTTGCAGGAGCTATAGTATGGCCAACATATGCTTTTGGCGCAGTTACTTTCCAGTTATCAATAGCAAAGGTTTGTGCCACTTTATGATAAATTAATGACTCGGTTACGCGGTTTAACGGCGTACTTGAACCATGGGCTAATATAAAGCTGCGCTGTTGCAGGGCTTCTTTACCTAATAAGCTACTTGCCAGTGCCGCCGATTTTGCCATAGTAATGTAGTTACCCGGCCCTGGTGAAGTAATTGACTTTTTAATCCCGTCGGCATTTACAAATACATCTGGCACACACCCCATAATGTCAGCGCCTAACTCTAGTGCTAGAGCATCATCCATTAAAATAGCCACTTGCGCGCCTTCACCTAGCGTAAAGCCACAGTTTTCGCCAAACGGGCGGCTACTTTTACGATAGTCGGGCTCATCTGTATTACTTAAGTTATCTAAACGGCGCAAACCTTCAACGTTTGCCAGTGCGCTCATGTTACCAAAGCCTTCTATAACCTCTGGCGTAATAGCACATTCAACACTGGCTACCACAGCAACGCGGGTGCGCCCTGCTTGTATATCGTTAACCGCTGCGCGTAAGTTATATAAAAACGTAGCACATGCGCCCGAAGTTGAAAACGTAGTACCTACGTTGCCCGTTACATACGCATTAATAAAGTCGGTCGACATAGTATTTAAACCCAGCGCTAATTGCTTAGTGCTTACGCGGTCGCCTTGCTGGCGAGCTTTAACTAAGCCACCTAAACCTGTGTCATCCATTTGGCCAATAACAGACGCCGAATAAGTACCAATTTTGTCTGGCTCTACGCTATTCATTATATGTTGCCAATCAAGCCCGGTTGATTTTATTGCATCGGTAGCAGCAAAAATAGTTGCTTGCAAACCACGTGGCTGATAGCGGCTGTTATACATTACAGATGGATCAAACCCTGTAGGAAACTGCCCTGCCGATTTAATCGGGTTGTCGCGAGTTGAAGCGTGTTTAACATCTATATCTGCGGCAATAGTAACTTTAACTTTTTTACCTTCGAGTTGCTCTACCTGCCAACTTGCAGGTACCGGTTGTGGTAAATCGCGAGCACGGGTTTCAAACACAATCGCATTCTCATCCGAGTTGCTTAGCGTCATTTTTTGCTGCCATGGGGTAGCGTCTGGATCAAAATGTTCGTTTTCGATTTTACGAATAAGCGTACCGGCAATTATTTGTTCACCAAAACGTGCTTCTATGTCGCTTTGCTCAACATTGTTACCTTGAGTGTCTTGTAGTTGATTATCAACAACACTAACTAAATTCATCAAGGTGGCGAGGCCTAAAAATGTTTCACTACGATCTTGAGCATTTAAACTATCTAACACAATACGGCGGTAACCTTGGTGAAAAGAAGTACGGCCAGCGGCATTAATGCCTCCCATGCCTACAATTACGGGTAATGCGGTCATAATTTACCTTTAAAAAACGTGTTATAAGAATATGACACTAGTTTAAATGGATTGCGCACCACACTTTGTGCTTTAATAGCCAAATATTAAGCATAAAAGGCCAACCCTAACTGGTCGGAGCATCTATATGACTGATAAACAGAGTAACCCCCCATTAAATATAGCTATTGCTGTTTACCAACACTTATTAATAACGAGTTTAACCCTCCCTATAGAGATGCTGAGAGCGGGCGAAGCCTTTGCAAAAGGCCATATTAATAAACAAAACTTTAGGCCACTCGCTATTCATTTAGTTGCTAAAAACCTTGAACCAATAAGCAATCGTACCGGCTTGGCAATCCTTCCCGATTGCGCCACCAGCAATACCCCAAATTGCGATTTAGTAATAGTGCCCGGTATTTGGCGAAACCCGCGCCCAGTTGTACGCACTAATCAAAATATAGTTACTTGGCTGGGGCAAAGTTTTACAAATGGCAGCCATATTATAGGTGTAGGCACTGGCAACTGTTTACTAGCAGAGGCCGGGTTACTTAACGGGCACCCAGCAACCACCCATTGGCATTACGCTAAACAATTTAGTCACGACTACTCCAAAGTACTGTTAAAGCCTGACTTTTTTATTACTCAATCCGAGCGACTCTATACCGTAGCCAGCCTAAACGCCCTAGCCGATGTAATAGTGCATATTATTAGCCAGTATTATGGCAAAGCTGCAGCGCAGCATGTTGAGCGCAATTTTTCCCACGAAATACGCAAACCCTACGAAGATCAGCGCTATCTTGAAGGTGCGGTTGATCGCCATCCCGATGAATTAATTGCCCAAATTCAATTTTGGTTAAAAACTAACTTAGCAACAGAGCTTAATTTACAGGATGTAGCCGCACAGTTTAATTTAAGCTATCGCTCTTTTACGCGGCGCTTTAAAGCAGCTACCAACCAAAGCCCTATTGAGTATTGGCAACAGTTACGAGTAGAAGGTGCTAAAGAGTTGCTCGCTTCGTCAAATTTATCAATTCAGGAAGTAGCGTTAGAAGTAGGCTATAATGATCAAGGTCATTTAACGCGAATATTTAGAAAAATATTGAACCAAACACCCAGTGAGTATCGTAAAGTAGTGAGAAAAAAATTGTTTGGTTAATACTTTAAAAACAAGCCAAGCTACTGCATTAATATAAACCATTAACTAAAACACAGGAAGTTGGAAATATGCATGTAAATTTTAGTGAAAATTTACTATTAGATATTGAAGCAGAGACTGATCTCAATACTAGACTAACTCGCTTGCTAGCACTTATTCGTAAACACCTTGATATGGACGTTGCTTTTATTTCTGAGTTTAAAGACTCTAAACGTATATTTAAATTAGTTGATACCAAACGCCCTAACGAGATTGTAAAAGTAGGTAATTTTGATCCCATAAACGAAACCTACTGTAATAAATTAGCCAATAATGAACTAGATAATATAATACCTGACATTAGTAAAAATAGTATAACCCGCAATATGCCGGTTACTAAAAAGCTTAATATTGGCGCTTATATTGGGGTGCCAATTACCTTATCTAACGGCGATATTTATGGCACATTTTGCTGCTATAACGAGCAAAAAGACGACACATTAAACAAGCGTGATCTGGCGTTTTTAAATTTAATTTCAGATCTGGCTTCACAGCTTATTGATACACAAATACAAGACAATGAAGCAAAACAACTTATTAAATCTAACGTACTTAATATTATAAACACAAACAATATTGAAATTTACTACCAGCCTATATATAGCTTAAACACAAATAAAGTTTCGGGTTACGAATCCTTGTCTCGCTTTTTTGTTGAGCCCTATAGAACACCTAACATTTGGTTTGATGAAGCAGCACAGTTTGGTTTAGGTGAAGCCCTAGAAATGTTGGCAATAAACAATGTTTTAGGCAATATGAGTCATTTCAATAAAGAGGTGTATGTGTCAATTAACACCTCTCCAGAGCATATACTAAGTGGTGCCGTTGCCAATGCATTAGCTGCTATTTCTGATTGCAGCAATATAGTATTGGAGGTAACCGAACACTCTCCTATTGCCAACTACAATGAAATGTTAACGGCACTCGCGCCACTGCGTAAAAAAGGCATACGCCTAGCTATAGACGATGTTGGTGCAGGGTATTCTTCTTTTCAGCATATTTTGGAGCTACAAGCAGATATTATTAAGCTTGATATTAGCCTTACCCGAAACATTAATAGCGACCGTCGAAAATATTTATTAGCTAAAGCATTATGCGGATTTGCTAAAGACATTGGTTGTAATATTATTGCCGAAGGCATAGAAACACTAGAAGAAATAAACACCCTCCGCAAACTAAATGTCGATAAGGTTCAGGGCTATTATTTAGGCCGCCCACAAGCACTTTGCGATGCTTTAGTGCATCAAAAATTAGTATTAAGTTAGTTATAAACTTAATTATAAAAACGCCACTTTTAGTGGCGTTCTGATTCGTTAAATTCTTTTCGATAATAGCGCTTTTGATAGTTTTTTACTTTAGTGTGTACGCCTTTGCTTAAGCTTTTAAATTTAGCCTCAAGTACGTCTACACCGTATAAAATACCGACCACCAGCACCGAGAGTTTTATTGCAGCCCCAAGGTTTTCTGTCGCTATCATCACGCCTATTGATGCAAGCACCCAAATGGTTGCAGCAGAGGTTACGCCAACTACCGCACCATCTTTTGCGAGCATAACGCCTGCCCCTAAAAAGCCAATACCTGTAATTATTTGCCCAACTACACGAGAATGATCTATTACATCCCCTTGTAAATTAAACGCAGTGGATAAAAACAAATACGTACCCAACGTTATTAGGGCTGATGTACGAATACCTACAGGCTTGCCGCGCAATTGGCGCTCTATTCCAATAATAGCACCACAAAAAGCCGCAGTACCAATAGCTGCCCATGAATACGGGGCTACATCAATTAAATCTAAAAAAGTCACTGTTAACCTTATATTTTATTAGCTATAGCCACCGCCGTTCTTAAACGTTGGCTACCAAACGCTGACATTTTGCTAAAATCACTTCGTGCAATAGGTACATATTGGCAATCTATTGCGAGCTGTTTATCGTTACCGGGCTCACAAAACGGATCGTGAACATACACGCAGTGCTCATCAAGGTGCGTAACACACACCCAGTGTGGCGATTTTTTACCATCAAAACTGTATGTACTAATTAATAACAGCACACTAAAGCCTTTACTTAACCACTGCTCAATATGCTCAAGCTCTACATCTTTATACGTAAGCGGTATATTTGCTTGTGCAATACCATCTACAAATTGTTGATGCACGGTGGCAAGTACCACTTTTTTGTTTTCGTTACGTACGCCATCTAAAAACAAAGGCTCTGTGGTATTAACCATTACCTCGCTTTTAAAACCACGCTTATTAGCGGCAAGTGCCAAACCAAACGGATGGCAACCACCATGACCCGATGTCATAAAAATGGTGGTACCTTCACGCCAAAGTGCCAGCTCATGCGATTGGGTAAGCTCAGTTGTTGGCTCAAGTGCGCCCATTGCCATTAATAGTGCAGCAGGTCCGCACGTAAACTCAGTAGTTTGCTGATACCACGGCGTTAAACGCGCCACTTTTAACTCACTCGTTTGTCGAATGTTTTTTTGCATTCGTAGTGCGTCACTGTGGTCATCGTAATAATCGCTATATTGACCAAACACTCTGTAACCTAAGCTTTTATAAAGCCCTATCGCACCTTCGTTATTTACAGCCACTTCTAAACGAAGGTAAATACGCCCTCGCTCATACGTTTCTTTTTCAAGGCTAGTAAGCAATGTCTTTGCAACGCCCTTACCTTGCATTGTGGGTTTTACAGCAAGCGAATATAAACGCGCTAAACGAGTCCCTTTATGGCACCACACTAATCCATATCCACATACTTGCTCGCCATTTTGGGCAACGAGTAAAATACCGTGTTTTGCACTAAGCCAGCGTTTTAAACTACGCGGACTTAATTTATCGTTATTAAAGCAAGCGTTTTCAACGTCGATCAGTGCATTTAAATCACTACTAAGCGCCTTTCGAATAACAAGATTGCTCATGTTATTACCCACGACCTCGTGCTTCTAAGCGTTGTTTAAACTCATCCATAATGATCATGTATAGCTCGTCGCCTAAATAGCCGTCTTCTACCTTGTGATCAATACTTGGGTTGTCGTTTACTTCAAGTACATATGCTTTGCCTTGATGCTCTTTAACATCTACGCCATATAAACCCCTACCCACTGTTTTACATGCTTTTAATGCTGCATCTAACACCGCTTTTGGTAACTCAAAGGTTGGTAGAGTTTCAAAGCCACCAGAGAAAAACCGTTTAGCGTCGTGGTTATAAATTTGCCAATGGTTACGCGCCATTAAATAGCGGCATGCATAAATTGCACGGCCATTTAACACACCCACTCGCCAATCATATTCGGTATACATGTACTCTTGTGCAAGCACTAATGCGCTATATTCAAACAGCTCTGTAAGCTTAGCGGCAAGCTCATCACGGTTTGAAACTTTAAACACACCTTTTGAGAACGACCCTTCAGGCATTTTTAAAACAAGCGGATACGTAAACGCTTCTTCTAATTGCTCAAGCGTTTCATTTGCTTGATCAGCCACTACAACCGTTTTTAAACTTGGCACTTTTTGGTAATTAAACGCATCGTGTAAATACACTTTATTACAACAACGTAAAATAGACTCAGCATCGTCAATAACCACTAAACCAAGGCTTTGCGCTTTGCTTGCAAGGCGGTACGTTGGGTGGTCAATCGCTGTAGTTTGGCGAATAAATAACGCATCAAACTGGGCAATATTGTCAATTTCGTCAAAGCTTAATGCTTGTGCATAAATACCGTGTTTAGCCGCTGCCTTAATAAAACGTGCAATGGCGTCTTTGTCACTCGGTGGTACTTTTTCGTTATGATCAACAAGTATTGCCATGTCCCATCTAAAACGACGTTGCACAGAACTAATACGCCACTGTGTTTTAGTAAAGTTATCTAGCTTGGCTACAAATTCGCTGTACTGCTGCTCGTTTAAAGACGACATCGAGCCTTGTTGCAATAAGCCTTGCTCATCAACAAATAAAATAGGCGTTGGGTATTGTTTAAATACCGACTTTGCCGCTTTTGATTGTAAATCGTTTTGGGCATTACCAAAATAAAGTGTGCCATCTATTTGGCCCACATTTAACATAGGAGCTTGGCCACTACGAAGTGCATTAATGGTTTTTACACTGGGTAAAACTTGGTGTTTGCGCGCCTCAGCAAGTAACGAGCAATAGTAACCTTTGCTCAAGTATTGGCTTGAGTCGCACAGATTAATAATGCGTGTTTTTGGTTCGTTATGTTTTGGGTAATCACGTAAGTAGGTATTAAACGTAATTACATTTTCGAACGATTGAGCAAGCGTTTGCTCGTTGTTATCAACCACAATTAAGGTTTTAAACACGACTTTTCCTAGTTAAGTCAAAATATAAAAAGCATGCTTAGTAAAGTACTAAGCATTATAAATAGAAACACCCATCGTACTAAGTGGGCATTGCGCGAATCACTTAATATGATGGGTGCTTTAACAGGTACCTACTGTACGAGTTAGCGCTTAAATTGCTTAAGCGACATGTGCTTTATATGCCCTTTTTTAAAAACGCACAAACGAGATATTTTTAGCGTGAAGATGAAAAATATTGATTAACTAATAACGCAGATTAAAATACGCAAAACAATACCTTATGAGAGTTAAAAATGTCGCTGCCTGCTTGCCCAAAATGCCAATGTGAATATGTTTACGAAGACCAACAACTGCTTATTTGCCCCGAGTGCGCCCATGAGTGGAACCCAAATACTACAAATGATGAAGACGCAATTTTAGTAAAAGATGCCAACGGCACTTTACTTAATGATGGCGATAAAGTGACAGTAGCCAAAGATTTAAAAATTAAAGGCAGCTCGCAAGTAATTAAAATTGGCACCAAAGCGGTAGTTAGAAGAGTGCTTGATAAAAAAGATCACGAACTTGATTGTAAAGTAGAAGGCATTGGCGAAATGATGGTAACAGCAAAGTTTGTGAAAAAGGCTAATTCGTAGGTCGGATAAATGGCGAAGCCATGCCATCCGACAATAGATTTATGAACAAGGATAGGTATTTATTATGTTGGTAATTAGGATGGGTGCCATCCTAATTACCTAGGCGTCATCCTAATTCCGTTTGAATCATTCTAGTATTAAGAGGTTTTATAAAACTAAATCATTAATTCTTTCGATGTAACACCTTCATCTGTCGCAATTAAATGACACATAGTTACAGCAACACCATCATTCTCGAGCTTCCTTCTTAAGAAATTAGCTTGTACTTTATCATGAGTGGTTAATATGAGTTGAAACCCACCTTCGACTATAAAGTCTCTTAACAAATCAAATACAGAAGAGGAATGAACCAAATCATGATGTGTGGATTTCCTATATTTTCATCTTTCCCTGTCTTTTTTACCCCTCTCACAACGGATAAGGTTGAAAAAGGAGTAAGCTGCCTTTTAACCTGTATATGTTCAAGAACACCACAATCTAATTCTAAAACTAAATCATCCCACTTTTCTAAATCTCCTTGTTCACAACCTAATGATTTAATATGATTTCTGCCCTCGATAAAGGCATCCAACATTGTAGCAATATAATTTGTGGCTAGTGCTATCTCATAAATGCGAGTTTGATCTAAGCGAATTTTCTTTAACATAATTCCTTCATGCCATTTTTATCTTTAGCTTTTTGCTATTCCCATTAGATTTACATGGAAAGTGAGATTAAATATTGATACTTCTCAAGAATGCTTATCTATGTTGAGTCATTATTTAATATCCCATAGTTTCAAAATATTATAAATATAAACTCATCTTACAATCCGAAAATTAAGATAACGTTTTTTTAAATATAGTTGTGTTGATGCTTTCTTGTCATCAAACGCTTCTCTTAAAAAACCAAAGCTTTATAAGATCTCTACCACCACATATTCGTGGGCTTTACCTGCAATTGTTAACGTAATTTCATCATCAATCTGTTTATTTAATAACTGCTTACCCATTGGTGCGCCGGGTGTTACAACAGCAATTGCGTGCTTTTTAACGTTTACTGTTAAACCACCAGCTGCAGGGCCTAAATAAAACCATTTTTGGGCTGCGTTATCATCTTCTAAACATACCAGCGAACCGATAGCTATTTTGTCGGTTGGTTTTTCATTAAAGGCAGGTTCGAACAATTCTATGCTTTTATAGCAATCGTTTACGCGCTGGGCTTGGCCTTGTGCTAAATAAGCGGCTTCGAGCCCTAGAGTATCGTATTTATTTTCGGCTATGTTTTCTTCATGTGTGGCGGTGTCGTGCGCAGTTTTTGCCGCTACTTTTGCTGTTGTAAGCTGCGCTTCTAGTGCAAAACGAAGGTGTTCGATTACGTGGGTTTTATTCATGGGGATTAGTACAATACAGGCTGTAAAAATAAGGCAGCTAGTTTAACATTTTTGCGGGGCTTAAAACCATTGTTTTAAACCCCGCAAGCTTGGTGGGAATACTAGCGGGGGTTAAATTTGCATTAAACTAACAAAGAGCCGTTGGTTGGTGCAGCTCTTTACTTGTGTTTTATTAAAAACCTTATGGCATATCTAATAATGTTTGCGTGTGGGCATCTACTTTAACTTCGTAGTTTTTAGCGCTTAAGCCCAATAGTTCCGGCAAGGTTGCCGCTATACAAATAGACGAGAACGTACCCACTACAATGCCGGTAAATAATGCAATAGCAAAGCCTTGCAGTGGTGCACCTGCAAGTAACCAAACGCTGGCAACCGTTGCAAGTGTGGTACCTGACGTTATTAAGGTACGTGTTAGCGTACTTTTAATCGCATTATTAATAATAGTCGCTGGGCTAAGTACATTGTTTGATTGAACACGTAAAAGCTCGCGTACTCTATCCCCTACTATTATTGAGTCGTTAAGTGAGTAACCAATAATAGCCAGTAAACTTGCCAGTACGGTTAGGTTAAACTCAATTTGTAATAGTGAAAATAACCCAAGTACGAGTATTAAATCGTGCACTAGCGCTACCACAGAGCCAACGGCTAAGCGCCATTCAAAACGCACTGCAAGGTAAATCATTACCGCAATCATTGCAGCAAACATTGCTAAACAACCTTGATCAAATAACTCATCGCCCACTTGTGAGCCAATATAAGCTGACGATAATACCTGTGCGTTTATATCATCGTTTTGTGTAACAGCGCTTTGCCAATCAAGGCTATTAGCTGTTGTTGATATAGTTGATGCACTTGGCGCTTCTCTTAATTGAAAATGACTATTACCTTGCGCGGTTAGCTCAAACTCACCGTTGTGATTTTTAGCAATAAACGATTGAAGCTCTTTTAGTTCAACACTTTGGCTGGTTGTAAACTCAGTTAAATAACCGCCAGTAAAATCTAGGCCAAAATTTAGACCTTTTTGCGTAAGCGTAAATACGGATAGCAGCACTAATATGGCGCTTAAAAGCATACCCATAAAACGTAAACGTGTACCCTTTTCACCTTTCAAAAAAGTGTTAAGCATGTGCTTTTACTCCTGCTTTTTTACCCATTTTTAAATACAACGTTTGGCTTAATATTTTTGATACGTACACACCTGTAAATACAGACGTTAAAAGTCCCAATGCTAATGTAATGGCAAAACCTTTAACAGGCCCATAGCCTATGCCGTATAAGATAAGTGCGGTGATCATGGTGGTTATATTGGCATCAAATATTGTATTTGCGGCTTGTTTGTAACCCTCTTGAATAGCTTGATATGGTGCACGGCCTTGGCGACGTTCTTCTTTAATACGTTCAAATATTATAACGTTAGTGTCTACCGCCATACCTATGGTTAGCACCAGACCTGCAATACCCGGAAGCGTTAACACAACCCCTGGTAATAATGACATTAAGCCCACAAGCGACGTTAAATTTAATATAAGTGCTACGTTTGCAATAAGGCCTAAACGGCGATACCAAAGCGCCATAAATGCAAGCGTAATACCCATGCCTAACATAAGCGCGGCTAAGCCATTACTAATATTTTCGCTGCCGAGGCTTGGCCCTATTGTTTGTTCGTGCACAATTGTAACGGGCGCTGTAAGCGAGCCTGCACGTAGTAATAATGCCAGATCGGCTGCCGCTTGTTGGCTTTTCATATTGGTAATACTAAAACGCGAACTTAAATGCTGAGCAATATTGGCAACGTTAATAACTTCGCTTTTTTTAACTACTTCGCCTTTAGCATTTTGAGAGTACTCAGAGTAAACCGTCGCCATTGGCTTACCAATGTTGGCTTTTGAAAACGCCGACATTGCATCCCCACCTTGGCTGTCTAGGCTTAGTTGTACCAGTGGTTTACCCCAATCGTCGCGGCCTATGTTTGCATTATTAATATGATCGCCTGTAAAAATTGGCACAGGATCGAGCTTTATGGTTCCGCCCGATTGCATATTAAATGTTTGCCCGCCAATTTCTTTTAATTGATAAAAACCAAGCGATGCTGTTGCACCAATAATACGTTTTGCTTCGGTTGGATCTTGCACGCCTGGTAGCTCTATACGAATGCGGTGCTTTCCTTGGCGCTGTGTTACCGCTTCGGTAATGCCTAACTCTTCAATACGTGAACGAAGGGTTGTGAGTGTTTGCCCCATTACTTCTTTATCAAAGCTGCTGCGACCTTGCTCTGAATAACTAAATTTGGCAGTTTTAACGCTGCCGTTATTGCTTGTTAAAACGGCTAAATTAGCAAATCGGCTTTGTAGCTCTTCAATAACTGGGGTTAACTTGTCGGTTGCATTAGGCAATGCGTTTATTTCAAACCCCTGCTGAGTTTGCTGCGCTTTTACGCCATGTGCTTTTTGCTTAATAATAATTGATTTAGCTTGTTGATACGCACTGACTAATTGCTCATCAACGGCTTTATCTAAATCTACGTCTAGTACAAATAGCACACCGCCATTTAAATCAAGGCCCAGCTTTATTGGTGATAAACCAAAATCTTGTAACCATGTTGGGCTGGTTGCATGCTCAACAATTTTAACTTGCATGTTTGGGTATTGCGCTTTTATAGCCGCTTGCGCCTGAGCGCTTTTAGTTGGCTCGTTTAAAAATACATTAATAGTTGATTGCTTATCTAAACCCTGCTCAACCTCAAGTCCTTGGATATTTAAAAAAGTAACTAGCGTTTTAGTGCTCGGTAAAGATTGTGTTTCGCTGTGCGGCGTATTACTTACGTGCAACCACGATTTATTTGGATATAGGTTTGGTAATGCGCTAATAGCTAATAAAACCAGTACTATTAGCATGGCTATATAGCTTAATTTGAACTTAGCCGTGGACGGCTTTTTATCTTTTTTAAAACTTAACATGTTGAATCCTTATTGCCAGCAAAGCTAGCAACGTACTTTCTAAAAGCACAATTAATCTGCAGGCTAAAACTTTAAAAGTTAAAACCTAATAAAATTAAATAAGGAAAATTAAGCGTGGTAGGTAGTTACAGCTCTGTAGAGTAAGTTTACGTCTTTCCAGCCACTCAAGCGCGACTTTTTACTATTAGTTACAAGCGTATACCAAGGCTGTATAGGATTAATCGCCCTTGGTCGTAAGAATATATGCCTAACAAGATTTTGAGCAAAAAATTCAAAAACCACATCGTATTCTGGCTCACTTTGAACAGTGTGCAAAAACAATGATGAATTATTGGCTGTTAACCTTGGTTGGTGCGCGTCAAAATCGGTTTGATGCGTTTTTTTATGCTGCGAAGTATCTACAAACTTACTAATAGGCTGTATTTTAGTTAAATCGCCAATATCAGTAAGCGAAACCTGCGTACTAACAGTAATATTTAAATTTTGTGAGGCGCCCATAGCATTGCTTTGCACACTAAAAAGTGCAGCAAGTAGCAAAAAGGCAGTTAAAAACACTCTAAATTTAAACATTCACGTTTTAAAACTAAAATAAGGGATGCGTAGTATATAAGGGCAAGCATTTAAAATACAACAGCCTGCTCGTTAATTTAGTTTGATTTTACTACTTAACCTGAGGCGCTGGCGTTGCTTTATTTCGAACCAACTATTTAAAGATTTTTTTGGTAATTTCATTTATAAAATATGTTGCGCTCAAATCTACTACTTCGACAGCATCTCTTTTTCTTACCAAATACAAAAGGAGTAGTTATTTAGGGTTAATTTTAATTTATCACTTGTAGTTTTACTATTCATTTTGCATTCATTTAGTCGTTTTTTTGGTAAAATAATAAATAAGCCATAAAACTTCGTGCTATAAATGGTCAAGTTGCAGCGGCTATACGAAATTAGTATAATTAAATGTAAACAAATAGCTAAATTTTGATTTTCTTAATTATGTTATGGATAGTAAATAAGGCAGGGAAAGTCATTATGGAAAAAAACATATTTAGTAAAATAGCCTCAAAATTTTACAACAAAAGCTTAAAGCTAATAAATACCCTAAGTAATGACACTGACCTAAAAAAGCTAATAAACAACAGTGAAATAGTCTCTTTTGATATCTTTGATACAGTAATCCTCAGAAAAGTCTTCGAACCAGTTGATATTTTTACAATAGTTGAGAATTTATATAATGATGAACATAAAAAGCTAGACATAGACTTTAAAAACATTCGAGGTAATGCCGAGGCAGAAGCAACAAAAATACTAGCTGAGCTAAATGGTACCCAATCTATAGGTTTGGATGAGATATATGCACATATACAAAAAACACAAAATCTAGATAGCAAAGTAATTAACATATTGAAAGCGCTAGAAATCGAAATAGAATTAAAATTTTGTGTCAAAAATGAATATATGCACTCTTTTTATCAATACTGTATTGATAATGGTAAAAAGGTTATTTTCACCTCTGACATGTACTTACCGGAGTACGTGATAAAAAAAATTCTTTACGATAATGGGTATACAAAATTTCATAAATTATTTTTATCCTCTGTAATTCGCAAATCAAAGTCTAAAGGAGGGTTATATCCGCATATACTTAAAGACCTATCCTGTAAACCGTCTAAGCTTTTACATATTGGCGATTATTACTTCGCCGATGTCATTAACGCGATGAAAGAAGGCATCAAACCTTATTATTACAAAAAAACCAGTGAATATGCGCTTAGCCATCATTCATTTAAAAGACTAAGGCAGCTATACCCTTCTAAACTCTCTATAGAAGAATCTATTTATTTTGCGACTATCATCAACAAAACGTTTACCCAAAGAGATAATAACAACGAGAATATATGGTACGACTTTGGTTATGTATACTGTGGAATAATATATTTTGGCTTAACTCGTTGGTTAACTAGCCAGGTTTTGCATCAAGAAATAGAACATATATTTTTCCTTGCTCGCGACGGCTATATTATGCACAAAGCCTATAGCCTTATGAATCAGGGAGCTAAAACGCCTGTTAGTAAGTATATGTACGCATCAAGACGAGCTATAAACATCCCAACTATATACAATGGAATCGATGAATATTCGATAAAAGTACTATGCCATTTTGTTCCTAATTTGAGCGTCGCTAATTACCTTGATAGAGTTGATATAGATGCAACAAAACACATTAAAAAAATAAAAGAAGTTGGATTTTTTGATCAAAATCATATAATTGACACAGTTAACGATAAGGATAAATTAGCAAAACTCTTTCATTTATTAGTTGATGATGTATGCAGTATTGCAGCTGTAGAGAGAGAAAATCTACTAACTTACCTAAATCAAATTGGGTTTATGGATGCCAAAAAAGTCGCGATTGTTGACATTGGGTGGCAAGGGACAATTCAGAACTCATTAAATAAGCTAATGTTATTAGAAAATAATGAAATAGACATTAATGGTTATTACCTAGGCACATTTCAAACTGCTCTGAAATTTGCTGAAAAAGGATTTCCGATGTCAGGTTATATGTGTAACTTTTCAGAACCTAAAAATAATTTTCAGGTCTTATCGGGAGGTGTACATATGCTCGAATTTATTTTTTCGGCACCTCATGGCTCTGTAATAAAATTTGATAAAAAAAATGATGAAGTAATAGCTATATTTGAACCTAATGATTTTTCTAATAACAAATTAGACACAATAAACGAATTTCAAAAAGGAGCTATGGACTTTATTTCTGATTTTATGGCTATTGAAAGAGATTATAAAAAAATAAATATCGCTCCTGAAACGGCTATAAAACCTATATCTAGATTATTAAAAACTCCTACCTATAGCGAGTCTGTGAACTTTGGTAATCTCAAACACTCTGAGTATGTAGGAGCAAATAGCCATGAAAGTTACTTTGCGAAATCACCTGATCCATTAAAAATGTTTCTTAATCCAATTAAGTTTAAGCAAACCTATAGCAAATCATTATGGAAAGCTGGCTTCAGAAAGCGCTACATGAGATATATTCTACCAGAAAACATATACTGCTATTTTAGAAAGCATTAATTTGGTAACCGCATTTTAATGCTTAAAATTAATATTCAAAAAACTAATACCTTTCCTTGTTTCAATTAACGGCGTTTACTTAACTTATAAGTTATTTTATTTACCCATATACCAACTCTGAGATACTGAATGCGCTCCAAACTAAGCACAGAAAAACGCCCCGACGCCATGAATTTACGCCAAAGTGTAAAAACACTGTGGCCCTACCTTACAAAATTTAAAGGCCGTGTTTTTATTGCACTTATGGCGCTTATAGGCGCAAAAGGTGCCACTTTGTTAATGCCTTGGGCGCTTAAAGAAATAATAGACTCGGTAGATAAGTCAATTAACCCACTGTTAGTTATCCCTGCTTTATTGTTATTGATGTACGGTGCACTGCGTTTTGCTAGCGTATTTTTAGGTGAGATAAGAGATGCTGTATTTTCTCGCGTAACCGAGCACGCTATGCGTGATATTGGTTTAAAAGTATTTAAGCATTTGCACTCACTTGAGCTGGCTTTTCATTTAGATAGGCAAACTGGCGGTATTAGCCGCGATATAGAACGCGGTACAAGTGGGTTAAGCTTTTTAATGCGTTTTTTAATGTTTAACATTGTGCCTACTTTATTTGAAATACTGACTGTTGCGATTATTTTTGGCACGTTGTTTTCTGTTTGGTTTGCGCTTATTACATTACTGGCAGTTGCTATTTATATTACCTTTACTGTGGTGGTTACTCAGTGGAGAAACCGCTTTATTCGCGAAGCAAATGCTGCCGACAATCAAAGTAATACCCGCGCAGTAGACAGCTTGCTTAATTATGAAACTGTAAAATATTTTAATAACGAACAGTTTGAAGCAAAAACGTACGACACCTTTTTAGCAAACTGGGAAAAAGCCCGTTTAAAAAATAGAATGTCGTTGCTCGCCCTCAACTCAGGCCAAGCACTTATTATCGCTTGTGCTATTACCGCTTTAATGTGGTTGGGCTCAACCGAGGTAGTTGCAGGTACGCTTTCTATTGGTGAGCTTGTGATGATTAACGCGTATATGATTCAATTGTTTTTACCGCTTAACTTTTTAGGTTTTGTGTACCGCGAAATAAGACGCGCGCTAACCGACCTTGAAAACATGCTTGGACTACTTAACAAAAAACCACAAATAAACGATGCACTTAATGCTAAAGAGCTCAATATTAGCCAAGGTGAAATAACATTTAATAATGTAAGTTTTAGTTACGATGCGCATCGCCCTATTCTTAATAATCTTAGCTTTAGTGTTAAAGCAGGCAGCAAAGTAGCCATTGTTGGTGCCAGTGGAGCTGGTAAAAGCTCATTGGCGCGACTGCTTTATCGTTTTTATGATGCAAGCGCTGGTGAAATTAGTATTGATAATCAAGCAATAAACTCAGTAACACTTAATAGTTTACGAAAAGCCATTGCAATAGTCCCGCAAGATACTGTGCTGTTTAACACCACGATTCGTGAAAATATCGCTTACGGCAGACCATCAGCAAGCGATGCTGAAATTGACGAAGCCATTGCTATGGCGCATTTAAAAGACTTTATAGGCACACTTGATAAAGGCGATAAAACACTGGTTGGCGAGCGTGGTTTAAAAGTATCCGGCGGCGAAAAACAGCGTATTGCCATTGCACGCGCTATTTTGAAAAAATCCCCTATTTTAATTTTTGATGAAGCAACATCTGCACTCGACTCTCATTCTGAGCAAGCAATTCTCGCAGCAATGCGTGAAGTTGCCAGTAACCATACGAGTATTGTTATTGCTCATCGGTTATCTACTATTACCGATGCAGACACCATTATTGTGCTCAAAGCCGGACAAATTATTGAGCAAGGTAAGCACGATGAATTACTTACACTCGCCGGAGAATACGCCCGTATGTGGGAACTACAGCATAAAAAATAAATAGTGTGTAACCCCTCTTAGCTCGGATACCTTCAAGTATTCGAGCTAAATAAAGCGTTGATAGAACCTATTAGCCCTTCTCTTTACTCCTATATTAGTTTTATCGAGCACTGTGGTGATTCACCTCAAAAGGTTTGTTTGTATGATTAATATCAATAACAATCGATAAGTTAAATATTCGTAACAATAAAAATGATTCACTGCTGCTTTAATTCAATCAGTGATACTCAGGAGTAAGTAATGAAAAAGAGTTTAATTGCCGCAGCATTAGCTGCCACATTTATTACCGGTTGTTCAGAGCCGCAAACAACAAAAACAGACGAGCAACAATCTAAAGTAGCCACTGCAGCAGTAACAGAAAAAGCAGAGTTAGGTAGTTTTGGTGTTGACCTAACAGCACGTAACGAAGCCGTTAAACCAGGCGATGATTTTTTTATGTATGCCAGTGGCACGTGGTATGACAACTACGTAATGCCTGCAGATAAAACCCGCTACGGTGCATTTTCAGGATTAGCTGAGCGCAGTGAAGACGATGTTAAAGCTATTATTGAAGAAATAGCCGCACGTAAAGATTTAAACGCAGAAGAAAAACTCGTTGCTGATTTTTACAATGCGTATATGGATACCGAAACACTTAATAAACTCGGTGTAGCGCCTATTAAGCCATTGTTAAGTGAAATTAGTGATATAGCGTCAACTGACGATTTAGCTGAGATGTTTGGTAAGTCTTGGTTAACCGGTAATAAAGCCCCTTTTGGCGGCGGTATGTGGTTTAATCGCCTAGACCCTAATAAATATGAAATGTCACTAGGTGCTGGTGGTTTAGGTTTACCAGATCGTTCTTACTACCTTGAAGACGCTGAGCGCTTTGTAAAAACCCGTACAGCTTATGTTGCTCACATTGCTGACATGCTTAAGTTTGCAGGAGTAGAAAATACCGCTGAGCGCGCTCAAGCAATAGTTGATCTTGAAACCAAAATTGCACAAGGTCATTGGCCTCGTGAAAAGCGCCGTAATCGCGACTTAACCCTAAACCAAGTTGAACGTGCCGATTTAAGCACTGCTTATCCTGGCTTTAACTGGGATTTATATTTTGCGCAAACAGGTTATAAAGTACCTCAGTTAAATGTATCTCAGCCTGAGCCAATAAAAGCGATGATTGAGCTAATCAATCAAGAAGATATTGCAGTATGGAAAGACTACCTAACGTATCACGCTATTAGCGGTAACGCAGGTTTACTATCAGAGGACGTATTTAATACTAACTTTGCTTTTTTTGGTAAAGAACTAAACGGACAGCAAGAGCCTCGCCCTCGTTGGAAACGTGCAATAAGTGAAATGTCAGGCACAAGTTCGCTTGGTTTTGCTATTGGTAAGATATACGTAGCGCGTTACTTCCCTGAGTCGTCAAAACAACAAATGTCTGAGCTGGTTGAAAACCTTCGTACAGCCCTTGGTGAACGTATTGATAACCTAGAATGGATGGGCGATGAAACTAAAGTAAATGCGCGCGCTAAACTGGCTGCATTTGTACCAAAAATTGGTTACCCCAATGTATGGCAGTCTTATGAAGGTTTAAGCATTACTAAAAACGATTTGATTGGTAATGTGAAAAACATGCGTGAATTTTTTCATGCAGAAAGTGTTGAAAAAGAGCTACAAAAAACAGACCGTAACCGCTGGGGCATGACGCCACAACGCGTAAACGCTTACTACAATAGCTCGTTTAATGAAATTGTATTTCCGGCTGCGATATTACAACCGCCGTTTTTCGATCCAAATGCCGATCCGGCTGTAAACTATGGCGGTATTGGCGCTGTAATTGGTCACGAAATGGGTCATGGATTTGACGATCAAGGTTCAAAATCTGACGAAAACGGTGTGCAACGTAACTGGTGGACTGATGCTGACCGCGCTGCATTTGACAAAAAAGCCGATCAACTGGCTGCGCAGTACAGTAAATACGAGCCAATCGAAGGTAATTTTGTTAATGGTCGAAATAGCCTTGGCGAAAACATTGGTGATGTAGGTGGGCTATCAATGGCTTATCACGCGTACAAGCTCAGTTTAAATGGTAAAGAAGCGCCTGTTATTGACGGCGTTACTGGCGATCAGCGTTTCTTCCTTGCGTGGGCACAAGTATGGAAAGAAAAACGTACTGAGCAAAGCATGCTTAACCAACTGCGTGGTGGCACACATGCCCCAGGTCGCTTTAGAGCACAAGCGCCGCGTAACCATGATGCATGGTACAAAGCGTTTGATGTAAAACCAGGCGATGCGTTATACCTTCCTGAAGATGAGCGTGTACGTATTTGGTAAGTAACACTTACTTTTTATTACTTAGTAAGGCAACCTGTTATACAGGTTGCTTTTTTATTGAATTAAATTTACACATAATAGATATAATTCCAACGTCTAGAACCCTCGATGATCCCATTAATAAAATACAGTTTACATGGCTTTTAAACGTTACCGATTTAATCTGTTTTAATACTTACTAGCCCTTGAATGCATTTACCTTTAGAATACGCATTATAATTTTATTCTATTATTTACATATATTAAGGCGAAACGCAGATGGGAAGAGCTTACCAAAACAAAAAAGATTCAATGGCTAAGACTGCGGGTGCTAAAACTAAAGTTTATTCTAAGTACGGCAAAGAAATTTATATTTGTGCAAAAAACGGCGGTGTAGATCCAGATGGTAACTTATCATTACGTCGTTTAATTGAACGCGCTAAAAAAGACCAAGTACCAGCACACGTTATTGACCGCGCAATAGACAAAGCAAAAGGCGGCGGCGGTGAAGACTACGCAGCAACACGTTACGAAGGTTACGGCCCTGGTAACTGTATGATTATTGTTGACTGTTTAACAGACAACAACAAGCGTACCTTTGCTGATGTACGTGTTTGTTTTACCAAAGCGAATGCTAAAATTGGCGCTCAAAACTCTGTTTCACATTTATTTGATCACCTTGCTATTTTTGTATTTGACGGTGATGACGACGAAGCAGTACTTGAAGCTCTTATGATGGCTGATGTTGATGTAACTGACGTAGAAGTAGATGACGGTAAAGTTACTGTTTTTGCTCCTCACACAGAGTACAACAATACACGTACAGCGCTTGAAGAAATGGGCGTGACTGAATTTGACGAAGACCTAATTAGCTTTGTGCCACAAATTGAAACGCCGATTGAAGGCGAAGACGTTGAAGTTATGGAACGCTTTTTAGCAATGTTAGAAGATTGCGACGACGTGCAAAACGTTTACCATAACGCGCAATTCTAAAGAGCGATTTAGTAAGTTAGAACGACTTTAAGCCAACAGCTATGTTGGCTTTTTCATTTTTAGAACATGGTATTAATATGAACTCCTTTAAAGAGCTTAAAAGTGGCAAACTTGTTGGTGCTACTCGCCTGCAATTGGTAGAAGAGCTAACGACATTTCCTGAAGAAATCTTTAGCTTAGCTGACACGCTTGAAGTACTCGATTTATCAAATAATAATTTATCAACACTACCTGATGAATTTGCCTGTTTAACACGCCTTAAGCGTGTATTTTTATCGTTTAATCAGTTTAAGCATATTCCTGCGGTTTTAGCTAAATGCCCTGCTCTGATAATGGTTGCATTTAAAGGCTGTAAAATAACTGAGTTTAGTGATTATTGTTTACCAAAAAATATTGAATGGCTCATACTCACCGACAATAATATTACTGAGCTTCCACAAAGTTTTGGCCAATTTACGAAGCTCAAAAAGCTCGCGCTTGCAGGCAATCAACTTAAGCAACTACCAAGTAGCATGGCGCAGTGTAAAAACCTTGAGCTTGTTAGGCTCTCTGCTAATAACTTAACACACGTAGACGACTGGCTGTTTGAATTGCCTAAACTTGCTTGGCTTGCGTTTGCTGGTAACGAATTTAATAAAGCCCAGTGCCTTACAAAAAGCTGCTTAGAAAATAAGTCTCTTAACGATTACACACTTAGTCATGTTATTGGCCAAGGTGCATCGGGCGTTATTCATTTAGCACAAGCTATTGAAAGTGCTGTAGCGATTAAATTATTTAAAGGCGCAATTACCAGCGACGGCTACCCGCTTGATGAAGTAAATTGCTGCTTACAAGCAGGCGATCACGCTAATTTAATTCAAGTACTTGCCTACATTGAGCAAAGTGATCAGCTAGGTTTAGTAATGGAGCTAATAGATAAAAGCTTTGCTAATTTAGGCCTGCCTCCAAGCCTTGAAACCTGTACTCGTGATACCTTTAATAATGATTGCCATTACTCAACTCACGCTATTTTAAAAATTGCACAGCAAATGGTAAGTACCTTACATCACTTGCATATTTGTAAAGTAAGCCATGGCGACGTGTATGCGCATAACACCATGATAAACAAAGATGCTGATGTATTATTTGGTGATTTTGGTGCAGCCACAAACTTAGCCACGTTAAGTGATTATCAACAAAAGCAAATCGAGTTAATTGAAGTACGTGCATTAGGGTGTTTAATTGAAGACTTAATAGGCACGGTAACTGGCGATGATAAACAAAGTGAGCTCTTTGTTAAAATGTCCAATATGGCAAAATGTGCCATGCAACCTACATTAAATCAAAGACCTACATTTACTGAGTTATTAGCAGAGCTAAAATAAATTTAATATTAATAATATAAGCGAGCAAAATGTAACATCTTACTCGCTTTTATTTTATGTTTATTCGGATTTTCCGTACTTATTTAGTGCGCTTAAACGGGTAAACCTGTTGTTTAAGCATACCTACGGGCATGTAATCCCCGACTACACCATACGCTTGTGGCCACTCTTTTTGGCCTTTAACAGCAGTACCAAACACATAATCTAAAAACGAAAAATGTGCAGCGTAATTTCGGTCAATCGCGGCTTTATCTGACGCATGATGCCAATGGTGAAACTGCGGTGTAACCATAAAATATTTTAGCCAACCAAATTTCACACGCACATTTGCATGGTTAAACACAGCCTGCAAACCCACAATTATTACGTACAAACTAATTATTTGCTGTGAAAAACCAAGTACAAATATAGGCGTGAGCACTAAGCTGCGCGTTACGAGTATTTCAAGAATATGCTGGCGAGAGCCCGCTAACCAATCCATTTCTTTAGCACTGTGATGTACGCCATGAAAGCGCCATAATAAAGGGACTTCGTGATAGGCACGATGCACCCAATACTGCATTAAATCAGCCACGAGTATTATTAAAAACAACTGCACTATAAAGGGTGTTTGCTCTATATAACCTTGTACTGTAGATGATACAGCCCAGCCAAAGCCATAATGCACAAAGTGGTTAGTAACGAGTAATACAAAACCAATAATTAAATGATTTACAAAAAAGTGGTTTAAATCGCCTCGCCATTCGCTACGTAATATTTTTTGATCTTTACGATGAGGTAATAACTTTTCAATCACAATAAATATAAGTGTTGAGCCGAGTAAATCTAAAATAAACCAATCAAGCCCTATATAAGGTGTATCAGAAGCAAATTCGTTTACTTCAACGTTTGGTCCGCCAAACATAATAGCGAGTAAAATAAAAAACCACGCTGTAGCCCCTAAACGCTTATTGGTATTACGTACAAAGTTAAGTAATCCTAAACTGCCCGAGACCAATAATGATGCAAACATAAGCTGACGTAAAAAGTCGACGCTGTAGCTTTTTCTCAGCTCTGGTGTGGTTAAATATTCAGGAAAGTGAAACGCTAATACGCCTAAGCAACTCAGTATTGCTAAAAAGCAGGCTATGTAGCCACTTATGTTGCCCTCACCTATCTGAAGATGATTTGTACGAAATACTTTTCGCGATAGAGCTCTGATCATTTTTATTATTCCTTGCGTCGTTGAGTTGATTAAATACAACGAAATTCCATTGATTTACACACCCACATATTAACAAAATTTAGGGTATAAAAAATACAAATAGTTCCCTTCTAATTTTGAATTGCAAATATACAGATAAACTAAACGCAAAAAAGCCACGCAATGCGTGGCTTGGTTGGATAAAGCTAAACTTTTACAAGGTCAATTATAAGTACTGACCTAATGATTTAACTTGGTCTAACATGCGGTTTGAGAAACCCCACTCATTGTCGTACCAAGCCATTACTTTAACTAGTTTGCCATTGGCTTTAGTTTGCGTTGCATCAAAGATAGACGACGCTGGGTTATGGTTAAAGTCGATAGAAACAAGCGGAAGCTCGTTATATTCTAAAATACTCTTCATTGAACCCGTTGATGCTTCTTTCATGATTGCATTGATTTCTTCTGCAGTCGTATCACGCTTAGTGATAAACGTAAAATCAACTAAAGAAACATTGATTGTAGGTACACGTACCGACATACCATCTAATTTACCAGCAAGTTCTGGTAATACTAAACCAACAGCTGCCGCAGCACCTGTTTTAGTTGGGATCATAGATTGAGTTGCACTACGCGCACGGTATAAATCTGGGTGGTAAACGTCAGATAAGTTTTGATCGTTGGTGTAAGCGTGAATAGTCGTCATGCTACCTTGCTCAATACCTACTGTGTCGTTAATTGCTTTTGCAATTGGCGCTAAACAGTTAGTAGTACAAGAAGCGTTAGAAATGATATTGCTGTCAGCATTAATTACGTCGCTGTTTACACCATGCACTACTGTTGCATCTAAACCAGTACCTGGAGCAGATACGATTACTTTTTTAGCGCCTGCAGTAATGTGCTTAGCGGCGTCATCACGTTTAGTGAAAAAACCAGTACATTCTAAAACGATATCTACGTTTAGCTCTTTCCACGGTAAGTTTGCAGGGTCACGCTCTTGCGTTAACGTAATTACGTCATCCCCAATTAGCATAGTGTTGTTTTCAAGTGTTACTTTTTTTGAAAATTGACCATGAACTGAGTCATATTGCGTTAAATGTGCATTTACGTTAGCTGGTGCTAAATCGTTAATTGCTACAATTTTAATTTCGCTGTTTTGAGCTGACTCATAAAGTGCACGTAAAACATTTCTACCGATACGGCCGTACCCGTTAATTGCTACATTAATCATTTTAGACTCCTATTTAAGTTCACTTGCTTGGCGAGCAAGCGCTTCAATTGCTTGCCAGTCTTTATTTTCAATTAGTTGTTTATCTAGCATCCACGTACCACCAACACAAATAACGTTGTTAAGCGCTAAATAATTAGGAGCAGTTGCTAGGCTAATGCCGCCAGTTGGGCAAAAAGTAATATGTGGTAATGGGCCACCGATTGATTTAAGCATAGCTGTTCCGCCTGCAGCTTCTGCTGGGAAGAATTTTAAATACTTAAAACCATGCGACGCAAGTTGCATAACTTCACTTGCAGTTGCAGCGCCTGGTAAAAATGGTATATCTGATGTTTTAGCTAAAGCAATAAGCTCATCACTAACACCTGGACTCACCATAAAATCAGCACCAGCGGCAACCGAAAGATCAAAACTTGCCTTATCTACTACCGTACCAGTACCTACATAGGCTTCAGGTACTTCTGCTTTCATTAGCTTTACAGCTTCTGCAGCAATGGGTGTACGTAGTGTTATTTCTAAGGCTTTTAAGCCACCGTTGTATAAAGCTCTTGCAAGTGGTGCTGCATCTTCTAATTTTTCGATTACAACCACTGGCACTACGGGTGCCGATGCTAAGATTTTTTCAATACTCATTACTTGTTCCTCATTACCCAGTATGGCTAATATTTATTCAAGTCCAAAAGCACTCGCGCCTAAATCGGCACTGCTTACGATATTTCTAAATCCAGTAAATAATTCACGACCTGTACCAAATGTTGCACTTGGCAGGCTAAGTTCTGCTTCACGCTTAGCAAGCTCTTCGTCGCTAACGTGTACTTTTAAGATTCCGTTTGGCGCATCAAGCGTCACTAAATCGCCTTCTCGGATTTTAGCAATAATGCCGCCTTCTACTGCCTCTGGTGCTAAGTGAATAGCAGCAGGTACTTTACCTGATGCACCCGACATACGACCGTCAGTAACAATGGCTACTTTAAAGCCTTCATCTTGAAGCGTTGCCATTACTGGCGTTAACTTGTGTAGCTCTGGCATACCTTTCGCTTTAGGGCCTTGCTCTTTTAGCACGGCAATAAAGTCTTGGTTTAATTCGCCACGAGTGTATGCATCTTGAAGAGCACTTTGTGAGCTAAATACTTTTGCAGGAGCAGTAACGGTTTGATGTTCTTCAGCAACCGCTGACACTTTGATAACAGCTTTACCTAAGTTGCCAGTTAGAAGTTGCAGACCACCTTGCTTACTAAATGGGTTACTCACTGGACGAAGTACTTCTTCATCGTGCGAGTTTGCTGGGCAATCTACCCATTTAACTTTAGTTGGGCCGGTTGAGTCGCTCATGATCAAGCTATCGTCTTTATCTAAACGAGGCTCTGTCATGTATGGTGCTAAACCATCGCCTAGCATTGTTTTAACGTCTGTATGTAAGTAACCAGCGCTTGCTAGTTCTCGCATTAAGAAACCCATACCGCCAGCTGCTTGGAAGTGGTTTACATCAGCTGATCCGTTAGGGTAAATACGTGTAAGAAGTGGTACAACTTCTGATAAGTCAGACATATCTTTCCACGTAACCTGAATGCCGGCAGCTTTTGCTATCGCAACAATATGGATAGCATGGTTAGTAGAACCACCTGTAGAAAGCAGACCCACTAAACCATTTATAATCGTTTTTTCGCTGATCACATCGGCTAAACACGGGCTTTCTTTATCATCTGTAAGCTGCTTGAGCATTGTTTCTACAGCATTACCTGTAAGGCCATCGCGAAGCTCAGTGTAAGGATTAATAAACGAGCTACCTGGAAGGTGTAAGCCCATTATTTCCATTAACATTTGGTTTGAATTGGCAGTACCGTAGAACGTACATGTACCAGCGCTGTGATAAGACGCACTTTCAGCTTCGAGTAAGTCTTCGCGGCTCACTAAACCTTGTGCAAACTTTTGGCGAATACGTGCTTTTTCTTTATTTGGAATACCTGATTGCATTGGACCTGCTGGTAAAAAGAACACAGGTAAATGACCAAACGACAATGCACCAATTAATAAACCAGGAACAATTTTGTCACAAACGCCTAAACAAAAAACGCCATCAAACACATCGTGCGAAAGAGAAATTGCTGTAGACATAGCAATTACATCGCGAGAAAAAAGTGAAAGTTCCATGCCGTCACGCCCTTGCGTAACACCATCACACATTGCAGGAACGCCACCAGCAACTTGAGCTGTAGCATCGTATTTTGTTGCAATGTCTTTAATTAAATCTGGGTAGTCTTTGTATGGCACATGAGCCGATAACATATCGTTATATGAGTTGATAATAGCAAGATTTGGCTGCTCATCAGCCTTTAAGCGCGCTTTGTCATCACTGCTACATGCAGCCATAACATGGGCTATATTTCCGCAACCTAAACCAGCACGAACTCTTGTTTGTTTTTTTGCGTGCGAAATGCGATCTAAATAATCTTGACGGGTATTTTTACTGCGTTCGATAACGCGCTGGGTAACTTCTTGAATACGAGGATGTAACATAATTTAACTCATCTCTATTAGTTAGAGGATAAAGGCTCAGTAGCAACTACAGACTCCACGTAAATAACTGTACTGAGCATCTTTGATTTACCCGTTCAAAGGTACGCTACCAGGGAGCCTCTCACAACAACCCTGACACCGGTGTCACTGTATTAACGCATAGCAATGACACCGGTGTCAACCCCAGGTAACAAAAATAGTTTAATATTTTAACATGACCGAATAATGACCTAATTGATTTTTAGGCACAAAGCATGTTTTAGCAAGTTCAGAGTAAAAAAAAGCCCGAATAAACGTCACTCATATTCGGGCTACTGTGAAAGTGTTTTAAACTCACTATTTTATTGCTGAGGTAGACTCGCGTGTAATCAAGCGCGACTCAAGCGTTACCTGATACGGCTGCTCTTGTGGTTGAGCTATGTGTGAAATAAGTTGCGTTACGGCTTGTTTAGTCATCTCTTCAACGGGCTGTGCAATCGTTGTTAACCCGGGCCAAATATGACGTGCAATGGGCGCATTATCAAACCCAGCTATTGAAATGTCATCAGGCACTTTTAATTGGCGCTGAGTTGCTAATTTAAGTACGGCAGCCGCCATGTAATCGTTTGATGCAAATACAGCGGTTGGCCTAGGGGATAAATCTAATATGCTGCGTGCACTATCTACACCTGAGTGATAACTAAAGTTACCCTCCTCTACTAAGCGCTCATCAAATTCTATACCATGGCTTGCAAGTGAACGCCTGTAACCTTTAAAACGTTGTTGCGTGGCACTGTGATCTGGATGCCCTTTAATAAAGGCTATAGACTTATGACCGAGGTTAATTAAATGCTCGGTAATCTCAAATGCGCCTTGCTCGTCGTTACTACGCACTGAAATTGAATCATCTTGTAGTAAAGCTGAAGCAACTCTTGCATAAGGAATTTTTTTAGATTTTAAAAAAGAAGCAAGCTCAGCAAAATCACCAAAAGGAGGTGTTAGCACAATGCCATCTAATCGAGAAGTTTGTAGTAATTGCTCAATATTATTTATAAGTGCTTCACCACGAAACTCACAAGGGTGTATCAATAAATTATAGTTGTTTTCTTTACACGCTTCTAAGGCGCCCGTTTGCACTCGGGTAATATAACTTTTACTTGGGTTATCGTATAAACAGCCAATAATAAAGCTACGATTTTGAGCAAGACCTCGTGCAATTGGATTTGGGGTGTAATCAAGCTCTTTAAATACCGCAAGCACCTTTTCTCGGGTGGCGGCACTTACATTAGGCTCATTGTTTAACACGCGTGAGACGGTTTTTTTAGAAACCCCTGCATGGCTTGCTACACTATTTATGGTTACTTTTTTCATCTGTCCATTATCCAAATACAACCTGTAAGACCAAAGCCCTATTTGCTATTGTGTAAACACGCAGCAGCGCCAATAAGCGGTATGTTGTCTTGTGTTACGAGTGTTACAGGGATTTGTCCTGCGTACTGCGACATAATACCCTTTTGCGAAAATCGTTCAACAAAACGACTCTCAAGAAGTCTCGCTTGCATACGAGGTAGTATTCCACCGCCAATAAATAATCCACCTAACGCGCCATAAACAACCGCTAAATCACCGGCAACACTGCCAATCCAATCACAAAACTGGTTTAAGGTTGCATCACACACATCACATTCACCACTATTTGCAAGACTGCTAATTTGTGCGGCATCTAAATTTTTAGCTGTTACACCCTTAACCGCAGACATTGCTTTGTATAAATGCGTTATGCCAGGACCTGAAAAAACTGTTTCGATAGAAACATGGGGATGATCTTTACGTAACTCATTTAATAATAAAGTATCGAGTTCATTAACAGGTGCAAGTGATATATGCCCCCCTTCTGAACTTAGCACTGCGGTAGATTGAGACGTTCTAACTAAGCACGCGGCACCAAAACCAGTACCTGGACCTATAACACCAATGTTTGCGTTATCATCAGCTTGACCTGATTTAACAATGACATTTTGTTTAGGATCTAAGTAAGGGGCAGCGTAAGCAAAGGCAGCAAAATCATTAATGACTTCAAGTTGCTGTAAATCAAAATGAGTTTTAAATTCACTGACGCTAAAATGCCAACCTAAATTGGTTAAATGCACTTGCCCGGCTTTTATTGGCCCTGCAACGGCTAAACATGCGCGTTTGGGTGCAATATGTGGGACTGTTTGTAAGTATTGCTCGAGCGCACTTTCAAGAGAACCAAAGTTGGCACTAGGAAAAATATTAATGTGTTCTATTATAAATTGGTTAGTCTGTTCATTAAAAGCAGTTATTAAAGCAAAGCGGGCATTAGTGCCGCCGACATCAGCAACTAAGATGGGATCAAATTGGGCAGAAGCGTTTGGGCTCATAGTATTATCTCTTTTGTTAAGCGACTCATGCTTATTATTTTACAATGGTGTACCATTGTTATTTATACTTTGAGCTATCACCTCAAAGTAGCTATCACAGTAAAAAATGCTGCCTATAAAGATATAGACAGCGAATACGTTTTGACAACAAAATGATAAAACACTGACATTATGACACCGGTGTCAGGAATTTATCAATAAAAATATACGTTAATTCACAAAAAGCTTGAAATTATTCATCAATAAACGAAAATAACACAATTATTTATCAATTTAATTAAGTTGTAACAATGAAAGGTAAAGCTACCTCATTTGATATTGCCCACTATGCAGGGGTATCTCAATCGACTGTATCTCGCGCTTTACGTAACAGCCACCTTGTTAATGAAGAAACACGCAAGCGTGTTTTCGATATAGCCAAAAAGCTTAATTATAAAGTTGATAAAAATGCGAGTAACCTTCGCACTCAACAAAGTAGTACGCTTGCATTATTGTTGTTTGAAGATCCTACTTCTGACGAGTCCCAAATAAATCCTTTCTTTTTAGCCATGCTTGGCAGTATTACCCGTGCTTGCGCTAAAGAAGGTTACGATTTATTAGTTTCATTTCAATCGGCCAGTGCTGATTGGCAAGCAGACTACGAAGACAGCCACAGAGCTGATGGCATTATTTTACTCGGGTATGGCGATTACATTGATTACCAACCAAAATTTAACACCTTACTTGAACAAAATACTAAGTTTGTTTGCTGGGGTGCAACGGTAGATAACCGTCCCGATTTAACTGTTTGTTGTGATAACTACGGTGGCGGTAAGCTCGCCGCTGAGCACTTTATTGCGCATAGCAGAACTGATTGCGCTTTTATTGGTGACGCCTCTGATCACAGCCCCGAATTTTTTAGTCGTTTTCAGGGTTTTAAAGATGAGCTATTGGCTAACAACGTTAAAATAAATGAGCGTAAAATGGCTAATGCTATCTCTACTGAAGAATCTGGCTATCACGCCACACGCTCACTAATTGCTAATAATATTAAATTTAACGCCTTATTTGCTGCAAGTGACTTAATTGCTATTGGGGCTATACGCGCACTTAAAGAAGCAAATATTAACGTGCCGAAAGATGTTGCGGTAGTCGGCTTTGATAATATAGCCATTGCAAGTTATGTAAACCCACCACTAACTACAATAGAGCAAAACACCACTATTGCTGGGCAAATGTTAGTAGAGAACCTATTAAAACTGATACGTGGTGAAGAAGTTCAAAGCACCCTGTTGCCTCCTATTCTCATTCCTAGAAAGTCAAGCTGAGCCTTCTCTTTCCATGTATATGCCGATTACATCCATTCACATTCGTTTACAAACAAGAAAACCATTTAAAAACAGACAATTAAAAAAAAATTAGCGAAAAAATTCACTTTTAAGGCCCAAAACTGACTGTTTCAGCACCTATTGCGTAGTTACTCACCATTAACCGCATTTACTATTTAGTTTCAATAATGTAAATTTATTGTGATGCTGTATTTCACTTTGTTTAATTTATGATTTATAGCTTAAATAACAATAATATCTCAGGGATTTACATATGTTTAAAACTAAAGCACTATCAAATGCAATAAGATATTCTTTATTGCTAGGATCTGTAGCCTTAGCGCCTAACGCGCTAGCCCAGGAAAATGACTTAAACTCAGACGTTGAACTAGAAGAAGAAGCGCCAGAGCGAATTGTTGTAACAGGTTCGCGTATAAGAAAAGCTGAATTTTCAAATGCATCGCCAATTCAAATTATCAACGGTGACTTATCTCGTGAAATGGGTTTATTTGATGCAGGTTCAATGCTCCAGTCAACCAGCCAAGCGGCTGGTGCTCAAATAGATAATACATTTGGTGGTTTTGTACTAGATAACGGTCCAGGCGCTGCAACAATCGGATTTCGTGGTTTAGGTGCTGAGCGTACTCTTGTACTTATCAACGGTCGAAGAATGGCTCCCGCAGGTGTAGGTGGTGCGCCAACTTCACCTGATTTGAACTTGATACCAGGTGTAATGATTGAGCGTGTAGAGAATTTATTTGATGGCGCATCAACCGTTTATGGTTCTGATGCGGTAGCGGGTGTAGCTAACGTAATATTAAAAAAAGATGTTGAAGGCTTTATTTTTGATGCATCTTACCGTCAACCTAAAGGTGAAGGCGGTGAAGAAACTGTACTTTCGGGTATGTGGGGCAAAACCATGGATAATGGTTTTATCACCGTTGGTGTTGAATATTCAGAACAGAAATCTCAATCTTTAGCTGGCAACCCTTTTGTTAAAGGGTGTGAAGAGCGTATTTGGGAAGCTGAAGATGGCAGTATCGTAACCCGAAACAGTGGCTATGGTCCTGTAGCAAGCGGTGAAGATTCATGTGACATTTTCCCTCTAACAAACCGTATTAGCGTACCATCTTTCTTTGGTAGTGTTTATTATACACCTGACTTTACAAACACTGGTATTCCAAACTTCAGTGAATCAACTGTACCATCAAGTCTTGAAGGATTTTTACCTTCATGGGTAGCGGGCGATTTTGATGGCGATGGTATCAACGATGGTGTATTTGTAGATGGTAACGGCGATGGTTTCCGTGACGTTGATTTCCAAGACCCTCTATACGCTTTCCAACAATCTGATTACTACAAAAGCGGTGATTACAGAAGTAAAAATGAACGTATTTCACTAATGCTTAATGGTGAATATAACTTCCAAGATGATAACGATACAACTTTCTACTACGAAGGTTTATACGCTAGTCGTAAATCACCAATTTTTAGTCCAGGTGCACAGATATTCCAACAAGTAGCGGCATCAAACCCATATAACCCTTGTGGAACAAACGGTATTGACTGTTTTGGCGTGTTAGGTGTGGGCCCTGGTGGACCAGAAGCCGTTCAGCCAATCATCAATATTCGTGGTGACCGTGATCAAACTGAGGTTGAAGTTTCACAATATCGCTTAGTTACTGGTGTTACTGGTAATCTTGGTATGTTTGAAAACATCGGCTTAGACAATTGGTACTACGACGCATCTGTATCGTACAGCGCATCAAAAGGTACTGACCACCGTGTTGGTATTGATGAAGAGCGCTTAATTAACTCATTAGAAACCGCTGTTCTTAATGATGATGGTACTGTTACCTGTGGTACCGGTTCTGATGGATGTGTTCCTGTTAATTTATTTGCAGATAGTATTTATCAAGAAGGTGGCGGTACGCTTTCACCTGAAGAAGCTGCTTACTTGTTTATCGACCGCGATATCGAAACTAAAGTAAACCAGTTTGTTTTCAATGCATTCATGGGTGGTGATTTCTTCGCATTACCATGGAACAACGAAACTGTTGCAGGTATCGTTGGGGTTGAATATCGTCGTGATGAAATTGAATCAAATCCAAATGCTGCTGCATCTCAAGGCTTACTATGGGGCTATTTTGCTGACCAAGGCGCTGATGGCTCACGTAACTTAAAGGAAATATTCACAGAAGTTGAATTCCCTTTACTTAAAGGTGTTAAAGGCGCTGAAGAACTTACATTTACAGCTTCTGGCCGTGTTTCTGAAGAATCTTTCTACGATGCAGAATCAACTTATAGTCTTAAAACAATTTACCGTCCTGTTGAGTGGTTTACTCTACGTGCAACAAAAGGTACTTCGTACAGAGCACCTAACCTACGCGAGCGTTTCTTAAACGGTACGTCTGGTTTTAATACAGTTGCCGATCCATGTGTTGTTCCGGAAGATGCTCGTAATATCGACCCATTGAACCCAGGTTCAGCAGCTACATATAATGCAGCAGAAGAAACACGTGATACAGCTGTACTAAACGCTTGTCAAGCATCAGGTATTGATCCAACTACTCTTGGTTTAGGTCAAAATGGAACTGACTCATACACTGCAGCTTACAGCGCTGAGATTGAAACTGGCGGTACAACTGAGCTTAGTGCTGAAACATCAGTGGCTAAAACATACGGTTTTATCTTTGAACAACCGTTCACTGATGCATTTGATTTAACAATGTCATTAACCCGCTTTGATATTGAAGTAACGAATAGTATTGCAGAGCCAAGCGCTGGTTACAGTATTGGTCAGTGTTATTCTGCTGATGGTAATGATGCTTTCTGTAGCCGTATCGGACGTGACGAAAATGGTCAAATTGATTTAGTTGATGCTAGCTTTATCAATATTGGTTTAATCTCATCTAAAGGTTTTGATTACAATATCTACTTTGAAACAGATACAGTAATCGCAGAAGAAAACCTAGGTATTACACTAGATCTTCAAGCTACTCGCATGACAGAGCAAGTTTTTGACGTGCTTGGTACTATTGATGACAATATGGGCGAGCCAGATTCTCCGGAATGGCGTGGTACCGCTCGCTTACAACTTAAATACTCTGATTTTAGATTTAACTGGGAAACGCGTTTCATCGGTAAAGGTCGTGAAGATGAGGATGATTTAGGTGAATTTGAAGAAGGCACTGCAGGTTGTCGTGGTTTAACTGACGCTAACGGTGAAGCACTTAAATGTCGCCCAGTTGGTTTCACCGATGACTACTTTGTACATAATATCGGTATGACTTGGTCTAACGATGCTTATAAAGTGAACTTTGGTGTTCGTAACGTGTTTAATGAAGCTCCTCCTAAAGTAGATCCAAGTGGTTCTTTTTCAAACACTAATATCCCTCTAGGTGTTGGTTATGACACTTCAGGTCGTAGCCCATACATCAGTTTTACAGCTTCTTTTTAATTAGAATTGGCTGAGTAAATATTCAATCCAGATGGCCTAAAATTTTAGGCCATTTTTTTTGAGGGAATAAAAATGAAATTTAAAAAAAGAATATTAGTAGGATTAACCCTACTAGGCCTATCTTCTTTTGCTAATAGCGAAACTGAAGATGCGGCACAAGTAAGCAGTATTGATGCTTTCTCAATGTCATCTGCTATACGCAGTGTTGTAGCATCACCTGATGGTAAGAAGCTTGCTATTTTAAGAGCGACTACTAAAAATGGTGACTATATAATTGAGATAAGAGATCCAAATAACCTAGATGCAGAGCCTGTAAGATTAGGCGCTGATAAAATGCTAATATCTTCAATCGTCTGGTTAAACGATGAAAAACTTGGCGTTATGTTTAGGCAAATATTAGAAGATGGAAGTCGCAAATACTGGGTTAATAAGTTTGCAATAACCGATGCAGATGGTAAAGGCGACTGGCTATTACCATTTAAGAAAAAACGAAATGTTCAATTTAATATAATAAATATACTTCCTGACAAAAAAGATGAAGTATTAGTAGAGGTTGATATTAATAATAACTACATTCCAGATGTAGTGCGCTTTAATATTAATACTGGACGAAGCGTTACTGTAATGCGCGGAAATGAAAAAGTATCAGGCTCATTCGTTTCTGACTACGACGGTGAAATAAGAATAGCCCAAGGTTGGAATAAGTCTGATAACGCAATCGATTATTATGCCCGAGATAAAGGTAATGATGATTGGAAAGTAATTAAGCAAGTTAGTCCTAAAAAGCGTGAAAACTTTGAGATTTTAGGGTTTGCGAAAGGTAACCCTAACGAAGTTTATGTTAATGCCAACTTAGGCGAAAATACGACTGGCATTTATATTTATAATATTAAAACAGGTCAGTATTCTGAACGTCAATTTGGTCTTAAGTCTGTAGATACCGATGGTGTTATACTTGATACCGACGGCACCTTACAAGGCTTTCGCTATACAACTAAGCAACCTAAGTTTTATTTCACAGATCCTAACCTACAAGCACTTAACGAATCTGTTGCGTCTTTATTTAAAGGTAAATTTGTACAAATCATCAGTAGCTCTGATAACGATAATGTATTAGTAGTGAGAGTATCTGCTGACGATAACCCTGGCAGCTATTACATTGTTACTAATAAACAGAAGTTAACTAAGATTGGTGATCGCCTTCCGTTTATTGATAAAAGTAAATTAGGAACCGTTAAATATATCTCTTATAAAGCAAGAGATGGACGTAAAATAAAAGCATACGTAACTATTCCTGCAACTAAAGGTCCTCACCCCGCAATAGTACTCCCTCACGGTGGTCCTTGGGTTCGTGACTCTGTTGTATTTGATGACTGGGCACAGTTACTCGCCTATCATGGTTACGTAGTTATTCAACCAAACTACCGAGGTTCTACAGGTTACGGTCTGGAGCATTGGATAGCCGGTGATAATAACTGGGGCTTGAAAAAACAAGATGATTTAGATGACGCCGCACAATATTTAATAGATAAAGGTTTAGCAACAAAAGATAAGCTTGCTTTATTTGGTTGGAGTTATGGTGGTTATGCTGCATTTGCTGCATCTATGCGTGAAAACAACATATATAAATGTGTTGTTGCCGGTGCGGGTGTAAGTGATTTAAGTCGTATCAATGCAACTCTTAACGAAAATCGCTTTTTAAGTATCTTACAACGCCCTACTATTACTGGTGTCTCTCCTGTAGAGCAAGTAAATAAAGTAAATATTCCTATACTGGTTGTACATGGCGATATCGACAGTCGTGTTCCAGTAAAACACAGTAGAGACTTTGTATCTGAGCTTGAAAAGTACAAAAAAGACTTTAAATATATTGAGCTAGAAGATGCTGATCACTTTTCTGATACGCTTTTCTACGATCATAAAAAAGAGTTTTATACAGAGTTGTTATCTTGGTTTGATAATAAATGTGGCCTCAAATAATGTAATAAAAGGGTGGCATTCATTTCATATGAAGAGCACCCTTCATATCAAATCGCCTAATTAGGTGATCTATTTTGAGGTAAGAAAATCGTACTGATAACAAGATAAAAATTTCGTTATCTAGTTATTACCAACAAATAATTAAGTATTATTGCTGATTCATATTAGTTTAAATACAGAATAACTGAATAGTAAAAAAGGCTTCTAAATTTATTTAGAAGCCTTTTTAATAACTGCAGCTTGCTTTATATTAGTCTTTAAGTGACTCGCCAACCACTGGATAATAATCCCATACTTGTTTATCACTGAGTGAGCGTACAAGCTTAATGTATTCTGCATGTGTCCATGCAAGTGGCGTTGCTGAGTTTGTGCCCTCGCCTAACGCATGACCAGCTTTATTTACACCTACACCATCCCATACTTGCTCTGGTAGCATTAGCCCTTTATTGGCAAATTGCTCCAAACCTTTAACATAACTATTTTTAATTTGCGCTTGTTTAGCATCATCAAAGGCGTTGTTTGCGTTAGCTGCTGCTATTTCATAGTGGCCACGTTCACCTGTGAAAAACGGCCATACACGACCACGTTGGCCTGGTGTATTACTGCCACCCTCGGCATAGTTTGTGCCCGTTACTTCATCTTCGCCGTAGCCATCATTACCATAGCGGCGGTAGCCTGCAAATGTGCCGCTGCCGTCGTCAAAGCTAAAGCTGTATTTAACTTGTAGGTTATCTTCTAGTGTTTCGTCATCGTACTCAGGTAGTGTTTTAACGATGCTTTCATCATTTGCACCGCGTACGCCATAGCGTACTAGCTCTAAAAAACCGCCATCTAAAATTTGCTTTTTATTAAACCCTTCGCGGCCATTATTAGCGTTAATTTTAGTGTTTGAGTTTGCATCGGTATCTTGGCCTATACGAATAAAGTATTCGCCATCGCTATTCTCGCCTTTTAAGTTACCTTTAGTGGTAAACATTTGCGATTCAATATCGCTACTGTATTTTTTAGCTGTATCTAAGTAGCGCTTTGCGTTTGTATCATCGCCACTTAGTGTTGCAATATCACTGGCTGTAATAAGGCCAGCGACTACTGCCGCAGTAGTCGAAGGCGAATAACCGCTTTGCTCTTCCCAACGTTCTTGTTGGGTTGCCGGTGGTGTAATTTGCGTGTCGTTCCACAAAATTTTAGCAAGGCCGCCATCAACTAAAAAATCAGCCGCTGGTTTTAACATTTTGCCGTACCAGCTTTTTAGTTCTTCATCACTAAGTACATTGGCTTTATGTAACTTCCAGGCAAGCATGATAGGCATAGCTGTTTGGTCAAGCTGTACGCCGACCCATTCAAGCTCACCATCGACGTGCGTTTTTTGCAAAAACCAGCCTGTATCGCCTTTATTACCTGGTGTTTTTCTGTTTACTTGCACTTTTTCAAGGTATTCGAATGCTGTTTTTGCGGTGGCGGTATCGCCGAGCGCCATAAATGCCATGGCTACTTGGTAAAAATCGCGCACCCATACCGCTTTATAGCCAGTAGAGCCCTCTTTGGCTGAAACAGTTTCGCCCCATGGGTTAGATAGAGAAGCAATTAATGCCCCTGCGTGTGTTTTATCTTCTTGTGCTTTTAAAACCATGGCGCTTGTGTATAAAAGCTTACCGTTATCGGCTGTTTGTTCAATCATTTTATTGAGCGGTTTGAGACTTTGTAGGTAATCCTCCCAGCCTAGCGCTTCACCTTTACCGTTATAGTGATCAAGCACCGCTTGGTACCCTTTTGCTAAGCTTTTTTCGCCTTGCTTTATACTTTGCTGCTGCGTTTTACCAAAACTAAGTGCTAAATCAAAGGTGGTATTCGCGCTTATGTCGCCAAGCTCTGCAAGCAAGCTTACATTACCTGCTGTATCGCCGGTATTTGTGTATTGTGTATTTATAGATTGCGTAGTTTTAAGTGCGTTAATACCATCGCTTTCACCGGTAAAGCCCACTGTTTTATCTTTAAATGAGGTCGCTGATTGAAGTGATAAATAGTTATCGTCTTCCCATGCGACAAGGCCTTGCTCAGTCGTTTTAGCGAAGTCACCTAGCCCGTTATTATTAATATACGGATTAACAGACACATATGCTTTTAGCCCTTCAAGCTCAGTGTTAAATACACTGCGTACAAATAATGTTTGCCCATCTGGGTCAGTAAAAATGTGTTTTTCTAGGCTAAAGCGCCCTTGTTTATCAGTGCTAGTTACTTTGTAGGCAAGCGATAATGGGCGACCTTGTGCATCTTTATGTAAGTAATCAATGGTGACATCTAAATCATCAGCTTCACTAACGGTAAAGTCTTTACCTGTTACTATAAATTGCATGTCTTTTATTTGAGCTTGGTGAATAAGCCCAAACATGGTTTCGGTGATCATACCTTTAGCAATTGAAAACCACACCTTAGATACATCGCCCGTTGCAGCTGAATCACTGTATTGGCCGTTTTGGTATTGCTCGTATGACGTGCCTATACCTGTTTTACCCGCATAAGCCCAAAAAGGCTCTGTGCCTGGGGCGCCTGGTGCTGATGTAACCTGTGCTGTGGTACTTTCGTTAGTTGTGCTTGTGTTTTGAGCGCCGCAAGCGGTTAAACCTAACGTTAAAAGTGAGGCGGTTATAAGGTTATATTTTTTCATTGTGTGTCCTTAATTTGAATTTTTAACGCGCATTACCGCAACGGCAGCGACAACGAACGAGGCTGCACCAATTAACAATGCGTAAATAGGCTGATTAGAAAATACGTGGCGTAAAATGAGCCCTAAAATGCTGGCGGCAAGTAACTGAGGTATAACTATAAAAAAATTAAAAATACCCATGTAAACGCCCATTTTATTACTTGGCAGTGCGTTACTTAGCATGGCGTAAGGCAGCGATAAAATAGACGCCCACGCAAACCCCACCCCAATCATAGGAATAAGTAACATTTTAGGATCTTGAATAAACATAAAGCTTGCAAGACCTAACGCGCCCAGCAATAAATTAAAGCAATGCGCGCCTTTTAATCCCATTTTTTTAACTAAAAACGGAATACACATAGCGGCAATTGCGGCAAATCCATTGTAAGCGGCAAATAAAATACCCACCCAGTCAGCACCATCGTTAAATGCTTTAGAGGTTGCATCGCTACTACCATAATGAAAGCTTGTTACTGCAGCGGTGGTATAAATCCACATAGCAAATAAAGTAAACCAGCTAAAAAACTGCACCCAGGCAAGCTGCTTCATAGCCTCTGGCATAGTAAATACATCTTGTACTACTTGGTAAAAACCACCTTGGGTTTTATTCGCACTTTTAAGCGCCGCTGCAATCCACTGCACAATACCAAACGCTAATAAACCACCAGCTAATAGGTATAATTCTTTTTCAAGCGATAAGCCCATGACTAATGCAAGGGTTGCTAAACCCAGCACTACAAAAATAATGGCGCCTTTATTAAAGTTAATATCAACCAGTTTGCTTGTAGTAGGTTGAGCGCTTTGCTTTTCAAAAGCCGCTAATTGCTCTGGGCTATACTCTTTTGTACGTGCTACGGTCCAAAGCACGGCAACAAGTAACACCACCCCGCCCCAATAAAATGAGTATTTAACAGACTCTGGAATTTGCCCTGGGGCTGCGGTATTACTTACATCAAACCAGTTGGTCATCATCCATGGTAATGCTGAGGCTAGTACCGCACCAATACCAATAAAAAAGCTTTGTAACCCGTAACCTGTAGCCCGTTGTTTTTCTGGCAAGTTATCCCCAACAAGTGCTCTAAACGGTTCCATGGTTACGTTGATTGACGCATCCATTATCCATAACATACCAGCGGCAATCCAAAGCGTTGGTGAATGCGGCATAATAAATAGTGAAAGCGTTGTTAACACTGCGCCTATAAAAAAGAACGGACGGCGGCGACCAAAGCGCCCCCACGTTTTATCGCTCCAGTAACCAATAATAGGCTGTACGATTAAGCCAGTAAGAGGGGCTGCAACCCATAGAATGGGAATATCATCAACTTGTGCGCCTAATGTTTGAAATATTCGGCTCACATTGCCGTTTTGTAGTGCAAAGCCAAATTGAATACCTAAAAAACCAAAGCACATATTCCATATTTGCCAAAAACTCAGGTTTGGTTTGTTGCTGTCATAATTATTATTTTGATTATTCATGATTAGCCTTATTAGTTAAAACTGCGCTGCTAAATGCATCAAGTGTGAGTGTGAAGCTTGCGCCTTGAGACCCTGATGTGATCTCGGTGCTGTGCTGCTCAAGTAAGTCATGCAATTGAGTGTGTTCGCTAAGTACCGCTAATTGCACTTTTGATAAATTAACCGTAATTGTCTGAGGTTGTTCACTAAAGTTACTTAATACGTACAGCGTTTGTTGGCCAAGTTTGCGCATAAAGCCAACAACTCGCTCGCTTCCTGTTACATTAAGCTCTGTCATTTCACCCCCAACCACAGCAGGTAAACTATTAAGTGACATAATGGCTTTATAGTAATCACGGAGTGCTACTTGTTCTTTTGTTAAATTAGCACCGTCAAACTTGCCGTTATTCATCCACGCTTGATGCGCCGGTACACCAATGTAATCAAAAATACTGGTGCGTGTAGCTGTGCCAAATCCTGCGTTTTCTGAGCCATCTTCTCCCACATCTTGACCAAAATATAATAACGTGGGTGCGCGGCTCATTAAGTTAGAAACCACCATAGCCGGTTTACCCCACGCAGCGTTACCTGCAAAATCAGGGCTCGCGATGCGTTGTTCGTCATGATTTTCTAAAAAGTGCAGCATGTGCGCTTCAATATCAGTAACTTGGCTTTGGGCAGCAAAAATAGCATTAGCAGCTTGCTTACCCTGCATAATGGCTTTTAGCGTGTCGTAAAAGCCCACTTTATCGTAAAGGTAGTCCATTTTACCTTGGTGAATATACGCACGGTACATTAGCGGGTTATACACTTCGGCTAACAAAAAGGCGTCGCTTTTTTGCATTTTTATCGACGAATTTAAAAAACTCCAAAACTCTACTGGCACCATTTCGGCCATGTCGTATCTAAAGCCATCAACGCCTTTATCGAGCCAAAAAAGTGCTATGTCTCTAAATTTGTACCAGCTGTTAGGAAGCTCTTTATCTTGCCAAAATGCATAATGAGCACGGTAGTCTTTATTTTTGTATTCACTTGGCAATTGAACAAAGTCGTAGCTGCCATCAGGCTTTACGCCATAATTTACTTTTACTGTTTCGTACCAATCGTTTATATCTGGTTTTGGTGCACGGGCACCATTACCTGTCCATTTAGCAGGTGTTTCATCAAAAAAGCCATCAGCTAATGGGCTTTCATTACCCCCTAATACTTTGTACTCTGGCGATGTTGGCACCTGAAAAGACTGCCCTGGTACGTAGTAAAAGTTGTTATTTTTATCGTACGCTTTAGTGGTGTCGTCTTGTGCGCCAAAGTCTTTAACGCCTTTAGGTTTGCCAAGGGATTGGTAGTTTCGTGCTACATGGTTAGGCACTATATCAATAATGACTTTCATGCCATGGTTATGTGTACGCTCAATAAGTGCGCCAAATTCATCCATTCGCTGAGTAACATTAACTGCTAAATCAGGATTTACATCGTAGTAATCCTTAATTGCGTACGGTGAACCTGCACGGCCCTTTACTACATCGGGGTCATCTTGCGAAATGCCATACTCGGTATAATCGCCCACTAGCGCATGATGTAAAACACCGGTATACCAAACATGGGTCGTACCCAATTCTTTAATACCTTTAAGTGCAGCATCGTTAAAGTCGGCAAATTTACCTACGCCATTTTGCTCTTTTGTACCCCAAGGCACATTCGCGGTCTGTGTGTTACCAAATAAGCGTGTAAATACTTGGTATACAACAGGCTTTGTTAACTCATTTTGCGTGTGTGCAGGTGGTTGCTGTTGTTCAGGTTTGTTATTTTCTGAACACCCTGTAGCAATAAGTGCACTACAAAGTACTGCGGATACATAAACTGATTTTTTCATTGTGTGTCTTTTTTGTCAGTATTGTTATTAACTTTATACTAAAGATTACTGCAGCAACCATACAGTTGCTGCATACGTATTCAAGTTACTATTGTGGCGTTTTTAAAAAGAGTACCGTTGCGCTCATCGCTGGTAATTCAATGGTTTTGCCCAGCTTTTGTGTTTTTTGAGTAAATAAATTAAATGCTGTTGTGCTGTTAGGCATCACCTCTTGCATATACTCAATGTTTTTTTGTAGCGTTTGTGTATTTTTATTCATAAATACCAACACAGTTTGCTCGTCGCTAATACGCGCATAACTATAAACCCCTTGTTGAGGCGTAAAATGTACAAGCTTTCCTTTATCTAATGCTGAGCTGTTTTTTCTAAAATTAAGCAGCGTACTGATGGTGTTATGCATGTCTTTTTGCTGTTTTGTTAATCCCTCTTTGGTAAAGGCATTACGTGTTTGGCCTTCAAATCCACCCGGGAAGTCGATTCTAATATCACCATGGTCTTTACTTGGGGTGTTATCCAATAGCACTTCCGTACCGTAATACATTTGCGCTATACCACGTGTGGTTAAAAATAACGTCATCGCCATTTTTGTTTTAGCTACGTCTTGGCCAAGTTCAGTATAAACACGGCTCATATCGTGGTTATCTGCAAATACCATAATGTTATCTGTATCTGGGTATAAAAAGTCATTAGCTAACGATTCATATACTTTAACCCAACCGGTATTCCAGCTTTCATCTTCATTTAGTGCTTGAATCACCGACTCTTGCAACGAAAAGTCCATCACGCTTGGTAAGCTTGATGTATAGCCATCTTGGTTATGTTTGCCACGTTGCCAGTAAGAGGCAATAGCAGGGTTTGACGTCCACTCTTCTCCAACAATATTAAAATTTGGGTACTCTTGCATTATGGCTTTTGTCCAATCACTCAAAAATGCTTTATCTGAATATGAGTAGGTATCAACTCGAATTCCGCTTAAATCAGCGTATTCTATCCACCAAATCGCATTTTGAATTAAATACTCGCTTAACAGTGGTTGGCGCTGATTTAAATCAGGCATGGTTTCTACAAACCACCCATCATTAAACTGGCGCTTGTCGTATTCACTGGCGTGTGGGTCTTGTATGGTTTGGCGCGCATGGCTGGTGGCATTTTTGCCTTTATTAAACTCACCATTAAAGTTAATCCAATCTTTAGTTGGCTTATCGTTAACCCAAGTATGCTCAGAGCCAAAATGGTTAAGAACCATATCCATTACCAGGCCTATGCCCTGCTCTTTTGCTTTTACCGAGAGCGTTTTATATAACTGGTTTGAGCCCATACGTGGGTCAACCTTATAAAAATCAGTAATTGCATAACCATGGTAAGAATAATTAGGCATATTGTTTTCAAGCACTGGGGTTAGCCAAAGCTGTGTTACGCCTAAATCGTTTAAATATGGAAGTGCGTTTATAACGCCTTGTATATCACCACCGTGGCGCCCGCCCTTTGTAGTAGGATCAGCGACTTCTAGCATGCTAGGGACAGTATCGTTTTGCTCATCACCATTAGCAAAGCGATCTGGGTTAATTAAATAAAGCGTATCAGCTGATGTAAACCCTTGGCGGTTTGCGCTGTTTTTATTACGTTCAAGTAGTGAAAACTCAAAATTTTGACTCGCTTCGCTGCTGTTAAACACAAGCGTTCCTGCTTTAGCGGTATCAGTAATAGTAATATTTAAAAATACATAATTTGGGTTATCTGTACGGGTTACTTTATTTAACTTAACACCATTGTATTTAGCTAATTTAATTTGCTCGTTTGCAATATTTTGCTCATGCACCATGATGGTTATGGTATTTTTGTTCATGCCAACCCACCAATTAGCAGGCTCAACGTTAAGTGCGTAGCTAATGGTTGGTAAAGTACAGGCACTTACAAGTAAAAGTGTGTTTAAAAATCGCATCATCAGGCCTTTTTAATTTTTGCTAAAAAATCTTTATGAGTGGGTAATTGATCTAATGTTGAGGTAATAAGCGTTTTTAATGTAGAAAATAAGTCGTTTAGTTGTTCACTGCTTAATGAGTCAACAATACTGTTGTAATCATCGGGGATGAGGCCTTGGCCAATAAATACCTGTTGCCAAGCAACTTCAGCAAATAGTTCATCGTTTTCGCGCACTACTTTGCCAGTTTCTTTAAATAATTTGAGCTTGTGGGCCAATGAGTGAGGAATGTCCATTTGCTTGCATTGTCGCCAAAAAGCAGAATCTTCTCGCTCAGTCAGTTTGTAATGCAAAATAATAAAATCGCGTATGTGCTCTATTTCTATCACGCTTTGCTTATTAAATTCAGTGACTAAAGTTTCGCTTATGCCATTGTGTGGAAACAGCTTTATTAAACGGGTTACTGCACTTTGTATTAAGTGGATACTAGTTGACTCTAACGGCTCTAAAAAGCCACTAGCAAGACCAACCGACACCACGTTTTTATGCCACTGCTTTAAGCGCCGTCCTGTTTTAAATTTTATAACACGTGGCGCCGTAATGGGCTCAGCGGGTAAATTATTTAATAATAACTGCGTTGCTGCATCGTCAGATAAATAACGGCTACGGTACACCAAGCCATTACCTATTCGGCTTTGCAGCGGTATTTGCCACTGCCAGCCTGCGCTGTGTGCAATTGAACGCGTATAAGGTTTTAGCTCGCTAGTACCTTGAGATTGCACTGCAACGGCGCTGTCGCATGGTAAGTAATGAGACCAATCTACAAAACCTGTATTAAGGGTTTGCTCTATGAGTAAGGCGCGCTGCCCTGTAGCGTCTATAAAAAGGTCGCCATTTATCTGCTGTGTGTTATCAAGGGTTAATGATTTTATATTCCCTGATAGAGGGCATTGTTCAACCTGCTCTATTTTGGCATCAATATGATCAACACCGCGTGACATTGCGAGCTTTTTTAAAAACTCGGCATATAAAGTTGCGTCAAAATGGTACGCATAGCTTAAGCCAGGTAATTGCGTGTTAGGTATGGTATTTAATGGTGCAAACTTATGCTGTTTAGCTGCTTGGTAGTTAAGAGAAAAATCCCATAAGCTTTCTTCTGTACCGCTAATGTGCCCTTTTACCCAAAAATTGTAAAAATCGCAAAAGGGGAAGTCTTTTCCAAATGAGCCAAAAGCATGCATGTAGCTATGAGAGGTGGTTTTCCAATTTTCGAACTCAATTCCTAGTTTTATAGATGCATTAGTAGCGTTTATAAACTCTTGCTCGTTTATACCCAGTGCGTTATTAAGCTGCATAATAGGCGGAATTGTTGCTTCACCCACGCCTATAGTGCCAATAGTACTTGACTCAATAAGGGTTATTTTGATTACTTTACCTAACACTTTATTAAGCAAGGCGGCTGTTATCCACCCTGCTGTGCCCCCGCCTGCGATTACGACGTGTTTTATTGGTTTCATATTATTGTCCACGTTTACAGTTTAAAGCTTTGTTAAGTTTGATAAAGTAGCTATAAAAAAGCCCTTGTAAAACAAATTACAAGGGCTCCTACACACAACCTTTATTATAGCTGGTAGCTAAAGCCTAACAAGTAAGTGCGACCATAATCTTGGTAGTCGCGAACTTGTAGCGCGTTATCGCCAGAAAGCGATGTGAACGGCTCTTCTGTTAAGTTTTGAACTTGGAACTGAATTGATAAACCTTCAAGGCTCTCAACCCCTGCTTCAGAGAAGTCATAACCTGCCTGAATATCCCAAATTGCTTCGCCGATAATATTCACTTGCTCTGTATTAAAGCCTAATCCGTAAACATCACCTTTGAAGTCACTACGCTTACGCATGCTGGTTCGTAATTGCATGCCATTCATCTCGTAGTAAACCGTTAAGCTTTGAATTTTATCTGATAGACCCGGTAGTTCGTACTCATTGCCATTTCCATCTTCAATATCAGATTCAATACCTGTATGACTAGCAATTAAGCCAAAGCCTTCAAGAGACGGGTGGAAAATTTTAAATGGTAACGCTAGAGATATCTCGTAACCGTATAGGTCACCGCCGCCGCCATTTACTTTGCCACTGCCAGTACCTTCTGACGTAGCTGGTACTTCACCTGTTGATGGGTCCGCAACACCCGACATATCAATCGCGTAAGTACCGTCAAAAATCCACTGGGTTAAGTCTTTATAGAAAAATGCAGCAGAGAAGTAACCTTCATCACTAAAGTAGTTTTCATAAGATAAATCGTAGCCTGTTGCTTCTTTAGGTTCTAAATTAGGGTTACCACCCGATACAGACCAAAAGTTACCGTTTTCATCCGGTGTATCATTATATGATGCATTAACAGAGGCGTTCATTTCATCTATACGCGCACGTGAGATTGTTTTAGCTGCGCCAAAACGTATTGTTTGCTGCTCATCAATCGCAAGTGATAAATTTAAGCTTGGTAAAACGTGAGAATAATCGTGACCAATATCTGTAGGTGAAGTAATGACTAGACCAGTATTCCCATCTACACCAAAAGCATTACCTTGAGAGGATTGATCTGTATGAACATAGCGCACCCCAACATTACCAGTTAATGGAAGACCACTTACTTCTGCATTAATATTAGCTTGTGCAAATGCTGAGGTGATTTCTTCTTTTACTGTCCACGACTTAGTTGCATGAGTTGAGCTAGTTAAACTTTCGTCAAGGGTTTCATAGTAACCATCATTAACTAAACCATTTACATCGTAGGCTATCATGTCGCCTAGCCCAATAAAGTCAAGGCCAACACTGCCTAAACGGTATTGCCCAGGTACACTAAGCATTCCTGGGTTTTCAAGAGAAAAATCAGTTAAAGTCAAGAAGTAACCTTGCGAAGATTTAGACTTTTCACGCTCTTTATAACCTAAGCCAAATTCAATTGAGCTAATGTATTCGTTTTCTAGTACTTTAGACGCTGCAAGTTTTAATGTAACTAATTCATCTTCAATAGTTGGAGCATTAATAAAACCGTCTTGAGCTTGGTTTTCATACTCTGTGCCAGTTAATCCATATGCATCATTTAGTGCAGAGCTTGCACCCCACGAAAGCGGCCCACCTAATTGAATTAGATCATAATCGCTGTAATCTAAGTCATGTGAAAAAGTAGCGCCAGTATTGCCACCATTAAAAGCATAACCTAAGTTATCTGCTACACCGCGAGAATCACCACGCCCTGTACCTGAGTAGCTTTCTATACTCCAAATTTTACGGTCAACTTGCGAGTAGCTTGCGTCAAATTCTACTGACCATGAATCATCAATATCGTATTTAGTGTTAAATCCAAATGCAGTTAGTTCAGCATCACGCTCTTGGTAATCGTTACGCACAACAACACGTTGGCCTTGTGTTACAGCACTTGTTATAAATCCACTTTCTGCATCTACTATAGCACTGCTTGCATCAATACTACCTTGACCCCAAGCAAAAGGAACTTCAATGCCGCGCAAAATTTGCTCGTCTGTAAAGTCTACATACAACGCATCAAACGTCATATTTAGTTTATCTGTAGGCGCTGCCTCTAGAACAAGCATTGCTGAATCACGTTCAAGCGTTGATGAACGAACATATGGTTTAGCACCGCCTAAAATTGAATACGAGTTACCATCTTCAGCAGTGAATTCAGGGTACCCCCATGAATTCCAACGTTTTTCTTGGTTTGGCGAGCTCATGGTGTTTAGTGCAAATGCAATACCTATAGTGTCATCAGCAAACTGGTCGATGTATGAGAAAGTACCACGGTAACCGTCGTCGTTGCCGTCAGGGTTTAATTTATCAAAGCTTGTTTGCTCATACTGTCCATTTACTTGAACAACACGTTCACCTTTACTTAGTGGGCGAACTGTTTGCATGTTAATTATGCCCGCAATACCCTCTGCATCTAAATTTGCACTTGGTGTTTTATAAACAGTTACACCGCTCATAATTTCTGATGGGTAAAGGTCAAATTCTACGCCGCGGTTATCACTAATAGATACTTGCTCGCGGCCATTAAATGTGGTGCCACTTTCGTTTTCACCAAAACCACGAATTGATACTCTACTTGCGCGACCATCTAGGCGTTGCGCTGTTAAACCTGGTAAGCGTGCAATAGACTCAGCAATAGATGAATCAGGTAGCTTACCTATATCTTCTGCTGAAATTGACTCAACGACTTGAGTAGAAAAACGCTTTGTGTTGATTGATTCTACAACACTGCCACGAAAGCCTTTTACTTCGATAACCTCAACGTCATCATTTTTAGCTGTATCTTCTTGTGCTGCTACAGAGGCAAAGCTTGCTAATCCTGCAGTAGCCATTGCCAACGTTAATATACTTGGTTTGAACATAGACATGATGTTTTTCCCGTTACCCATATTGTGATACTCGCTTCTTTATTTGAGTGATAGTCAAACAGGCGAGCTAATTTTGTTGTCAGGATGAATATTAACGCCAGCTTTATTTTATTAACAACTTTATGCATACGTATTCAACAGTTATAGCACGACTTCAGATTAATAAAAACCTTGCCAAAAAAACATTAAACAATTGATTTTGTTGTAAATAAAATTATTGAAAATGACGCAATCAACATTACATGTAAAATCTACTGTATCAAAAACTAAAAGTTAACAGGACGCAATGTAAACAAAGTGAAACTAATTAGTATCGCTATTTAGAATGAGAAATATTAGACACAATTCAAATGTTTAATTGGTCAGACCATTAAATTCAAAACATAAAATATATTTTCTCTTGTATGACAAACCGTTATGTTTAATAAAAGTCAGAAAGTAAGTGAGCACCATAATTGGTAAAAATCCAACACATAAATAAAACACCTTTAAACTAGCTATAAGTACTTATTTTTAATAATTTAATTGCGTTAATTTTAGTGCATACGTATGCAGACTTTTTACAGTGTACAAGGCTTCACGTATGCTTTTTGCAAATAACGTGATTAATCGTAATCACAAATAAAAATAGTCTAAATACTGTGTGGAATGACGGAGAAAAGCATGACCCAAAAGCAGTGGTATAAAGGTGCGGTTATTTATCAAGTTTATCCGCGTAGCTTTCAAGATAGCAACAACGATGGCATTGGTGATTTAAGAGGGATTATTAATCGTATTGATTACATTAAAAGCTTAGGCGTTGATGCTATTTGGATTTCACCTTTTTTCAAATCGCCAATGAAAGACTTTGGCTATGATATTAGCGACTATCGTGACATTGACCCGCTTTTTGGTGACCTAAATGATTTTGATGAGCTAATAAGCGAAGCCCACACTCGTAATATTAAAATAATTATTGATCAGGTGTTAAGCCATACATCAGATCAACACCAATGGTTTACTGATAGCCGTGAAAATCAAAATAACAGTAAAGCCGACTGGTATGTTTGGGCTGACGCAAAAGATGATGGAACAGCCCCAAACAACTGGCTATCTATTTTTGGTGGTGGTGCTTGGCAGTGGGAGCCTCGTCGCGGGCAATACTACCTACATAATTTTTTAACCGAACAACCGGATCTTAACTTTCATAACCCAGATGTTCGAAAAGCTGTGCTTGATAATGTTGAGTTTTGGCTTAAAAAAGGCGTTGATGGTTTTAGGCTTGATGCAATTAATTTTTGCTATCACGACGCGCAATTACGTGATAATCCGGCTAAACCAAAAGATAAGCGCCAGGGTCGTGGTTTTAGTGAAGATAATCCGTATGCATTTCAGTACCATTACTACAATAATACTCAGCCTGAAAATATTGAATTTATGCAAGATATTCGCACATTACTTAATAAATACCCAGGTACTGTATCGCTTGGCGAAATCTCATCAGAAGATTCATTAGCTACAATGGCGCAGTACACCCAAGGTGGCGACAAACTGCACATGGGTTATAGCTTTGAGCTATTAACAAATGATTACTCAAGTGAATATATTAGAACTACGGTTCAAACTCTAGAACAACGTATGACTGAAGGCTGGCCATGCTGGGCATTTAGTAATCATGATGTAGAGCGCGTAGCGAGCCGCTGGAGCGAAAATGGCGAAGTAAACCCTCAACAATGTAAAATGCTAACCGCCCTATTAGCTTCTCTTCGCGGCAGCGTGTGTATGTATCAAGGTGAAGAGCTAGGTCTGGGTGAAGCAAGTGTGGCATTTGAAGATTTACAAGACCCATACGGCATTACATTTTGGCCTAATTTTAAAGGGCGTGATGGCTGTAGAACACCAATGCCTTGGGATCTAGCTGATTCATCTCATGCAGGTTTTAGTGAAGTAAAACCTTGGCTACCCGTTGATAATGCACATAAGCAGCAATCAGTAGCTATACAAACAGATGATAACAACTCAATTTTAAATGCCTACCGTGAGTTTATGGCATGGCGAAAAAGCCAAACAGTTTTACTTGAAGGTGATATTGAATTTATAGAAACGCCAGAGCCTGTGCTTGCTTTTTATAGAACGCTTGGAAAGCAAAGAATGCTTTGTATGTTCAATCTCAGCGCTAAGCAAACAAGTATTGATATGCCAACATCAATCGTTAAAGAATACACCGAGCTTAGCCACCACAGCGCAAAGTTAGACCAAGGCACCACAACGCTTGAGCCTTACGCATGTTTTTACGCTCAGTGTTAATGACTCAAAAGTTGCGTTTAATGTTTACCTAAGTGCGTTACACACGAAAAAGCCCAAGCTATTCACTTGGGCTTTTTTGTATTTAACGCATTCTAGTGACTTTTAGTTTCACCATTTAGACATTCAGTTAAAGCAAATAATACGGCTGATATTACAAACTTAAAATATCCTCATAGTAGAAATAAACAATGACGCTTATGCATTTCATTTTTGAACCTAAGAAATCAATTTTCCCTAAAACAATCTAAAGGTTATTAATATAAAGCGTAGAATCAGGTTTTCGTAGCTACTAAATATATTACTCCAGCTAATAATGCTGTACTTACTAAAGTTAAAAAACTGACAAGTAAATTACTCATCCTCACGATAAAAAAATTTCGTTATCTTTTATTTCAATTTCGATTAAAAATCAGTATACCAACAGAGTTGTTCTGGATTGGGCACTACTGATTTATATCTAACTTTAAACTGGATAAATCAGTCATCACACCATTTTTTTAGGAATAAACGAATGAAAAAAGCATTGCTAGCATTAATCGTAGCACCACTATTTGCAGTATCTGCGACTTACGCGGTTGCAGACGATGCGCCAACAGCTTCAGCCGAAATGATAAAAGAATACACAGAAATGTGTGTTAACTGGGCTAAAGATGATGACGTAAGCAATGAAGAGCTAAATGCCTACGTATTAAAATGCGTAAATGATGAGCTTGAATCTGAAGGCTATAAAAAAGTATCTTCTGTTAAGATTTAATTATACCAATTACATTTAATTAGTGATCAATTATAGCGCTAAGAATATAGTTCAATAGCTAAGCGAAAAAGCATGACATATATTTGTTCTCGGCAGCTGCTCCCTGCAATGCCTACTTTCTGCATCTACGCAGTCATATATGAATAGCTTTTAACGCAGTAACTGAGTTATTTAATACGCTAAAATGACCAGGTTTTTAATCAAATTGGTAACACGCTTAGGTGAATGTACTGCTAATAAAGCCGTTGCGAAAGCATTCAACTAGGCACAAAAAAACCGGAATAGACACAAGCTGTGCATTCCGGTTTTTTTATGTTTTTTTAAATCTACAAAAACTATGAATAAGCAATAACGTGCTTATTCATCTTCTTTTTTAGCTTTCGCTTTAGGCTTAGCTTTAGCTGGTGCCTTTTTTGCAGCTGCTTTCTTTTTAGGCGCTGCTTTTTTCTTCGCTTCTTCTGTCCATTTACCTGCTTCATAATGAGCAGTCCAGCCGGTAGCTTTCCCGTCAACTTCAGTCATAACATACTGAGATTTATTTTTACGGCTATAGCGTACAACAGCAAGATTACCATCAGGATCTTTAGCTGGTGCATCTGCTAAATAATAAAACTTAGGCGAAATGCGGTCTCTAAAGCGTTTTAGTTCTTCAACCTTAGGTGCACGTGTTTCACGTGACTTAGGAAAAGTATTTGCGGCTAAAAATATACCCGCAGCGCCATCACGTAAAACAAAATACGCATCTGACTTCTCACACTCTAATTCAGTAATGTGAACAGGATCTTCTTTTGGTGGAGCAGCCTCACCATTTTTAAGTAACTTACGTGTGTTCTTACACTCGTCGTTATTGCAACCAAAGTACTTACCAAAGCGACCCGATTTAAGCTCCATGTCAGAACCGCACTTATCACATTCGATAATTGGTCCGTCGTAGCCTTTAATTTTAAAGGTACCTTCTTCAACTATATGCCCTTTACATGCTGGGTTATTACCACACACATGTAGTTTACGGGTTTCGTCAATTAGGTATGAGTCCATTGCAGTTTCACAAATAGGACAACGCTTCATCTGCATTAATTTTTCGGTTTCTACGTCTTCGACATCAGCAGCAACCGCTTCATCGCCCGACACTAAGTTCATTGTTGTAGTACAACGCTCTTTTGGCGGAAGGCTGTAACCAGTACACCCTAAGAAAACACCGGTTGAAGCCGTACGTATGCCCATTTTGCGGCTACATGTAGGACATTCTATATCGGTTTCAACCATCTCATTAAGACGCATGCCACCATTCTCTGGCTCGTCTTTAGCGACAGTTAGTTGCGTTGAAAAATCAGCATAAAACTTATCTAAAACTTGAGTCCATACACGCTCGCCTTCAGCAATGTCATCTAAACGACCTTCCATTTTAGCTGTAAAATCAAAGTTCATTAAATCAGTGAAGTTTTCAACTAAGCGGTCAGTAACAATTTCACCCATTTTTTCAGCAAAGAAACGGCGATTTTCTACACGTACATAACCACGATCTTGAATTGTTGATATAATCGACGCATAAGTAGATGGACGACCAATACCACGCTTTTCAAGCTCTTTTACTAAACTAGCTTCACTAAAGCGAGCTGGCGGCTTAGTAAAATGCTGCTTAGGATCAAGTTCTATTAAAGTAAGTATTTCACCTTCTTTAACAGCTGGCAGTGATTGATCTTCTTCGTTCTTTTTACGCACCGCAGGTTGTACTTTTGTCCAACCATCAAAGCGAAGCACGCGGCCTTTTGCTTTGAGCTGGAAATCGTTAGCAGCAACAGTCAGTGTTGTTAAGTCGTATTCAGCAGGTACCATTTGACACGCTACAAACTGACGCCAAATTAGCTCATACAGCTTTTTAGCATCGGCATCTACGCCTTCGATATGACCAGACAACACTGTAACGCTTGAAGGACGAATTGCCTCATGCGCTTCTTGTGCATTGCCTTTAGAGCTATAGTTAATTGGATCTTTTGGTAAATATTTAGCACCAAACTCGTTCGTTACATACTCACGACACATTTCAACCGCATCTTTTGAAAGATTGGTTGAATCGGTACGCATATAAGTAATATAACCGCCTTCATACAAACGCTGAGCGAGCATCATAGTCTTTTTAACGCCATAACCTAGGCGTGTACTTGCCGCTTGTTGCATGGTTGAAGTAATTAATGGCGCACTTGGGCGACTTTTACTTGGTTTTTCTTCAACGCTAATTACTTTGTATTCTGCATTCTCAAGGCTTTTAACAGCTGCACTAGCCTGAGCTTCATTTACAGGCTTAAATGCCTTTCCTGCTTGTTTGGTTACTTCTAAGCGTAACTCAGACTCAGTATTCTTAACATCAGCGTGAATATCCCAAAACTCTTCAGGGATAAATGCCTTAATTTCACGTTCACGCTCAACTAATAAGCGTACCGCAACAGACTGAACTCGTCCTGCAGATAGACCACGTGCAACTTTTGCCCACAACAAAGGAGAAACCATAAAGCCTACAACACGGTCTAAAAAGCGTCGTGTTTGCTGAGCGTAAACCATGTCAGTATTAAGCTCACCTGGTGTTTCGAAGGCTTGTTGTATTGCGTTTTTGGTAATCTCGTTAAAAACTACGCGCTTATACTTTTCAGGTTCGCCGCCAATGATTTCTTGAAGGTGCCAAGCAATTGCTTCCCCTTCTCTATCCAAATCCGTTGCGAGGTATATTTGATCTGCATTTTCAGCCAGCTTTTGTAATTCTTGAACAACCTTCTCTTTACCTGGCAGGATTTCATAATGCGGCTCCCAACCTTGCTCAGGATCAATACCCATACGCGCGACTAGGTTAGTATAATCTCGTTGCTTTTTATACGCTGCTTTCTCTTCAGGTTCCATTTTGCGAACTTCTGCTGGCGTTTTAGTTGCCGGCACTTTAGCTTTGCTCGAACCTGAAGTAGGTAAATCACGTACATGCCCAATACTGGACTTTACGATGAAGTCATTACCTAAATATTTATTAATTGTTTTAGCCTTAGCAGGTGACTCTACAATTACTAGCGATTTGCCCATAGTTGCCTATTTCTAACCAAATATTAAAAATGTGTTTTGCCGACATAAGCGGCGCGAATATTTATAGGTATATCTACAAACACTAGTTGTTACAAGCTTTTAATACAAACTTTTCAGTATTTACTGAATAAACGAACAATTTTTGTCGTTAAATTAAACAAACAGGTGTTTTTAGATTAATTGATGTGGAATATATAGAACAGAAACAAAAATGCCAACCTAAAGGTTGGCATTTTTTTAAAACATCATAAAATTATAGCTTAGCGTCATCAGTAACTACAATTGAAGTTGACGTAATAAGACCCGATGTAGCTTCAACACTAATTGTTAAAAAACCATCAGTTATATCATTTCTTCCATCGGCTGGCTCTCTTGTTATACCAAACGAAATGCCTACAGGCACAAAACTTGTGGTATTAGGAAAGATATAACTGTTAGTACCCGTTAGAATACCATTTTCAGAGGCAATAGTTACCTCACTCCCAACGGGTAAAGGGTTATTATAGACATCAGCTATGAATACTGTTAACCCCACACTATTAGTTCCTGTTGCTTCTGTTAAGTCTATTGAATTAACTCCACACATCCGTTGGCCTGTTGAACTAAGCACTAAAGGGCTTGTGGGGTCACTATTTACACGTACCTCAGTCGCTGTTACGCCTGTAATAGCAGAGCAATCATCAGCATAGGTTACTAACCTAAAGAAAGCCTCATCGCCAGACATTACAATCTCTTGGTTTTGAAATACATTAACCAATTGACGGCTACACAGTCCTGCGGTTTCGTCTTCTTCACGACATAGTAAACCATTGTATAAACCGTTTTGGGTAGTCCAAGTGCCATTACCATCAAAATCTACGAACTCTTCAAACTCATCACCAGTTGAATTGTCACGAGAACATGGGTCTGTTCCATCACTGCAATCTTTACCGCCAAAAGTACCATCTTCATTGTTATCAATAAAAGCTTCTGGGATATCAAATAAATCATCAAAGAAGTCTTCGCTATCAAAGTAACCATTACCATTTAAGTCTGAAAAAGTCTCTTCACCAATAGCATATGCATGAACGGTTGCTCGTCCACCAAGTGGTAAATCTATTGTAAGATCATTATTTAAAATACCTAATGGGCACGGTAATCCACCATCACATTTTTGAGCAATTGTATTTTCGTACATTGAATCAGTAAAAGGACGCGGGTTGCTACTTGTCCAAGTAACGCTACATGCTCCATTCGTTGTAGTACAACTTGGCTCAATAACTCCACCTTCTGTAATAAAAGTAACGGCCGTACCATCTGGAACAGGATTATTAAAGTGATCGGCTAAACGCACATTTACTGATACCTCTGTACTATCAACATTCAAACCATGTGCGTTAAATTCAGAGCGTGATAAAGAAAAGCTATTTTGATCAGCTATACCCGTACTAACAACAAGAATATCTGAGGGAGCCGTAACAATGACTGTATTGCCTTCAACCTCTTCCTCACTTGATGCAATAACACGTACAGGTGTTGCAATCGAACCAGATAGTACTGATGTTTTCACTTCGCCACTGGCATTAGTAATAGCGCTTGCTGTGCCTAATGTAATGCCACCTACAGCAGTTGAAAGTTCAAAGTTAACCGTTCTTGACGCTAAATCGTTCCCGTTTGAATCGACAAGTTTGAAAGTCACTTCTGAAATTTCGGTGCGGTTAGCACCACCAGTACCTTTTAGTGCAATTACAGGCTCTGTAACATCTATAAACTGTAAAAAACCAATATTTGCAGGTGATACATTAATTGTAGTATTTGCAGAAACCGTATCTCCACCAGTAATAACCGTTGCTGTAATAATATCACCACCCACACAAGTTAAAGGGCGATATGTTGAACGTGCAAATCCACCAATACTAGTCACTGTTTCATCAATTGATGCCTGCCCCGAACTTACACAGCCCGATGAGAATTCAACCGTTAATGGAGTTGTATATAACTCACCATCTTTAGAAATTTCAATAGAAATTAGAGCCGTAGCCCCTGCCGCTAATAGCTCATCATCAGCAATAGAGCTCGAAATAGAAATTTCGATATCTACCGCAGCAATCTGAAACGCTTTAGTCAAGTTACTATTAAGTACAGACACGGTGATTTCACCTGCCCCTACATCCTGCCCAGGAACAATATCGAGTAGTGCGATACCATTTGCATCTGTAATTGCAGTGCCTGTTGAAGGAGTAATAGATCCAATAGTAGTAGTAGCGGTTACTAAAGCTTGAGTAAGTGGTGTTGTAGAGTCTTCATTAGTAACTTCAATAAATAAAATAGCTGAAGAATCACCTGAAATACTTGTTACCTCTTCACATAAACTTGCATCTCTAGTTGTTTTAAAATCAACCGGACAGTTTTGCAAAATTTTAAAATTGATATCCGCAGTGCTTTGATCTGGGTTTACAGCATCGCCTCGGGTGTAAAAGCCCAACGTTTTCTCCACACCTTCATACTGTGCGGTTATTAAACCAGCACCTTCGACAGTACCTGAAGTTAAATTAAGTGAAGCTATACCATTTTCGTTTGTTAATGCTGTTCCAATGCTTGGGATAAGATTACCTAGGGTAGAAGAAAAATTAACAACGGCCCCCTCTACTTTAATACCATCACCATCAAGAACAGTTGCTTTAACCACACCACTATCGGCTGCACTAATGGTACTAATTTCGGTCAATGAAGTCGAAGATGTAAGACTCAATCCTATAGAAAAGTCTAACGACTCACCCTGAACGGGTGCATCACCTTCGGTAGTAAATGTATAACCATCCGAGCTGTAAACAATGTTTTCATTATCAGTGTAGGTTGCAACTATAGAACCTGCACCAACTTCTGTACCAGCTAGAAGGCTTATTGTTGCAATGCCTTGAGCATTTGTTAGTGCTGTGCCGTTAGTTGGATTGATTGTTCCTAAACCAGTGAGTACGAATTCAACAAGCTTAAATGCAGCAGGCTTTCCATCAATCTCTAGCTCAACTTGAACAGTAAGAGGGTTTGAATAATCAACATTACGAGTATTCTCACCTGAACTGTTTACAGCTGTGATATTTAACTGAGGTTCTGTTGACGCGGTACCATCAGATTCAAAAGCAAATGTATCCGTGTAACTGACACTATCAATCGTAAAAGTGGCTGTAACTTCACCTGCACCTGCACTTGAACCTGCTATTAGTTCAATAGTCGCTACGCCATCTGATTGAGTAAGAGCGGTACCTGCTACTGGGTCTAGCTCACCAATAGAATCCGCTAACGTGAATGTAATACGCTCGCCAGACACTGCATCACCATCTTCATTAACTAAACTAGCTCTTAATTCTAAAGGAGCATCAGCAGTAACACTATTCGACTCAGTATCACTCGCTTTCAAATAACCTTTCAAACTTATTGTATAGGTTGATGTTTCCGTCGTGGAATCACCATCACTAATGGAGCCGTCTTTTTCAAGTGACCCACCGCCACCACAGGCTGTGAGTAAAAAACTTAGCAATGAAATGCCGAGCAGTCGCATTAAAGGCATGAACCTCTCCCTAGCGTTGTTATTATAACCAAAATTAATTTTCACTTAATATTAACCTATAACTTAGTCTAAAATCTCAGTTTTTTATTACTTTTTTGCGCAAAATAATTTTAAATAAATACCAATTTTTTCTGTAGTAAATATTTCCTTGCTGGTAGTCTATGGCAAATTTATAAAATGTAGATCAGGGAATATGTCAAAAATCCGTTCAATGAGTTTAACCACTCGCATCATGATTGGTATGGCGCTTGGGGTTGCAGTAGGTTTTATATTTCAGGCTATATTAGCTGGTGAAGACGATTATCTAATACCACTTGGGTTATTCTCTTTGCCAATTAAAGCCTTTTTTGTTGATGGTATTTTCCATGTTGGTGGCCAAATATTTATTGCCAGCTTAAAAATGTTAGTTGTGCCTCTTGTTTTTGTATCGCTCGTTTGTGGTACCTGTAGCTTAAGCGACCCTAAAAAACTAGGCCGCCTAGGTGGTAAATCTATTGGTTTATATTTATTAACTACAGCTATTGCTATAACAGTGGCGATTACACTTGCCTTATTATTTAGCCCTGGTGAAGGTATAAGCTTGCCATCTAATGCAACTTATGATGCTAAAGAAGCGCCTACCCTTGCACGTGTAATTATAGATATGTTTCCTACTAACCCATTTGAAGCCATGGCCAAGGGTAATATGCTTCAAGTTATAGTGTTTGCACTATTATTTGGTGTAGCAATGGCATTAAGTGGTAAAACAGGCAAACGCGTAGCAAGTGTTTTTGAAGATTTAAACACAGTAATCTTAAAACTAGTTACGCTGTTAATGAACATTGCACCTTATGGCGTGTTCTTTTTAATGGCAAAACTATTTACAACAATTGAGCTTAACTTAATTGTTAGCCTAGCCAAATACTTTGGCGTTGTAGTGCTTGCACTGTTATTACATGCTTTCGTAAACTACACATTGCTTTTAAAAATATTAACGGGCTTAAACCCGCTTATTTTCTTAGCAAAAATGAAGCACACATGCTTATTTGCATTTAGTACCTCGAGCTCAAGCGCAACTATGCCTATTACACTTGAAACTGCTACTAAAAAACTAGGTGCTAATAACTCGGTTGCCTCATTTACTATCCCACTGGGTGCTACCATTAACATGGATGGCACTGCCATCATGCAAGGTGTGGCTACCGTATTCATTGCACAAGTGTTTAGTGTAGATTTAACAATTTCTGATTATCTAATGGTTATACTAACAGCAACACTTGCCTCTGTAGGTACAGCAGGCGTACCAGGTGTTGGCTTAATAATGCTCGCGATGGTACTTAATCAAGTTGGCTTACCTGTAGAAGGGATTGCAATTATTATCGGTGTAGATAGATTACTTGATATGACACGTACAGCAGTTAATGTAACCGGTGATTGTATGGTTACCTGTGTTGTTGCCAAGTCTGAAGGTGAACTTGATGAGAGCATCTTTAACGACCCTAATGCAGCTAAAGACTTAGAAGATTATCATAAGTCTATTGACTCATAAGCTACATTTATACAGCTATAAAAAAACCTTGATGCAATACATCAAGGTTTTTTTTCGAGTAGAAAGAATTAAACTGAATCGTAAAAAAATTCTAATCTAAGGATTTAGGGATTTAAATTTAGAGAGTAAGTTTATTCCCACTTTATTTACACCACTACTCAGGCCAAGAGCTAGCTTATCGCTTAATCCCTTTTTAATTTTGTATTTAATCTTATAAATTTTGCGCTCATGTTGCTGCTCCAGCAATGCATCATCACTTGTCTTTATAACATCTACCAAACCTATATCAATCGCTTGAGTTGCAAACCAATGCTCGCCTGTCGCAACTAAGTTTATATCTAAGCTTGGGCGTTGAGTGCTTACAAACGTTTTAAATAAATCATGTGTTTGTTCAATTTCTTCACGAAATTTTTCACGGGCCTTATCTGTGTTTTCACCAAATAAAGTAAGCGTACGTTTAAACTCACCTGCAGTAATTTGCTCAAATTCCACATCATTTTTCTTTAATATTTTATTAAAGTTAGGTATTTGAGCTATCACACCAATAGATCCAACTATGGCAAAAGGGGCTGCTAGTATCTCATCGGCTACACACGCCATCATGTAACCACCGCTCGCTGCTACTTTATCAATTGCAACACTCAAAGGAATACCGGCATTTTTAATACGCTGTAGCTGAGATGCAGCAAGTCCATAGCCATGCACTACTCCGCCGCCACTTTCTAAACGAATAAGTACTTTGTCTTTACTTGGGTTAGCAATAGAGATAATGGCTGTTATTTCTTCTCGTAAGCTTTCTACTTCGTGAGCGTCCATACTACCCACAAAGTCAATTACATATAAACGAGGTTTAGGCTCATCTTTATCTGCTTTTTTACTTTGCGATTTAAGCTGCTTTTGGTGTGCTTTAAGCTCTTTTTTACCCAGCGTATTTTGTAGAAAACTTTCTTTAAGATCGACTAATTGCTCTGATATGTCGTCAATTTGTATTTCACCTTTTTTGGCTTTAGGCTTAACTGCAACGCCAACTATTAGCATTAGAATAACTGCTATAGCGATAACAAAAGTAATTGTTTTAGCAAAAAACAAACCGTATTCGTATAAAAATTCCAACTGGTTTCTCCATTTATAAATTTCAGCTAATTTAGCATGCTTTAAAGCAAAAAAAAGCCACTTTTCAGTGGCTTTTAAAGGTTAATTATTTTATTGGCTATTAATCAGTCACAACCTCAGGGTTGGAAACTAATAACATTCGACCGCGAGCAGCTAAGTAAGTAGCTACTTGCAACTGCATTTCTGTATTAGCGGCAGCACTGCCTTCAACAGTTGCAGCTTGTGCATCATCTTGAGCTGGCGTTAATATAGAACCATGATGCCCTTTAGTAAATTTAACTAAGTAGCTTGTTGGTGTTTCAGTCAATGCTTGCGAAGTACTTACTGTTTCAAGACCCATCAAGTTAGCTAATGGAATTGTGCCTGAAATAGGATTATTTGCTGCCATTGGTGGTATCACTTGGTCAGGCTTGTTATCAACACCATCGCCCACAACAACATTAGTATAAACAGGAGTACCTAATGCTTTTACAGTGGCTGCGTAATTAGTTGGATCGCCGCTATCTAGCGCTGTTTGCGCCGCAAATGCAAATTGAGTAAACACTCCTTGAATATTAGTAAGCTTACTTGTTTCACCAACTGTAGTTAACGAAGCTACATACTCGTTATAACCACAAGTTAAATATGCTTCCATATCTGGTAATACTGCACCACAGTTAGACACTGCATCAACTTGTAAATACGCGTTAAACTCATCAGCTTCTGTTGTACCTGCTTGTGAAAGTACTGAACCTTGGATAAATGGACCAAATGCAGCTGATTCTAGTAAGAAGCTAGCTATACCGCCGCCGCCGCTTGCAAGTGCTACTGTGTTTACATTAAATAATGGGTCAACGGTTGGCGCTAATGGGTTATTAGCTTGTGCAATAAATGCAGGGGCTACAATAGAGCCTAATGAATGACCAATGTAAGTTACATCTTGCGCATTAATCGTTGCATCATTAATAAAGTTTAGACCTAAACGTAAACCCAATAAATCAGCCGCTGATTGACGTAAGCTATCACGCGCAACAAGTAATGAACTTAAGTTCATGTAACTAAGCACAGAACCCGTTGTTGCATTAAAGTCGTCTGTTCCATCACCATCAACATCTATTCCACGCTCACCATGTCTTGGATGGTCAATAGCAACTGTTGCAAAGCCTTGAATAGAAAGCTGCGCCGTTAAAGCAAGCATACTTTCTTTTTGTGTTGTAATACCGTGTTGCATAATAACAACTGGCCATCCGCTATCAGGCATTGCGATAGGATCTAATTGTAACTGCGCACGTACACCATTAATTATTGGTAAAATAGGCTTAGTAACTTGCACTGGCACATTTGCCATGCTTTGTACTTTTGGAATGGAGTTATATTTTGTTAAATGACGTGTGCTATCTAGTCCTAAGTCACGTAATTGCCCGTCACTTAATGCAGAACATAAACCATCATTTTCACTAATAGGATCTGTAGGAAATGCATCACCAGCAACGGCCTTGTAACCGATTATTGCCACCGCGTTATCACACATACCTTGCCAATATGTATCACTTAAATCACTAATATCAGTACCCGTTGGTGTACCTAAATACATTGGTAGCATAATGCTACCTTTTTGATATTGCACACCAGAGAAAGCAGCAGACACTTCTACACCCTTAGAAGCAAATACCTGTTGTACATTTACCATCGGTTGTTCAGGAACTTGAAGCGCAGGCGTTGGCATCGCAGGCTGTTGCAAACTTGCAGCTAGCAATTTTTTAATTGTCCCAAGTACTGGCCCCGCAGACTGAATAGTCATTGCGCTAGAAAAAATAATATCTTCTTTTGTTATATTTCCTGAACTTACAACTACATTTTCGTAACTGTTAACAGCGCCCTGCAAACCAAGTTGGGCTTCTGTAATTAATGGCGCTTCTTGTTTAACCAGCCCATAAGTAGAAGAAGGCTCGATAGAACGCCCTAATGAATCTTTAAGACCAGTAGTTAGTACATTGATGTATGAGCTACCTGCCGTAAATGGTTTTAAAGGAATAATTGCAACGGCATCACCAGAAGCTTGAGTAACAAAATCAACACCAAAAGTAAGCTCACCGACCAATTTACAAGCTGTACCTGCAGCTACAACTGAACATTCTGCGTCAGTTAAACTTGCACCCATTACTACTTCAAAAATGCGAACTGTACCAGGTGTCCCAGCAGACGTTTCATCTAAACTCACATTTGGCGGAAATGTTAAATCGATTTTATAAGGAACCTGCGAAGACCAACCATCAAGTGCACCTAGAGCAAGCTGAGGGTCAGCATAAGCTGCACGAGAAATAGACACATTGTCGTCATCTAATTCTCCTGGAATATTAAGTGTACCGTCTTGGGTTCCACTCATTAATAAATCATTAGGTACCGATAAGATACCTGCAGCAGGGTCAAATGTAACCGTTGCTGTTGGAATAACGGTTGCTGTGTCGTTCTTAACATCTTCTAACGTTTCTCCGCCGCCACAACCTGCCAAGGCAGCTGTAACAGAGAGTGAAAGTAGCATTTTTTTCATATTGTTGGCTCCGCACATATTTTATTTTTATAGTGTGTTTAATCAGTGTATTAAGTTAAAACAATGTAATCAGGTTATTAATGAGACATTAGACCAGTTAAACTTAACGTAAAGTTTCTATTTTCGCCACCTAATTTTACAATAAATTCGATTACTTCACGTTTCGCTATGTTAAAATCAAAAAAAATAGATGAATGGGTACTTTTATGCACACATATCAAGCGGCTGAAAACGCACTTAAAGATAAAATTATTTTAATAACAGGCGCCGGTGATGGTATTGGCCGAGTAGCAGCAATTACGTATGCAAAATACGGCGCTACAGTTATCTTATTAGGAAAAACAACTAATAAACTTGAATGTGTTTACGATGAAATTGTTAATGCGGGTTACCCTAAACCTGCAATTGTGCCCATGGACTTAAAAGGCGCAACTAAACAAAACTATCGTGACCTTGCTGCAACAATTGAATATCAATTTGGCCGCCTTGATGGCTTGCTTAATAATGCAGGTATTTTAGGGTCACTTGGTCCACTTGAACATTTTTGCTCATCTACGTTCGAAAACATAATGAAAGTAAACGTGACCGCGCAAGCGATGATCACTAAAGCGCTTTTCCCTGTTCTTCGTAAATCTGATAATGCATCGATAGTATTTACGTCATCAGGTGTAGGCCGCAAAGGCCGTGAGTTTTGGGGGCCATATGCCATCTCAAAATTTGCAGTAGAAGGCATGATGCAAACATGGGCATGTGAAGTAGGCAAAACGAATATTCGTATAAACTGTATTAATCCAGGCGCTACTCGCACTTCTATGCGCGCTGCTGCATACCCAGGAGAAGATAGAGACGCGCTTGCTACACCAGAAGATTTAATGCCAACCTACTTATACTTGATGAGCGATGATTCTAGTAAAGTGAATGGCGAATCGTTAGATGCTCAAGTAAAAAAGTAATTTAGAGTTTAAAAAATTTATACAACACACATTAAAAAAGCCGCAATTAGCTGTCTCTTATACACAAATCCCTGCTAAGAAATTAGCGGGGATTTTTTTGAACTAAATCTCAATGTCATGATCAGATCTTCAAATCTTGTTTGAGGGCACATTATGATTAACGAACA